>ENA-UOJQ01000038-UOJQ01000038.1-human-gut-metagenome-genome-assembly--contig:-P63-NODE-38-length-169316-cov-22.349301_pt1 | contig 169316 bp, 151 predicted proteins | sample MGYA00242352_ERZ723899 | MGnify/ENA metagenome assembly ERZ723899
TTTCGTTTTATTTGCTCCACATACTGCTGAATAAATTCACCCATGTCGCAACATTCAGAATCCATCGTTTCTAATTTGTAGTCGCCCAAATAAAAGGCAGGAAAGTACTTCGCGACAAGTGAATTAAGTTCATCTGTTAACTGTCGGTTTTGCTTCCTTAAAACGTAAAGGAATCTTGGAAAATCCTTTATTAGTTCTCTGCTTTGATCATCTTTCATTAGCGCAATAATATTAGAGATTAGTCTTTTCGCAGAACTTTCGTCCATTTTTCTTAAATTGATTCTGTTCGCAATTAATGTGAATATATCCCTATACCAGCGTCTAAAGTTTTGTTCCATAAATAAACAGCAAATATCGACCAATCGTTTTTGCTGCATTCTATAGGCTGCTTGGTCTAGGCATTTAAATATATCTGATCCAATTGACAAGACGGCTTTCTCGTTATTTACAAAAGATTTTATTCCGTTGACTATGATTGTTTCATATTTTGAAAACGAGTCATCGCTTAAAAAGTAAGCTACAGCTCCGAACGCAAGAAGTTGGCTGTCAAATTTTCTGTACTCAAGCGGATGGTTATTGCAGAAATCCATTATTGAAGATGCATCATCTGCTGTCATTTGTGTCAGCAACGCTGGGTATATATTTTGGAGGCCCTCGACATCCTTTTCTTTACCATCAAACACTGCTAATTGAAGCAGGTTTCTGCGCAAACGCCAATCACTGTATGTACAGCTAAGAAAAAACACGAAATCGCGTACTTTATCGTAAGTAAGCAACATATGCGTTAACGAGCCATTATACATGGCAATTATGAGCGAACTTGCGAGCCAGTTTCCATATTGATTGTAGTTGCCACCCAATGAAACTGAATATGGAGACGCTATTTTATGTTTGTATTCATTTTCGACAATCTTTTGATATAATGATTCATGCACACGATCAATCAGGGGATAATAAACTTCTTCCTCGCAGTCAGAAATTGCTTGTTGCGCTGAAGGGTCTGGGAATTGGTTATGAATAGTATTTAATACTATCTGCTGGTTCCGCAGGTCAATAAGGATATCGTTTATCACCCATGTCGGCTGTTTCAAGTCTTTGGCAAGAGTCAGCGCATTTTCTAGATATTTAATGCACATTTCAATATTGCCCATAAAATATGCTTGTATTGCGTTCCAACGGATAGTTACAATTGAAAAAAATTCATCTGTTTGGGTCTTCTTCAATGTTTCGGAGAATAAAGAAACATTGAATTGCTTGATGGATTTTCCTTCAAACAGGATCGGCAAAAATTGAGAACACCACTCATCCATCTCGCTGCTATTTTCTTTTTCCTCTGGAATACGCGCTGTGGGATATCCTAATGCATAACGTAAATAGTAATCGGTAGATTTGTCAATGGCTTTTAACACGGTTTTTGGCATTGTTAATGGCTGAGTCTCTTCAATTTCAGAAACTTCAATCTGTTGAAGGTCATCATCTTCAGTAGCCGATCTCAAATAGAACCTGTTTTTACAATAATGATGATACACGGAAATGATATCGTCAAATAAATCTTGCGCCCCATTTTGTGTGAGCTCATCAAATTTATGAATTGTTTTACTTTTTGCGAATTGCGCACCTTGAAGACTCTGCTCTAAAGTCGTTTTTTCTTTTTTGGTTTCATCGCAAAAATAGTATAGCGCTTTAATGCCGTTTTTCTTAACCGTATCAATTTCTGCCTGTACACCTTTTGTGATCCCATCAGCATTGTCAATCAAGAATATGCAGACATCGCTATCTTTGAGAGCATATAAGTAATGCGATCCGGCGGGTATGGACGCAGCGCCTTCTTCTTCAAAAAGATAAACTGTTGCGAGCCCAGTTTTTTCAATAAGTTGCTTTAGTTCTGAACGAACTTTGTCATATCTGCTTTTTCCGCAAATTGAGCTGACAAACACCTTGAGCTTTTGTCCGGGCTGCACCAATGGTCTAGCTACTGGGACATTTTTATTTGTATACTCCCATTCTAATCCGCCTATAGGCGTGCTAAATCCGGTAAATCTTATGCCCATTGCAACCTCCCACCTTCCAAACCATTATTATTTCATGCATTTCTCATCCAACCACAACTTCAACCTTTTTCCCGCTGAAGGCCACGCCGTATTTATAAATCGTCTTGACCCCGGCGGTTATCAACTCGGTATCGTATTTCTTCTCATTGATTTGCTGCAAGGCCGTCTCGGACAGCTTTTTCAGCTTTTCGTCGTTGCAATTCTTCTCCGCTTTCAGCTCAATCAGGATACCCGGAAGACCTTTGCAAACTGGTTTCAGCTGAATATCATAGCGCCCATCTCCGGATTCCCGATTGGAGGTCACAAAGGAGCCGCCCATCAAGGCGCATAAGCCAAGCACAAAACCGTGGTAGAAGTTCTCTCCGGCAGTATCGAAAGAACTCACCGACTGCATCAGCAGCATTTGAAGCTGCGCTTTCAGCCGCACGTAGTCGCCGGAGAAAATGGCTTCCTGAATGGAAATGGCCGTGGACTGTGGAATCAGATGCTCCAGCCGCTGCAAAATCTCCTTGTTATACACGAGGGAAATTTCCCGGTTTGGCAGAGAAACCTCGCACATAAAATCCCCGCTGAAGGACGGCGTCGTTTTCAGCGCTTTCAGATAGCCCGTCACCAACAGGAAGCTGTAAATGGTGGACGGGTTATTTTTTATTTGCGGATAAATCACGCCCGTGTCGATGAACGTCGTGAACGTTTCCCCATTGACAAGCGAGGTCAGCCGCGTATAAATCTCCTCATCAGCTTCTGCCAGCACTTCTCCAATAATGTCGTTGCTGCCAGTGGACACCCAGAACGGCCTCGGTTCACATTCGTTGCTGAAATAGTTGACCACCGACCACGGATTGAAGATATCCGTCTTGCCGAAGCGGTAGCCATCGTACCATTGGCAGATTTCGTCGTACTTGTCGGCGGCACCGTAATATGCCGCCATCTCTTTGACTTCGTCAGCGGTAAAGCCAAAATAGGCGCTGTACTTGTTATCCAGCACGGAATTGATGGCCAGATTGTTCATCCCGCTGAAGATACTCTCCTTGGCCACGCGCAAAATGCCTGTGAGGAAGCCAAAGGACAGATGTTGGTTGTCCTTGAAGCCGCCGGAAAACAGGTTGCGCATGAACTGGATGATCTTGTCGTAGTAGCCTTTCCGATACCCCTGCTGAATGGGAGTATCGTACTCGTCGATGATAATAACAGGCGCAATGCCATAATGCTTATGGAGCATCGCAGACAGGTCGAGCAGAGCGGACGCCAGCTCTACCTCACTGGCGCTGCCGCCAGCCAGCTTTTCATAGATTTTTTTGCTGTATGCGTCACACTGACTGCTGGTTTGCAGTTCCTTGTGGCGCTGTGTTTCTTTGGCGAAAATATCCCGGATGGCTGTGAACGTTTCTTCCCATGTATCAAACTTCACATCCTTGAACGTCAGAAAAATCACAGGGTATTTGCCCTGATACTCCCGATATTTCTGCCCGCACGCCCAAATCTTTTTATCCCGGAAGTACGCGGAGGTATCCTTGTCGCTCTTTTCAAAATAAGTGCGCAGCATATCCATATTCAGCGTCTTGCCAAAACGGCGAGGGCGGGTGAACAGCGTCACCATCGGGCGCTCGTCGATGAAATCCTTGATCATCATCGTCTTGTCGATGTAGTAGTATTCCGACGAGGCAAGGCAGTAATTGGATACGCCGATGGGCAGAGGAAGCTTCGGCGCACGCTCCGTTTTGCGGTAAGCGCCCGTCTTGATCCGCTGATCCGCCGGCTTTTGCGTATCTGCCGGGATCATCCAGCGGTTGCCTTGCTTCATCGCTCCTGCAATTTTTCCATCCTTGCAGAGTGTAGAAACTCTCCGCTCCGTGATATTCCAGCGCTCCGCCGCTGTTTTTACGGAAATCATTTCGGACATCATACTACCTCCTTGGGTGGTTTTATGCGTATAGTATACCCGCGAAAAGAGAACTTTGTCAACTTTTCATCGGAATAATGTCAATGTAATTTGATATTGTTCTTTTGTAATTTGAAATTTTTCCGTCTGACAGCATATGCAGCCTATCGATTTTCACCATTCCCACTCAAAACCCGCGCAGCTTTGTCCGGGTAATCCGTAATCAGCGCGTCCGCGCCGACACTGGAAAGATACGCCATATCTTCCTCGGAATTGACTGTCCAATACTGGATGGCCAGGTTATTGGCATGGGCAAAGTTGATGACCGTTGTCGTGCCGAGGTTGATGCCATAGCTCGATTCCGCATCGCCGAACGGCAGCTGGAGCACGTCATAGGAACAGGCAAACTCCTTTTTGCCGGTCAGCGCAGCAAAATAGAACTGCATAACCTCCTCGGGACTGGCGCTGCGGTGCATATCCGGATAATTCGCCGTGATATAGTCCGCGACCTCATCGCGAAAGCTGCCGACGATGACGCGGTCAAGAAGTCCGCGCGTTTTCAGCGTCGCATAAAGCTGATCCGCCGCAGCCAGACCGACGTCGCCGCCATCCTTGATCTCGATGATGTAGCGGTAGTCTCCCGCCGCGGTCAGATAGTCCAGCACCTCGTCGAGCGACAAGATCCGCAGCTCATCCGGCACAGCGTCGCCGCGGAGGTCGGCGTAGGGCGCCTCGCCCGCACCGCTGACAAACTGCGCCGCCATATTCAGCTCCTTGAGCTCCGCCAGCGTTTTATCGCGCACGAGCACGTTTTCCGCCCCAAACACAGCCGCAGCGTCCGATACGCGGTCGAGCGTGGCGTCGTGCGAGAGCACCAGAACATCGTCCGCCGTCATGTGCAGGTCGAACTCGAAATAGTCGACTTGGACATCCGGATTTTCTGTGCAGCCGCGGAACGCTGCCAGCGTCTCCTCAGGATACTGACCCGCGCCGCTGCGATGTGCCGAAATCGCTGTTTCGCCGGTAATAAATGGATTGTTCGTTTCGTATTGCTTCAGATTTTTGGGGTCCGAGCGATGATGGAACTGTGCCACGCCGATAATCACGATGGCAACCACGATGCAGAGCAGCACAAGAAGGCTCTTGCCGATGACTTTTTTGACTTTCACGATGATTCTCCTGACTGATTATTTGTATAACGGCATTATATCATATTACGCGCGCCTGTCATGTAAAAAAGGCTTTACAATTATCTTTTCCGGTATTTTATGGCGCATTATCTTTCCAATGCGCAGCAAAAGCCGCCTTGCAAAGCAAGGCGGCTTCCGTTTGAGCATTTTCGTTCGGCGCAAGCTGCGCCTACTCCGGCTTGAGGTTGCTGCACAACCCCTACTGAAAGCTTCGCATAACAAGGCTTGCCGGTACGCTGCTATGCTTCTGCGCTTGAACAGGCACACGCCGTTGCCTGTCGCTGATGATAGTATAACGTGTCAGCCTTCAATATGCAAGCTTCAAATGCCATGTCGACAGTTTTTGTTGACAAATTGGACCGATTCACATATAGTAGGCACAGAAGCAGCAATGCTTCCGGTGTGAGAGCACTGTAACAAGTTGGGCTGGACGCGGGACAGGGTAAACGCCCGCACCATTAGACACTTTCAATGGGTGTCGCGGCCGGCAGCAGGCAGTAAAGGCTGTGGTCCATGCGGAGGACGATATAATTTCCGCACCAAAAAGACGCTTTCACTGGGCGTCGCGGCTGACAACCAGCAGAAAACTCTCTAAAATGGGGCGAAGTGACTTGCTCACTCCGTCCTTTTTATGTCTGCGCATATTTGACTGACAAAAATACATGCTCTATTCTTTCGACGCACAAAAGCTTGACATTTGCGCTGATCCACATAAAATGAAAGTATAGAGTTCCTTTTTTGACGTGAAGCGTCTTCGTTTCTTCCCGCAGAGCCTGGCTTTGCTATATTCTGATTCATAATTTAACTTGAGCAGTTTCCTGATTTCGGGGAAGTGCTCTTTTTCAACGAGGTAAAAATTCAAGTGCGCAGGAGATTATTTTCTTCTGCGCACTTTTTATTATAAATAGCAAAACTCTTTTCAAAAAACAAACCGCCTTTTCAAAATCAACTATGCAAAAATGTGATGCTTGTCTGGGTCTGTTCTTGTTTGCAGCTGTCTGAGAAATGAATCAAGATTCTGCCGTCTTATACCGAGAGACGAAAAATTCGGTATCGCTCCGAATGAGTGTATGTATTGAGGCACCGAAAAGTCCCCGCCTGTGCTACGTCTGCGGAAAATGATGTAGTCTGACAAGTTATCACAAAAACCATCCCGGAATGCGCTCACGCCGCAGCGGTGGGCACATAGGACGCTTTGCTGCATTAACTCTAGCGAAAGATAGGAGTCTTGCCGGTTGACTCTTATCTTGAATGAACTCTTTCATAGCAAAGAGCACGCGTGAACTGGTTATTTGCCCATCATTCGATGGGAAAATAACCAGTGAACCGAACAAAACCGGCAGCCTAACGGTCTTTAGCAAGCCGTTAGACTGGTTAATGGACACCGACAAAAAGTCCACGTTGAATTTAACTCGCTCGTTTCGAGCTGGCGGCATATCGTGCCGATTTTTTGAAAAGGTGGTTTTTATATATGAGCAAGAAAAACAGAAAATTTCACCCGAAGAAGCCAAAATACAAGAATTTGAAATATCAGATAAAAGAAGTCGAGTTGGCGCGCTTAGAAAAAGCAAATGTTCCAATGCTGACGCAAACTGAGAAGCAGTATCGCAATCATGCAATCAAGTTCGCGAATTGGTGTAAGGAGCAATATGGCTGTCGTATGTTAGATGAATGCAGTACACACGTTCAAGATTACGCAGATTTTCTCGTCGCACAGGGAAAGTCGCCATCGACGATTCATACATACTTGGCTGGTATCTGCCGCATTTGCGGCGTGCCGTTAGCGGATATTCAGAAACCTATACGAGTGGTAGCCGAAAATACTCGCTCACGCGGTACGAAAGCCGTAGACGGCCGGGCTGATTCTAGCCGTGAGGCGTCGCCACGATTGTACGATTTTGCTTGTATCGCCGGAATCCGTAGAGCGGAATATCTACACCTTACACCAAAGGACTTGGTTGAGGATGATTTTGGGAATCCATGTATACTGGTTCGCAAAGGAAAAGGCGGAAAACGTCAGATGCAACGTATTCTACCAGACGAATTAGCGGCAGTGAAAGCTGTCTTCGATAATCCAGCAGATGCAAATCATCTGTTTTCAAAAGCTGAAATGAATAACAAAATTGACCTGCACCATCTTCGCGACTTACGGGCGCAGCAAATGTACAAGTATTACTTAAATCGCATTCAAACCGAAAACGGTTACCGAGAACAACTTATGTCTGAAATCCGCCATACATGGGAAAAGGACGATGAGGCCCGCAAGGAAAATGGGTATAGAGCAAAGCACTGGTCGGATATGAAAGTCACCGGGAACTATATTCTGCGTGGAAACAATCGGAAATTAGCGCAAAAGCACGGACTTCCACTGCAATATGACCGTTTAGCACTGCTGGCGGTTTCGATTTTCCATTTGAGCCACTGGCGACATGATGTGACGGTCGCCAACTACCTTTTGGCGGTCTGACGATGCCCAAAACCGCCCATTGAATTTTTTCTTCAATGCCTTTCTAGCGCACCATTGCTATGATAAGCGGGGGGCGAGTGGCGTGATAATAATTGACTTGGAGTGGAACTGTGGCAGCGATTACTCTGGCTTTGATGAAATTCTGCAAATCGGTGCAGTACAAATAAAAACGCTTGGCGGCTCTATACTGGACACTTTCAATGTTCATATTAGGCCTCAGGTAAACACAACATTGCATCCTGCTGCCGCGAAGCTGCCAGAGTTGCAGCGTTCATTCACAGACGGTGTGTGTTTCCCTATTGCATTTCTAAAATTTAGAGAGTGGGCACGGCACGAGAAGGACTATGCTGCTTGGGGAGAGGACGATTTCCGTGTTTTGCAGCAAAATGTGTTGTTCTGGAATCTGCCGCCTCTGTCCATTCGTGCGGTCTTTAATCTCCAGCGCGGTTTTGGGCAGCATCTCGGCACAGCTGCGCAAATAGCGCTTTGCAAAGCTGTTTCATATTGTAAAATACCGGTGAGTTTTACGTTCCATGATGCTTTGAACGACGCCGTGTATGCGGCGCTGCTGACATCGTGGATAACGCTCCATGACCTTGTCGTGCCGCCGCGCGCAGCCGGATTTCGCCACTGTTGGCGCTGGTCGTCCACGCCGTTTTTGCCGCCAACAAAAAAGCGCAGCAAGTATCTTTCTTCCACGCAAGCTGTTTTGAATTTTCCACGGATGCGCCAGCAGAACTGCCCGATTTGCGGTCAGAAGCTTTGGGTACAATCATGGTTTCAATGGCAAGACAGCGAAAACTACTATGCACCGCTGCTTTGTACGGAGCATGGTGGTTTTCTATGTCGATTAACGTTGGCGGCGCACGATGGCCTATATCGCGGCTGTTCGGCAATCGTCTGCGCAGACCGGCGGGAATTGTTGCGCTTTCATGCAGCGTGTGCGGGGAATGCGTTCACATGCCAGAATTATAAGAAATTCTGTGCTCAGATTGAAGAACGGCTTCAATGATTTTTGTGGCGTGACCTGCTATGCTTTCTTCAGGAGGTGTTCTTTCTATGACAAAAGAAACTTTTATTCAGACGATGGAACTGTTGCAAAAGCAGCCAAATTATGAAAGTGACCTTGCAAAAGAGCTGCTGCAAACATTGAAGCGCGCTTTCCCTGATACCTATGATTGGATTCTGTGGCGGCTTGCAAATCCGGATAATTTTGCGGTTTGGACCGCCGACGAAACGCGGCACCGAAATTTGGGCGATGCCGCATCTCTCTACAACTTCATCTCGACCCTGGAGGCTCGTGACGGCACGCTGCAGGGCAATGACATATCTATGCTGTCTTTGGTGGTATCTCGCACAACCCGCGAGTATCTGGATGATTATGTATTCGGCACGGGTATCAATTTTCAGGAATTTCTCTGTATCCTGATTAGCTGGCTGCTGAAGCATCCGGGCGAAGTAAAGCGGATTCTACACACAGATATGTTCTGGACACGCCGAGATTACAGGGGCGATTTCGCGCACATACCATCCTATGAACCGATTTATCGTGACGCGTTCAAACGTGATTGCGATGAAATCCTGGATTCCGTTTTCCGGGGCGTTATCCCACAGCGCATCCGCAATGATGACGGCTCTATGGCCATGCTGATACCATGCGGCGCTGAAAATTCCAACTAAAAGAAACATCCCAGAACCAAGTCAAGTGCTGTTGCTTGGTTCTGGGCATTTTTATTTTTGATTATCCCGTTCCACGGCTTCTGCAGCGGCACGGTTCAAGAATGCAGTTAGAGATTCGCCAAACTGCGCTGCATGGGCAGTTAGCCGCTCTTTATCGCCTTTTGGAACGCGGAAACGAATTTCATCTGTCTTTTCCTGCCACTTCTTTATCGCTTTCCGCTGCGCCTCTGTTGTTGCCATAATTGATGCCTCCAGAACGAAATACTGCAAAATACACTATTAGTTAACTTATATTTTGTGAGAAACGTCAATTACAAAACGCTTGATATAAGTTAACCTATATGCTATACTATTGACACAAAGAAAATATCAGCAGTTGCCGAGAGGTGCGAACTCCCGGCAACCCACGCAGGTGATAGCCCACCCGCACGACAGCAAAGCTGCGCCTTGGATTAAGTATACCCTATTCCGGGTTTCCATTCAAGACAAAGTTGCACCGTGCAGGTCTATCCTGCTCGGTATTTTGTTTGCAATTTTGAACTTGGAGGAACTTTAGAATGTCTATGAAAAATGGAACCATCTGCACATATTGCGGTAGGAGAATGACCATGCATCCGAGTGGCATTTGCAGCCAGTGCCGTCGGCTCAGTTGTACAAAGCCGTGTAAGGTTTGCGGTCAAACTGGTCGCAATCTATATGATGGTGTTTGCACCTCATGCCGCAGCAAAGCAAAGTCGAAAGAAACAAAACGCTATCTGACGGAGGCCATCGTTGACGCACAGAAAACGCTTTTACTGCTGGTGGAGCTGAACAATGGCATGAGCTATCGTGCCGCAGCCAAAATGGTCGGACTTTCAACCACCGCGGCCTTTTCGCGCATCAAAAAGCTGCTGCCTGCCAGAGCGCTCGATTTCACGGAGGTAACGGAAGATGGAGTATAATCTGGACGAAGTAAAGGCTGTCAAAAACCAGTTGATGCAGAATATAAGTCTGCTGAACGCCTGTCTGTCCGGCACGCCCGCCAATCGACTTGCCAAGCAGATGGGAATTTCCAGTTACGAATTAGAAGCTCGTTTACAGGCAATTCTGAAAGGGCACACATGGCTGTTTGCTGACCACTGCCCGGAAATTGATGTCAAAGCAACTGGCCTGAACATTTGCTCCCGCTTGGAAGCACATGAAATCCTGAAATCTGAACTGCGGTTATATTTGGGCTACACATCCGCTGAGGCAATTTACCGTTGGCCGGAAGGCAAAAACCTCCCTACGCTCCAAAATCTCTATGCGATTAGCCAAATTTTGGGTATATCCATCAATGAGCTGCTTGTGACGGTTCCGGCTTGACGTGTAATTGCTTCACGGTGTTGCAGTAAGTTGTGAAAACACTGCAAAATTTGCGAAAAAGATAGAAATAAAAAAATAATTGCTTTCCAGCGTAACACGCGATACAATTAGACTGGAAATTGAATACCTGCACAGGCAGGCATGAGAGCAGCAAGACGTATCGCGCGTCTTGCTGCTTTTTTATCCGCATTTTTGCATCCATGAGGTCAGCTTGGTATAAAAACAGGTGAAATGCGGAAATAATCCCAGAGGAGCGTGAGGCTATGGAACTAACAGTCAAAGATGAGCGGAAGCTGGTTGAGATTTGGCTGACGAATGCAGAAAAGTCAGACCCTGTCCTGCGCGCCGGCTTGCAGAGCGTCTATGACACATACAAAAAGAAAAAGTATCTGGTGGCAGTTTTCGAGTCTGGAAATTGCGACCTTTACGAGCAGACGCGGGATCTGCTGCTTTATAACCGACAGCGGTTGGCGGAGCAGGAAGTCCAGCGTGAAAAGGCGCAGCAGATGACCATGTAGCGCCGGATACATTGGGGGCGAAGAGAAATTTTCTCTTCGCCCCCGTTTTCTTTTTATACAAATAAAATCAAAGGGAGACGACTCCACCGCAATGATGTGTGCCTCCCTTAGTGACTGATTTTATCGTTGCCCGCCAACCCTCCGGCCCATTCGTCCGGAATCGCATCAGGTTTTATCGCTGCCTGCCAGCCCCCACGGCCCTTACGTCCGGAATTGCTATCGGGTTTTAAGTGTCAGCCACACTAGCGAGATGCCGCCCGCTGTCCTGATTGCATTATATACGAAAACGTGCGCATGCACAAGCCTTTTTAAGGCTTCGGAGACTTTTGTAATGCTGCTGTAACATTTGTTATAAACTGCACAGCAAGTCAAACTTGCCTGTTCATTTGTAGGTAGCCATTCAGCGCCCGAACAGCTCTGCGGTTTTCTGCATCCGTTCCGCGATGGGTACGCCGAAGGGGCAGCGCTCTTCATCAAACAATCTGCCGCCGGCAAAGCCTTTCATCACGGTGATTCCGACGTCGTTTTCTTCACAGGTGCGGTACAGTTTCGTGCGGTCGGGGGCAGTTCCCTTTAGTCCTGCGTCAAATTCCTCCGCGAACATCGTGTCAATGTCCTCGCTCACGGACAGCATATCAAAGGCTGGGTTGGCGCTCCAACCACTCGCCGCCAAAGCCAATTTCGCTGACTTGCAGTTCCGTTTTTCCCAATCTTCTGAGTTTCGTGTTCTTTTCTCCATCGTATTCTATTGCATTCTTATTTATTTCTCTTTTGACCTAATTTTCGGCTGATACTGCATGTTCGACACGTTATAGACGGTGATAAACGCCTTTGGGTCTTCGCGATTGATGAAACTCATCAGCTTCTGATACTCACTTTTATCGACAATGGTGATGATCTCATTGTGCTTTTCAAAGTTATATGCGCCGATGGCCTCATAGATTGTCGCGCCGCTGTGCAGGTCGTTGATGATGAATTTCCGGAGTTCTTCCTCCTTTTCGGTGATGATGCAGACGCGGCGCTTTTTGTTGTGGTCGAAAATAAAGTTGTCCAGAACAATGCCGTTAAAATAGGTGCCAAGGACGCTCAGAACCACGGTTTTCTTGTCGTAGACAAACGCGGCCGAAAGCGCCACACACATGCCTGCCAGCGACATGGCTCTTCCCAGCTCCATGTGCAGATATTTGTTTAGAATCTTCGCCACGATGTCCAGTCCGCCGGAGGACGCGTTCCGGTTAAACAGGATGCTCAGACCGATGCTGACCACCAGAATGTAGCAAAGCACATCGAGCTCCTGACTGCCCGTCATGGAACTGAAATTCGGGAACACAATTTCAAACAGCCCTATGAATAATGGCAGCAGGATACTCGTATAGACAGTCTTTGCGCCAAACTCTTTTCCGCAGGTTAGAAACCCGATGATCAAGAGCACCACGTTCAGAATCATTGTGATGGCTGACAGCGGCAGCGGAATAAAGTTGGACAGCACAATGCCAAGGCCTGAAATGCTGCTGACGGACGTGTGACTCGGCACCAGAAAAAAGAAGACCGCTGCCGCGATAATCGCCACCGCCGCGGTCAAGATTCCGATTTCTTTTACAGCTTCTACATAATGTGGCTTTTGATTTTGCATTGCTGCGCCTCCGAGGTTTGATTTGTGTCCATACATACTATCATACTTTTGTTCCGGTTACAATGCGCGCAAACGCGCCCGGTGCGCAATTTTGTCTTGCAATCTCTATTGCTATGATGTACAATATTATCTATAAATTAAATTTGATTGAGCAGATATATATGACAGAACCGTGACTGATTTGGGAGGTTGCGCATGAACGAACCTGTGAAAAACGAGATTCAGCTGTTTGAAGACCAGAAAATTCGCGTAGCGTGGGACGCTGAACGGGTGGAATGGTATTTTTCCATTGTGGACGTGGTTGCGGTTCTGACCGATAGCGCAGACCCAACGGCATACTGGCGCAAGCTGAAACAGCGGCTCAAGGCAGAGGGCAACGAAACCGTGACAAACTGTCACGCTTTGAAAATGCGGGCGGCGGACGGCAAAAACCGCCTGACGGACGTTGCCGACACCGAGCAGCTTCTGCGCATCATCCAGTCCATTCCCTCTAAGAAAGCCGAGCCGTTCAAGGCGTGGCTGGCGATGGTCGGCCGGGAACGCATCGAGGAGACCATCGACCCGGAGCAGGCGATCGACCGCGCGCTGGAAACCTATCTGAAAAAGGGCTATTCTGAGGAATGGGTACATCAGCGGCTGCTTGCCATCCGCATCCGAAACGAGCTGACGGACGAGTGGAAAAAGGGCGGCGTGCAGAAAGGCAGAGAATACGCCATTCTGACGGACGAGATCACCCGCGCGTGGGCGGGCATGAACACGCGGCAGTATAAGAATCTCAAGGGGCTGAAAAAGGAAAATCTCCGCGATAATATGAGCGATTTGGAGTTGGTGCTGACCATGCTGGCAGAAGCGTCCACGACCGATATTGCGAAAGCGGAGCAGCCGCAGGGCTTTGACGAAAATCAGAAGGTCGCCCGCCGCGGCGGCAATGTCGCGGGTGTGGCGAGAAAAGCGTTGGAAGCCGAAACGGGCAAGCCCGTTGTCACCGCGCAGAACGCCGAGAGCTTCCGTCAGCTTGTCACGGACATAGTAACGGACGCGGCACAACTGCCGGAGCAGACGGAGGAGAACGAGAATGGGAAATGAGCCGAAAAGCAACTACCGAGGAATCCTCGGCAGCTGGCGGCAGACAGAACAATATCTCAAGGGTGAATGAGCATGATTGAACGCTTTGATATTGCAGGCTATGCCCGCATTTCGGTCGATGAGGAGCTCGACCGCGACAATGTGTCGATCGAAAACCAGAAGTCCATCATCGAAGATTTTGTAACAACGCACTTTCCAAACAGCACGCTGACGTTTTTTGAAGACCGCGACCGCTCCGGCTACACGTTTGAGCAGCGCGAGGGGTATCAGGAGATGCGCCAGGGGCTGATGAGCCACAAGTACGACATTCTCATCGTCAAGGATTTCTCCCGCTTTTCCCGCCGCAATTCGCGCGGGCTGGTGGAGCTGGAGGATCTGCGCGACGCGGGCGTGCGTATTATTTCAATCGGCGATAACATCGACTTTCCGAATGACGATGACTGGCTCAAAATTCAGTTCCAGTTCTTAATCAACGAAATGCCGGTCACGGACACGTCGAAAAAGGTGCGCAGCGTCGTGAAGCGGCGGCAGGAGGAGGGACGGTGGCTCTGCGCCGCGCCGTATGGCTATATCCTCAACAAGCAGCAGGTCTTTGAGGTCGTGCCGACGGAAGCTGAGGTCATCCGGACGATTTTCAAGCTTTACTTAGACGGCTGGGGCTATAAGAAAATCGCCAACTATCTGACGGATAATAACGTGCCCACGCCGCGGATGTCCGAGTGTGAGCGCCGCGCCGCCGCCGGGGAGCCCGTCCGCCGCAAGACGAAAGCGGCCTGGGCGATCGTCACGGTACAGGGAATTCTCGATAACGATTTTTATATCGGCACGCTGCGGCAGGGAAAGTTCACGCGCGTCAAGATCAACGGCACAGACCGAAAGCTGGACGAGAGCGAGCACCGCGTCTTTGAGCACCACCATCAGGAGATCATCGACTATCGCACGTTTGCAACCGTGCGCGCGCTGCGCGAAAGCCGTTCGACGAACAACTATCGCGGCGTGAAAGTCAACGACAACGTGTATTCCGGCCTTCTCGTTTGCGGCGACTGCGGCAGTCCGATGTTTGCCATGAGCCGGAGCGATCTGGCGCCCGCCTACACCTGCGGAACGTATCACAGGCGTGGTCTCAAGGGGTGCACGAGCCACCATATCCGCGTGGGAACGCTCGACGCGTTGGTCAAGGACTATGTGCGCAAGGTGCGCGACAATTCCAGCACCATGCTCGAGCGGCTGAACGCCGATCTGGAGAAAGAGCAGGCGGACATTGCGGAGACGAAGCGCACGGAAGAAAATCTGGAAGCCTTGCTGCTTGACAAGCAGGAGGAGCTGAAAGCGACCAAGCGCCAGCGCATCCGCGACATCATGAAGCACCCGGAGCAGGAAGCACTTTTGGACGAAACCTACGACGAGCTGGAAGCGGAGCTGACGCAGCGCATCGCGGGCATCCAGCACCAGATCGAATTTGCCAGCGACAAGCGCAACACCATCATCCGCATCAACCGCGTGGCGAAAACGGCAATAGATGTATTTCACGACATTCTGGAAAAGCCGTCACTTGACCGTAATGACCTGAATCTGATGATCGAAAAAATTCGGGTGTTTGAAGATCACATCGAGGTACAGCTCAAGGCGGACATCGACAGCCTGCTCAAGACCGGCGCGCTCCCGGAGGACGCCGTAAATTTTAATTGGGACACGGAAAATAGCGAATCCAAGCTTGTAGGGGCGGACGACTCTGTCCGCCTGCGGGTCGATGTGGGCATCAACCCCTATGAAACTGAAATTGTCCAAGGTGCGGCGCACCGAAAGGACAAGGTTTTCCGTGTCAGTGTTATCAGCAGCGGCGACCCGCTGGAGATTTATACGGAGAAGGACGGCGAGGTGATCTTTAAGAAATACTCGCCGATGGGCGATCTGGGGGAATTTGCGGGACAGATCTGTGAAGCGATTGGGAAGAACACCGGATATATCGCGGCGGTCTGCGACCGGGACGCGATCATTGCGGTGCATGGCGTGCAGAAGCGGGAGCTTCTGGACAAGCGCTGCTCGCAGGAGCTGGAGCAGCTCATGGAGCTGCGGCGCAGCTACCGCTATCAGGACGGCGATCTGCCCGTCCGGCCGACGGACGCATCCGACCGCTACCGCGTCGGCGCTGCGGCCCCCATTGTGACAGAGGGCGACTTAATGGGCTGCGTCCTGCTTCTGAGCGAGGACGGCGCGCCTGCGCTCGGCGAGGCGGAGCAGCGGCTCGTGCAGACCGTCGCGGGCTTTCTCGGACGGCAGATGGAGAGCTGAACAAGCAGGCAGGGATTCGGTTCCCTGCCTGTTTTTGCGGGTGGAGAAAAAACAGTAGCAAAGCGGCGGAAAATCTGTTATACTACTATGATATAAGGCGAAGTATAAGCCGAGAAAGGAACACCGAACATGGACTTTACCGGCTTTCTGGGAAATGACGCCGTCAAGGCGCGTCTGAGCGGCGCATTCGCCAGCGGACGCGTGGCGCACAGCTATCTGCTCTGCGGGCCTGCCGGTTCGGGCAAGCATACGCTCACGCGGATCTTATCGGCGGCAATGCAGTGCGAGGGGCGCAGCGGAAAGATCCCCTGCGGCGTCTGCTCCGGCTGCCGCAAGGCGCTTGAGGGTGTCCACCCGGATATCATCACCGTCGACGATCCCGACCACAAGGCCATGACCGTCGACCCCATCCGCGCAGCCAGAAGCGATATGTTCATCCGCCCGAACGAGGGAAAGCGCAAGATCTACATCATCCCGCGCGGGCAGGATATGAACGAATCCGCGCAGAACGCGCTGCTGAAGATTCTGGAGGAGCCGCCGGATTACGGCGTGTTCCTGATCCTGTCGACCAACGCGGAGCGGCTGCTGCCGACCATCCGCAGCCGCTGCGCGGAGCTGCAGCTCGGCCCGGTGGCGCAGGATGAGGCGCTGCCGTTTCTGCGGCAGAATGCGCCGGACAAGCCTGACGGCGTTCTGCGCGCGGCCTATCTGCGCGCGGGCGGCTTTCTGGGTCAGGCGCTGACGCTTTTGCAGGATGCGGAGGACGAGCCGTTCGTCCGGCAGTTTGCCGCGGCCTATGCCGCGCATGACCGGATGGCGCTGCTGCGCGTGCTGCTGCCCATGGAAAAGGCGAAGCGGGAGCAGCTGCTTCCCGCGCTGCAGCAGCTGCGCGCGTGCATCTGCGGTGCGCTGACGCAAAGAGGCGGACTGGACACCGCGTCGGAAAGCGCCGCGCAGATCGTCGCCAGCCGCTCCGGCTCAGAGCTTTTGCAGGCGTCCGACAGCATTCAGGCTGCCATTGACGCGCTGGCCGCCAATGCGTCGGCAGGCGCGGTCACCGGCTATCTTGCGATGAAGCTGCGCTGAGCGCCGAATCTGAAATTTTACCTTGCCGCAGGCTCTGCGGCAGATTGGAGAGAACCATGCAAGAACAGACCCCCGATACCGTTCTGGAGCAGCAGCCCGCCGCCGCAGAACCGGAAGCCGCAGCGCAGCAGCCTGCGGCGGATACACAGCAGCCCGCGGAAGCCGCCGCGCCTGCAAAGGAGGAAGCGCCCGCCCAACCGGCGGAGCCTGCCGCCGTTACCGTGGTGGACATCCGCTTCCGCAATAATGCAAAATCCTATTATTTCGACCCTGCCGGACTGACGCTGCAGGCCGGTGCGCGCGTCATCATCGACACGGCGCGCGGAGACGAATTCGGCCTCTGCGCTGCCGGCAACCACCCGGTCAAGCCGCGTGAGCTGGTGCTGCCGCTGCGCAGGGTGCTGCGCGTAGCGACGCAGCAGGACGAGCGCGCGAACGCAGAGAACCAGGAAAAGGAAAAGAAGGCCTTTGAGATCTGCCAGCAGAAGATCGCCGCGCACGGGCTGGAAATGCAGCTTGTCTCGGCGGAATGCGCCTTTGACGGCAGCAAGCTTCTGTTTTTCTTCACGGCGGACGGCCGCGTCGATTTCCGCGAGCTGGTCAAGGATCTGGCCTCCGTCTTCCGCACGCGCATCGAGCTGCGGCAGATCGGCGTGCGCGACAAGGCCAAGATGGTCGGCGGACTCGGCGTATGCGGCAGGCCCTTCTGCTGCAAGGAATTCCTCGATGATTTCCAGCCCGTTTCCATCAAAATGGCCAAGACGCAGAACCTCAGCCTGAACCCGACGAAGATCTCCGGCACGTGCGGCAGGCTCATGTGCTGCCTGAAATACGAGCAGGAGGCCTATGAGGACCTCATCAAGACCGCGCCGAAGATGGAATCCTTTGTCGACACGCCCGACGGACGCGGGACGGTCGTCGAGGTCAATCTCCTGCGCCAGAGCGTCAGAGTCCGCATGGAAGACCACCCGGAGACGATCGGCAGCTATAAAAATACGGATATCTACATCCTGCGCAGCGGAAAGGCCCGCAAAAACGACCCGCCGATCCCGCGCGATTTTGCGCCCATTTCCTCCAAACCGCGTCCGGTGCAGAAGACGGAGGCGTTTTTCGAGGAGCTGCCGGAGGTCATCTATCCGGATGCCGTCGCCGTGATCGAGCCGGAAGCGCTGGACACAGCGGAGGCAGCCGGCGAAGAAGCCGGAAAGAGCGCGAATCGCCGCCGCCGGCGCGGCGGCCGCCGCACGAAGCCCGCAGGCGAACGCCCGCAGGAGACTGCCGCCCCGGAAAAACCCGCGCCCGCGCCAAAGGATCAGCCGCGCACCGACGCCCCCCGCAGGGACCGCCCCAAGAAGGAGCGCCCGCCCCAGCAGGACAAGCCCGACCGCAAGCCCGCCCCGCAGAAGCAGGAGCGTCCGGAAAAAGCGGAAGCAGCCGACGGCCAATCCAAGCCCCGCCGCCGCAGACGCCGCAGCGGAGGCCCCAGAAAGCCGTCGGGCGAGGGCCAGCCGCCGAAAGCCGAATAACAGACAAGCCCCCGGCCAGCCGCTTTACAAGCGGACGGCCGGGGGTATTTTGGTCCTGCAGAGCCGGTTCAGCCCTGAAACGGCTCTGCGTAGGATGCGTAATAGGATACTGGTTCTCCGCCTATCAGAAGGTGCGAGGTATCGCCCATCATCTGGCAGCGGAAGTATGCAATGCCGGGCTGGCGCTCCTCCGTGTTCAGAACCGTTACGGACGTCGGGGCGAGGAATGCCCCGTGCAGCACGGCAAACGGGCTGACGTTCCACAGGTGAGCCAGCAGAACAGCCGTGATGCCGAAATGACAGAAGCAGACGATGGTTTTTTCACAGGTCTCGCGGCAGGTATAATATCCGCCGTGCCGGGTGTAGCCGTATGACGCGAGCAGCGCGTCCAGTCCGGCGGTCACGCGGTCGTATTCGGCCTTGACGTTCGTACCCTGTAAGAGCGGCGCGGCCTCCCAGCCGGTGGGCTGCAGCAGCTCCGGCTGCGCCGTCCAGTCGGCGGGCATCAGATCCCAGCAGAGGCGCGTTCCGCCGGCCCCGTCCGGCACCTTGCCCAGAAATTCATGCAGCCAATCCATGATCTCTGCCGTCTTTCCGTGCGCTTTGAGCGTAAAGGACGCAGTATCCCGCGCACGGCCAAGCGGGGAAACGTAGAAATCATCGACATGCCAGTCCTTTGTGCGGGCTGCCAACAGCTTTGCCTCGCGCCAGCCCTTTTCGGTGAGCGAATCGTGCTCGTAATCGGGTTCGCCGTGGCGGATGAAAATAAGACGCATAAAAAAACTCCTTTGTTATCCCCACAGGGCGGTCAGCATTGGGATGACCTGCTTTTTCCGGGACACAACGCCCGGCAGGAAGCAGGTGTGATCCTTGAGCTGGACACCGAAGGCCTGCGTGATGATATCCTCGTCGCCGAGATACAGAAGGTGCGTGCCCTCCAGCAGCACGTCCGTCAGCATGAGGATCATGAGCGTATAGCCGCGCTCCTCCATCGTCTTCTGCATGACGGCCAGGAACTCGTCCTTGCGCTGCATCATGCGCTCGGAGTCGACGCAGGTGATCTGGCTGACGCCGAAATCGTGATCGGCGATATGGAAATCCTTGAAATCCGTGAACAGCAGCGCGTCGGCGGGCTTGTCGTCAGAGATGGACGCAGAGAAGATGGTCTTGCCCAGCTCGTCGAGCGAGATATTGGCGATGCGCGCCATGCGGTCGGCCATACGGCGGTCGACGGCGGTGGACGTCGGGGATTTGAACATGACCGTGTCGGCGACGATGGCCGCCGCAATCAGACCGGCCAGCTTTGCGGGCGGCATGAGGCCGCGCTCCTGATACATTTCGGAGATGATCGTCGCGGTCGAGCCGACCGGCTCGTTCCGGAAGTAAATGGGGCCGCCGGTCTGGATATCGGCCAGCCGGTGGTGGTCGATGATCTCGACGATCTCCGCTTGTTCAAGACCCGGGACGGACTGCGCCGCCTCGTTATGATCGACCAGCACAACGCGCTTGCGGCGCGGTTTGATCAGATGATAGCGGGAGAGCGTGCCGACGACCTTGTCGTTTTCATCGAGGATCGGGTAGCTGCGGTGGCGGCTTTTGAGCACGACCTCGCGCACGTCGTCCACGAAATCGGTCAGGTGGAACGCCTCGAGATCCTCCGTGCGGCACACGCGCGCGACCTCAATGGCATAATAGACCATGCGGGCGGCCTTGTACGCGTCGAAGGGCGTGGCGATGATGCAGGTGTTTGTCTGCATCTGCCGCAGCTGCTCCGGCAGCTCGGCCTGGCACACGATCAGGCAGCTGACCTGCTGCTCGACAGCGCGGCGCGCCATTTCCGGCTGTTCGCCGACGATGACGATGGCGTCCGGGCCTTTAAAGAGCAGGTTTTCATTGTTCTGCGGCAGGGCGATGGATACCTCGCCGCTAATCGTGTCGGCCAGATACCCGGACTCGTTCAGGATCTTGCCGTCCAGAACGCTCAGGAGATTAAAAACCGGGATCCTGTCGACGCGGGAATCGGAAAGCGTGCGCATATCATAGCTTGCGATCTCGCTGGGTGAGAGCATCCCGTACAGCTCGCCGTTTTCGTTCGTCACGGGAATAGCGGGGATGGATTTTGCCTTGTTGGTCTGCAGTGCCGCCCAGGCCCGGCTGACGGTGACCGCGCCGGACAGGGCCGGGGGCGTGTCATAGTCCAGATCGCGCACCTGCGTGCGCATGGTCTGGATGCGCACAGGCGGCTCGAAGCCGAAGCGGTCGAGCACGAGCCGCGTCTCATCGGAGATATGCCCCAGACGCGCGGGAACAAATTCCCGATCGCCCAGCGCGTTTCGCAGCGCGGCATAGGCCATGGCGGAAACAATGGAATCGGTATCGGGATTGCGGTGGCCGGTGACATAGATGGGTTCCATGAGAAGCCTCCTTATGCGCGGGGAAACTCGATCCCCTGATGATGCAGAATGAAGCGGACGGGATAATAGCGGTCCAGATAGTGCCTGCAATACCATTCATAGGTTGCATCCGGCAGGTGCACCAGCTCCGGCGCCTGCGTACGGAAGAGCTTGAAGGTCGTCTCGTCGCCGGAAAGCAGCGCCGCGATCAGCTCCATCTCGTCCTCCTGCTCCAGCCGGTACAGGCATTTGTCCATAATGGCCGCGCACGCCTGCTCATCCTCGCCTGCCAGCAGCTCCATATTGCCGAGCCATGCAAGAAAATCGTCCAGCTTCAGCTCGGTGCGGGCCGCCGCGTGGGACAGCTTGGCAAATTCCGGCTCGGAGCGGCGCTTTAAAATGTCGATCAGATATGTCAGCAGAGCATCGTCCAGACACACGCTGTCGAGGAAAATTTCGAAGATATCGCGCGTTTCGGTCCTGACCGGCTCCTGCGGCGCTTCCTCCGCCGGCTCCTGCGGCTGGGAGGCTGCGGCAAGCTGCGCGATAGCCGTGTTCAGCTCAGCCGGGTCGAAGCTGTCATATTCCTCCTGCGGAATTTCCGTCCCGTCAGCCTCGGCGCAGGCTTTGACGAAGGCGGGAATGCCCAGCTTCGTGATCTCGGCCTGCAATTGCAGCGCCTTTTTCAGATCCTCCTGCTCCGTGAGCACAATGCCCGCAGGCGCCTTGCGCGTGCCCTCGCAGATCTCGGATACGTATTGCAGATAGTAAGGAATGAGAGACATAAACGTCCTCCTGTTTTTTCTTTCAGTGTAGCACGGGGAACGGAAAATGTCAAAAGCTTGGTGCGCGCTTCTGAAAAACAGCAAAAGATTTTTGTTTCCATGAAATACACAGCAAAACAGGAACACCGTTCGGCTGCTGCAAATTTTTGTTTGATGTGCTGAATTATTTTGTGGATTGACAGATATTTTTATCAGAATTATAATATGACGTGAACAGTCATTCACGTCATATTGAGGTGTTTTATGTATCGGAAGCTGGACGAAGCGGCGCTGGGCACGATTCTGGAGGCGGGCATTGCGGAATTTGCCCGCTGCGGCTTTCAGCCCGCGTCGGTCGCGTCGGTCGCGAAGAATGCGGGTGTAAGCGTCGGCGTGATTTATAAATATTTTGGAGACAAGGACGCGTTCTTCCTCGCCTGCGTGCGGCATTCGCTTGAGCTGCTGGACACGACCTTGCAGGAGGCCGCCGCGGGCGGCGGGCCGCTGGAGGCGCGGATGCAGAGGCTCATTCTTGCACTCATCCGCCAGTCGCGCAGCCACGCGAGCTATAACGCGATGTACTACGAGATCACCTCCGGCAGCTGCCGGAAGTATGCCGGGGCGCTTGCCCGCGAGATCGAATCGCGCACGGCGGCGCTTTATACGCGCCTGTTTGACGGCGCGCAGCAGGGCGGCCAGCTTACAGAGCGGATCGAGCCGCAGCTGTTTGCGTTTTTCTTTGACAATCTGCTGATGATGCTGCAGTTTTCCTACAGCTGCGAATATTATCAGGAGCGGATGCGGATCTTCTGCGGCGAGGCCGCTTTGGAGGATACAAAAATGGCCGACAGGCTGACGCGCTTTTTGCTGGGCGCGATGAAAGGAGACGTATGCAGTATCTCATCGCTTACGACTTCGGAACGACCGGAGTCAAGACCTGCCTGTTCGGAGCCGAACAGGATATCCGGCTGATCGCGAGCGCATACGCGGGCTATGGGCTTTACATTCTGCCGGACGGCGGCGCGGAGCAGGACGCGGACGAATGGTGGGACGCCATGTGCCGCACGACGAAGGCCGTGTTCGAAAAGACCGACGTAACGCCTGCACAGGTGACCGGCATTTCGTTCTGCTCCCAGATGCAGGGCATGGTGCTCGTGGACGAGTATGGCCGCGCGCTGCGCCGCCCGATGAGCTATATGGATCAGCGGGCTTCGGCAGAATTCAAAGCCTGCCAGACGCACGGGCCGTGCGTTTCCGGCGTGAACATCGGGATGCTGCTGCGCTCTTTGCGCGCGACGCACGCCGCGTCCACAAGCGTCAAGGACCCGCTCTGGAAATACAAATGGGTACAGGCGCACGAGCCGGAGATCTTCCAAGAAGCCCACAAATGGCTGGACGTGAAGGAATCTCTGATCGCGCGGGCGACGGGAGAATTCGTCATGACGCGTGATTCGGCCTATTCGACGTTCCTTTATGACACGCGGCCCGGTCGTGAGGGCTGGAACGAAGGGCTTTGCCGGATGTACGGCGTCGAGACGCGGCACCTGGCGAAGATCATTGAATGCACCGACGTGGCGGGGCTTCTGACGGAGCAGGCCGCGCGGGAGCTGGGCCTCTGCCCCGGCACGCGGGTCTACGGAGGCGGCGGGGACGCGACGCTCATCGGCGTGGGCGCGGGCTGCACCGCCGTCGGCAGCACGCATATCTATTCCGGCACGTCCGGCTGGGTCGGGACGGTGATGGACCATCAGGCAGTCGATCTCACCGCGATGATCGCTGGCATCGTCGGCGCGGAGAAGGGCAAATACAATTATTTCGCCGAGATGGAAACAGCAGGCAAGTGCTTTGAATGGGTCAAGGATCATCTGGTGCTGGACGAGGTCAATGTCTACCTGTCCAAGACCGACGTAGCCGAGAGCCAGGAGAGCGTTTATGAGAGCCTGTACGACTACATGTCCGACACCGTCGCGCAGGTCGCGCCTGGCTCCGGCGGCGTGATCTTTACGCCGTGGCTGCACGGCAACCGCTGTCCGTTTGAGGACCCGGCGGCAGCCGGAATGTTCTTCAACATCCGGCTGGAGACGGGCAAGGCGCAGATGCTGCGGGCCGTTCTGGAGGGCATCTGCTTCCACCAGCGCTGGATGCTCGAATGCGAGGAACGGAAAACAAAGACGGCCCCGGTCATCCGGTTCGTCGGCGGCGGGGCGCTTTCAAAGGTGACGTGTCAGATGCTGGCCGACATTACAGGCCGGACGGTCGAGACAGTTGAAAACACGAAGGACGTCGGGGCTATCGGCGCGGCGATGCTGGCGGCGGTCGGAAGCGGGCTGTTTCCGGATCTGGCGCAGGCTGCTTCGCACGTGAAGGTCAACTGGCGCTACACGCCGAACACGGCCTTAAAGCCGGTCTATGACCGCAATTACCGCGTATTCCGGCAGCTGTACGCGTCGAATAAGAAGAATTTTGCACTGCTGAACAGACTGAAGGAGGGGTAAGCATGGACGATCAGGCTTTACGGACGTGTATCTGTGAAACGGGCCGCGAGCTGCTGGAAAACGGGCTTGTTGCCCGGACGTGGGGCAATGTTTCGGCCCGCGCGGACGGCGAACATTATCTCGTCACGCCCAGCGGCATGGACTACGGCAGCATCGCGCCGGAGGATATCGCGCTGTGCGATCTGGCGACCGGCAAATGGACCGGCCCGCGCAGGCCGTCCGGCGAACGGGCGGTGCACGCGCTCGCCTATTCGATGTTTGAGGACGTCAATTTTGTCATTCACACGCACCAGACCTACGCCTCGGCGCTGGGCCTGTGCGGATACAAGCCCGGCTGCTTTACCGGCGAGGAGCGGCAGCAGCTCGGCGGCGTGACCGTGGCGGGCTACGGCCTGCCGGGCACAAAGACGCTGCAAAGCGCGATGCGCGAGGCCATGTCGCGCGGGGCCAGAACGATTTTCATGGCGCACCACGGCGTTCTGATCTGCGCGCGCAGCCACGACGAAGCGCTGATGCGTGCGCAGCTGCTCGAACGGCTCTGCCGCCGCTGCTGGCAGGGCGTGCTGGAGGAAGCCGCGCCGGTCATGGAGCAGAAGCGGCTGGATTCCGTGCTTGCCAAGGTTCGCCACGCACATCCGCTGGCCTGTGCCGCGCGGACGGACGCACTTCTGACTATGGCGGCGCTGAATCGGCCCATCCGCGCCCAGCTGGACGACATGGCGCAGATGATCGGCCCGGTGATCCCGGTCACGCAGAGCGCTGCGGCGGGTGAGATTTCCGCCGCACTGGATAAGCGCTGCGCGGTGCTGGTTCCGGGTGTGGGTGCAGTCGTCTGCGGAAAGGACGAGGATGATACGCAGGCGCTGGCAGCTCTCGCGGACAAGGCTGCCGTCTGTGCGCTGCATACGGCGGCGCTCGGACAGCGCGCACAGCTGTCCCGCGCGGATATTGCCCTGCAGCATTTGGTCTATCAGCAGAAATACGCAAAGCAGAAGGAGGCAGGAAAATGACCGGAGAAAAAAAGAAAGAAATTTGGCGGGTCGTCAAATTTGTGCTGTTTTCGGCCTCGGCAGGTATCATCCAGATCGGACTGTTCACGCTGCTCAATGAGCTGTGTAAATGGAGCTACTGGCCGTGCTATCTGATCGCGCTGGTGGCGTCTGTGGTGTGGAACTTCACGCTCAACCGGAAATTCACGTTCAAAAGCGCCAACAATGTGCCGAAGGCCATGGCGCTGGTTTTGTGCTACTACGCCGTGTTCACACCCCTGTCAACCCTTCTCGGCAACTGGCTGGTTGAAACCTGCGGCTGGAACGAATATCTGGTCACCGTTATGAATATGCTTTTGAATTTTGTCACGGAATACCTGTTTGACACATTCGTCGTGTTCCGGGGCAGCATGGACACCAATGACCTTGCGAAAAAGGAGGAACAGAAATGAACAACTGCGGCATCAGCCGTTGGGACGATCCCAATGAGATCAATGCGAGGCTCAAGGCCCTGACCAGTCAGCCCATCTGGGAGGTCACGGACGAGTATTACAACAATGTGATCCTCAAGTATTTCGATGAAAAGTGCAAAGCCTCCAAGGCTGTGTACGAGGAGTCCAAGGAGTATATCCCCGGCGGCGTCCAGCACAATCTGGCCTTCAACAAGCCGTTTCCCATGTGCATGGCGCGGGCCGACGGCGCGTATCTCTACGACAAGGACGGCAACCAGTACATTGACTTCCTGCAGGCCGGCGGCCCGACAATTCTCGGCAGCAACTATCCCGTCATCCGGGAAAAGGTGATTGAACTGCTGAACGAATGCGGCCCGGTGACAGGTCTGCTGCACGAATCCGAGCTGATGATCGCGAAAGAGATCAACCGGCATATGCCGAACGTCGAGATGTTCCGTATGCTCGGCAGCGGCACGGAGTCCGTCATGGCGGCGCTTCGCATCGCGCGCATTGCCACGGGCAAAAAGCGCATCATCAAGGTCGGCGGCGCGTACCACGGCTGGTCCGACCAGATGGTCTACGGTCTGAAAATCCCCGGCAGCCGGGCACTTCTGGAATCGCACGGCATTCCCGGCGGCTGCTATGAGGCGACGGACGAGGTGCGGCCGAACGATCTGACCATGCTGGAGGATATGCTCAAGCGCAACGTGCTGCTTGGCGGCACAGCGGGCGTCATTGTCGAGCCGGTCGGCCCCGAGAGCGGCACGCGGCCCGTTGCGCACGACTATAACGCGGGCGTGCGGACGCTGTGCGATAAATACGGCGCGCTGATGATCTTCGATGAGGTCGTCACGGGCTTCCGCGTTGCGCTTTCGGGCGCGCAGGGCTATTTCGGCGTCGTGCCGGATCTGACGGTCTTCGGCAAGATCGTCGCAGGCGGCTACCCGTCGGCGGGCGGCGTCGGCGGCAAGAAGGAATACGCGCAGCTCATGGCGGCCGGTCTTGCCACAGGCAAGCACCGGGCGTATGTCGGCGGCACACTGGCGGCCAATCCTCTGTCCTGCCTCGCCGGGTACACGGCCATCCGTGAGATCGAGCGCACGAACGCCTGCGAGATCGCGGGAAAAATGGGCGACCGCCTGTGTGACGGCCTCAAGGGGCTGCTTGACCGGTACGGCCTGCCGTTCGTGGCCTATAACCAGGGCTCCATCGTGCATCTCGAGTGCACAGGCGCGATGAGCTTTGATTTCTCGTCCATGTCGTTTGCAAAGTCCGCGGTCGGTCTGCTCAAGCACAAGGATATGATGTATGTCCGCAAGGATTCGATGGAGCGCATGGGCGCGGCCTATATGGCAAACGGCATCGTCACGCTGGCCGGCAGCCGCCTGTACACCTCCATGGCCGACACGCCGGAGATCATCGACGAGGCGCTGAACCGCTTTGAAGAGGTCTTCAGGCACGTGAAAAAGACCAACAAGGGCCTGCTGCCCTGACCTCCAAATATGCGAAAAGCCGCCTCCTGCTGTTACGGCAGGAGGCGGCGCTGTCATTTTCGTTTACATGCCGAAATACTCCCGGTTGGCACGGGAATTGCGGATGGCGTACCAGACGAGCGAGGCCAGAACGGCCCCCAGGATCACCAGCGGCCACGGGTACGGGAGGAAGGGCGTTTCGCGCAGGTCGTTGAGCAGCATACACACGCCGTACCCCATGGTCATGACGGCCATGACCGCGAGCGGCGGCATCATATAGCCGATGTACATCTGCTCGTCCGCGCAGTCGGAGATTTTTTTCTCCTTCGGCACCAGCAGACCGTTTTTGAACAGCCGCTTCGTGACGGCAAGACGCAGGAACGTATACATACAGTACGCGCCGCTGGCTATCAGGATCAGGTCGAGAAATAATGTCATATCATTCATCCGTGTGTTCCTCCTGTTCGTTCTGCGCGTCCTGCTTCCACTCGCGCACGCTCCGGACTGCGGTGATCACCAGCAGAGCCGCGCCGATGATGGAAAACGCGATCGCTCCGCACAGCGCGATGATACGGTCACTGGACCAGACGCCGCTGGCGGCAAGACCCGGATAATCCCGTCCCATCTTGATGGCGAGATAGATCAGATATCCGCCGCAGAGCACATACATCAGCTTCCGCCGGTTGTCAAAATCGTTTTTTCGTTTCGGCTTCTTTTCTACAGACTCCTGCGGCGCGTCCGGCTTTTTTTCCAGCTCGTCCATATCGCGGCCTCCCATACGATCATATATATTATATCATACACGATTGCGCAGAAAAAAGAAAGAGAAAAAACGGGCCTGTCGAAAAAAGCAGCGTGCGCCGCCGGCTTCCCTTGCGCACAAGGGGAGCCGATGCGGGCGCGTGCCGGGCGGCATTATTTGAGGCAGCTTCTGATGTGCTTTGCGATTTCCAGGATCTCACGCTCGGTGTTAAACGCGGAGAGGCTGAAGCGGACAGTCCCGGTTTCGAGCGTTCCTGCGGACTCGTGCGCAAGCGGCGCGCAGTGCAGGCCCGCGCGCACACAGATCCCCTCGGATGCAAGCCGCGCGGCAAGCGTCTCGCAGTCCGTCTGCGCCGCGCAGAGGCTGAGTGTCCCGCTCTGCGCCTCGCCTGTAAACAGACGAATACCCGGAATATCCTCCAACATGGATGCAAGCAGCCTTCTAAGGCGGATTTCGTGCGCAAGCAGGCGCTGCGGGGTCTGCTGCCGCACAAAGCGCAGCCCGGCGGCAAGGCCGCAGATGCCGCAGACGTTCTGCGTCCCGGCCTCCGCGTGATCCGGCAGCTCCGGCGGCATATCCGGCAGGCGCGAGGCGCTGCCGCTGCCGCCCTCCAGAAGCGTATCCGGCATACGGGCGCACAGGAGCAGCCCCGTGCCCTGCGGGCCGTAGAGCGCTTTATGGCCCGGCATACCGATAAAATCCGCGCCCAGCTCCGCAAGGCGCACGGGCAGCAGCCCCGCCGACTGCGACGCGTCGAGCACGAACGGAACGCCGCGCGCACGGCACAGGGCCGCAATTTCTTCGACAGGCAGGATATACCCGAACACGTTGGACACGTGCGTGCAGATCACGGCGCTTGTGCCCGGCGTGATGGCGCGGTCGAACGCGGAAATCGTATCCGCCGGGTCAAACAGCCGCCGTCCGGCGACGATGATCTCTGCGCCAAGATGGTGCAGCGGCCGCAGGACCGCGTTATGCTCAAAACCGGAAATAACCGCACGTCCGCCAGGCTTTACGAGCGTTTTGATCGCCAGATTCAGCGCATGGGTCGCATTCATGGTGAATACGACCTGCTCCGGCTGCGCGTCAAACAGCGCCCCTGCCAGACAGCGGCAGTCATAGACCGCGTCGGCTGCGCGCATGGCGGGCGGATGCCCGCCGCGCCCGGGTGTCGCCATGCGGCGCATGGCGCTCTGCACCGCAAGGGCAACAGCGGGCGGCTTCTGGAGCGTGGTGGCTCCGGCGTCCAGGTAGATCATAGCTGCGCCTTCTCCAGAAAGCCGTTCGGATGGACGCGGTAAGCGCCGGAAACGGGGCTGCTCCATGCGCGCAGGAGCTGTGCGGCGTGCACGCCGTCGGCCCCCTCCACATAAACACCCCACGTGCAGCCGAGGCTCGACACCTCCTGCGGCGCACGGCGCAGCTGCGTCCAAAGCCCCGCCTCATAGAGGATCCGCCTGCCGGACTGCGCCGCTGTCTGGCTGCGGAACGTAAAGAGATAGGAAAACATGATACTCTCCTCCCGCTCTATCGTATGCGCAGGCCGCGGGATCCGCCACAGTTCGGCAGAATAATATTTATTCAGAAAAGATTCATAAATATTCTTGACATTTCTTTATCACGCTGTATAATGAAACCCGTTATGAGAGAGGCTGCGGCTGACAGGAGTAGGGCGCGTATCCGGCGGGAACCGGGCGTCTGAAAGGGGAAGCCGCCGAAGAGCCGCCGCCGTTCCCGCAGCGCCGGTATCTGGGACGCAGGGAGAAGATCCTGCGGACTGTCACGGGGTTTGCCCCGTGGAGAGCTGTCATGCGCGAACACGAGATTTGATGTGCGTCATGATGGAAGATCATGACGCATTTTTATTTAGGAGTGAGATCCATGAAACCCAAAGCATCCAGATCCAAAACGATCCTGACCAAGCTCGTCGCAGTCGTCATTCTGGCGCTGCTCGTCGTCGCGGCGGTCAAGTGTGCAAACGGCGCATCGCTTGCAAACACGGCCTGGTCGCTCCTGCCGCCGGTCATCGCGATCGTGCTGGCACTTATCACAAAGGAAGCCTACAGCGCGCTGTTCATCGGCGTTCTGGTCGGCAGCCTGTTCACCTGCGGCTTTGCGCCCGTCGCGACGCTCGACACCATCCTGAATGACGGTCTGATCGCCGCGATCTCCGCCAACGCGGGCATTTTCCTGTTCCTCGTGCTGCTGGGCATTATTGTCGCGCTGGTCAACGCGGCGGGCGGCTCGGCTGCCTTTGGCCGCTGGGCCGAGACGCACATCAGGACGCACGCAGGCGCGCAGCTGGCGACGTTCGTGCTCGGCATTCTGATTTTCATCGACGATTACTTTAACTGCCTGACCGTCGGTTCCGTCATGCGCCCGGTCACGGACAGCCACAAAATTTCCCGTCCCAAGCTGGCGTATCTGATCGACGCCACGGCGGCTCCCGTGTGCATGATCGCGCCGATCTCGTCCTGGGCGGCGGCAGTTTCCTCCACGGCCGAGGGCCTCGACACCGGCATGAGCGGCATTGAGCTGTTCGTCAAGGCCATTCCCTATAACCTCTATTCCATTCTGACCTTCGTGTTCATTCTCGCGATCATCGCCATGAAGCTCGATTACGGCCCCATGCGCAAATTTGAGGCCAAGGCCGCGAAAGGCGATCTGTCTGCGCTGGTGGAGGAAGCCGGTGAATCGGCCAATCCGAACGGGCGCGTGATCGACCTCATTCTCCCGGTGCTGGCGCTGATCGTGACCTGCACGATCGGCATGATCTATGTCGGCGGCTTCTTCGGCGCCGATATGTCCGGCGATCCGTCGTTCGCGGGCGATTTTATCGGCGCCTTCGGCAATACGAACGCCTTCGTCGGTCTGCCGTGGGGCGGTATCATCGCGCTGGTGCTGACGGTCATTTATCTCGTCGCGCGGAAGGTTCTGACCTTCAAGGAGGCCATGGCCTGCGTGCCCAAGGGCTTTATTGCCATGGTCCCGCCGATCATCATCCTGACGCTGGCCGTCTCGCTGAAGGCCATGATCAACGCCCTTGGCGCGGATGTATATGTCTACGATCTGATGTACGCTGCTTCTGCGTGGCTGTACAGTATGCTGCCCGCCGTCATTTTCGTCGTGGCCTGCATTCTGGCCTTTGCCTCCGGCACGAGCTGGGGCACGTTCGGCATTCTGATCCCGATCGTTACCGCCGTCTTCCCTGCTGACAGCAAGCTGCTCATCATCGGCATCTCCGCCTGCTGCGCGGGCGCCGTGTGCGGCGACCACTGCTCCCCCATCTCCGACACGACCATCATGGCCTCCGCCGGTGCGCAGTGTGAGCATCTTGACCATGTTTCCACGCAGCTTCCCTATGCGCTCACCGTCGCGATCGTCAGCTTTATCGGCTTCATCGTCGCAGGCTTCGTGCAGAATGTGTACATCACCTGGCTGGCCAGCGCAGCGCTGCTGCTCGGCGTGCTGCTGTTCCTGCGCGCAAGAGAAAGAAAACAGGCAGAATAACGAACGCTTCCAACTCCCCCTCCGCACTTCACTGCGGAGGGGGAGTTTTCACGCATTTGATTTTACATTCCACGCAAAAATTTGACCAAAGTTTTACCGAACCGTGCTTTCGAATTTTAGACAGCGGCGATATCCTTATGACCGTAGACGAGATGTCAAACAAATCAAAAAGGAGATCATCAAAATGAAAAAGATGAACAAAATTCTGACGACTGTACTTGTCATTGCCCTCGCCGCGCTGACGCTGGCCGGCTGCGCGAAGAAGGACGCCTCCCCTGTCACGACCGACGGCTCGACCTCGATGGAAAAGGTCATCGGCACACTCGGCGAAGCGTTCAAGGAAAAGGAAGGCATTGACGTGACCTATAACCCCACCGGCTCCGGCTCCGGCATTCAGGCTGTTTCCGAAGGCCGCTGCGACATTGGCCTGTCCAGCCGTGCACTGAAGGACGATGAGAAGGCAACGCTGACCGAAACGACCGTCGCGCTCGACGGCATTGCCATGATCGTGAACCCCGAAAACCCCGTTTCCGACCTGACGGTCGAGCAGATCGCCGATATCTACACCGGCAAGATCACCAACTGGTCCGAAGTCGGCGGCAATGACGCAGCTATCGTTCTCATCGGTCGTGAAGCCGGTTCCGGCACACGCGACGGCTTTGAATCCATCACCGGCACCAAGGATGCCTGCCAGTACCGTCAGGAGCTGACCTCCACCGGCGACGTCATCACCACCGTCTCCCAGAACCCGGACGCCATCGGCTATGCTTCCCTTGCAGCGCTGAAGGACAACGTCAAGGCTCTGACCGTCGGCGGCGTGGCCCCCACGGAGGATACCGTCAAGGACGGCAGCTATGTCATCCAGCGACCGTTCGTTCTCGTGACCAAGATCGGCGCGAAGCTCTCCGAGAACGCACAGAAGTTCTTCGACTTCGCCCTGAGCGCGGAAGCCGCCCAGTACATTACCTCCGCCGGTGCTGTCCCGGTGAACGGCTGATATGAAAAAGAAACAGACAATGGAAGACGTCGTACACGGCGTCTTCCTCCTGTTAGGATTGGTCACAGTCGGCTGCGTGCTGCTCATTACCGTGTACCTGATCCTGTCCGGCCTGCCGGCCATTACAAAAATCGGCCTTGGAAACTTCCTGTTCGGCACGGAATGGGCCTCGACGGCCTCCGATCCGAAATACGGCATTCTCCCCTTTATCCTCACCAGCGTATACGGCACCTGCGGCGCGATCCTGCTCGGCGTGCCCGTCGGATTCCTGACGGCGGTGTTTCTTTCCAAAATGGCCCCGAAGAAGCTCCGCTCCGTCATGGAATCGGCGGTCAGTTTGCTTGCCGGTATCCCGTCGGTTGTCTATGGTCTGGTCGGTATGCTGGTGCTCGTTCCCGGCATCCGGAAGCTGTTCCACGTGCCGGACGGCGCAAGCCTGCTTGCCGCGATGGTCGTGCTGGCAATTATGATCCTGCCGTCCATCATCAAAGTCTCCGTCAATGCGCTTGACGCGGTTCCGAAGGAGTATGAGGACGCGTCGCTGGCGCTCGGCGCAACGCCGGTCGAGACGTGGTTCCGCGTATCGGCTCCGGCGGCCAGAAGCGGCATTGCCGCTGCCGTCGTGCTCGGCGTAGGCCGCGCCATCGGCGAGGCCATGGCCGTCATGATGGTGTCGGGCAACGCGCCGAATATGCCGTCGCTGTTTGAAAGCGTGCGCTTTCTGACCACGGCGGTCGCAAGCGAAATGTCCTATGCGTCCGGCCTGCAGCGGCAGGCGCTGTTCTCCATCGCACTGGTTCTGTACCTGTTCATCATGCTCATCAACGCGGCGCTCAACTTCTTCCTGAAGCGCAAAAAGGAGTGAAACCATGCTGACAAACAAGCTTTCCGCGTCCAGACGGGTGTATACCGCTGTCATGCGCGCGCTGCTGCTCCTCGCCGCCGTGCTGACGGCCGCGCTGGTCGTGTTCATGATCGTATATGTGCTCTATAAGGGCCTGCCGTATGTCACATGGCACCTGATCTCGACGAAGCCGAGCTATATCACCGGCGCCATCGGCATTCTGCCGGATATCTGCAACACCATGCAGATCCTGCTCGCTTCCCTGCTCATTGTCCTGCCCCTCGGCGTGGGCGCGGCGGTCTATCTGACGGAGTACGCGCAGAACAAAAAGCTCGTCGCGGCCATTGAATACGCCGCCGAGACGCTTTCCGGCATTCCGTCCATCATTTACGGTCTGGTCGGTATGCTGTTCTTCTGTGAATTTCTCGGTATGCAGACGAGCCTCCTGGCCGGTGCCCTGACGCTCGTGATCATGAACCTGCCGACCGTCCTGCGCACGACGCAGGAGAGTCTGCGGACGGTTCCGCAGAGCTACCGCGAGGGTGCGTTCGGCCTTGGCGCGGGCAAATGGCGCGTGGTGCGCACGGTCGTGCTGCCGGGGTGCATCGACGGCATTGTGACCGGCTGCATCCTCTCCGCTGGCCGTATTCTGGGCGAATCCGCCGCACTTTTGTTCACGGCAGGCTTTGCCCACACGCTGAACAAATTCGTCATCGGGCTTGCCAGCCCCGGCGCGACGCTGACGGTCGCGCTGTACGCCTACGCGAAGGAGGAGGGCGAATTTGACGTTGCCTTCGCCATCGCGGCCATTCTGATGATCTTAACGCTTCTGATCAATCTTGCCGCCGGGATCGTCGGAAAACAGATCCAGAAACGGAGCCAGCAATGAAATCTGTCAACCCCTGCGGTCTGAAGCGGGCCGCACAGAGGCCGCGCTTCTGCGTGCGGCGGACTTCTGCGACAGCTGCATCCATGAAACGGCCAAGCGGCAGCCCGGCCACTGGTACGGGCTGGCCTTCGAGCCGGTATTGAAAGGAACTCGTGTATGAACGATATTATCACAGTCAAAGACTTACAGCTCTGGTACGGGCAGACGAAGGCGCTCAAGGGCGTGTCGATGGGTATCCCGGAAAAGAGCATCACGGCCCTCATCGGCCCCTCCGGCTGCGGCAAATCAACGTTTCTCAAGACGCTCGACCGCATGAACGATCTGATCCCGGGCGTGCGCATTGAGGGCGAGGTCAAATATAACGGACAGGATATCTTCGCGCCGTCCGTGGACGTGAACGAGCTGCGGCGCGAGATCGGCATGGTCTTCCAGAAGCCGAACCCCTTCCCCATGAGCATCTACGACAACATTGCCTACGGCCCCCGGACGCACGGCGTGCGCAAAAAGGATGAACTGGACGAAATCGTCGAGCAGTCGCTGCGCGGCGCGGCGATCTGGGACGAGGTCAAGGACCGGCTGAAAAAGAGCGCGCTGGGCCTTTCCGGCGGACAGCAGCAGCGGCTTTGCATCGCGCGGGCGCTGGCCGTGCAGCCGCAGGTTCTGCTGATGGACGAGCCGACGAGTGCGCTCGACCCCATCTCGACCTCCAAAATCGAGGAGCTTGCCACGAATCTGAAGGAGCAGTACACCATCATCATCGTCACGCACAACATGCAGCAGGCGCTGCGCATTTCGGACAAAACGGCGTTTTTCCTGCTGGGTGAGCTGATCGAATACGACGACACGCAGACGCTGTTCTACCAGCCGAAGGAGAAGCGCACCGAGGATTACATCACCGGGAGGTTCGGATAATGAGAAGCAAATTTGACCAGCAGCTTGCCCTGCTGAATGAAGAGCTGACGCAGATGGGCGAAACGTGCGCGAAGGCCATCGGTCTTGCCGCGCAGGCGCTCGAAAATCAGGACGCGGCGACCGCCGCGCCGGTCGCGGAGCTGGAGGAGCAGACAAACGAGCAGGAGCGCTCGATCGAAGCGCTGTGTCTGAAGCTGCTTTTGCAGCAGCAGCCGGTCGCGCGTGATCTGCGGCAGATTTCGGCAGCACTCAAAATGATCACGGATATGGAGCGCATCGGCGATCAGGCGGCGGATATTGCCGAGATCATCCCGTTTTTCCTCAGCCATAATACATTCGACTGCACGCTTGTCTGCCGCATGGCGCAGCAGGCCAGCTCCATGGTCACGCAGAGCGTGGACGCGTTCGTCCGCCGCGATGTGGATCTGGCCCGCTCGATCACAAAGCAGGATGATCTGGTCGACGAGGATTTTTCCAACGTCAAGCAGGCATTGATATCCGCCATCGCCCGCGAACCCGGCCAGGGCGAGGTCGCGCTGGATCTGCTGATGATCGCAAAGTATTTCGAGCGCATCGGCGACCATGCGGTCAACCTGTCCGAATGGGTCGAATTCTCCGTCACCGGCGTGCACAAGCACGACGGCGTGGAATACGAATGATCCCCTCTCTCAAAAAGCCGCAGGCCCCTTTTCCGGGCTTGCGGCTTTTTGCTGCGTGTATTATAATCAATAAAAAAGATCGTTTCTACGAAAGTGAATGAGGCCGCTTATGAAAAAAGTCAGAATCACGGTCATGAAGATGGGGTGTTATCCCGATCTGATGGCGGAATATGAGAACCCGATGGAGCATCCTTGCGATATGGTGCTCGGGCAGGTGTTTGTGGCGGACGGGTGGAACCGGCCGGAGGGGCTTTGTCTGAGCGCGTGGGAGAGTATGTCGCCGTTTGTGCTGGCGCTGGCCAGCGGCGGGGAGAATCTCTATGCCGGGTGGATGAAAAATCCGCGCTCGGCCATGATCTCCTGCAACGACGGCTTCCGGCCCGTGAGCTTTCTGTTGGAGGCAATAGACGCTTGACACGTTTACTATACTGAAAGCAGAATATGAAACAGGAGGTTTTTCTCATGGGTAAAACACTTGTCGCTTATTTTTCGGCGTCCGGCGTAACGAAAAAGCTGGCGCAGACGCTGGCGGACGCCATCGGGGCCGATCTGTTTGCAATCGAACCGAAGGTTCCCTACACGCGTGCCGATCTCAACTGGATGGACAAGCAGTCCCGCAGCACCATTGAGATGCAGAACCCCGCGTCCCGTCCTGAAATCGCAGACACCTGCGCGAACATCGCGGACTACGACACCGTTTTTGTCGGCTTCCCCATCTGGTGGTATGTCGCGCCGACCATCGTCAACACGTTTCTGGAGAGCTGCGATCTGACGGGCAAGACCGTCGTTCCGTTTGCCACCTCCGGCGGCAGCGGCATGGGCGGCACAAACAAGGCGCTCGCACCGAGCTGCACGGGCGCACGTCTGCTCGAAGGCAAGGTCTTCCGCAGCAGCACGAACGCTGATACCCTGCGCGAGTGGGTCAAGACACTGAAATAAGCCGCATATATAAAACCAGCCCCCGCTGCGGCGGAGACTGGTTTTGCGTATGCTGCAATTTCTCTGGTTTGGTTGTAGGGGCAGTACGTTTTTGTATCGTTTCATAAAAAATAGGCTTCTGGATTATCAGGTGTTGCGGAACCGTGCCAAAAAGTCCTTTGTCTGCTGGTGCTGCGGGTCGCCAAAGATCGCTTCGGGGGAACCCTGTTCCAGGATCACACCCTCGTGCATGAACACGACGCGCTCGCTCACATCGCGGGCGAAGGCCATCTCATGCGTCACGACGAGCATGGTCATGCCCTCGTGCGCAAGGTCCTGCATGACGGAGAGCACCTCGCCGACCATTTCCGGGTCAAGCGCGCTTGTCGGCTCGTCGAACAGAAGCACCTCAGGGTTCATTGCAAGTGCACGTGCAATGGCGACACGCTGCTTCTGGCCGCCGGAGAGCTGACGCGGCTTGGCGTTGACGTAGGGCGCCATGCCGACCTTTTCGAGATACCGCATGGCCTGCTCCTGCGCCTCGGCCTTACTGCGGCCAAGCACCTTCATTTGGCCGACCATGCAGTTTTTCAGGACGGTCATATTATTGAACAGATTAAACGACTGGAACACCATGCCGACGTGGGAGCGGTATTTTGCGGCGTTGACGCTTTTACCGGTGACATTTTCGCCGTGGTAGAGAATGTCGCCGCTCGTTGGCGTTTCGAGCAGATTCACGCAGCGCAGCAGCGTCGATTTGCCGGAGCCGGACGCGCCGATGATGGAGATCACGTCGCCCTTTTTAACATCAAAGTCGATATCGCGCAGGACTTCGTGCGTACCGAAGGACTTGCTCAGGTGCCGGATCTCAAGAATATTGTCTGCCATATCAGCGATCCCCCCTGCTGCGTCCGAATTTAAGTTCCTGCTCCGTGCGCTCGCGGAACTCCTTGCTCTGCTCGTCATAGTTGCTGCCGCGCTTCGGGTGCGAATACGTGCCAGCGGTCATGGTCAGCGGGTCCTCCTGCACAAGCTCATAACTGTCGGAGCCGTCCATCAGCTTTTCGACCAAGCGCAGAATGCCGGAGGCGATCAGCGTCATAGCCAGATACCCCGCCATCTCAATGACGGCGGACGGGAAATATTTATTGTTGATGCCGACGATATAGCGGTGCGAGGCGAAGAACTCCGTAAAGCCGATGATGAACATGACGGAGGTATCTTTTACGTTGATGATATAGTTGTTGCCGATCTGGGGCAGGATATTGCGGATGGCCTGCGGCAAAATGACGCTCGTCATGGTCTGGAAATGCGTCATGCCGATGGCCTTCGCGCCCTCGGTCTGGCCAGGGTCGATGGAGATAATGCCGCCGCGGACGGACTCGGCCATGTACGCGCCGGTATTGATCGAAACGATCAGGATGGACGCGGCCCAGATGTTATCGAAGCGCAGGGCATTATCCGTGAAATACGGCAGGGCGTAGAAAATGAACACGGCCTGCAGCATCATCGGCGTGCCGCGGAAAACCTCGACGTAGATGCGGATGATGACACGGAGAATTTTCAGAAGGATACGCTTGGGCAGCGGATCGTTTTTGGCGCACGGGATGGTATTGAGAATGCCGCAGAGCAGGCCGATGATACAGCCGATCGCGGTCGCGGCCAGCGCAAGGCCGAGCGTGTTGAGCATACCGTTCAGGTACATCATGCGGTACTTTTCCCACAGAATCCCGATGTCCTGCATGAGCTTGGCGAGCTTATCCACGGGGTAGTCTCCTTTCACTTTTGATTTGCCCGCGCCGGAGGCGCGGGCAAACAGTTAAACCTCCGGCTGGATGCGGATGGCTTCGTCCATGAGCTGGTTGAAGTCGTCCTCCGTCATCTGGGAGAGAACCTTGTCAATGGCGTCCTTCAGAACCGTGTTGCCCTTGCGGACGGAGATGCCGATGTTGACGTTTTCAGCGCGCTCAGCCTCGGAGGCAAACTGGAAATCGCCGGGCGTGCCGGAGAAGTTCAGAATGACGAGGTTATCGTCCTGCGCGGCAGCGCCCATGGCGGTGGGCATATCGGTGCAGATGAAGTCGACCGAGCCGGTCTGCAGCTGCATGATCATGGCCGGAGCCGTCTCAGCGGGAGCCAGAAGCTCGGCGTTTTCGATCTGCGGCAGGCAGGAATCGTACCAGATCGTGCCGGACTGCGCGGTGCACTTGCCGCCCGCGAGGTCGGCAATGGAGGTCGCACTGGCATAGGGGCTGTCCTTCGTGGTGACGCAGACGATGGTGGCGTAGTAGTACGGGCCTGCCATGTCGACCTCCTGCATACGGTCGGCGGTCATGGACTGACCGGCAATGTTCGCGTCCATCGTGCCGGACTGCACAGCCGGGCAGAGGGAATCCCATGCGGAGGAGACGATCTCAAGCTGCCAGCCGTTGGCCTCGCAGATCTTCTGGGCGATCATAACGTCATAGCCGTTGGCGTAAGCGCCGGGAACGTTGGAAATGGGGACAGCGCCGTTGGAATCGTCCATCTGCGTCCAGTTATAGGGCGCGTAGGCGCATTCCATGCCGACGGTGAGAACGCCGTCTTCCACGCCGGTCACGGCTTCGGTATTCGTGTCTGCGGCGGCTTCAGCCGCTGCGGGGGTGGAGGCGGCGCAGGCCGCCATGCTCAGCAGCATCATGGCTGCCAGGACGAGGGCAAGGATTCTCTTCATTGTTTTCATTCACCTTTCGTTTTATTTTCCCAGACAGGCCCTACAGAAGCAGCAAAAAAGTGGGTCGCTTCTGTAAAGCGATCCACGGAATGAACAGAAAACGGTATCCCGCCCCTGCCGTATCCATCGATAGCGCTTCACAAAGCTTTTCTTTGTGACAGTCCGGCAGATCTTATCTGCCGAGCCAACACCGCATTTGCAGGCAGCGCCTGCGGCATTTCGGCGGTCTCCCCTTTTCCGAACGGCCACTGCCTGTGCTTGCCGCCCGGTACTCTTGAAGCCCGCGCCTCTATCTGGAATGATTGTCTGGATTATAGCGTATTCGCACGCATTTGTAAAGCTGATTTTTCGTTAGAAAGCAAAAAATATTTTCTTATTTTTTGTATATTCTGCACGATACGACGCGCTGGCCGGTGAAAAATCAAATTTATGAAATTGATTTGCTTTTACAGGGATTCTTTGCTATACTATAGAAAACACATCATCAGGAGGTTCGAAGATCATTATGGCTGACGAAAAAACGATCCTGACCTATAAGGGGCGCCCCCTTATGCGCAAGGATAATCTTGTCTACTACGGCTCGATGGCCGATTCTCACATTGTCATGCTCCAGATCCTTGAGACGAAAAAGGTCGGCGAGGCCGACGTGGCCAGCAAGGTCTCCGTCGAGCTTCAGCTGACCGACCCGAATGTCCGCGCCCGCGACCGCATCGTCAAGAAAAGCGAGAAGGACGGGTTCTTTACCGCGCTCGACCTCGGCTCCGTGTGGCTGGCCCGCGCGCTGAAGGACGCAAAAAAATAATTATTGATCCGTGTTTAAACGAAAGGAAGCCGTGCATACTATCTGTGCGACTTCTTTTTCATTTTTCCATTCCTCATTGGCTCGTTTTCATGCGGGCCGGCCGTCGAAGCTTTGCTTCGGCGGTTATTTTTTACGCTTTGCGCACATACTACCGAAAAAGCGGAAGGGAGCTGATCGCGATGCGCAAGGGCGCGCAGACGCTTGTGTTTGGATCGAAGCCGGTCATTTTGTCCCGCGCGGCCATCGGCGGCAAAAAAGAAGGCGAGGGGCCGCTGGCGGCATATTTTGATTTTCTCGGAAAGGACGCGAAGCTGGGGCAGAAAACGTTTGAAAAGGCCGAGAGTAAATTACAGGAGCTGGCGCTGGACACGGCGAAGCGGAAGCTCGGCGTAAGCTATGAGGACATTGACGTGCTGTTCGCGGGAGATCTGCTGAACCAGTGCATTTCCTCGTCGTTTGCGGCGCGCGGCACGTCGATCCCGTTTCTGGGGCTTTACGGCGCGTGCTCGACCATGGCCGAATCGCTGCTTCTGGCGGCGGCGTTCGTCGATGCGGGCTTTGCGGACACGGCGGCAGCGCTTACCTCGTCGCATTTTGCCTCGGCGGAGCGGCAGTACCGCTTCCCGCTCGGCTACGGCGGCCAGCGCACGCCGACGGCCCAATGGACCGTGACTGGCTCCGGCTGCTGCATCGTGGGAAAAAGCGGCCACGGTCCGCGCATTGAGGCCGCGACCATCGGAAAAATTCAGGATTACGGCATCAAGGACGCCAATAACATGGGCGCGGCCATGGCGCCCGCAGCCATCAGCACGCTGCAGGCACATTTCCGCGACCTGCGGCGGGTACCGTCGGACTATGACCTGATCGTGACGGGCGATCTCGGTATGCTCGGCAGGACAATTGTGCTCGACCAGTTCCGGCGCATCGGCGTGGACCTCTCCCCGGTCTATAACGACTGCGGACTTCTCATTTTTGACACGAAATCGCAGGATGTGCACGCGGGCGGCTCCGGCTGCGGGTGCGGAGCGAGCGTTTTGTGCGGATATCTGCTGGACAGGCTCGAAAAGCGGGAGCTGCGGCGGCTTCTGTTCTGCGCGACGGGCGCGCTGCTCTCCCCCACGTCCAGCTGGCAGGGCGAATCCATCCCCGGCGTGTGCCACGCAGTCGCCATCACGGCGGAAGGAGTATAGCGTATGGACTATCTGAAGGCATTTCTGGTCGGAGGCGCGATCTGTATGCTCGGCCAGCTTCTGATCGACAAAACGAGGCTCACGCCCGCACGGATCCTGGTGTGCTATGTGGTGCTGGGCGTGATTCTGGGCGGTGCGGGCGTCTATGACAAGCTCGTGGACTTTGCGGGCGCGGGCGCGACCGTCCCGCTGACGGGCTTCGGCAATACGCTTGCAAAGGGCGTGCGCGAGGCCGTGAAGGAGCAGGGCATCCTCGGCGCGCTGACGGGCGGGCTCAAGGCTTCGGCGGCAGGCATTGCGGCGGCAGTATTTTTCGGCTTTCTCGCCGCGCTGCTCTGCAATCCGAAGGATAAATCCTGAAAAAGCGGACAAGCTATCCCTGCGGCTGCGCCGCAATTCATACTTTCAGGAGGCTCATCATGAGCAAGCAGAACAAAACGAACAAGACCGAATCGCAGAACACCTCGAACCAGACGCAAAATCAGGACTCGAAGAACTGCAAGTAACCAGAACGGGAGAACGCCGGTGCATGGCGTTCTCCCGTTTTTTATGTCCGTGCGTCCACAGGGATGTACGGCTCTTTGATGAGCATGGCGCGGTAGGCCGGGCGCATGATGCGGTTGCCGGTGGCAAGCTCTTCAAGGCGGTGCGCGCACCAGCCCGCGATGCGGGCCGTGGCGAACAGCGGCGTGTACAGATCCTCCGGGATCTCCAGCATACTGTAGATCAGGCCGGAATAGAGGTCGACGTTCGCGCACATGGGGATCGACTGGTGCTTGCGCGCCATGATCTTCTCGATGCCGCGCGCTTCCACGCGCTCCATCAGCTCCAGATCATGAAGCCGCCCCTTGGCTCCGACCAGCGACGCGGCGTATTTTTTGATGACGACGGCACGCGGGTCTGACATGGTATAGACCGCGTGGCCCAGACCGTAGATCTTGCCGGAGCGGTCGCCCGCCTCGCCGTCGAGAATGCGATCCAGATACGCGTCCAGCGACGCGTCGTCCGGGGCTTCGCCGACGTGTTCGCGGATATCGCGGAACATCTGCATGACCTTGGCGTTCGCACCGCCGTGCAGCGGACCCTTCAGGGAGCCGACCGCGCCCGCAATGGCGCTGTAGGTGTCGGTGCCGGACGAGGTGATGGCGCGGCAGACGAAGGTGGAGTTGTTGCTGGAATGCTCGGCATGGAGAATGAGCATGAGGTCGAGCAGATGCGCCTCCTCCGGCGTGTAGGCCGCGTCGGGGCGGATCATGCGCAGGATGTTCTCGGCGACGGACAGCTCCGGCTCCGGATTGTGCAGGATGAGGGAGTCTCCGTCAAAATAATGCCGTTTGGCGGCAAAGGCGTTCGCCGCGATGAGCGGGAAGCGCGCAATGAGGCCGATGGACTGCCGCAGAACGTTGTCCAGCGCGGTATCGTCCGCGCGGTCGTCATAGGAATAGAGGGCGAGGACGCTGCGGGCCAGCTGGTTCATGATGTTGCGGCTGGGGGCCTTGAGGATCATGTCCTCGGTGAACCCGGCGGGCATGGTGCGTGCGCGGGCCATGACGTCGTTGAAGCGCTGCTGCTGCGCCTGCGTGGGCAAAGAGCCGAGCAGCAGCAGATACGCGACCTCCTCATAGCCGAACGTGCCGCTTTTCCGATGGGCCTCGACAATATCCTCGACGCTGATGCCGCGGTAATAGAGCTTGCCAGGCATGGGAACGCGTTCGCCGTCCATCATATAATAGCCCTGCACGCTGCCGACCTTGCTGACGCCGATGAGCACGCCCGTGCCGTCCGCGTTGCGCAGGCCGCGCTTGATGCTCTGGTCTTCAAAATACTGCGCGGGGATGGCATACTGCTGCGCAATGTTTTCACTCAGATGGGCGATGTCGGTTTCAAGAAGCGTTGCCATGGTTCGGGACCTCCTGCGGATTTGTTGCCCATATTATATCGAAGCGGCAGCAAAAATGCAAGAGTGCGTTTTCGATTATGCAGAATATTTTTTGAATTTCTTAGAATTCGTAAGCAATACGATGAGCTGTGCAATATGAATTTCTAAATCATGCATTCTTCACGCCTGCTTGATCTCCGGCATCCAGCGGAAGCACTTGTAATAGATCACGAACAGCACGGACGTGGTCAGCCACGTTGCGGGATAGCACAGGGCGATGGTCCAGTTATTCAAATGCGGGAACGTTACGAAAAACAGCAGCGCCAGCCGCAGCAGGCAGGTGCCGAACAGCGTCAGGACCGTCGGCATGACGCTCCGCCCGCAGCCGCGCATCGCGGAGGAAAGCACCTCCACACAGCAGAACGTCGGGTAGAAAAAGGCCAGCATGGTGATAATCCGGCTGCCCTCGGCCATGACGTTCGTATCGTCGGTAAAGAACCGCACGGTCAGCCCCCGCGTCAGGAACAGCAGAGCGCTGAACAGCGCGGAAAAGCCGACATGCATCCACATGCCGGTACGGATGACGGAGGTAATGCGGTCAAGCTGCCGCGCGCCGTAATTCTGTCCGGCGAAGGTCATGACGGTGATGCCGATGGCGTTTGACACGGGCCAGTAAAACCCGTCGAGCTTCCAGTAGATCGACCAGGCCGCCGCCGTGTCTGTGCCGAGCAGATTGATGGCCTTCTGGATGATAACATTCGCGACGCTGTACATGATGGTAGCCAGTCCCGCGGGCAAGCCAATAGCCGTCATGCGGCGCAGAAGCACACTGTCAAAGCGCAGCTCCGACACATGCAGGCGGCAGTCGCCCGGAATACGCAGCAGCACCCAGATCACGAGCCCCGCGCAGATCAGCTGCGACAGGCTGGTCGCCATGGCCGCGCCCGCCGTTCCAAGTCCGAAAACGGCGACAAACAGCAGATCCAGCCCCGTGTTGGCCAGCGCGCAGACGATGAGGAAGTAAAGGGGCCGTTTGGAATCGCCCACCGCGCGCAGGATGCCCGCCCCCATGTTATAGACCATAGAGGGGATCATACCGGCAAAATACCATTGCAGATAGATGATGGAATCGGCCAGCGTGTCGGCGGGCGGGTCGAGCAGGACAAGCACAGGCCGGGCCATGAGAATGCCCAGCGCCGTCATGACCGCGCCGATCACGACGGAGAATAAAATTGCCGTGTGGACGGACTTCCGGACCATATCGCCCTCCCCCGCGCCGTAATGCTGCGAGACGACGACGCAGGCGCCGGAGGACAGGCCGACGAAAAAGCCCACGACCAGATTAATGATGACCAGATCCGAGCCGCCGACAGCGGCCAGCGCCGTCTTGCCGACCAGCCGCCCGAGGACAACCGCGTCGACCATGGAATACAGCTGCTGGAGCAGCGACCCCAGCATGATTGGCAGGAAAAAGCGGGTCATATTCGAAAAAACAGGGCCGTGAAGCAGATCAGGGCCCCGGGAAACGGACTTTGTCATGCGGACAAACCTCCCGAAAAAGAATCCAGCCATACTATACTATAGTAACGGTTTCCCGGAAAAAAGCAAGAGGCCGCAGTTCTTAAATTTTTCTTGACGGCTCCGCATCTGGACGCTATAATACCCACAGGCCACAGACAATCGAACACAGGGGCGCTGGGCAACCGGCTGAGATTGCGTTTTCGCATGTCCCTTAAACCTGATCCGGGTAATGCCGGCGTAGGAAGCTGCTTCGTATATGAGATCTCTATCGATATGCTGCGTACTGCACGACACCAAAATCCGGTTGTGTGCGGTACTTTTTTATTTTTGGAGGGATTTTTATGAAAAAATCCAAGGTGTACGCGCTCTGCGAGGGCGCGATCATGGTCGCACTGGCGACGGCGCTGAGCTATGTCAAGCTGATGGAGCTGCCGCAGGGCGGAAGCGTCTGCATCGGTATGCTGCCGCTGTTCATCTATTTCTATCGCTGGGACTGGAAGCACAGCTTCCTCGCCGCGTTTGCCTACGGTCTGCTCCAGCTGATCTTTGACGGCGCTTATGCGTGGGGCCCGACGTCGATGCTGCTCGACTATGTGCTGGCGTTCACGGTGCTTGGCGTTGCAACGTTCTTCCGGAAGATGAAGGGCGGCCTGTATCTCGGCGCAACGGTCGCGTGCGTCTGCCGCTTCCTTGTCCATTTCATCAGCGGCGTCACGATCTACCGCATCAATGAGCCGACCGAGCTGTTCAACTCCATCTACACGAACCCGTGGCTCTATTCCGCTGTTTATAACGGCAGCTATGTGCTCATCGACCTGGTTCTCTGCCTTGTGATCCTTGCAGTCCTGTCCACGCCCATGCGCAAATACCTGCGCGGTGACGATCTCAAGGCCATGCAGGGCAAATAAGCCGTTTTTCCGCAAAGCCCCGGCCAAAAAGGCCGGGGCTTTCAGTCTGTCAAAAACTGTTGTTCTCCTATTTTGCACAGGATTTCCAAGACAGTCGTAGGGGCGGACGCCTCTGTCTTCCCGATGAGCAGCCGCGAATTCTCGCAGCACTCTGTAGGGGCCGATGCCGGTCACAGCCGTTCGCGACGAAGGAGCGTTACGGATGTGGGTCTGCCGCTTGCCGGTACACATCGGCCCGTTGGGAAGTTACGAATTCGCCGCAGATTTCCATAAAAACGGCGCAATCTGCCGGGCCGATGCGACACCCGCAGGCTAGTTTCGAGGCGCAACCGCGCATAGCGCAGTTCTTAGCGCCGAAGATAGGCATCGACCCCTACACCGAAACGGGCAGTGCATACGTATGTGCCGCAGCTTTTTGCAAAAATCAGCTGCACTCTGCCGGGCGGACAGAGTCGTCCGCCCCTACGAAGCAGAGCGATATCGATCATGATCGGACTTTTTTGACACGCTGAAAGCCCCGGCGGGGAAGGCGTTCGGTGCATACGAATTCGCCGAAAATTGCCGTAAAGCCAGTGCAGCCTGCCATGCGCTCAGGCTTTGGGCGTTTCCTCCATTTCCAGATACTCGGCTTCGCAGCGCTGCTCGGCGCTGATCAGGATCTGCTTGGCCTGTCCGTAATCTGCGCGTTCAATTGCCGCAATCGCCTGCTCCGCTGCTTCTACCATCTGTGCGTACAATTTTTCATATTCCATCATGGAACCTCCTGATTATATTTCTTGATTTTTCCATTATAGTATACTTCAATAAGTATGTAAATTGGCTCTTTTCTACAAATATATACTTATAGAATTATACATCTTGCCTCATACTTACAGTAGTATATGCATGAGGTGAGAGCATGGCATATTCAGACGCACAGAAGGAAGCGACGGCGAGATATAACAAGAAAGCATATGATTTCATCAGCGTTGTCGTTCCAAAGGGCAAGCGGAAGCGGATCGCAGAATATGCCGCCTCGCAGGGAAAGAGCATGAACCGCTTTATCAACGACGCCATCGACGCGCAGCTGCCGCCGGAAAAGCCGGAAGAATAAAGTTCCCGTTTCGCCGCTCGAAAACCGGCGAAGCGGGATGTTTTTTTGCAAACGCTCTGGAAACTGCGCCCGTTTTATAGTAAACTAGTCACAGCTCTCCCCCGCGCGGCATAGACTAGCGCGGAGGGATGCGGAATGATCTGGATGATCGTGTGCGCGGTGCTGGCGGCTGCCGGGCTGATTTTGATCGTGTGGGCGCTTCTGGGCTGGTGCGTTCTGCCGCCGAGACGCGAGGCCGTCACGATCTACCGCCTGTCCGCGTCTGAGCCGCAGCTGGAGCGGCAGGTGCGGGCGTTTGTCTGGTCGCGTGAAAGCGGCCTTGCGGGCGGGCGGCTGATTCTGGCGGGCGGAGAGGAAGCGCCGGAGACTGCGGCGCTGGCAGAGCGTCTGGCCGCGCAGTATGCCTGCGTGGAATACCGCCCCTGCGCGGGATGTCGGGAGTAAGAAGCATGGAACAGGAATCGCAAATGATACAGGGGACCGTTCTGGCGGTCATTTATCAGAATCCGGAAAACGGCTACTGCGTGCTGAAGGTCCGCACAGAGCAGGGCGAGGCCGTCACGGTCGTCGGCGTCATCCCCATGTGCGTCGTGGGCGAACGGCTGGCCATCGTCGGCCGCTGGACGCGCCACCAGTCGTTCGGGCAGCAGTTTGAGGCCGAGTTTTTAGAGCGCCTCATGCCGGAAACGACGAGCGAGATTCTGGCGTTTCTGTCTTCCCGCGCCGTCAAGGGCATCGGACCGAAGATGGCGGAGAAGATCGTCTCCCGCTTCGGCGAGAAGAGCCTGAACGTTTTGGAGCAGGACCCCATGCAGCTGACGCAGATCCCCGGCATCAGCGAAAAAAAGGCGCAGGAAATGTCCGAAAGCTTCCAGAAGCAGTCCGGCATTCGGCGCCTGATTGAATTTCTGACGATTTATCACCTGCCCGCCCAGCTTGCCGTGCGGCTCTACCGCGCCTACGGCGAGCTTGCGCAGGAGGCACTGCGCGACGACCCGTATCTGCTGACCGACAGCTATTACCGCGCGGATTTTTCGCAGGTCGACGCGTTTGCCATTGCCCTCGGCATCAGCGCCGACGATGAGCGGCGCGTGGAAGCGGGTATTTTATTTGAATTATCCTATAATCTCGGTGCGGGCCATACGTTTATCCCGCAGGACAAGCTTCGCACAGCGACGTGCGCGTTGCTCGATCTGGACGGCGAGATGATCGACGCCGGGATGCTCCGCCTGCAGGAGCAGGGGCGGATGGAGCTGAGCCAGATCGCGGGGCTCACGGCCTGCTATCTGCCGGAGCTTTACGAGGCGGAAACCTACGTCTGCCGGAGAGTTTTATCCATGGCGGACGGTGAATATCCCGAGCCTGGGCGAATCGACGATCTGGTCGCAGAAATTGAGAACCGGCAGGGCATCGATTACGCGCCGGAGCAGCGCAGCGCCATCCGCGCGGCGGCCTCCCGGCAGCTTCTGATCGTGACCGGCGGCCCCGGCACGGGCAAAACGACGGTCATGTCCGGCATTCTGCGGCTGTTTGACGCGCTGCGGCTCAAGACGCAGCTGGCCGCGCCGACTGGCCGCGCCGCGAAGCGGCTTTCCGAGGTGACGGGCCGCGAGGCCTCGACCATCCACCGGCTTCTGGAGGCGCAGTTCGACGAGGCGACGGGCCGCATGGCCTTTTTCCACGACGAGGACGCGCCGCTTGCCTGCGACGCGATGATCGTGGATGAAACCTCCATGGTGGACCTGCAGCTCATGGCGTCGCTTTTAAAGGCGCTCAAGCCCGGCTGCCGCCTGCTGCTGGTCGGCGACCCGGATCAGCTGCCGCCGGTCGGCGCGGGAAACGTGTTTTCCGACCTCATCCGCAGCGGCGTGGTACAGACCGTCCGTCTGACGGAAATTTTCCGGCAGGCGCAGCGGAGCCTGATCGTCATGAACGCCCACGCGGTCAATCAGGGCGAGCTGCCCGTGCTCACGGCGACGGACCGGGACTTTTTCTTCCTGCGCCGCCGCGACCCGGCGGCAGCCGTGAAGACCATACAGGAGCTTTGCCAGACGCGGCTGCCGAAAAACATGGGCATCCAGCCGTCCGACATTCAGGTGCTCAGCCCCAGCCGCAAGCACGAGACGGGCACAAAGGCGCTGAATCTTGCGCTGCAGGCCGTGCTGAATCCGCCTGCGGAGGGCAAAAAAGAAAAAAAACACGGAGATTTTTCCTTCCGAACCGGCGATCGGGTAATGCAAATCCGGAATAACTATGATATAATGTGGAAACGGGCCGACGGGCTTGGCGCGGGAACCGGCATATTCAACGGCGATATCGGCACGGTCACGGACATCGACTTTCAGGAAGAGACGATGACCATCCAGTTTGACGACCGGACGGCGGAATACGCCTTCGATATGCTCTCCGAGCTGGAACCGGCCTACGCCATGACCGTTCATAAAAGTCAGGGCAGCGAGTACCGCGCGGTCATCCTGTCGCTCTGCGGCGGGCCGCAGATGCTCCTGACGCGCAGCGTGTTATATACCGCCATCACCCGGGCCCGCGAGCTTTTGATCATCGTCGGCAACGAGGAAACTGTCGCCGCCATGACCCGCAACGACCGCCGCCAGCGGCGCTATTCCGGTCTAAAGCTCCGGCTGGAGGGCAAGGCATGAGTGTGCTTTCATGGCTTCTCGACCTGCTCTACCCGCCCAAATGCGTGCTCTGCCGGAAGCTCCTGACAGGCAAAGGCCCGGTGTGCCCGCGCTGCATGGACAAGCTTCCGGAGTTTGACGGCGCAGCGCCGTCCGTGCGCTTTACGAGCGGCGGCGCGGTCAGCTTTTTCTATGAAGGGCAGCTGCGCGAGTCGTTCCTGCGCTTTAAATTCGGCGGGGCGGCGTTTTACGCGCAGACCTACGGCGCATGGATGGCCCATACGATTCAGGATAAGCTTGCGGGGAAATTCGACGTGCTCACATGGGCGCCGGTCAGCCGCGCAAGAAAGCGCAGACGCGGCTATGACCAGTCGGCGCTTCTGTGCCGCGAGATCGGGACGCAGCTCAGGCTCGAACCCATACAGACGCTCCGGAAGATCAAGGACCCGCCCGCGCAGTCCACGCTTGCAGACGCCGCCCAGCGGCGCGCGAATGTCTCCGGCGCGTACCGGTCCGAGCAGCCGGAGCGCTTTGCGGGAAAGCGCGTTCTGATCATCGACGATATTGTAACGACCGGCGCAACGCTGGCAGAGTGCAGCCGCACGCTGCTGCAGGCGGGCGCGTCGGACGTGGTTTACGCGGCGTTTGCCGCGCCGAGAATACAAGACTGAAGGATACAACGCTATGAAATTGATTCGTGATATCGGCATCGACCTTGGCACGGCAAACGTGCTCTGCTATGTGGAGGGGCGCGGCATCGTCCTGCGCGAACCGTCGGTCGTGGCCGTGGACAAGAATACCGGCAAGGTTTTGCAGGTCGGCGCGGCTGCGCGCAATATGCTTGGCCGCACCCCCGGCAACATCGTCGCCGTGCGCCCGCTGCGCGACGGCGTTATCAGCGACTATGAAATGACGGAGAAAATGCTTGAGCAGTTTCTCAAGAAGATCAACAAATTCACGCTCGTCAAGCCCCGCGTGATCGTCTCCGTCCCGTCCGGCATCACCGAGGTCGAGGAACGCGCGGTCATTCAGGCCGCCATGGAGGCCGGCGCGCGCCGCGTCTATCTGATCGAGGAGCCGTTCGCTGCCGCGCTTGGCGCGAAGCTGGCGATCTCCGGGCCGGAGGGCCATATGGTCGTCGATATTGGCGGCGGCACGACGGATATCGCCGTTCTGAGTCTGAACGGCATTGCGACATCCTCTTCCATCAAGGTCGCGGGCGACACGTTTGACGAGGCCGTTGCGGCCTATATGCGCAAGCACTACGGGATGCTCATCGGTCTGAACACGGCGGAGGAGGTCAAGATCACCATCGGCTGCGTATACCCGCGCCCGCAGGAGCTTTCCATGCTCGTCAAGGGCCGCGACGCAAAGACGGGTCTTCCGAACGAGGTGACGATCTCGTCCACGGAAATGCTCGATGCGTTCAAGCGCCCGGCGCGGCAGATCGTCGACGAGGTGCTCGCCGTTTTGGAGCATTCCTCGCCGGAGCTGGTAGCCGATATCGCGCAGACCGGCATCGTCCTCACCGGCGGCGGCAGCCTGCTCTACGGCTTTGACAAGCTCATTTCCGAGCGCACGGAGATCGCCTGCTCCATCGCGGACGATGCGGACTCCTGCGTGGCCAACGGCTGCGGCCGGAGCCTGCAATGGATCAGCTCCATGCAGGAGGGCACGATCAATCTGGCCCGCCGCAAGCTGATGAAGGAGCAATAATTCAATTAGGGTGTATCTGAAAACTCCCAACGCACCCGGACAGCGGGCCTTTTTGCGGTGCGCCGCGTCATTTTTCCTTGAAATACGTCAGTATTCCTGCGAAAAAATGTCTTGCGCAACGCAAAAATCCCTCGCTGCCGGTCACATCATGAGTTTTCAGATACACCCTAAGACATACAAAAAGCCCGGCACGCCGGGCTTTTTCCGATTGGAGAACAGATATGAAAAAGACGCTGGACGCCAATCAGCTGAAGCTGATCGCGATTTTTGCCATGACGGTCGACCATATCGCGTGGCTGCTCTTCCCCGGCTATGCCAAAGGGGCGCTGCCGGTCGTGATGCACATCATCGGCCGTCTGACCTGCCCCATCATGTGCTATTTTATCGCCGAGGGCTATTATCACACGCGGAATATCAATAAATACACCTTCCGGCTGTTCCTGTTCGCCGTGATCTCACACTTTGCGTATATTTTTGCATCCAACGATTTTGTGGATGCCCGTTCGTTCATCCCGTTCTATTTCGGGAGCATTCTGAACCAGACGAGCGTCATGTGGCCGCTTGCGTGGGGGCTTGTCATGCTGCGCGTCGCGAACAGCGAGCGCTTTACGCAGCTGCAAAAGACGCTTCTGGTGGTTCTCATCTGTCTGGTCAGCTTCCCGAGCGACTGGAGCTGCATCGCAAGCCTGTGCGTGCTGGCCTTCGGCACGAACCGAAGCGATCTGAAGGCGCAGGGGCGGTGGATGCTGTTTTTTGTGGCGCTCTACGCGGTCGTGTATTTCTTCGCGCTCGACAGGCTCTACGGCGTTTTGCAGCTGGCCGTTGCGCTGTCCCTGCCGCTGCTGGCCCGCTACAACGGCCAGCGCGGAAAAAACGCCCGCGTCAACAACTTCCTCAAATGGTTCTTCTATCTCTATTATCCCCTGCACCTGACAGTTCTCGGCGCGATCCGGTATTTTGGGTAACACAAAACAGAAACCGGCTGCACCCGCGCATGTGGTTGTAGGGGCCGATGCCCACATCGCCCTGGCAAAATGTACCGTTTTTACAGTAATCTTCGGCGAATTCGCTATATTTTTGGGCCGACAGAGTCGTCGGCCCCTACGGCGAGGCTTCAATCTTCCCTGTACCCCGTAGGGGCGGACGACTCTGTCCGCCCGGCAGAATGCGCCGGTTTTTACGGAAACTTCCGGCGAATCCGCAGCTTCCCAACGGGCCGATGTGGGCATCGGACCTACGACCAAGTGGGAAAATGTATACGAATTCGCCGAATGGCCGTCGCTTTTTGCCGCCGCCTGCCGCTTGACCTCCTCTTGGGTAAGAAAAATGCGTGACCGTGACAGTCACGCATTTTTTGCTGTCTTAAAAACCGAAAACGCTTATCTGGTCAGCGCGGCGGTATCCTGCGCGATCATGAGTTCTTCGTTGGTCGGAATGACCCAGACGGTAACCTTGGAGTCGGACGTGGAGATCACGACTTCCTCGCCGCGAAGCTTGTTCTTCTCCGGGTCAAGCTTGACGCCGAGATATTCCAGACCGTCGCAGATGGATGCGCGCATGGAGCCGGAGTTTTCGCCGACGCCGGCGGTAAAGACGATGCAGTCCACGCCGCCCAGCGCTGCGGCATAGGCGCCGATGTACTTGCGGACTTCGTAGGCAAACTTGTCGAGCGCCAGCTGTGCGGCCTCGTTGCCCTTTTCGGCTGCGGCGTCCAGATCGCGGAAGTCGGAGGAAACGCCGTCAGACAGGGCCAGCACGCCGGACTTCTTGTTGAGCATAGTCAGGCAGTCGTCGGCGGACATATTATACTTGTTCATGATGAACTGCGCAACGCAGGTGTCAATATCGCCCGCGCGCGTGCCCATCGGGACGCCGGCCAGAGGGGACAGGCCCATGGAGGTATCCTGGCACTTGCCGTCCTTGACAGCGGACAGGGACGAGCCGTTGCCCAGATGGCAGACGATGACGCGGTGCGCGTTCTCAACGCCGCCCATCAGCTCGATGCAGCGCTTGGACACGAAGCGGTGGGACGTGCCATGGAAGCCATAGCGGCGCAGATGGTCCTCGGTGTAATATTTGGTGGGGATGGCATAGCGGTAGGCCTTCGGGGGCATGGTCATATGGAACGCGGTGTCGAACACAGCGACCTGGGGCTTGCCCGGCATGGCCTTCTCGCAGGCCTCGATGCCCATGAGGTTGGCGGGGTTGTGCAGCGGGCCGAGGGGGATGCAGTCGCGGATGGCCTGCTTGCAGGCCTCGTCGATGATGCAGCTCTCAACAAACTTGTCGCCGCCGTGCAGGACGCGGTGGCCGACAGCGTCGATCTCGTCAACGGACTTGATAACGCCGTCCTGCGGATCGACCAGAATGGCCATGACCGCCTCAATCGCTTCCTTATGGGTGGGCATGGGGATGTCCTTTTCCACCTTCTTGCCGCTTGCGGGAACCTTGTGCGTCAGACGGCCGTCCAGACCGATACGCTCGCACAGACCCTTGGCGGTGACGTCGCCGGTGTCCGGGTTCATGAGCTGGTACTTGAGGCTGGAACTGCCGGCATTGATAACCAGAATGTTCATACTTCCATTCACTCCTGTATTTCATTTTTCGATCATTCGTGTTACTATATTACATAGCTATTGTGTATCATACAACAAAACCCAAACAGAAACAAGAGCTTTAAAAGATTTTTTACCGGAGGGACTGCTATGCAGACAGCGGGCGTGATCTGTGAATATAATCCCTTTCATCTCGGCCATGCGCGGCAGCTGGGCCTGATCCGGCAGCAGCTGGGGCCGGAGGCGGCCATTGTCTGCCTGATGAGCGGAAATTATGTCCAGCGCGGGGAGCCGGCGGTCTTTGACAAGTGCGTCCGGGCGCGGGCAGCGGTGGAGGCGGGGGCCAGCCTCGTACTGGAGCTGCCGGTCACATACGCGCTGCGCTCGGCGGAGGGCTTCGCCGCGGGCGGCGTCAGCATTCTGTCCCGTCTTGGCTGCGGCTTTCTCAGCTTCGGCTGCGAATCCGGAGACGGGGACGCGATTTTCCGCGCAGCGGAAGCCTCCCGCTCATCAGAATTCGAGCAAACGCTGCACGCAAACATACAGACCGGCCTCAGCTACGCCGCCGCACGGCAGCGGGCGCTGGAGGCGCTTGGGCAGGACGGGCAGCTGCTGACAAGGCCGAATGACATTCTGGCCTTTGAATACTGCCGCGCGATTCTGACGCAGAACAGCCCCATGCACCCGCTGGCCGTCCTGCGTCCCGGCGATTATCACGCAGACACGCCGGACGCGGAACATCCGTCCGCTACGGCGGTGCGGCGGCTGATCCTGTCCGGCAGCTGCTGGCGGCAATATGTCCCGGCCGCCTGCACGTATGAAAACGCGGTCCCCCACGCGCTTTTGTGGGGTGAAAAGGCCATGCTTGCGCGGCTGCGCGGCATGGAGCAGGCGGACTGGGCGCAGGCCGCGCACGGCTCCGAGGGGCTGTGGTCGAAGGTCTGGAAGGCCGTGCAGGCGCAGCCGGATTACGAGCGTATCCTCGAAGCGTCAAAATCGAAGCGCTACCCGCGCACGAGGCTGCAGCGGCTGCTGCTGTGCGCCTATCTGGGCATCGACGCGCAGGCGCTCCTGTGCGAAGCGCCGTATGTACGCGTGCTGGCGTTCGATGAAATGGGCCGCGCCGTTCTGCGGCAGGCAAAAAAGACGGGCGGCCTCCCGCTTGTAAACGCAGGCCAGACCCCGCCGGACACAGCGTATGGCGCGCTGGAGCGCCGCTGCGCGGCGCTCTACGGTCTGTTTGCCGCGCAGCCGGAGCTTTGCCCCGAACAAATCGCGCGCGTTTACCGGAAATGAAAAAACCGCCCGTCCGGGCGGTTTTTCACGTTATATTTCCTGCCGGCCTTCCAGTGCGCGCAGAAGCGTGACCTCGTCTGCATATTCCAGCTGGCTCCCGACCGGGATGCCGTAGGCCAGACGCGTGACCTTTACGCCCATCGGGCGAAGCAGACGCGACAGGTACATGGCCGTGGCCTCGCCCTCGGTATCCGGGTTCGTGGCCATGATGACCTCACGCACAGAGCCGTCTGCGACGCGGTTCAGCAGCTCGCGGATGCGCAGATCGTCCGGCCCGACGTGGCTCAGAGGCGAAATGACGCCGTGCAGCACATGGTACACGCCATGGTATTCCCGCGCCCGCTCCATGGCGATCACATCCTTCGGCTCTGCCACAACGCAGATGAGACTGTGGTCGCGCTCGGGGTCGGCGCAGATCGCGCACAGCTCCTGATCGGTCAGGTTCTGGCAGACCGGGCAGAGGCGAACGCTGTCCTTCGCGTCCAGAATGGCCTGCGCAAAGCTCTGCGCCTCATCCTTCGGCAGCGACAGGACATAAAACGCCAGCCGCTGCGCCGACTTCATGCCGATGCCGGGCAGACGCGCAAATTGTTCGGTCAGCCGCTCAAGCGCGGCGGGAAACGCGCGCATCAGAACAGGCCGCCCAGATTCAGGCCGCCCGTCAGCTTGGCCATATTCGCGGACTGGTCGGCCTCGGCCTTGCGCATGGCCTCGTTGACCGCCGCAACGATCATATCCTGCAGCATTTCCACATCCTCCGGATCGACCGCTTCAGGGTCGATGGTGATGGACTTGAGCTCGCGGTTGCCTCCGCATACGGCTGTGATCACACCGCCGCCCGCCGTCGCCTCGTATTCCTTTGCCTGCAGCTCCTCCTGCATCTTCATGAGGTTTTCCTGCATCTTCTGGGCCTGCTTCATCATCTGCATCTGATTCATGCCGCCCATCGGCATACCGCCGCGATATCCGCCTTTTGCCATGTTTGTTCTCCTTCTATCGTAAATAAATTATTTGATCGTAAAAATGTCGCTGTGCTGCTGTCCGAACTGAACAAGCGCGTCCATCGGGTCGTCTCCCAGCCGTGAAAGCCGGTTTTTGAGTGCGAAGCGCACCGAGACGGGCCTGCCCAGAATCGCCGACGCTTTTTCCCGGACAAGGGCTTCCGTGTTCGGCGTTTTTTTGACCAGATCAATGACAAGCTCCGTGTCCGTCGCCATAATGAGCGCGTCGCCCTGCAAAACCGGGTGAACGGGGCCGTTCACGGCAAAGAAGCCGCTGATCTTAGCCGGAAGCGCCGCACGCAGCTTTTCAGACAGCGCGGGCCAGAAGCCGGCAGGCGTTTCGGCCTGCGGCGCGGCAGACGACTGCTCCTGCGTCTGCGCCGGAGGCGCGCTCCCGCGTTCCGGATCATCCGCATCGTCCGGGAAGGGCGGGCGGTCGTCATCAAATGCATCCCCGCCGCTGGCTTTGGGCGCGCTTTTCACCAGCACGCCGGAGGCCAGCTGCTCCTCCACGCGCGAGATGCGTGCGTCCAGCGCCTGCGCGTCCAGCCGCAAGGACGGCTCGCACAGCTGCATCAGAAGCAGCTCCGCCGCTACGCGCACGTCGGTGTTCTTGCCGAACGAGACGCGGGTTTTCTGCGTTTCCGTCAGTACGCGCATCAGTTCGCCCGGAGAGAAGACCGATTGCAGCGCCAGCGCCTGCTGCTCTGTCGCAATGCCGGAGAGCATGGAAAGCCCGCTCTTCGGGGCCGTGCGCAGCACGAGCAGATCGCGGCAGAGCGCGCACATCTCGCCCAGCAGCGCACTCACATCCTTGCCCGCGGAATAAAGCGCGGAAAAGATCGTCAGCGCCTTTGCCGTATCCTGCTCTGCGATGGCCTGCATCAGCTCCGCCGTGCGCTTTTCGCCCGCAAGGCCGAGCGACGCATAGACGCTTTCCAGCGTCACGGGGCCGTTTGCCGCCGACGCGCACTGGTCGAGCAGGCTCACGCCGTCGCGCATGCCGCCGTCAGCCAGCCGGGCCAGAAGATTGATCGCCTCTGGCTCAATTTCGATATGCTCCTGATAGGCGATGAAATTCAGCCGGGAGGCAATTTCATCGGGCCGCAGACGCTTGAACGCAAACCGCTGGCAGCGGGACAGGATCGTCGCGGGAACCTTCTGCAGTTCAGTCGTCGCCAGAATGAATAACAGATGCGCGGGCGGCTCTTCGATGATTTTCAGCAGCGCGTTGAATGCCGCCGTCGAGAGCATATGCACCTCGTCGATGATATACACGCGCATTTTGACCGTGCCGGGCGTATAAATTGCGTCATCACGCAGAACGCGGACGGAATCGACGCCGTTGTTCGAGGCCGCGTCGATCTCCAGCACGTCCATACAGCTGCCCTCGTCGATGGCGCGGCATGACGGGCACAGCCCGCAGGGGTCGCCATGATTCGGGTTTTCACAGTTGACGGCCTTGGCCAGAATCTTGGCGCAGGACGTCTTGCCGGTGCCGCGCGTACCGGTAAACAGATACGCATGGCTGAGCTTGCCCGTTTCGAGCTGTGCGCGCAGTGTGTCGGTCACGCTCTTCTGCCCGACGACATCCGAAAACGTCTGCGGCCGGTATTTGCGGTATAACGCCTGATACATATCCGTTCACCTCCGGAGCTTCTATTATACACAAAAACTGCGCAGAAGAAAAGCCTCTGCGCAGTTTTTTATGATTCCGGCAGATCGATCTTCCGTGCAGATATGACGCTGCCCTACAGATGGGTACACTTCAGCCCAAAGCGGCGAAAGAGTTCCGTGTTCAGGTTCGGTGCGGCGGCGGTGTCGAATTCCGGCTGATAGGAAAGGCCGACCATCTCGTATTTCGCACCCGCCGTCACGTGGTACGGCAGCAGCTCGACCTGCTCCAGATCATCCGCGTCCAGAAGGCGGCGGGCCGCAGCGCCGAAATTCTCCTCCGAATCGTTGACGCCGGGGATGACCGGAATGCGGATGCGGAACGGCCTGCCGCTTTTCTTGAGCCGTTCGAGGTTTTCCAGAATCGGCTCATTGGACACGCCTGTATAGTGCCGGTGCTGCTCCGGGTCCATCAGCTTCAGATCCATCATGACATACTCGACCCGCGCCAGCACGGCTTCAAATACGCTCCCGCTGCAATAGCCGCTCGTTTCGATCGCGCGGTGCATCCCCGCGACGCGGTCCAGCGTTTCCAGCAGGAACTCCGGCTGCCCCGTCGGTTCACCGCCGGAAAAGGTTACGCCGCCGGACATTGCGGCAAGATAGTCCTTGTCGCGCAGGAGCTTCCAGGCCAGCTCCTGCGCCGTATAGCGCTTCCCGCAGAGCTTGCGCAGGCCCTGCGGGCAGGCGCGGATACACTGGCCGCAGGCTGTGCAGCTTTTCCCGCCGTTCGGGCAGGCTCTGACGCAGGCCCCGCAGTGCAGGCAGTTGTTTGACGACACCATCAGCTGCGGCTGATAGGAAAGCCCCTCCGGGTTGTGACACCACATGCAGCGCAGGGGGCAGCCCTTCAAAAACACCGTCGTGCGGATGCCGGGGCCGTCGTAGACGGCAAGCTGCTTGATGTCAAATACGGTTCCGACTGCCGACGCGTTATCCACGGGCATGGCGGACCTCAAAGTCGCGCAGCTCCTTGTAAAGCGCGAACTGCTTCTCATAATACGCGTGCCGCTGCGCGTCGGGCTTTGCCGTCTGGCCGTAGCGGACGAAGCGGGCGGCAAGGGCTGTCCGGTCCTTTTCGCCGGTCGCGGCGGCAAGACCGAGGATCGCGCTGCCGAGCGCACCGGCCTCGTCGGCCAGCGTGGGCCGAATTTCAGCGCCCAGAATATCCGCCTTGATCTGCCGCCAGACGGGCGACTTCGCGCCGCCGCCCGCAGCGAAGAGCGTCGTCGGACGAATGTCGTATTTGGCAAGCTTTTCGAGGTTATAGCGCATTTCGAAGGTCAGGCCCTCAAGAATGGCGCGGTAGAGATCGGCGGGCGAGGTGTGCATTGTGAGGCCGTAGATCGTGCCGCGCGCACCGGTCAGCACATCCGGCGTGCCGCCCATACCCTGCAAAAATGGTAGGACAATCAGCCCCGTCGGCTCGGGCGGGCAGGTCTCGTTCAGAAGGTCGTAGACCGAGCACCCGCGCTCCTTCGCGGCCTGCTTGAGATAAAACGCCAGCGAATCGCGATACCAGCGCACGACCGCGCCGCCGGAGATATTATAGGCGTAGGTCACATAGCCCCGTCCGTCGAGATACGGGACGCAGGCGTAATTTTCGCGTTCAAAGTCCAGCGTTTCGGGGATGGATGCGAACAGCGGGCAGATGCATTCGACCGTGCCGGTCGTATCGATGGCTTCGCCGGGGTTCGCCACGCCGCAGCCAAGGGCGTTGACGATCTGGTCGTGCGAACCGATGACGACCTTGACGTTCTGCGGCAGGCCGAGCGCGGAGGCTGCCTCCTGCGTAAGCGTTCCGGCGCACGCGCCGGTCGACAGGACGGCGGGGAGCGTTTCCGGGTCGATGCCGCAGGCGCTCGTCAGCTCGTCCGACCAGCAGAGCTTCCGCACGTCAAAGAGAATGCTGCGGCAGGCAAGGGAGCAGTCCGCGACCGTCTCGCCGGACAGGCAGAAGCAGATATAGCTTGCAATGAACAGGAACTTCCACACCGGGCGCGGGGCCGTGCGGAGCGTATAGAGCATTTTCGCCAGCGAATACGACGCGTCCGGCAGGACGCAGGTGATGCGCATGAATTTTTCCGCGCCGACCGACTCGATCAGACGGGAGAATTCTCCGCTTTCGGTGTTGGCAAAATAGAGAATAATATCGCTCAGCGGCTGACCGCTGCGGTCAACGGGGACGAAGGACTCGCCGAAGGAGGAGACGGTGATGGCCGCGACCTGCTTTGCGTCGTCCAGCTTTTTGACGCAGTCGGAGATCACGAAAAACACGCTCTCGCGCAGTGCCAGCGCGTTCAGGTTCACCTCGCCGGGCTTCGTGGGGTATTCGCGGTAGGACATGGCGATCTGCTCGCCGGTATCGCGGAAGGCGACGCATTTGCAGCCGGTTCCGCCGATATCAATGCCAAGGCTGATCATAGATGGGCCTCACTTTCTCACGCAGAAGCGGTAAACGGTCGTTTCGTGCAGCGGCTCCCCCTGCCGGAGCACCGGGGACGGGAACGCGGGCTGGTTGATCGCGTCGGGATAGTGCTGCGTTTCGAGGCAGAAGCCGCTGTAGGACGCATAGCGCGCGCCGTTTTTGCCCGCACGGTCAGAAATGAAGTTGCCGGTGTAGAGCTGCACGCCCTCGAGCGTCGTCTCGACCTCCATCACGATGCCGGTCTGATCGCCCTCGGCCTGTCCGATTTTACGAAGGCCCTGGCCATCGAGGCAGAGGTTCGTATCGTAGCCGCGGAAGGGGGCAAGCGCCGCGTCGTGAATGTCTTGGCCAATGGGCTTTGCGGTGCGGAAATCCATGCAGGTGCCGTCCACGGGGGCGATCTCGCCGGTCGGCAGCGTTGCGGCGTTGGCTGGCGTATAGGCCGAGGCGTTCAGCTGGAGCAGATGGCCCAGCACGTCGCCGCTGCCCTGTCCGTTGAGATTGAAATAGGCATGGTTGGTGAAGTTCGCGACGGTATCCGCGCTGCTGACGGCGCGGTAATCGATGCGCAGCGCGTTGTCGTCCGTCAGGGTAAACGTAATGGACACGTCAAGCCTGCCGGGGTAGCCCTCCTCGCCGTCAGAAAGAACCGTCGTGAATTCGACGCTGTTTTCGCGGCAGTTGTAATTCCAGAGCTTCTTGTCGAAGCCGCACAGACCGCCGTGGAGCTGGTTCTTGCCCTCGTTGGCCGTGAGGTGGAAGCGCTGGCCGTTCAGCGTGAAAGCCGCGCCCGCGATACGGTTGCCGTTTCGGCCGATGCACGCGCCGAGATAGCCGTCATTTTCTTCATATTCCTTTACCGTCTCATAGCCGAGCAGCACATCGGTCAAAACGCCGTTCCGGTCGGGAACGACAATGGACTGGATCGTCGCGCCGTAGGACAGGAGCGTCACGCGCATATGATTGCTGTTTTCCAGCGTAATGGCGACAGGCGCGCCCTTCGAGCACAGGGGGAGCTTTTGAATGGTCAGCATAAAAAACGTCCTTTCGTAAAAAGTGCGGTGAGACTGTCAAAAAATACAGATAGCAGTTAGATGATAGAGTAGCAGGGGAAGAGTGAAGGGGGCAAAGAGCCCCCTTCGCGTTCAATCAACTAAGTTTTCGAACTTTGAAAAAGTTCGAAAACTTGCCTCAGCGTGGCGAAAAGACCTTTTCGACACGCTGAGGCGCGCTGCAGCAGCAACGCGCCTCATGAAGATCTGCTGCGATTGCGTTCATTCTATCAGAACGCAGTGGCTTTGAAAAGCCGCAGCGCAATTATTTCTTTGCAACGTACTTCTGCACGTCGATGGCGACGGCGATGATGATGATCGCGCCGCGGATGATGTACTGGAGGTATGCGTTGACGCCGAGGAAATACAGGCCGTAGTTGATCGCCTGCAGGATGATCGAGCCGATCACGACGCCGGGGACGGTGCCGATGCCGCCGTTGAAGGAAACGCCGCCGATGACGCAGCCCGCGATGGCGTCAAGCTCGTAGTTGATGCCGGTTGCAGTACCGACGGACTGGATACGGGCGCCCTCGAGGAAGGAGGCGATGCCGTACATCAGACCGGCGTACAGGAACACGCCCATGATGGTCTTCGTGACGGAGACGCCGGAGACCTCAGCCGCCTCGGCGTTGCCGCCGACGGCGAACATATTCTTGCCGAAGCGGGTCTTGTTCCAGACGAGCCACGTCAGAACGCCCAGCAGCAGGAAGATGATGACCAGATACGGCAGCTTGAAGCCGAAGATATCGACGGAGCCGGTCGCGAGCGCCAGATAGCGCTGGTCAAGGGAGGACAGCGCCTGCGTGGAGCCGGAGGGCTGGTTCTCGATGTAGATGCAGCACAGGCCGTAAGAGATCAGCTGCGTGCCGAGGGTGACGATGAAGGGGTGCATATGGAGCTTTGCCATGCCGAAGCCGTTGAACGCGGAGATGACGACCGCGATGGCCACGCAGGCGAGGAACGGCACGATCAGAGGCAGCGGCTCGGTGATGCTGGGATAGTATCTCGAAGCGAACGTGACCGACTGCAGCAAGGAGGCTGCGACAGCCGCGCAGAGGCCGAGCACACGGCCGACGGACAGGTCGGTACCGGCAAGGATGATGATGCCTGCGACGCCGTAGGCCAGAATACCCTTCGTGGAGGCCTGCTTCAGAATGGAGATCAGGTTGCCGACGGAAAGGAAGTTGGGCTTGATCGCAACGATCACAACAAGGAGCAGAAGAAGGATGATGTACAGCGCGTATTTCAGCAGCGTATCCTTCAGCTTCTGCGGGTTCATTTTCTTAGAATTCGTCATTTTCTCAACCTCTTTATACATATTGCGCAGCCAGACGCATAATGGTTTCCTGCTCGTTTTCAATGCCGCCGAAGTCCTTGCCGCGTTCGAGGATACCGGCCATATGGCCGTTGCTCATGACAAGGATGCGGTCGCAGATCCCGATCAGCTCCGGCATTTCGGAAGAGACCATCATAACAGCCTTGCCCTGCTTGGCAAGCTGCAGGATCAATTCGTAAATCTCGTACTTGGCGCCGACGTCGATGCCGCGCGTCGGCTCGTCGAGGAGCAGAACATCGGGCTTCGTCAGCAGCCAACGGCCAAGAATGACCTTCTGCTGGTTGCCGCCGGAGAGGTTTTTGATGAGCGTCTTCTGCGACGGCGTTTTGATGTGCATGGAGGAAATGGACCAGTCCGTATCGGCGGTCATTTTTTTATCGGAAAGCAGCGGGCCCTTTTTATAGGAACCGAGGTTTGAAATTACGGTGTTGAACAGAATGCTGGCATAGGGGAAGATGCCGGTCGCGCGGCGCTCCTCCGTCAGCATGGCGAAGCCGTTTTTGATGGACTGACGCGGCGTTTTGTTGGAAATGGGCTTGCCGTTCAGCTTGATCTCGCCGCTCTCGCGCGCCATGATGCCGAAGATCGTGCTCAGAAGCTCCGTTCTGCGCGAGCCGACCAGACCGGCCACGCCGAGCACCTCGCCCGCGCGAAGCTCGAACGAGACGTCCTGACAGGTGGGCATATACTTGCCGGTCAGGTGCGAGACCTCCATCAGCACGTCGCCGGGGACATTGTCCTTGGCGGGGAAGCGGTTGGTCATTTCGCGGTTGACCATGCGCTTGATGATATCGTCGGTCGAGAGGTTCTCCGTTTTGTCGGTGGAGATCCACTGGCCGTCACGCATGATGGTGACCTCGTCGGAGATGCGCTTGATCTCGTCCATCTTGTGGGAGATATAAATGATGCCGACGCCCTGATCGCACAGGCGGCGCATGATGCGGAACAGGTGCTCGACCTCCTCGCTGGTCAGCGAAGACGTCGGCTCGTCGAGCACGAGGATCTTTGCGTTATAGGAGACTGCCTTCGCGATCTCAAGCATCTGGCGCTGGGAAACGGCCATGGTGCCGATGATCGTCTTCGGGTCGACCTTAATTTCCAGATCGTCCAGAACAGCCTTGGTGTCGTTGTACATTTTCTTGTGGTCGACCAGTCCGGCCTTCAGCGGGAACCGGCCCAGCCACATATTTTCCATGACGCTGCGGTAGAGCACCTGATTGAGTTCCTGATGCACCATGGCTACGCCGTGATCGAGGGCGTTGCGCGGGCTGGTGAAATTGATCTCCTTGCCGTTCATCCGGATGGAGCCCGCGTCCTTTTTATAGATACCGAACAGGCACTTCATGAGCGTCGATTTACCGGCGCCGTTCTCGCCCATGAGGGCGTGGATGGAGCCGGGACGCAGCTGGAGCTTGGCATGGTCCAGCGCCTTGACGCCCGGGAACTGCTTTTCGATATCAAGCATTTCGAGCAGGTAGTTTTCTTCCAAGTGTATCACCAATTCCTTTTTGCATAATCAGGTGGCCCCGGAGGGCCACCTGATTCGATTACGATTCTCTTACTAAGATCAGCAGAATGGTCTGAACAGATTATTCCGCAGTGATCTTTGCGTACGGGATACGGATGGAGAAGCCGTCGTCAGCCATGGTGTAGTCGGTGCCGTCGAGCCAATCCTTGCCCAGAGCGCCGTTGATGGCCATGAGGATGTTGGCCTTGCCCATTGCGTCGCCGTCCTGCTTGACAGTACCGTAGAGCTTGCCGGCGTTGATGTACTCAACAGCCGTATCAGTGCAGTCAACGCCGATGACGATGATCTCGTCGCCGCCGTCGCCGAGGTTGTAGCCGACCTCGTTCAGAGCAGCGATGACGCCGATGGCCATGTCGTCGTTGTTGCAGAAGACGACCTCAATGTTCTCAACACCGAGGGAGGCGATCTGCGCGGTCATCATTTCCTGTGCCTTGGCGGTATCCCAGTTAGCGACCTGGTTCTCGGTCATCATCTCGCAGGGAACGCCCTTCTCGATCGCGGTGGACAGGGAATACTCGGTACGGGCGATGGCTTCGGGGTTGTTGATCTCGCCTTCGAACTCAAGGGTAGCGACCTTGCCGTCGCCGTTCTTGTCAACGCGCTCGGGGTTGGCGGCATACAGGTCAGCGAGGATCTCGCCCTGCATGATGCCGGCCTCTTCGGGCTTGGTGCCGACGAAGATGGAGTTGGAACCGGTCACGATCGTGGAGTCAACAGGCTCCTTGTTGTAGAAGGAGATGGGGACATTGTACTGCTTGGCAAGGTCAACCAGATACTGGCCAGCGGAGGTGTCGCAGAGGTTGATGATGATGTGGTCCTTGCCTGCGGCGAACATAACGTCGGCCTGGTTGTTCTGGGTAGCCTGGTCGTCGTTGCCGTCCTGCATTTCGAGGTTGATGGTCAGGCCCTTCTCAGCGCCGATCTCCTTGGCGTACTTGTCCATGGCAACACGGACAGAGGAGCCGTAGGTGTCGGAATACTTCCAGACGAGAACGCCGATGTTCAGCTCGGTCTTGCCGTCGGCAGCAGCCTCGGTAGCGGTTTCCTGGACTGCGTCGGTCTTGTTGTCAGTCTCAGCGGGAGCCGGGGTGTCGGTGGTCTTGGCGGCACAGGCGGCCATGGCCAGAACCATCATCACTGCAAGCAGCAAAGCGATGATCTTTTTCATTGTGAAATTCCTCCTAAATTAGTGTCGAAGCGGAAAGTCCCGTTCGTGATTGTATTTTACCATGTGGGAAATGAAAGGACTAGTAAAAAACGTTTCCAAAGTAGAGAAAAACATCTTTAAAACCGTAAAAAAGGAGGTGCTATTTTTGTGCACATTGCCATATATCATTCTTTTTTTCAGATTGATACAATATAAATTAGAAGAAAACAGGGGAAAATTCGACTTGTCCCCGCATACGAATTTACTACTTTTCCGGAAGGAGCCGCCGATATGCTGGATCTGAAAAACGCCGGTCTGACGGAGCTGCTGCACGATTTTTACACGCTGACGGGGCTGAAGCTCTGCATCTTTGATACAGACTTTGAGGAATGCGCGTCCACCCCCATCAAGCTCTATCCCTTCTGCGCAAGAATGCGGGAAAATCCGGAATTTGAGCGCCGCTGCCACAGCTGCGACGCCGCCCATATGCAGACCTGCCGCCGCACGAGAAAGCCCGTGCAGTACCGATGTCACGCGGGGCTGACGGAATATCTCGCGCCGCTGTATTATGAAGGCGTGATCGTCGCGTTCATCTGCATCGGACAGGCCACGAACGGCCGGGACGCGGAGTTCAACACCATCGCGGCCTACGCCGCGCAGTTTGGCATCGACGAAGAGGAGTGCCGTTCGCTTTACAATATGCAGCTGCACTATTCCCCGGACGAGATCAAGGCCGCCTGCAACATTCTCGACGCCTGCATCAGCCACATTTACCACCAGCGGATGCTTGAGGTGCGCAATCTCGACACGGCGCAGCAGATCGAAAAATACATCAACGACAACATCGCCTGGGATCTGTCCATCGAGCACCTGTGCGCGCATTTTTCCGTCTCGCGCGCCGAGCTCTATCAGATCTTCCACACGAGCTTCAATTCCTCCGTCGCCGACTATATCCGCAGCAAGCGTATCTCCATGGCCGAGCAGATGATCCGCTCCACGGCAATGCAGGTCTCCGAGATCGCGTCCAACGTCGGCTTTTACGACTACAACTATTTCTCCAAGGTTTTCCACCGGAAATTCGGCTGTTCCCCGCGCGAATACCGAAAAAAACTGGAGAGCGGCAGCGAAGCGGCGGACAAAAAATAATTTTTTCGGATTTTGTACAAAAATCACTATTGCCTGTACGTTTTTTCTGTTATTCTAGGATAGAAGGAACAACGTACAGGCTTTCTGTCTGTATGTACGTCTGGACTGAAAGGAGCACTCAAATGAACGAACGCGCATATTACGGACACGAATCGCAGCTGTTCGGCGTGGAGGAATACCGGCTGACCGGCGGCAAGGGCGATGGAATGCGCCTTTTGCAGGTACGAAACGGCAAAGGGCTGGACTTCACCGTCTCCGCCGACCGCTGCGCAGATATTTCCCGCCTGCATTTCCGCGGCGAAAACTGCGGCTTCTTCTCGGCAAACGGCTATGTCGCCCCTGCTTACTATGATGATAAGGAAGCGGGCTGGCTCAAGAATTTCACGGCGGGCTTTCTGACCACCTGCGGTCTGCTGGCCGTCGGTTCGCCCTGCACGGACGAGGGCGTGCGCCTGCCGCTGCACGGTGCAGTCGACAATATTCCCGCCGAGCGTCTGCTCTGGGACATGGACGACGAGAAGATCTGGGTCAAGGCCGTCATGCGCCACGCGCAGATCTTCGCCGAAAAGCTCATTCTGACGCGCACGATCACCTGTTCGAAGAAAACGAACGAGATCACCGTCACCGACGAAATTGAGAACATCGGCGGCGAGGCCTCCCCGGTCATGATCCTGTACCACATGAACATGGGCTACCCCATGCTGTCTGAGGCGGCAGAGCTCTATATCCCCGCCGCGGAGGTCACGCCCCGCAACGCGCACGCCGCCGAGGATCTGGACACGTGGAATAAAGTCCTCACCCCGACTCCCGGCTTTGAGGAGCAGTGCTATTATCACGCCTTTGACGGCAAACCCGGCCTTGCCGCCATCTTCAACCATGACCGCGGCTACGGTCTTGCCATTTCGTTCGACTCGTCCAGCCTCAGCTGCTTTACGCAGTGGAAGATGATGGGCGTCAAGGACTACGTCATGGGCCTTGAACCCGGCAACTGCTACCCCGACGGCCGCGACATGATGCGCGAAAAGGGCCTTTTGCAGATGCTTGCCCCCGGCGAGAAGAAGACCTATGGCGTGCGGCTGACAATGCTCGAAAACGAGGCGCAGTTCGAAGCGCTCAAGCAGAAATAAATATTTAAGGAGAGAGATCCATATGAAAGCACAGCAAGCCGTCCGGCTGGCATGGCAGCACCATACCATCGTCCCGGCGTTCAACATCCCCTATCTGCCGATGGCAAAGCCCGTCGCGCAGGCCATCATCGACGAAAAGACCGTCGCCATGCTGCAGGTCGCGCGGCTGGAATGGGAAAAGTTTGAGTCGCAGAGCCTTGAGGCTGTCGCGGAGGAGTATTTCAAGTATTATGACCCGAAATACACCCTTCTGCACCTCGACCACGTGCCCGTCATCGACGAGGATCAGAAACGCGTGGACTATATGCCCATTCTCGAGCGTGCCGTCAAGGCAGGTTATCAGTCCGTCATGGTCGACGGCAGCCGCTTGAAGCTTGCGGAGAACATCGCTGTGACGAAGCAGGTCGCAGACTTTGCGCACGCAAATGACATCGCCTGCGAGGCTGAGCTCGGCTCCGTCATGGGCCACGAGGGCGCGGGTGCGAACATGGATTACGAAGAGATTTTCCGCACGAAGAAGGGCTTCACTGATCTGGGCGAAGCAAAGCAGTTTGCAGAGGAGACAAAGTGCGACTGGCTGAGCGTCGCCGTCGGCTCCATCCACGGTGCGATCGCCGAGGGCGTGCGCAACCAGAAAAAGCCCGAGGCCCGTCTGGACATCGAGCACATCGCCGACCTCAGCAAGGTCACGGGCATCCCGCTCGTGCTGCACGGCGGCTCCGGCATCAACAACCAGTGCATTCTCGACGGCATCGCCAACGGCATCGCGAAGATCAATGTCGGCACCGAGATCCGCCAGACCTACGAGCGCACGCTGGGCGAGACGAACGACGTGGAAAAGGCCCGCGCCGCCGTCTATACCCGCACGTGCGAGATCATCCGCTCGTTCCGCATCGAAGGAAACCAGGAAAAACTGTTCGGATAAATAACAGGAGGAATCAACCATGAAAAAGAAAATGACCTTTGCCCTTTGCTTCTGCAACCGCGGCTTCATGCCAGGCGAGCTGATTTACGGCGCACGCGACGATATGGTCAAGGCTGTCACCGACGCCGGCTATGACTACATCATGATGGACAAGGAGCTGACCCGCTACGGCGGCGTTGAGACGCGCGACGAGGGTCTGCTCTACGCCAAGTGGCTCAAGGAGCACGAGGGCCAGTATGACGGCGTGATCTTCTCTATGCCCATTTTTGCCGACGAAAACGGCGCCATCACCGCGCTGCAGGACGCGGGCGTGCCCATTCTCATGCAGGCGTACCCCGATGAGATCGGCAAGATGGACTTTGCCCACCGCCGCGACGCCTACTGCGGCAAGTTCTCCGTCACGGACGTGTTCTGTCAGTATAACGTCCCGTTCACGGTGCTCAAGCCCCATGTTGTCCATCCGCTGAGCGCCAAGTTCCAGGAGAACCTGCGCGACTTCGCCGCTATCTGCCGCGTGGTCAACGGCATGAAGCGCTTCAACCTCGGCTGCATCGGCGCGCGCACCACCGCGTTCAAGACCGTCCGCTTCGACGAGGTCGCCATGCAGAAAAACGGCATCAACGTCGAGTCCTTCGACCTCTCTGAGGTCTTTGAGAAGGTCCGCGCCAAGGCCGACGACGACGCGGTCGTCCTGGCCAAGCTCGAGCATCTGAAGAACTACACCGACTTCTCCAAGGTCCCGGCCTCCAACGCCCTGACGCTGGCGAAGGTCTCCGTCGTGCTCGACGAGTACATTGAAGAATACCACCTCGACGCGCTGGCGCTGCGCTGCTGGAACGAGATGGAGACGTATCTGCGCATCTGCCCGTGCGTGCTGCTCTCCGAGCTGAACGACCGCGGCATCGTCGCATCCTGCGAGATTGACATGTGTTCTGCCATTTCCATGCGCGCCATGAGCCTTGCTTCCGAAGGCCCGGCCGCTGTGCTTGACTGGAACAACAACTACGGCGACGACGAGGACAAGATCATTCTGTTCCACTGCGGCCCGGTCGCCCAGAGCCTGATGGCCGGCAAGGGCACCGTCACCGAGCACAAGATGTTTGCCAAGAACGATCCGGGCTCCGGCTGGGGCTGCAACGAGGGCCGCATCAAGCCCATGCCCATCACCATCTCCAACTGCCAGACCAAGGACGGCAAGATCGTCATCTACGCGTCCGAGGCCAAGTTCACCGACGATCCCATCGAGGACGGCTACTTCGGCTGCGGCGGCGTGGCGGAGATCCCGCACCTGCAGGATAAGTGCATCACGCTCGCCAAGGGCGGCTTCAAGCACCACACTGCCATCTGCGAGGGCCATTACAAGGACATCCTCAAGGAAGCGTTCACAACCTACCTCGGCTACGAGTGGGTCGATATCGACCGCTAATTGCAAAAGGGGGCTGCAGCGAAATGACACTCGCTGCAGCCCCGCTTTTTTGTTTTTATTCTTCCGGCAGCTCCTTCCGGACGCGGGCAGCCTGACGGCGTCTGGCGTTCAGACAGCCGTAGAAGCCGGGCACGAGGAAGCAGTCGGCCAGCAGCCACGCAAGCGGGCTTGCCAGACAGGCCGCGTCAAAGCCGAACGCAGGCACGGCCCAAAGGCTCACCGCCGTGCGCGCAAGCATCTCCAGAAGGCCCGAGATCAGAGACAGGCGGCTGTAGCCCATGCCCTGAATGGACAGGCGCAGCACGTTGACGCCCAGCAGCAGCGGCGTTGCATAGGCATAGGCGACGTTCAGCTGCTGCGTGTAGGACATGACGCTTGCCGCCTCGTCCGCGTTCATGAACAGAAGCGACAGATACCGCGTGCCGAACTGCGCGATCAGGATGTACAGGACGCAGTACAGGATGCCGATGAAAAGGCAGGCATACGTCCCCTGCCTGATGCGGTCATACTTGCCCGCGCCGAGATTCTGGCCCGTAAAGTTCGTGGCCGCCATGGCCAGCGCATCGAACGGGCAGGCCAGCAGCATATAAATCTTTCCCGCCACCGCGACGCCCGACACGCACACTGCGCCGAGGGAATTGACGGCGCTCTGCAGCATGACGGAGCCGATGGCCGTGATGGAGAACTGCAGTCCGACCGGCACGCCCATGCCGAGCAGGCGCATGACCTCCGGCCGCCGGAGCTTCCAGTCGTCCTTTTCCATGCGCAGGATCGGGAAGTGCTTTTTGAGATACCCGACGCACAGCAGCCCCGAGCCGAGCTGCGAGACGACCGTTGCGAGCGCCGCGCCTGCCACGCCCAAGCCGAGCACGCACACCGTCAGCAGATCGAGGACAATATTGATGGCCGAGGCCGCAGCCAGGAACCACACCGGCGATTTGCTGTCGCCCAGCGCACGCAGGACGCACGCACCCATATTATAAAGGATCGTCGTGGGGATGCCGACAAAAATAATGAAGATATAGTTGAACGCGTAGTCCATCTGCTCCTCCGGCGTTCCCATGAGGCGCAGCAGCCCGCGCGTACCCGGAAGCGTCACGGCCAGCAGCACCGCCGACATAATAAGTCCCAGCCAGACGCAGCCCGCCACATAGCGGCGCAGCTGCCGGTACTCGCCCGCGCCGAACGCCTGCGCCAGCGGGATGGCCATGCCGGTACACAGACCGCCGCAAAAGCCGAGCACAAGGAAGTTGACCGACCCTGTCGCCCCGACGCCGCCCAGCGCCATTACGCCCAGCGCATGGCCGACGATCGCCGTATCGACCAGAGAATATACCTGCTGCAAAAGAAGCCCGAACAGCACCGGAACGGCAAACTGCCAGATCCGCGAAATCGGCTTTCCAACTGTCAGATCCTGTGTCATAGCTGCGCACCTCCTGTTTGTTGCGGATACCCGTTATATCATATTTTTTCAAATTGTCAATTCAATTTTGTGCGCATCCTACTAATTTATGTTATCATTTTTGTGCATAACGGTCATAAGCTGTGCTGTCGGGCAGCCGTGCGTTCCCGGCAAAGTTTTTTCATGCTTTCTTTACAATTCGTTCTCATATTTTTCAGCGTTATTTCAGATTCGTGCAGTATGCTGAAGGCACAAAAACAAAAGGCCCACACGCACCGCAAGGATGCGCGGAAAGGAGATTTTCAATATGTCTGAAGTATTCAACAACAACGAATTTACATCGGAACCCAGCCAGCAGTCCTCCAATTCCTACCCGTACAGCTTCGAGCAGCCGTTCGACGCGCAGCAGCAGCCGTTTGCCGCACAGCCGCAGCCGTCCGCTCCGGTGCCCGAGCAGAAGAAAAAGAGCGGCAAGGCCGGGAAGATCGTCGCGCTGCTTCTGGCCTGCGCGCTTGTGGGCGGCGGCTCCGGCTTCGGCGCGGCAGCGCTGATGCAGAAAAACGCGGCAGCCCAGCCGCAGAGCACGACGCAGGCCTCCTCCGATGCGTCCGTCATGCTCGAGGCCAAGCGGCAGGCAGCGGCTCTGCAGGTCGCATCCGTTGACACCGGCAAGGTACTCACGCCGAGCGAGGTCTATGCGCAGAACGTGAACTCCACCGTCGGCATCACGACCTCCATCACCACGAACTACTTCGGCTACCAGACCACATCTGCCGCAGCCGGTTCCGGCTTCATCCTGACACAGGATGGTTATATCCTGACAAACTATCATGTCGTCGAGGGTTCCAACTCCATCAAGGTCACGACCTATGACGGCACGAGCTACGATGCGCAGTTGATCGGCTACGACGAGAGCAACGACATTGCCGTCCTGAAGATCGACGCGACGGATCTGACCCCGGTGGTTCTGGGCGACTCCGATACACTGAACGTCGGCGATACCGTCGTCGCCATCGGCAACCCGCTCGGCGAGCTGACGTTCTCGCTCACGACCGGCGTTGTCAGCGCGCTTGACCGTCCCGTCACCCTCTCCACCGGCACGACCATGAACCTCATCCAGACCGACTGCGCCATCAACTCCGGCAACTCCGGCGGCGCACTGTTCAACCTCTACGGCGAGGTCATCGGCATCACGAACGCAAAATATTCCTCTTCGGGCTCGTCCTCTGAGGCGTCCATCGACAACATCGGCTTCGCCATCCCCATCGATCAGGTCCGCTCGATCTTTGAGTCGATCATCACGAACGGCTATATCGTAAAGCCCTACATCGGCGTGACCGTCTCCGACGTGTCCTCCGAGAGCCAGAGCTACGGTCTGCCGCAGGGTGCGGCTGTCCGCTCCGTCACGGAAAACGGCCCGGCTGCCGAGGCAGGACTGCAGGAGAACGACATCATCACCGCCGTGAACGGCGAAACGATCACCGGCAGCAATGATCTGGTCAAGCTCGTCAAGGCTTCTGCCGCAGGCGATACGCTGGAGCTGACCGTCTACCGTCAGGGCCAGACCACGACGCTCACCCTGACCGTCGGCGAACAGAAGACCGACGCGCTGCCCGCCCAGACCACCGACCAGAACCAGCAGTCCCAGCAGGGCTATTATGACGGCGGCCAGTCCGGCCAGTCCGATAATCAGTTCGGCGGCTCGTGGCCCTTCGGCTTCGGCTTCGGCGGCTAACATTACCCGCTTCTGACCGGTTTCTTCTCTACTCCTCCACGATTTCTTCCTTCCGGTCGTAAAAACGGCGGACGCTGCTTTACGCAGCGCCCGCCGTTTTGCGTGCTTTTGATTATGATTTACCGCAGCAGCTTCCAGCTGCTGCACAGGAGAAGCCATGCGGTAAACGGGCCGAGCAAATAGATAAGCGCAGTCAGGCCGCCGCCCAAAATTAGCTGCAAGACACTCAGCAGCACAGCCGCAACGGTCAGGATATAAAACGCCAGCTTCCGCTTCGACACGAGGAACCAGATCACGCAGCCGAACTGCACGGCGACCAGCACGCCGACCACGATTAAACGGATCGGTTCGGCCTCAATGACCGACAGCAGCTGTCTCAGGTACTCTTCCATATAGGCCAGCTCTTCAAACTGCCCCAGGATCTCAAAATAGAAGTCCCGGAACCGGTAGACCAGCAGTGTAATGGCGAAGCTCAACAGTAAATTGCCCAGATAGATCGCGCACAGGACCAGCCAGAACGTCACATAGCCGCTGAATTTCAGCTTGCCGTCCTCCTGCCGCCAGACAGCGCCGCGCGGCTGCGGCTGGGTATCGAAGGCTGTCTCCCGCGGAAATGGATCTGCTTCCTGCTCCGGCTGCGCAGACTCCGGCCTTCCGTAGCGCTTGACCAGCGCACCGCAGTCCGGGCAGATCAGGACGTTGTCGTCCACTTCCTTCCCGCAATTATAGCATTTCTGCACGGTATCATTTCCTCCTGCGCCTGTTTTCTTTATTCTAGCGTGAAAAAGCGCGAAAGTCAATGCGGCGCTGTTCGGAGCATTTTATGCAATGTTTTCAGCACGATTTTGCATTTACTTTCGTTTCCGCGCAGCATATAATACCAGCAGAGGCGCACAGGAGGGATGCACGGTGCGATTTACCAAGATGAACGGCGCGGGCAACGACTTTATCCTGCTCGACGCCATCGCGGAGCCGTTCGACGAAAGCGCCGCGCCCGCTCTGGCCCGCGCGCTGTGCGACCGGCGGCGGTCTGTCGGTGCGGACGGTCTGATGCTCGTGACGCGGGCGGAGGGCGATGCGGACTACCGGATGCGGTTTTACAATTCCGACGGTTCGCTCGGCGAAATGTGCGGCAACGGCGCACGGTGCATCTGCCGGTACGGCTATGCACGCGGCTATGCAGGCCCCGTACAGCGCGTGGAGACGACCGCAGGACTTGTGACCGGCTGGCGCATCACGGAAGAGCAGTACCGCATCCGGCTCAACACGCCGTCCGTTGTGGAGCTGGAAAAGCAGCTGGACGCGGATGGCAGGACATACCGGTGCAGCTACGTGGAGCTTGGAAGCCCCGGCATCCCGCATCTGGCGCTGGAGGTCCCCGCGCTGGCAAAACAGAGCGAGGACGCGCTCCGGCGGCTTGGCCGGGCGCTCCGGTACCATCCGGCGCTGCCAAAGGGCGCAAACGTCAACTTTTACGAGCTGACCGGCCCGGATGAGATCCTGGAAAAGACATACGAGCGCGGCGTAGAGGACTTTACGCTCGCCTGCGGCACAGGCACAGGCTCGGTCGCGGCGGCGCTGACGCTTCTTGGAAGGGTCAGCGGCAAAAACGTCCGCGTCCGCATGGACGGCGGTGAGCTGACGGTCGACGCGGAAGAAAAAGACGGAAGCATTGAAAACCTGTACCTGACCGGCCCGGCGGCGATGGTCTGCGCGGGCGAGATTCTGGACGAGGCAATTTTGAAGCTTGTAAAAAGGCAGGAGGAGAAAACATGAAAAAGAGTAACTTTTGGAAAAGCTACGGATTTCTGATCCTGATGCTGACCGGCATCGTCGCCGGCTGCGTCGTTGGCGCGATCTGGCCCGCAGTCATGGAAGTCGTTGACGGCGAAACGATTATTGTCGACAAGGGCGCGACCGTGCTCGAGCCGCTCGGCACGGTGTTCCTGAACCTGATGTTCTGCATCGCCGTTCCCACGGTGTTCTGCTCTATTTCGTCGTCGATTGCAAACATGCAGAGCGCCAGGCGCGCGGGCAAGATCATGGGCGTGACCATCGCGACCTTCCTCGTGACCGCCGCGTTCGCCGCCGTCATCATGTACGTGACGGTGCGGCTTATCCCGCCGGTCGTGGGCGAATATGCGCTGGTCGAGGGCGAGGTCGGCGGCACGCTGGGCGTGGCCGACATGATTGTCAACTTCTTTACGAAGCCCGATTTTACCGAACTGTTCAGCCGCAGGGCCATTCTGCCGCTCATCGTCGCGGCGATCCTGTTCGGCTTCGGCATCCAGATGGCAGGCGGCGCGGAGACGAAGACCGCGAAGCTGCTCGAGGACGTCACGAACTGCATCATGAAGACGTTCAAGATTATCACCTATTACGCGCCCATCGGCTTCTTCGGCTTCTTCGCGTATCTCATCGCCTACCACGGCTCTGACCTCATCGGCGATTATGGCCGCGCGCTTGCGATCTATTATATTCTGAGTTTTGTTTATATGCTCGTCTTCTCCCCGATCTACGCCCGCTTCGGCGGCGGAAAGGGCGCGGCGAAGGTCATGTTCTCCAAGCTGTTCCGCCCGGCTGCCATGAGTTTCGGCACGTGCTCGTCCGTCGCGACGATTCCGACAAACATGGAGGTCGCGGAGGAAACGGGAATCTCCAAGGATGTTTCCAACATCGTCATCCCGCTCGGCGCGACGATGCACATGGACGGCTCCGCCATGTCCGCCATCATCAAGGTCGCGTTCCTGTTCGGAATGTTCGGGCAGGACTTCACGACGGGCCGCGCAATCCTTGCGATCATCGTCGCCGTGTTCTCTTCGGTCGCCATGTCCGGCATCCCCGGCGGCGGCGGCACGGGCGAGCTGGTTCTGTGCTCGATCTTCTTCCCGGATCATCTGGCCGTCGCCTTCCCCATCGCGCTGGCGCTCGGCAATCTGGTCGATCCCCCCGCGACGATGGTCAACTCTGCCGGCGATTACGTTGTCTCCTTCATCGTCTCCCGCTATGTTGACGGCAAAGACTGGCTGCAGAAGCGGCTGGCCGGAAAGAAGGAAGCGGATGCTTCCGAGCTTCGATAACGACCCGCATTTCCCGCCGGTGTGCCCCATTTTCGGGCACACCGGCGTTTGTGTCTGTTGACACAAACGGCAGCACCGCACAATTTGTCTGCGAGCCAAATTATGCGGTGTTGCCCTGAAAGTTTTTCAGGTTTTCATATTTTTTCCGTTCTGCGTTTTTGTGCTTTTTACCTATTTGGGACAATTTCGCCGAATAGCACCGGCAGAAACCGGCGAAATCAATAAAAAAGCGCAATGCAGAAAATTGTTGTGGATATTCTTGACGAACCGTGATATACTGCTAATTGGTGAACAATGGCCTAACTGGAAACATGCTTCACCAGCCAGAAATTTTAATTTTTTTAGAAAGAGGTTAATATACGATGGCAGAACTGAATTTGAGCAAGTATGGCATCTCCGGCACCACCGAGATCGTCCACAATCCTTCCTACGAGATGCTCTTCGCCGAAGAGACGAAGCCCGGTCTGGAAGGCTATGAGGTCGGCCAGGTCAGCGAACTGGGCGCCGTCAACGTCATGACCGGCATCTACACCGGCCGCTCCCCCAAAGACAAGTATATCGTCGTTGACGACAACTCCAAGGATACCGTGTGGTGGACCTCCGACGCATACAAGAACGACAACCACCCCATGTCCGAGCAGGTCTGGAAGGCCGTCAAGGATCTGGCTGTCGGCGAGCTGTGCAACAAGAAGCTGTACGTGGTCGACGCCTTCTGCGGCGCCAACAAGGACACCCGCATGGCCATCCGCTTCATCATGGAGGTCGCATGGCAGGCACATTTCGTCACCAATATGTTCATCCGCCCGTCTGCGGAGGAGCTGGAAAACTTCGAGCCGGACTTCGTCGTCTACAACGCGTCCAAGGCCAAGGTCGAGAACTATAAGGAGCTGGGCCTCAACTCCGAGACCTGCGTCGCCTTCAACATCACCAGCCGTGAGCAGGTCATCATCAACACCTGGTACGGCGGCGAGATGAAGAAGGGTATGTTCTCCATGATGAACTACTACCTGCCGCTCAAGGGCATCGCTTCCATGCACTGCTCCGCCAACACCGACATGAACGGCGAGAACACCGCCATCTTCTTCGGCCTGTCCGGCACCGGCAAGACCACCCTCTCCACCGACCCGAAGCGCCTTCTCATCGGCGATGACGAGCACGGCTGGGACGACAACGGCGTGTTTAACTTCGAGGGCGGCTGCTACGCCAAGGTCATCAACCTCGACAAGGAGTCCGAGCCCGACATCTACAACGCCATCAAGCGCAACGCGCTGCTTGAGAACGTCACGCTCGACAAGGACGGCAAGATCGACTTCGCCGACAAGTCCGTCACCGAGAACACCCGCGTCTCCTACCCCATCGACCACATTGAGAAGATCGTCCGCCCGGTTTCCTCCGCACCGGCCGCAAAGAACGTCATCTTCCTGTCCGCCGACGCCTTCGGCGTTCTGCCTCCCGTCTCCATCCTGACCCCGGAGCAGACCAAGTACTACTTCCTGTCCGGCTTCACCGCGAAGCTGGCCGGCACCGAGCGCGGCATCACCGAGCCCACCCCGACCTTCTCCGCCTGCTTCGGCCAGGCCTTCCTCGAGCTGCATCCGACCAAGTACGCCGAAGAGCTCGTCAAGAAGATGGAAAAGAGCGGCGCGAAGGCGTACCTCGTCAACACCGGCTGGAACGGCACCGGCAAGCGTATCTCCATCAAGGATACCCGCGGCATCATCGACGCCATCCTGAACGGCGATATCAACAAGGCTCCGACCAAGAAGCTGCCGTACTTCGACTTTGAGATCCCCACCGAGCTGACCGGCGTCGCCACCGAGATCCTCGATCCGCGCGACACCTATGCCGATGCGGCTGACTGGGACGTCAAGGCAAAGGACCTCGCCTCCCGCTTCGTCAAGAACTTCGTCAAGTACGAAGGCAACGAAGCCGGCAAGGCGCTCGTCGCAGCTGGCCCGCAGCTCTAAGCACCAGGCATTTTTCTCCGAAGCCCGTATCAGACGCGCAAGCGGGCTTCGGACGCTTCAAGGCATTTTCTTAACAGCCGCTTGATTTTACACGCGGCCCGATATCAGGTATACTGGATGATAGCGCGAGACACGCCGCGGCAATCTCGCTGCAGCGTGTCTTTTCATTCATGTGCCTGATTCTCATAATCGATAAACGCCATACGGCGTGAAAAATGGAGGAGCACACATGAAAAAAGTTCAAATTACTGAAACTGTCCTTCGTGATGCCAACCAGTCTTTGATGGCGACCCGTCTTCCGTATTCCGATTTTGCCGAGATCCTGCCCGAAATGAACAAGGCCGGCTATTACTCCGTGGAATGCTGGGGCGGCGCGACGTTCGATTCCTGCCTGCGCTATCTGGGCGAGGACCCGTGGCAGAGACTGCGCGATATCCGCAAGGCCATGCCCGACACCAAGCTGCAGATGCTGCTGCGCGGCCAGAACCTGCTCGGCTACAAGCACTATCATGACGACGTCGTCGAGAAGTTCGTCGAGCTGTCCATCAAGAACGGCATCGACATCCTGCGTATCTTCGACGCGCTGAACGACTTCCGCAACATCGCCACCGCGCTCGAGGCCACCAAGAAGTACGCCACCAAGAACACCGTTGCGTCCGGCTGCATCTCCTACACACAGAGCCCGGTCCACACGGTTGAAAAATATGTCGAGATGTGCAAGGAGCTCAAGAACATGGGCTTCGATACCATCTGCCTGAAGGACATGGCCGGCACCATGAGCCCGTATGAGGCCGAGCACCTCATCAAGGGCATCAAGGACGCCGTCGGCGATGTCCCCCTGATCCTGCACACCCACTGCACCACTGGCATGGCCTACATGACCGTGACGAAGGCCATCGAGTCCGGCATCGACGTGATCGACTGCGCGACCTCCTGCTTCTCCAACGGCACGAGCCAGCCCTCCACCGAGACGATGTTCTACGCTCTGGGCCAGTACGGCATCGAGACGGGCCTGAACGAGGACGTTATCAACAAGGTCAACGATTACTTCAAGCCCATCAAGCAGAAGTACGTCGATTCCGGCCGCATCAGCGCCAAGTCCATGGCGACCGACGCGCAGGCGCTCGTCTACAAGGTCCCCGGCGGTATGCTCTCCAACATGATCGCGAACCTGACCGATATGAAGGCCATGGATAAGTTCGACGCAGCGCTCAAGGAGATCCCCGAGGTCCGCAAGGATCTGGGCTATCCCCCGCTGGTCACGCCGCTGTCCCAGATGGTCGGCAATCAGGCCGTTACCAACGTTCTGATGGGCGAGCGCTACAAGATCGTCTCCAAGGAAGTGCAGAACTACTTCAGAGGCCAGTACGGCATCGCGCCCGCGCCCGTCTCCGAATCGCTGCAGGCCAAGATCCTCGGCGAGGGCGGCAAGCCTGTCGACTGCCGCATTGAAGACGCCAAGCGCACCGGCGAGGACTTCAAGAAAGCCAAGGAAGCCCTCGGCGATCTGGCCCGTTCGGAAGAGGACGTCATGAGCTACATCTGCTATCCGGATCAGGCCATGAAGTTCTTCGAGGACCGCAAGGCCAAGGAAGAAAACATCTGCACCTACGTCATCGAAGAAGCGTAAGCGAGGTGGCCTGAGATGTTTCTGATCAATGCTTTGATGGAAGATATTTCCGTCGGTACCGCAGGCCTCGTAGCCCTGCTGGGCTACGCCGTCGTGTTTATCGGTCTGATTGCGCTGATGGCGGTCATTATGATCGTCGGCAAGATCATGGTTGCCAAGAAGACCGCGCCTGCCGCCGCTCCCGCTGCAGCAACTGCCGCTCCGGCTCCTGCGCCCAAGGCTGCCCCCGCACTTGCCACCGGCACCGCCGGAGAATGCAAGCTCTATAACGTCGGCGACCGCGAAGCCGCTATGCTCATGGCCATCGTCGCCAACAAGCTCGGCAAGCCCCTCAATACCCTGCGCTTCAAATCGATGAAGGAGGTCATCTGATATGAAATACAAGATCACGCTCAACGGCAAAACCTACGAGGTCGAGGTCGAAGAAGGCCAGGCCATGCTCGTCGACGAGTACGAGGCATATAAGCCCGCCGCTCCCGCTCCCGCCGCAGCACCCGCACCCGCAGCTGCTCCCGCTGCCGCTCCTGCCGCAGCGCCCGCTGCTCCCACGGCTGTCGCCGCAGGCGAAGTCGTCGCGGCTCCGATGCCCGGCAACATTCTGAAGGTCAACTGCTCCCAGGGTCAGGCTGTCAAGGCCGGCGACATTCTGGTCGTGCTCGAGGCCATGAAGATGGAAAATGAGATCCTTGCCCCGCGTGACGGCACGGTCGCACAGGTCGTGACCACCAAGGGCGCTGTTGTGGATACGGGTGCTCCGCTGGTCGTTCTGGCATAAGGAGGATCAAAGATGTTTAATGTTGGTGATACCCTGTTAAAGCTGGCGACGGAATCCGGCTTTGCGGGCTTCTTCGCAAACGGCGGCTGGCAGAACCTTGTCATGATCGTCATCGCCTGCGTCCTGCTGTACCTCGGCATCGTCAAAGGCTTCGAGCCGCTGCTGCTCGTCGGCATCGCGTTCGGCTGCCTGCTTGCGAACGTCAGCTACTTCCCCGGCCTGGACGCGGTCAACCCCGAGCTGAACGCGACCAACGCCATGTACCACCCCGAGCTCTGGAGCGCGTTCCTTGACTCCACCAGCCCCTACTATCACAGCTACGGCCACATTCTGTCGAATGCAGGCCTGCTGGATATCTTCTACATCGGCGTCAAGGCCGGTCTGTACCCGTCCCTCATCTTCATGGGCGTCGGCGCCATGACCGACTTCGGCCCCCTGATCGCAGATCCGAAGAGCCTGCTGCTCGGCGCTGCGGCTCAGCTGGGCGTGTTCGTCGCCTTCTTCGGCGCCATCTGCCTCGGCTTCACCGGCCCTGAGGCCGCTTCCATCGGCATCATCGGCGGCGCGGACGGCCCGACGGCCATCTTCCTGACCAACAAGCTCGCCCCGCATCTGCTGGGCGCAATCGCCATCGCGGCGTATTCCTACATGGCTTTGATCCCGATGATCCAGCCCCCGATCATGAAGCTCATGACCTCGGAAGCGGACCGCAAGATCAAGATGGTGCAGGCGCGTGTCGTCTCCAAGACCGAGAAGATCCTCTTCCCGATCATCGTCACCATCTTCGTTATCCTGCTCCTGCCGTCCACGGCTCCGCTGATCGGCTGCCTGATGCTCGGCAATTTGTTCCGTGAATGCGGCTGCACCGATCGTCTGTCCGACACCGTGCAGAACGCGCTCATGAACATCGTCACGATCTTCCTGTCCACCTCCGTCGGCGCGACCATGGTTGCCTCCAACTTCCTGAAGCCCGAGACCCTGAAGATCATCTTCCTCGGCCTCGTTGCTTTCGGCATCTCCACGGCCGGCGGCCTCATCGGCGGCAACATCATGTGCAAGCTGTCCGGCAAGAAGGTCAACCCGCTGATCGGCTCGGCCGGCGTCTCCGCCGTCCCGATGGCCGCGCGTGTTTCCCAGATGGTCGGCCAGAAGGCCAACCCCGCCAACTTCCTGCTCATGCACGCCATGGGTCCGAACGTCGCGGGCGTCATCGGCTCCGCCATCGCGGCAGGCTTCCTGCTCGCCGTCTTCGGCTAAGTCCCGTTTTCCAAAAGACCGTGCTGCCCCGCAGCACGGTCTTTCATTTTCACTATTGAGAAACGACTGCCGCTGTGGTACAATATCTGCAAATAAACCGCGCTTTCCCCCGGCCTTGCGCGAAAAGGAGATAAGAAGCCATGAAATTGGGCATCGTTGGGCTTCCAAACGTTGGCAAGTCTACCTTATTTAATGCAATTACAAATGCGGGTGTTGCGGCGGATAACTATGCGTTCTGCACCATTGACCCGAACGTCGGCGTCGTATCCGTGCCGGACAAGCGGCTCGAGTGGCTGCGCGACCAGCACAACCCCAAGAAGTTCACCCCCGCTGTGATCGAATTCGTCGACATTGCGGGTCTGGTCAAGGGTGCGTCCAAAGGCGAGGGTCTGGGAAACAAGTTCCTTGCCAACATCCGCGGCTGCGACGCCATCGTCCATGTCGTGCGCTGCTTCGACGACGCAAACGTCACGCACGTTGAAGGTTCGACCGACCCGCTGCGCGACATCGACATCATCAACACCGAGCTGATCATGGCCGACCTTGAAATGATCGACCGCCGCATCGACAAGGCGCAGAAAAACGCCAAGGGCGGCGACAAGCGCTTCAACCACGAGGTCGAGGTCTTCACGGCCCTGCGCGACTATATGAACGAAGGCAATCTGGCCCGGACGTTCGAATGCTCCGAGGACGACGCCGCCATGATCGCCACCAGCGATCTGCTGACGCTCCGCAAGACGATCTACGCTGCAAACCTGAGCGAAAACGACGTGAACCAGCCCGAGGCCTGCAAGTATTTCACGCAGGTGCAGGAACTGGCCGCGAAGGAAGGCAGCGAAGTCCTGCCCATCTGCGCAAAGCTCGAGGCCGACATTGCCGAGCTCGACGATCCGGACGAAAAGGCCATGTTCATGGAAGAGCTGGGATTGCAGCAGTCCGGCCTTGACCGGCTGATCCAGTGCAGCTACGAGCTGCTGGGCCTCATCTCCTTCCTGACGGCAGGCGCGGACGAGTGCCGCGCGTGGACGATCAAAAAGGGCACGAAGGCCCCGCAGGCCGCCGGTAAGATCCATTCCGACTTTGAACGCGGCTTTATCCGCGCCGAGGTCATTGCCTTCGACGATCTCAAGGCCTGCGGCACGCTGGCCAATGCGAAGGCAAAGGGCCTGCTGCGCAGCGAGGGCAAGGAATACATCATGCACGACGGCGACGTCGTGAACTTCCTGTTCAACGTGTAAGCAGCAGACCGCAGCAGCACCCCAACGGCTTCCCCCTCCGGGGAAGCCGTTTAAAATATGCCCGCACTTGTCGATTTTCCACAATTCCGCAGATCCGGGACGGAATTTCTTTTTGCAGTATTGCTTCTTTACATTAGCGAATCAGTATGGTAAATTATTAGCACGATAAACAATCCACTACCCGATCTTAAACTTTCAGGAGGAACAAAAAATGAAAAAGATGACCGCTCTGCTGCTGGCTGCGCTGATGGTTCTGTCCATGGCGGCCTGCGCGTCCAAGCCCGCCGAGACTGCCGAATCCGATCTTGCCTACATTCAGGACAAGGGACCGCTTGTGGTCGGCATTACCGATTTTGCCCCGATGGACTATCAGAACGAATCCGGCGAATGGGTCGGCTTCGACGCCGATCTGGCCAAGGCCTTTGCCGAGTCCCTCGGCGTCAAGGTGGAATTCGTCGAGATCGTCTGGGACAACAAGGTTCTGGAGCTCGACAGCAAGACCATCGACTGTGTCTGGAACGGCATGACGCTCACGTCCGAGGTCACAAGCGCCATGGCGTGCTCCAACGCCTACTGCAACAACGCGCAGGTCGTGATCGTCCCGGCTGATAAGGCCGCCGACTATCAGACCGTCGAATCCGTCAAGGATCTGACCTTCGCCGCCGAAGCCGGCTCCGCCGGTGAGGCTGAGCTGACCGCCCTCGGCTACAGCGTCACGCCCGTCTCCGCCCAGTCCGACGCGCTGATGGAGGTCGCCGCCGGGACGTCCGACGCCGCCGTCATCGACTCCCTCATGGCTGCCGCCATGGTCGGCGAGGGCACGGGCTATGCGAACCTCACTTACACCTGCGGCCTCAACTCCGAAGAGTACGGCGTCGGCTTCCGCAAGGGCTCCGACCTTGTCCAGAAGCTGAACGATTTCTTCAAAGCCAGCTATGCCGACGGCTCCATGCTGAAGATCGCAGAGACTTACGGCGTACAGGCTGCCGTCATCGAACAGAAGTGATTGACACAGCGCTGCTTTTCCAGTAAGATAGACAACGGTTTCCCCGGCGGAGCTGCCGCCGGGGAAACCGCCGTGTCCAGACTAACGACAGGCGGTACATACCATGACGACTTTTTCCGAACAGTTCCCCATTGTCTTTCAGGCGCTGAATATTGGCTTTGTGCAGACGCTCAAGCTGTTTTTTGTGACGCTTATCGGCGCGATCCCGCTGGGCCTGATCATTTCCTTCGGCTCTATGAGCAACTGGGCGCCGCTTGGCTTTCTGCGCCCGCTTCTTAAAAATCTGCCGAAAAACACGAAGCTGACGTGGTGGCAGCGGTTCCAGATCTGGTGCTATGTGGACTTCAAGCCCATCCGCATCATCGTCCGCTTCATCATCTGGGTCGTGCGCGGCACGCCGCTGATGCTCCAGCTGCTGGTGTTCTATTATTTTCCCGGCCTTGTGCTGGGCAAAAACATCTGGGGCGGCGGCGAAGCCGGGCGCTTCCTCGCGTCCTCCATCGCGTTCATTTTCAATTACGCGTGCTATTTCTCCGAGATCTTCCGCGGCGGCATCCAGGGCGTCCCCAAGGGCCAGCAGGAGGCCGGGCAGGTGCTCGGCATGACGAACCGGCAGATCTTCTTCAAGGTCACGCTTCTGCAGATGGTCAAGCGTATTGTCCCGCCCATGTCCAACGAGATCATCACGCTGGTCAAGGACACGTCCCTGTCCCGCATCATCGCCCTGCAGGAGATCATCTGGGCCGGTCAGGCGTTTTTGAAGGGCTCACAGGGCATTTCCGGCGCGATCTGGCCGCTGTTCTTCACGGGCATTTACTATCTGCTCTTCTCCGGCGTTTTGCAGCTGCTGCTTGACGGGCTGGAGAAGAAGCTGGACTATTTCAAGGCGTAAGGAGGCGGCGATATGTCTGTTCTGGAAGTCAGAAATCTGAAAAAAAGCTTCGGTAAGGACACCGTCGTTCTCAAGGGCGTCGATTTTTCGCTTGAAAAGGGCGAGACGGTCGCCATCATCGGCTCGTCCGGCAGCGGCAAGACGACGCTGCTGCGCTGCCTCAATTTCCTGACCGTCCCCGACGAGGGACAGATCGTGGTGAACGACGAAACGCTCTTCGACGACGCCGACCCCAATACGCAGAAGGAGCGTGAAATTCGCCGCAAGCGGCTGCACTTCGGCCTTGTGTTCCAGAATTTCAATCTGTTCCCGCAGTATACGGCCCGGCAGAACGTCATGCTGGCAAGCGAGCTGCTGGCAAAGGAGCAGCCGGATTACAAGGCGCAGAAAAAGCTGCTCCACGCGCAGATCGCCGCCCGGGCCGAGGAGCTTCTGACGCAGGTGGGGCTGAAGGAAAAGATGGATCTCTATCCGCACCAGCTCTCCGGCGGCCAGCAGCAGCGCGTGGCCATCGCGCGGGCGCTGGCCCTGCAGCCGGATATCCTCTGCTTTGACGAGCCGACCTCGGCGCTCGACCCTGAGCTGACCGGCGAGGTGCTGAAGGTCATCCGTTCGCTTTCCGAGCAGCATATGACGATGATCATCGTCACGCACGAAATGGCGTTCGCCCGCGACGTCGCCAACCGCGTGATCTTCATGGACGGCGGCGTGATCGTCGAGCAGGGCCCGGCACGCGATGTGATCGAAAACCCGCAGGCTGAGCGCACAAAGCAGTTCCTCGCCCGCTACCGGGAGAACCAGTAACCGGCACGCTATCAGGAATTTTATATGCGCAGATACCGTGAAACACAAGATGTTGTGTTTCACGGTATTATTTGTTTTCGATATCCACAAAATATAGAGACAAGCCCTTGACATCGGACACAATATCCAGTATAGTTATGACTGCGCCGCACGGGATGTGCTGCACGCAAAGCCTGTCCCCGCGCGTTTTTTTACGCGCGCACAAATAGAAAGCGAGGAACCAGCATGAAGATCATCAAGCGAAACGGCTCGGAGGCGACGTTCGATATCGTCAAGATCATCGCAGCCGTGACCAAGGCCAATAACGTCGTCTCGGAGGACGAGCGGCTGACGCCGATGCAGATCCGCCGCATCGCCGAGAGCGTGGAAAACAGCTGCCTGTCCATGAACCGCGCGCTGTCCGTCGAGGAAATTCAGGATCTGGTCGAAAATCAGATCATGGCCCACGGCGCATTTGAGGTTGCCAAGAACTACATCACCTACCGCTATACCCGCACGCTTGTGCGCAAGTCCAACACGACGGACGAGAAGATCCTGTCCCTGATCGAGTCGAACAACGAGGAGGTCAAGCAGGAGAATTCCAACAAGAACCCCACCGTCAACGCCGTCCAGCGCGACTATATGGCGGGTGAGGTGTCGAAGGACCTGACGGCCCGCGTGCTGCTGCCGCAGGACATCGTCGACGCGCACAACGAGGGCATCATCCACTTCCACGACGCGGATTATTTCGCCCAGCATATGCACAACTGCGATCTGGTCAATCTGGAGGATATGCTGCAGAACGGCACGGTCATTTCCGGCACGCTGATTGAAAAGCCGCACAGCTTCTCCACGGCCTGCAACATTGCGACCCAGATCATCGCGCAGATCGCCTCAAACCAGTATGGCGGCCAGTCCATTTCCCTGACACACCTGGCCCCGTTTGTCGATATTTCCCGGCAGAAGATCCGCCGCTCCGTGCTCGAAGAGATCAAGTCCTTCGGCGTGCAGCCCTCGGAGGAGGCCATCACCAACGTCGTCGAGACGCGTCTGCGCGACGAGATCCGCCGCGGCGTGCAGACCATCCAGTATCAGGTCGTCACGCTCATGACCACCAACGGCCAGGCCCCGTTCATCACCGTCTTCATGTATCTCGGCGAGGCGCGGAACGAGCAGGAGCGCAAAGATCTTGCCATCATCATCGAAGAAACGCTCCGGCAGCGCATCGAGGGCGTCAAGAATGAAAAGGGCGTGTGGATCACCCCGGCCTTCCCGAAGCTCATCTATGTGCTCGAAGAGGACAATATCACAGAGGACAGCCCCTATTGGGAGCTGACGAAGCTGGCCGCCCGCTGCACGGCCAAGCGGATGGTCCCGGATTATATCTCGGAGAAAAAGATGCGCGAGCTGAAGCTCTCCAAAGGCGAAACGCCGGGCCATGGCGACGTGTACACCTGCATGGGCTGCCGCAGCTTCCTGACGCCCGACCGCTCCGGCACCGGCTGGAACAATGTCGCAAACGCCGGCAACTATGAACCGGGCAAGCCCAAGTATTACGGCCGCTTCAATCAGGGCGTCGTGACGATCAATCTGGTCGACATCGCGCTGTCGTCCGGCGGCGGACTGGATAAGTTCTGGAAGATCTTTGACGACCGGCTCGACCTGTGCTACCGCGCGCTCATGTGCCGCCACAACCGGCTCAAGGGCACGCTGTCCGACGCCGCGCCGATCCTCTGGCAGTACGGCGCGCTGGCCCGCCTCAAAAAGGGCGAACCCATCGACAAACTGCTCTACGGCGGATATTCGACGATTTCCCTCGGCTACGCGGGACTTTATGAGTGCGTCAAGTACATGACCGGCAAGTCCCACACCGACCCGGCCGCCACGCCGTTCGCGCTCGATATCATGCACCACCTCAACGACGCGTGCGCCAAGTGGAAGGCCGAGACGGACATCGATTTCTCGCTCTACGGCACGCCGCTGGAATCCACGACGTATAAATTCGCCAAGTGCCTGCAAAAGCGCTTCGGCATCGTCCCCGGCATCACGGATAAGAACTATATCACAAATTCCTATCACATCCATGTGACCGAGCATATCAACGCCTTTGATAAGCTGGCCTTTGAGTCGCAGTTCCAGGCGCTCTCCCCCGGCGGCGCGATCAGCTATGTCGAGGTCCCGAATATGCAGCAGAATCTCGACGCCGTGCTGGAGGTCATGAAGTTCATCTATGACCACATCATGTACGCCGAACTCAACACGAAGTCTGATTACTGTCAGGTCTGCGGCTTCGACGGCGAGATCGAGATCAAGGAGGACGAGGACGGCAAGCTCATCTGGGTCTGCCCGCAGTGCGGCAACACCGACCAGTCCAAGATGAACGTCGCCCGCCGCACCTGCGGCTACATCGGCACCCAGTACTGGAACCAGGGCCGCACCCAGGAGATCCGCGACCGCGTGCTGCATCTGTAATTCTGAAATTCGATCTGCAATAAGACATTTTCGTTAAAAAACAGCCCTGCTTGGCACCTTTGCAGTGTCAAGCAGGGCTGTTTTCTGAAATATGTGTGCAGCATCGGCTGCTGTGCCGCCTCCGGGGCATCCTGTTATTTTGTCAGGTATCGGTGCAGCAGGACGGCGACCTCGGCACGGTTCGCGCCGGTCTGGGGGTTCAGCTTCGCGCCGCTTCCCTTGAGATAGCCGCAGCCGACAGCCCAGCGCATCGCATCGACAGCGTAGGCGCTGACATCGGAGGCGTCCGTATAGCTGCGCAGGCTTGCGGATACGGCGGGTTTTCCGGAAAGTCGGTAGAGAATGGAAGCCAGCTGCTCGCGCGTGACGGCCTGCTTCATGCAGAATTCCGTCTCGCTCACGCCGCCCGCAACGCCGTTTTTCCAGGCCCAGACGACCGCGTCATAGGCGTAATCCGATTCCGAAACGTCCGTGAACGGGAGGCTTCCTCCGGAAACGGCGGGAGAGCCGGCACTCCGGTACAGAATCAAAATCAGATCGCCGCGCGTCATGCTGCCGCGCCAGTTGAAGGTCGACGCGTCTGCGCCCTGAATCAGCCCGTAGCCGTTCATGAAATCAACGGCGTCCGCCGCCCATGCGCACGTCCCGGCGTTCACATCCGAGAAGACGGCGGAGGACTGCTTCGACGTGACGCGGACGGTCAGCTCACCCGTGCCGAGCTGCGTGCCGCCGCTGTCATAGGTGGTATAGACGAGCTTCAGCTGCGAGGCGCAGTCTGCTGCCGGGAGGAAGTAGAGCGCGTCCAGAAGCGGCTCCGATTTCCCGTCGTCCGTCAGATAGAACCGGTCCTCCGGGTAGCGGACGGCGGTATACGCGCTGCCCGCCACGCTGCGGAAGCCCTTCAGCAGCCGTCCCGCGCTCGTCTCCGGCTGCTGGAAGCTGACGCAGACCGCATCCGGATATTGCTGCACGATATGACCGGCGGCGTCCAGCGTCTTCAAGAACGCGCCGGATGCCGTGATGGTGCTGTCTCCGGAGACGGTGACGACGGCGCTGCCCTCGCAGCGCGTTCCGGCGGTGCCGACGGCGGTAAAGGGGATGCAGACGGTATACCGTGTGCGGTACGAGCCGGTCAGATACGCCGCCGTGTCGAGATCGAGCTGGGAAAAGCTCGCCTGATAATAGCACGCGTCCGTATCGGCCAGCGCCTGTCCGTCCTCCGCAGCCGTATAAAGCGCGCCGAACATGGACGCGCTGCCGGAGGCGCTCAGGTCGTAGCTCCTGCCGCCCGTCTCAGCCGTCGCGCGGGACACCGCAAACAGCACGTAGTCCAGCGTTTCGCCGGGCTTGCCCCGACCGGAAAATGCCTTGCTGAAATCAGCCTCGGAAAAGCGGACGCTGCCGCCGAAGCCGGCTGCGTACTCCACGCTGAGGCCCGGCACGGAAGCCGCGGCCGGCGTGATCGTGATAAACGCACCGGAGGCGGAATATGTTTTCCCCCCGACTGTCACGCTGACGCTCAGCGGCAGCTGCACGGCAGAGCCGGTCACGCCGCCCGCTTTGGTCAGCAGCTCAAGGCTCGACGAGGAAGAGCCTGCGTTCAGCGCCGTCGTGACGGGCTTGTCCGCGTCCTCGCCCCGGAACGCGGCAACTCCCGCGCGGTACGCCTGCCACGTGATGACGGCCCCGCCGCCAAGATATTCGCTCCATTCGCCGTCCGTCTCGCTCCGGCTGTAGACCGTGGCGGAAACCGTCGCGGAGCCGCCCGCCGTTACAACGGCGGGGACAGCGCTGACGGCGATCCTGTATGTATCCGCGCCGCCATCCGCCAGCGCAGCCGGAGCCAGCGCAGCCAGCACCGCGCATACCACCAGCAGCGCGGAGATCCGTTTCCAAACCCGTTTCATATCGTGACACCTCTTTCCGCAGCCGAGTGCCGCAGTGTTTGTTTTCTGCTTCCAGTTTACCGTATCTTTTCGGAATTGCAACACTTTTGTAAATAATTCAGGATTTCTTCACAACTTGCCGCCGCGCAATACGCCCCCTCCATGCGCGGCAGCGGCTCAGATGAAAAACAAAAAGATTTTATAGTTCCCTTGTAAGTTGTTTCCTTTTGTGATAAACTGGTTATGCGGCACAGTCCGCGGAATGTCTGCTTTTTATTTTCAGGAAGAAACAGGAGAGATGGATATGGATGCAACAATGACAGGAACGGGGAAGCAATGTTCCACAACGGCGTTTGCGATTATTGCAGGGGTGTTCTGCCTGCTGCACCTGCTGCCAGCGTATCTTTCCAGCTGGCTATGGATCGCAGGCTTCGTGATCCTTGCGCTTTCCATGTTTTTGCGGATGAAAAATGTGCTCCCCGCAATCGGGTTCGCAGTGCTTGCTGTTGATCGTGTGGTTTGTATGGCCGTATACGGAGTCATTGATGTGATCTCGATTCTGTGGACGCTGATATTCCTGCTTGCAGCTGTGATCTGTTTCGCAAGCCTGACGAATATCATGCCGATGCAGCGTGAGGCATTCAGAAGGCTCTGGTTTCTCCCGGCGGTTTTGTCTGCTGTCAAATGGGTGATTGCGATTGTATGGACCCTTCATAGAGACAGCAGGCGCATTTTATCGTATGGTTTTGCAGAGTATCTGTCCAGCTCAGGGATTATCAGCACGCTGCTGCAGGGGGCGTTTATAACGGCCCTCATGCTGTTTGCGCTCCTGTGGGCAGCTAACCCGGACGGCATTCCGAGCAAGGGCACATCAAAAGCATACTGCAACATGGCGCTGCATATCCTGCTGCTGTTGTTCTCCTGCGGGATCTGGTACTGGATCTGGAATTATCGGATGACGCGGGACACCAACGCAGTGCGGGACGAGGCGGAGCGCAATCCGGTGACCAAGCTGCTGCTGTGTATGTTTATCCCGTTCTATGGAATTTACTGGACATACAAGACGGCACAGCGCATCGACAAAATGGCGTGGGACCGGAATATTCCGTCGAGCACGGCTGCACTGTGCCTGATCATGGAATTTTTCCTTCCCATTGTTCCGCCGATCGTGATGCAGGACAAGATGAACGCCGTCGCAGCGGCGCGTGACCCACAGCCGGTATTTTACCGGCAGCCTGCTGCGCAGCCGCAGGCTGCTGAGGCGCGGCAGTATCCGCAGAGCCAGCAGTATGCCACGCAGGCACAGCAGTACCCGCAAAGCCAGCCGTATGCCACGCAGGCACAGCAGTACCCGCAAAGCCAGCCGTATGCCACGCAGGCGCAGCAGTACCCGCAAAGCCAGCCGCAGCCCGTGCAGGCGCCGGAATACCCGCAAAACCAGCCGTCTGCGGCGGCGCAGGATATCGCGGAGAAGCTTCGGACATACAAGGCGCTGCTGGATGTAGGTGCGATCTCGCAGAAGGAATTCGAAGAGAAAAGGAGGCAGCTCCTCGGACTTTGAGCATGAATGAAACCGCTTAACTCTCAAAAGGACTGCCAAAAATCCCGCTCCCTGTTTCGATTTGCAGCTTCAATTTCGCCGAGGATTTTCGGTGACTTGGTGTATCCTGCCGGATGCGCCAATCCCCCGCAGGATGAATAGTCTGCGGGGGAATTTTTTGTGGAAACTGACAGTTTTAACAAACGCGTGTACTTTTTCTTGATTTCTTTTGACAGTTGTGCTACACTGTCAAATGTAAGAGGACACCAACAATCAAAAAAACGCCCGGAGTATTGAGCATGGGGACAAGCGGACAAATCGTGCCGCGTGTTTGCTGTGCTTTTTTGCATCTGGCAAAAGCCAGAATATGGAGGGAGGCGGAATGAAATTTGGAACAACGACTTTATGAAGCCCTGCAGCGCAACCCCATTATCGCCGCTGTGCGCGACGACGAGGGGCTGGCGCAGTGCCTGCGCACCGATATCCAGACCGTATTCGTGCTTTACGGCGATATCTGCAATATCTCTGAGATCGTCCGGCAGATCAAGGACGCCGGAAAGATCGCCATCGTCCACGCCGATCTGATCAGCGGTCTGGCTGCGAAGGAGATCTCCGTCGATTTTCTCCGCCGCAGCACGCAGGCGGACGGCGTGATCTCCACCCGCGCGAACATGATCCAGCGGGCAGAGGAACTGAATATGATCGCGATCCTGCGGGTCTTTCTGATCGATTCCATGGCGCTCGATTCGGCGCTGAGCGCGAAGAATCTCAAGCCGGACGCCATCGACATCCTGCCCGGGCTGATGCCGTCGATGCTGCGCAAGGTGCGGCAGCTGACGGGGCTGCCGATCCTGACGGGCGGACTCATCACGGAAAAGAAAGAGGTCATGCAGGCGCTCGAGGCGGGCGCGCTCGCCATTTCCAGTACGGCCCCCGCCGTATGGCAGATGTGAGGAGGAACCGCATATGTGCACCGATACAAAGGGCAGGATCGCCGAGGCTGTTGAACAGATGCTGCAGACAAGGCCGGTCTGCAAGATCACGGTGCAGCGCGTGATGGAGCAGGCGCAGATGAAGCGGCAGAGCTTCTATTATCACTATCAGGATATCTACAGCGTGCTGGAATGGATCGTGGAGACGCAGCTGTGCGCCCCGCTGCAGTATGACGGCGCACAGGCCCCCGGCGAATGGTGTTTGCAGGCGCTGACGCTGCTACGGGAAAAGCAGCCGCTGCTGCGCAAGATCTCGCATGCACTCGGTCAGGAAACGATGTACCGGCTCACAGGGAAGGTCATTCGCCCGCAGCTCGCCCGGCTCCTGCCGGATCCGGCCGCGGTGGACGGCGCAACGCAGTCGCTTGCGCTGGATATGCTCTGTCAGGCCGTGTTCTGCACCGTCGACAGTCTCGTCGCTCGGCGGACGCCGCTCGACGCGGAAGCGTTTATGCACCAGCTTCAGGCGCTGTTCCTGACCGTGCAGCAGATTTGATTCTTTATTTTTGAAGTCCTTCTATTCTCTGGCTTTGCGCATAGAATGTTGTGTGCATATACGCTATAAATCAATCGATAAAATTTTATTTTTTGTTGATTTTGACATTATTCCAAGCTTGTCTAATGACAGCGGCACAGGTTTCCTGTATACTGACAGTTAGAAGATACCACCATAGAGTGATTCATTTTAATCTGCAAGAAAGATAAGGAGGACGTATTCATGGCAAAATACATCATGGCCCTGGACGCCGGCACGACTTCCAATCGCTGCATTCTCTTCAATGAGAGCGGCGAAATGTGCAGCGTCTCGCAGCGCGAATTCCCCCAATACTTTCCGAAGCCCGGCTGGGTCGAGCACGACGCAAATGAGATCTGGGCTACGCAGCTTGGCGTAGCCGTCGAGGCCATGCAGAAGATCGGCGCAACTGCCGCCGACATCGCGGCCATCGGCATCACCAACCAGCGCGAAACCGCCATCGTCTGGGATAAGGTCACAGGCGAGCCCATCCACCACGCTATCGTCTGGCAGTGCCGCCGCACGAGCGAATACTGCGACAGCCTGAAGGCCAAGGGCCTGACGGACAGCTTCCGGGCCAAGACCGGCCTCGTCATTGACGCCTATTTCTCCGGCACGAAGGTGCACTGGCTGCTTGAAAATGTCCCCGGCGCACGCGAGCGCGCAGAGCGCGGCGAGCTGCTGTTCGGCACAGTCGAAACGTGGCTCATCTGGAAGCTGACGGGCGGCAAGGTGCATGTCACCGACTACTCCAACGCCTCCCGCACGATGCTCTTCAACATCAACACACTGCAGTGGGACGATGAGATCCTGAAGGAGCTGAACATCCCCAGATGTATGCTCCCGACCCCGATGCCCTCCAGCTGCATCTACGGCGAGACGGATCCGGCGCTGCTCGGCGGCCCGATCAAGATCGCAGGCGCTGCGGGCGACCAGCAGTCGGCTCTGTTCGGCCAGGCCTGCTATCATCCCGGCGAAGCCAAGAACACCTACGGCACCGGCGCGTTCCTGCTGATGAACACCGGTGAAAAGCCCGTCTTCTCCAAGAACGGCCTCGTCACCACCATCGCGTGGGGCCTGAACGGCAAGGTCGAATACGCGCTCGAAGGCTCCGTCTTCGTTGCGGGCGCCGCGATCCAGTGGCTGCGCGACGAGCTGAAGATCATCGAGTCCGCACCTGACTCCGAATACTATGCCGGCAAGGTCAAGGACACCAACGGATGCTATGTCGTCCCGGCGTTCACCGGCCTCGGCGCACCGCACTGGGATCAATACGCACGCGGCACTATCGTCGGCATCACCCGCGGCGTCAACAAGAACCACATCATCCGTGCAACAATGGAATCCCTCGCCTATCAGGTCAATGACATCCTTGTCGCCATGCAGGCCGATTCCGGCATCAAGCTGGCCGCGCTGAACGTTGACGGCGGCGCGTCTGCCAACAACCTGCTGATGCAGATGCAGTCCGATATTTCCGGCGCTCCGGTCCAGCGTCCGACCTGTGTCGAGACGACCGCGATGGGCGCTGCGTACCTGGCTGGTCTTGCCGTCGGCTACTGGGCCAGCAAGGAGGACGTCGTCCGCAACCGCGCCATTGACCGTGTATTCCATCCGGAGATCACCGCAGAAGAGCGCGCAGCCAAGGTAAAGGGCTGGAGCAAAGCTGTCAAGTGCTCCTACGGTTGGGCGAAGGACGAATAAAAAAGCTTTTTCAGGAGAAGAAACGGAAAACAACCAAATATTGATGTATGACAGGGAGGAGTATTCATGTTCTTAAAGTACTTATGTGAGTTCCTTGGCACAATGATGCTGATCCTGCTCGGTGACGGCGTCGTTGCAAACGTGACCCTCAACAAGTCCGGCATGAAGGGCGCAGGCTCTATCCAGATCACCATTGCATGGGGCCTTGCGGTCATGGTTCCCGCGTTCATCTTCGGCAAAGCCTCCGGTGCGAGCTTCAACCCCGCGCTGACCATCGCACTGGCAGCCGGCGGTATGTTCGACTGGGCGCTGGTTCCCGGCTACGTCATTGCGCAGATCCTCGGCGGTATCGTCGGCGGCGTTCTGGTCTACATTCTCTTCAAGGATCACTTTGACGCGACGGAAGATCCCGGCACCAAGCTCGGCGTCTTCTCCACCGGCCCGTCCATCCCCAACACTGTCCGCAACATCGTGCAGGAGGCCATTGCGACCTTCGTTCTGGTCTTCGCCATCTGCGGTCTGAACCAGGTTCCGGAGCTCAACGACGGCGTTGGCAAGCTCCTGGTCTTCGGCATCATCGTGTCCATCGGTATGTCCCTCGGCGGTCTGACCGGCTATGCGCTGAACCCGGCGCGTGACCTTGGCCCGCGTATCGCGCACGCCATTCTCCCCATCAAGGGCAAGGGCTCCAGCAACTTCAAATACGGCCTGATCGTCCCCATCTTTGGGCCCATCATCGGTGGTCTTCTCGCCGTCCTGCTGTACAACGTCATCCCCTGGGCTGCTGTGTAAGTACTGCCCACGCATCTGAATATACTCTGCTCTAAGTGAATGTGTCGGGCAGTCCAACCCTCCTACCGGAAGGCTTATTTGGGCTGCCCGACTTTCTTTGGCAGATGAAGGAGGAATCTTTTTGTACGACATCATCATTATCGGCGCAGGCGTTACCGGCTGCGCGGTCGCGCGGTACCTGTCCCGCTATGAGGGACGGATGCTGGTGCTGGAAAAGGCAGAGGATGTATGCTGCGGCACCTCCAAGGCCAACAGCGCCATTGTCCACGCAGGGTTCGACGCCGCGCACGGAAGCCTGATGGCAAAAATGAATCTCGAAGGCAATCTCATGATGCCGCAGCTTGCGAAGGATCTTGATTTTGCGTTCAAAATGAACGGCTCGCTTGTTGTGTGTATGTCCGAGGAGGACCTGCCGAAGCTGCGCGCGCTGTATGAAAACGGCGTAAAAAACGGCGTAAAGGAGCTGGAGATCGTAGACGCGAAGCGGCTGCACGAGCTGGAGCCAAACGTGTCGAAAAACGCCGTCGCCGCGCTCTGGGCGCCGACCGGCGGCATTGTCTGCCCGTTCAATCTGACCATTGCGCTGGCAGAGAATGCCTTTGACAACGGCGTGGAGTTCCAATTCAATACCGAGGTCACCGGCTTTACATGGAACGACGGCTATTGGACCATCCACACCAACCACGGCGAGTTTGAAACGCGCTATGTCATCAACGCCGCAGGCGTCTATTCGGACGTGCTGCACAACATGGTCTCGACCCGCAAGCTGCACATCACACCGCGCCGCGGCGATTACTGCCTGCTGGACAAGAGCACCGGCGCTTTCGTTTCACACACCATCTTCCAGCTGCCCGGCAAGCTCGGCAAGGGCGTTCTGGTCAGCCCGACTGTCCACGGAAACACCATCGTCGGCCCGACGGCGATCGACATCGAAGACCGCGAGGGCACGAACACCACCGCCGAGGGTCTGAACGATTTGATCGAAAAGGCGGGCGCGACGGTCGAGAACCTCCCCATCCGCCAGACCATCACGAGCTTCGCGGGTCTGCGCGCGCATGAGGATCACCACGAATTCGTCATCGGCGAGGCTGAGGGCGCGCAGCAGTTCATCGACTGCGCGGGCATCGAATCGCCCGGTCTGACCTCCTCCCCCGCCATCGGCCTGCACGTGTCGGAGCTGATGCGCGATCTGATGGGTCTGCGGGAAAAGGAGCACTTCATCGCCACGCGCAGGGGCGTGCTCGACCCGAAGACGCTCTCCAAAGAGGACTATCAGAAGCTCATCCACGAAAAGCCCGCCTACGGCCAGATCATCTGCCGCTGCGAGCAGGTCACGGAGGGTGAAATCCTCGACGCCATCCACCGCCCCCTCGGTGCGAAGAGCCTCGACGGCGTCAAGCGCCGCACCCGTGCGGGCATGGGCCGATGCCAGGCGGGCTTCTGCAGCCCGCGCGTGATGGAAATTCTGGCACGTGAGCTGCACGTTGATCAGAGTGAGATCACCAAATGCGGCGGCGCGTCCCGGCTGATCGTCGGCACAAACAAGGACAAGCTTGAGGAGGTGCAGGACAAATGAAATATGACATTGTCGTCATCGGCGGCGGCCCCGCCGGTCTGTCGGCGGCTATCGCGGCATATGACGCAGGCTGCCAGAGCATCCTGATCCTTGAGCGCGACGTGCAGCTGGGCGGCATTCTGAACCAGTGCATCCACAACGGCTTCGGCCTGCACACCTTCGGCGAAGAGCTGACCGGCCCGGAATACGCTGCGCGTTACATCACACAGGCGCTTGAACGCAAGATCGAATATAAACTCAACACGATGGTACTGTCCATCAGCGCAGATAAGCACATTACGGCGGTCAACCGCGAGGAAGGACTGATCGAGATCGACGCACGCGCGATCATCCTGACCATGGGCTGCCGGGAAAGAAGCCGCGGTGCGCTGAACATCCCCGGCTACCGCCCGGCGGGCATTTATTCCGCCGGTACGGCGCAGCGGCTCGTCAACATGGAGGGTTTCATGCCCGGCCGCAGAGTCGTCATTCTCGGCAGCGGCGACATTGGCCTCATTATGGCGCGGCGCATGACGCTTGAGGGCGCGAAGGTACTGGTTGTAGCAGAACTTCTGCCCTACTCTGGCGGTCTGAAGCGTAATATCGTCCAGTGCCTGAACGATTTCGACATTCCGCTCAAGCTCAGCCACACCGTTGTGAACATTGAGGGCAGGGAGCGTGTTTCCGGCATCACGATTGCGGAGGTCGGCCCCGACCGCAAGCCCATCCCCGGCACGGAGATTCACTATGACTGCGACACGCTGCTGCTGTCCTGCGGTCTGATCCCGGAAAACGAGCTTTCGCGCGGCATGGGCGTGGATATTTCCCCGGTCACGAACGGCCCCGTCGTCGACGAGAGCCTGCAGACAAGCATCCCCGGCGTTTTCGCCGCCGGCAACGTGCTGCACGTGCACGATCTGGTCGACTACGTCTCTGAGGAGGCTGCGGCGGCAGGCCGCGCCGCCGTGCGCTATCTTGCGCAGGGCGAAACCGCAGAGCGCCATGAGATCCCCGTCACGTTTGAGGGCGGCATCCGCTACACCGTCCCGGCAAGCATCGACCCGAAGCTGGCTGCGGACGATCTGGTGCTCCGGTTCCGCGTGGGCGGCGTGATGAAAAAGCGCGTCGTGAAGCTGCTGCTGGACGACGACGCGGTGCTCACGCGCAGGCGGCCCGTCATGGCCCCCGGTGAGATGGAGGAGCTGAAGCTCACGAAGGATATGCTGGACGCGCATCCCGGTCTGACACGCATTCATATCACAGTGGAGGAGGCATAACGATGGAAAAACGAGAACTGACCTGCATCGGCTGCCCGCTCGGCTGTTCGATCACCGTCACGCTGGAAAACGGCGAGATCAAAGATGTTGCCGGGTACACCTGCAAGCGCGGTCATGATTACGCGAGAAAGGAAGTCACGAACCCGACGCGCATCGTCACGAGCACCGTCCGTCTGACCGGCAGCGCGACCGGCGCAGCCGTCGTCAGCTGCAAGACGGCGCAGGACATCCCGAAGGGCAAGATCTTCGAGATCGTCGCGGCGCTCCGTCAGGTCACGGCGCACGCGCCCGTGAAGATCGGCGACGTACTGCTGACAAATGCCGCCGGAACGGGCGTCGATATCGTTGCGACGAAAAATGTACAGTAATTAGGAATGAAGTGCGGAGAAAGTTCACAAATCCTTTCGGATTCGTTCACAGTTCCGACATGATTGGCCGGTATACTCATACTCGTAAGCAAGCCAATCTTTTCTTTCCTCTCTTCTCTTTCTTCTTTCTTTTCTACACCAACAGAACCGGCCGGCCGCACCCGCCGCAGGCCGGTTCTGTTTTGTCTGTCAGATTCATTATGAGGCGTTTGCAGCAGGCAACTGCAAACCCGAAAACCTTTCGGCGAATTCGTACCGCGCCGCGTAGGGGCCGACGACTCTGTCGGCCCGATAAATGTTGCGGATTTGCCGAAGATTTCCGAGAAAACGCTGCATTCTGCGGGCGGACAGAGGCGTCCGCCCCTACAAGAATCGCAGCAGTTCAATCATATCCCGCACTCAGGTCTGGTGCCCGCGGGATGCGAGAAGGCTTTTGCCGCAGTGCGGGCAGGTCTCGCCGTCGCTGCGGCCGAGGCGTTCGCCGCAGAAGGGGCAGCGCCAGCACAGCAGCCAGACGGCTGCGTAACCGATGGCGAACAGCGCCGTAAACAGAAAATACACCGGCTTGGACACGCCGCAGCCAATAAGAAAGCTGGCCAGCGTCAGCGCGAGCAGCGTGAACAGCAGAACCTTGATCGTTTTCAGATTCATAGAGAAGCCTCCTCTTCTTCATCCGAACCGCAAAGCTTTCCGTTTCCTTCTGTCTATATTATAGCACTCTGTCCCGGATCCGTATACGGCCTGAGGGAAAATTTGTGCAATATTTCTATTGCGCGTCAATGCGCTCCTTCAGGTCGTTCAGGTAGACCCAGCGCTCTGTTTTCGCGTCCAGCTCTGCCGTCAGGCGCTCCTGCTCGGCCGTGAGCGCCTGCAAGCGGACATAGTCGCTGCCGCAGGACTCCTGCTCCTGCCGGCACGCAGACAGCTGCGCATCCAGCTCCGCGATCACGCTGTCGATGGTGTCAAATTCCCGCTGCTCGTTGTAGGAGAATTTCAGTTTCTTCTCGCGCGGACGTTCCGGGGCGGGCTTTTCCTGCTTTTCAGGCTTCTTTTCCTCCGGCGGCGTCCGCTTGCGCGCCCAGTCGGACCAGTTGCCGGTAAACACGTCGACGCGGCCCTCCGGGCGCACCTCGAAGATGGTATCCGCCAGCTTATCAAGGAAAAAGCGGTCGTGCGAGACGGCGATGATGGGGCCGGGGAAGCTTTGCAGATAGTCTTCCAGAATGGAAAGCGTCGTAATGTCCAGATCGTTCGTCGGCTCGTCAAGCAGCAGCACGTTGGGTGCCGCCATGAGGATGGACAGCAGATAGAGTCTCCGCCGTTCGCCGCCGGACAGACGACCGATGGTGGTCTGCTGCAGATCAGGCGGGAACAGGAAGCGTTCCAGCATGGTCTTGGCGGAGAATGTGCCCTCGTCCGTTTTTACCTGTGCAGCGACATTGTAGATAAAATCATACACGCGCTGGTTCAGATCCAGCTCCCGGCCCTCCTGCGAAAAATGACCGATCTTGACCGTCTCGCCCAGCTCGACCGTGCCGCTGTCCGGCGGAAGCTCGCCCGCGAGCACGCGCAGGAGCGTCGATTTGCCCGCGCCGTTTCGGCCCACGATGCCGATGCGGTCGCTGCGCAGAAGGCCGTAGGAAAAATCACGGAAGATCGTCCGCCCGTCATAGCCCTTGGAGATGTGCTCCAGTGTGATGATCTTTTTGCCGAGACGGCTCGAAGCCGCCGAGAGCTGCACTGTGCTGTCGCGCTCAGGGGCCTTCTGGTCTTTCAGCTCCTCATAGCGCTGAATGCGCTCCTTGCTCTTCGTGCTCCGGGCCTGACAGCCGCGCAGGATCCATTCGCGCTCGACACGCAGGATGGACTGCCGCTTGCGCTCGGACGCCTCCGCCATCTGCGCGCGCTGCTCCCGCAGCTCAAGATAACGGGAGTAATTGGCCTCATAGTGGTAGAGCTTCCCGCGCGAAAGCTCCGTGATGTGGTTCACGACGCGCTCCAAAAAATACCGGTCGTGCGTGACCATGACCAGCCCGCCCCGGAATTTTTTCAGCCAGTCCTCCAGCCACTGCACCATTTCGGTATCCAGATGGTTCGTCGGCTCGTCGAGCACCAGCACGTCCGCCGGGTGGATGAGCGCTGCGCACAGGGCCGCACGGCGGCGTTCGCCGCCCGAAAGCGTGCCGATCCGCCGGTCGGTGTCCGCAAGACCGAGCTGCGTCAGCATACGCTTGGCCTCGTATTCGTTCAGCTGCCGGAATTCCGGCGGCATACTGGCAAAGACCTGCTCCAGAACGGTCAGCTCATCTCGCATATCCGGATTCTGTGCAAGCACGCTGACCTGCAAATTCGGCTTGCGGGCGATCGTCCCGCCGTCCGGCTGGAGCTTTCCGGCCAGAACCTTCAAAAATGTCGACTTTCCGGTGCCGTTGATGCCGATCACGCCGGTCTTGTCGCCCTCGTTCAGATAAAAATCCACATCGTCCAGCAGCTGACGGCTGCCGAAATTGATGGAAAGATGCTCTGCGGATATCAGCATAAATTTCCTCCTGCAAGGGGTTTCTGCGTCTATTCTATCACAGTCTTCGCCGGAAATCACGCGCTTCTTGCATTTTTGCCGGGCTTCTGGTATCATGGGGGTGAAAAGCATGGAATCGAGGTGCGTTTCCAATGAATTCCGTGAAATTACTGGCGCTTGATCTGGACGGCACACTGCTGAACTCCCAAAAGGAGCTGACGCCGCGCACCCGCGATGCGCTCTATGCCGCGGCAGAGGCAGGCGTCGAGATCGTGCCGACCACGGGCCGCTTCTTTACCGGTATGCCGGAGGTCATTCAAAAGCTGCCGTTTCTGCACTACGCCATTACCATCAACGGCGCGCAGGTCTATGATATCCGTGAGAATAAAGCCGTCAGCACGGCGGAAATCCCGCTGGAAACGGCACTGCGGGTCCTGGAGTATCTCGACGGCTTCCCCGTGATCTACGACTGCTATCAGGACAACTGGGGCTGGATGACGCGCAGTATGCAGGAAAACGCCGCTGCATTTGTCCCCATCGATCATTCGCTGCGCATGGTGCGCAGTCTGCGCACGCCGGTCGACGAGCTCAAGGCGTATCTGCGGGAGCAGAACCGGAGCGTCCAGAAGCTGCAGCTGTTCACACCGGACGATGCGCTGCGCGGCAGGCTGCTCATCGACCTCGCGGAGCGTTTTCCCTGCCTGAGCGTCAGCACGTCCATGCCCTGCAACATTGAGATCAACGACGCGCACGCCAACAAGGGCGAGGCCATTGCGTCTCTGGCAGCGTATCTCGGCCTGCCGATGGCGGCAACGATGGCAATCGGCGATGGGCTGAACGACAGGAGCATGATCCGGATGGCGGGCCTCGGCGTGGCCATGGCGAATGCGTGTCCGGAAATTCTGGCGCTTGCCGATGAAGTAACAGCCTCCTGCGACGAGGACGGCGCGGCGCTTGCCATCGAGCGGCACTGCGTACCGGGAAGGACGTAACGGAAATGGTCGACTGCCACATTCATATGGTGCTGGACGGCGTAAACTGGAAGGACGCCATCGCCCGGCATAAAGCGGCGCCGCAGGAGGCACTAATCCGGCAGACGCTGGGTCACTATCAGGCGCTGGGGTTTTCCTATCTGCGCGACGGCGGCGACCGCTGGGGCGTGTGCGATCTGGCCGCGAAGCTGGCCCCGGAATACGGCATACGCTACCGGTCGCCGGGCTTCCCGATTTATAAAACCGGACATTACGGCGGCTTTATCGGACGCGGCTTTGACGGGCTTGCCGAATACCGTGCGCTTGTTCGCGAGGCTAAAACGCGCGGCGCACACTTTATCAAGCTCATGATCTCCGGGCTGATGGATTTCAGCCAATACGGCGTGCTGACCGGCGAGCCTCTGCCGCCGGACTTGATCCGGGACATGATCGCCTGCGCGCATGACGAAGGCTTTTCCGTCATGGCCCACGCCAACGGCGACGAGGCCGTGCGCGCGGCGCTTGCGGGCGGCGTGGACTCCATCGAGCACGGCGCGTATCTCACGGATGAGACGCTTTGTCAACTGGCAGAGTCTGGCGCTGTCTGGGTGTCGACGCTCGTGACGATCGGCAATCTCATCGGCTGCGGCCGTTTTCCGGACGAGGTTTTAACGCCGCTGCTGGCCTATCAGATGAACGCCGTAAAAAAAGCCGCCGCGCTGGGCGCAAAAATTGCCTGCGGCAGCGACGCGGGCGCGTACCGCGTCCTGCACGGGCCGGGCGGTCTGGACGAGCGCACGCTCCTGCGCCACGCCATTGGAGAGGGTGCAGACACCGTAACCGACGCGGGAAACGCCGTAATTATGGCGCGGTTCTGAATCTGAACCTAAAAAAATATCTGTTTTTGCATCTTTTTATAGTACCAGCATTGGATATAATCAGGGTATCTTAACAAGAGAGGTACTCTGGTATGAAAAAGAGAAACGAAACCATCCGTATGCTGGTTCTGAGCGCGATGTTTGCCGCGCTGTGCTGCGTGACGACCATGCTGGTGCAGTTCCCAACCGTTGCCGGGTATACCAACATCGGCGAGGGGATGTGCCTGCTTGCCGGGCTGGTGCTCGGCCCGTGGTACGGCTTCTTTGCCGCAGGCATCGGCAGCGGTCTTGCTGATCTGCTGGCAGGCTACGCGCATTATGTTCCCGGCACGTTTATCATCAAGGGCCTTGTGGCGCTGGTGGCCGCGCTGCTGCTGCAGCCGATGCTCAAGAAGGGCGAAAAGATCCCGTTCTGGCGTCTGGCGCTCATCGAGCTGCCGTCCGAGGTCATCATGGTCGCCGGGTATTTCGGCTATAAGGCGCTGATCCTCGGCAAGGGCCTTGCCGCCGCCGCGTCGATCCCGAACAATCTGGTGCAGGCCGCCGTCGGCATCGTGTTGTCCGTCGTGCTCTACACCGCGCTGGCCAAGGTTCCCGAAATTCATAAGGCATTCTGGAAGGGTGGAATGAATCATGTATGAAGAACTTACCGCACAGGCGAAGCAGGCCGTCACGGAGCTGCTGGACGTTGCGAAGCTGAAGCCCGGCAAGCTGTTTGTCATCGGCTGCTCGTCGAGTGAAATGGTCGGCGCGCGCATCGGCAAGGGTTCGAGCCTTGAGGCCGCACAGGCCGCGTTTGCGGGCATTTATCCCGTTTTGCAGGAGCGCGGCATTGAACTTGCCGTGCAGTGCTGCGAGCACCTCAACCGCGCGCTTGTTGTTGAGCGCGATGTGGCCGAGGCGCACGGCTTTGAGATCGTCAATGCCATCCCGCAGCTGCACGCGGGCGGCTCGTTCGCCATGACGGCGTGGGCCAATTTCAAAGACCCCGTACTCGTCGAAACCATTGTTGCCGACGCGGGGCTTGATATCGGCGGCACGCTGATCGGCATGCACCTGCGCCGCGTCGCGATCCCCGTTCGCCTGTCAATCAAAAAGATCGGCGAGGCCAACATCCTCTGCGCCCGCACGCGCCCGAAATACATCGGCGGCGCCAGAGCGGTTTATCAGGACTTGTAAACAGGAAAAGCTCCTCTTGCAGTCGGCAAGAGGAGCTTTTGACATTTGCAGGGGCTTGCAAAAATCCTCGGCGAATTCGGGTGCGCGTTTCTGTGGGGTTTTGTTGGATTTCCCTGTTTTGATACAGAATTCTCTTTTCATCATGACGGGAACGTGCTATAATAAAATAAACCGCTGCGGGCGGTCTATGGATTTGCAAAGGAGCGAAGCATATGAAAAAATTACGTTGGGGTGTGATCGGAGCCGGCGGCATTGCGGATCGCAGGACGATCCCCGGCATGATGCTGGCCGAAAACGCGGAGCTGATCGCCGTCATGGACATCAATGCCGAGCAGGTTGAGAAAATCCGTCAGAAATACGGCGCAAAGCGCGGCTATACGAAGGAAGAGGACCTGCTGGCAGACCCGGAGGTCGACGCCGTTTATATCGCCACGCCCATCGTCCTGCACGCAAAGCAGGCCAAGCTGGCCGCAGATTACGGCAAGGATATCCTGATTGAAAAGCCGCTGGCCATGACGTCCGACGAAGGGCAGGCGGTCATCGACTACTGCGAACACAAGGGCGTGAAGATCGCGGCGGGCTTCATGATGCGCTTCGGTTCGCACGTCATGAGCATGAAAAAGGCCATCGCCGAGGGTAAGATCGGCACGGTCGTGTCCGGCTATTCACAGTTTACGCTCTGGCTCCCGTACGAGCCCGGCAACTGGCGGCAGTGCAAGGCCAAGGCCGGCGGCGGCGCGATGATGGATCTGTCTGTTCATACCATCGACCTGATGGAGTACATCACCGGTATGCGCGTGACCGAGGTCGCGTCCATGAATGAAAAAATCGCCTTCCCCGAACCGCAGTATGACGTGGAGGACACGTCCACCATCCTCATGCGCATGGAAAACGGCGCACAGTGCGTTGTGCAGTCCAACTTCAATATCCCGGACGAAGCCTCCAAGTGGCGCGTTGAATTTTTCGGCACGAAGGGCCGTCTGCTGGGCGACACGATGATCGGCCAGATCGACGGCGGCAAGCTGAACGCCGTGTTCATTGACAAAAATGTCGCCTATTCCGCCGAGCAGACCCACGCCGACGATGTGGGCGTCGAGATTCCCGGCGACTTCGGCAATATGTACACCCGCGAGATCGAGAGCTTCTCGGACTCCATTCTCAACAATAAGCCCCTCGTCGTGCCTGCGTCCGACGCCGTGCACGTCCAGCGCATCATGGAAAAGGCCTATGCCAGCGGCGAAGAGCTGAAGATCCTGAAAATTTAAGCGACACCCAGCACATCCAGCAGCGCCCGGCACTCGCCGGGCGTCAGGATGCGCTGCGCTGTACGCGGGTCCTCTGCGGACGGGGCCCGGCTCGGGTCCGGGCGGTTTTCCAGCAGCCACTGGCGCGGCGACATTCCGAGGTTTTTCTGGAAGCTCCGGTTCAGATACTTGGGGTCGGAGAAGCCGCAGGCATAGGCTGCGTCGGTCAGCGTCGTGTCGGACTGCCGCAGCAGGAGCATCGCCGCCTCCAGTCGGAGTCTGCCCAGATAATCCTGAAACGGGATATGCAGCTGCTCGCGGAACAGGTGCGACAGATACGTCTGCGTCAGCCCCTCCCGCTCCGCGATCTCGCTGAGGCGGACAGGCTCAGAATAGTGCGTCTCCAGATAGTGCAGAATGCGGTGCATCCGCTCGGCATTGCGCGTCTGCGTCATGTTTTCCGTGTCGCTCAGCACGCGGTATGGCGTTCCGCCCAGCAGGATCGCAAAGATCGCGTTGATCTGCGCCATGCAGGCGAACGGCGCTTCCGGTGTGTCGCGCAGATAATTGGAAAGCGCCAGCAGCATCGCCCGGCGCAGCGCCGGCAGCTGCTCCGGCCCCAGACAGGAGGACAGCCCCCGGCAGCCGAAGCGGATGCTGCGGATCTGCGGATAGAAGCGGGCGCAGAAGCTGTTGGAGATCTGCAGCGTCAGGAGCCTTGCAGGCGCGCCGGACGCGCACAGCTCATGGCTGCTGCCCGCGTCGAACAGCAAAATCTCGCCCGGCCCGGCCTCAAAGCTCTGCCGGTCGGTGCTGACACGGCAGCTACCGCTCAGCACCACGCACAGCTCCAGCTCCTTATGCAGGTGCATGGGGCGGTACACCATGTCGACGATAAACATGGTGCAGTCGGCCAGCTTGGAATGGGAGATCAGCTCATATTCATTGTAAAGTTCCATTTGTTTCACCAAAAACGCATCTTTGTCGGGCGTCAGGCGCATCTTCATCGGTGATAAGCCTGCCCCGTTCCTTCATAATAACAGTAACCGGAACAAAAAACAAGGGAATCCGGGCCGCACGGCCTGAAAACAGGGAGGAAGTATGAAAAAAGGCATTTGCTGCGCAGGCAATATGATCGTAGATATCACCTATCCCATCGAAACATGGCCGAAGCAGAACGAGCTGACGCACATCACCGAGGGCATCACGCGCTCCACCGGCGGCTCGGTCTGCAACACCATTTCCGATCTCGCGCGGCTCGATCCCGCGCTGCCGCTCGTTGCTTCCGGCTTCGCCGGGCACGACGCAGAGGGTGATTTTGTCCTGCAGGAGATGGGCAAGTACAAAAACATCGACCTTTCCATGGTCAAGCGCAGCGGCGACACCTCGTTTACCGCCGTCATGTCGAACAACCAGACAAAAGAGCGCACATTTTTCCAGTACGCGGGCGGCAACGCCTATTACGGTGAGGACGACATCGACTGGGACAGGCTGAACGTCGATATCTTCCACATCGGCTACATTCTGCTGCTGCCGCATCTGGACGAGCCGGACGCGGAATACGGCACAAAGATGGCGAGGCTTCTGCACCGGGCGCAGCAGGCGGGCATGAAGACGTCCATCGACGTTGTTTCCGAGGCGGGCGAGCGCTTCAAGCGGCTCGTGACCCCGGCGCTCAGGTACACGGATTACTGCATCATCAACGAGCTTGAGACGCAGCAGACCACGGGGGTCCTCCTGCGCGGAGAGGACGGCACGCTGCACGTGGAAAACATGAAGGCTGCGCTGCAGAAGCTCCACGAGCTGGGCGTGGCAAAATGGGCCGTTATCCACTGCCCGGAACTCGGCTGCGGCATGGACGAGGCCGGAAATTACTGCGAATTTGAAAGTCTCAAGCTCCCCAAGGGCTATATCAAGGGTACGGTCGGCGCAGGCGACGCGTTCTGCGCGGGCGTTCTGTACGCGGCGGAGACAGATATGCCGCTGCGGGAGGCGCTGAAGCTCGGCGCGTGCAGCGCGGCGGCTTCCCTGAGCGAGGTCAGCGCGTCGGACGGCGTGAAAACAAAGGACGAGGTTTTGAAGCTCTATGAGCTTTACGGAAAATAAAGAAAGAGGTCAGAGTATGAAACAGGCAGTTATGTACGGCGGCGGCAACATTGGCCGCGGCTTCATCGGCGCAACGCTCAGTCAATCCGGCTATAAGGTCACATTCATCGACGTGGCAGAGCCGGTCGTGAAGGCGCTGCAGGAAAAGGAGCAGTATCCCGTCCGCTATGTGTCCAGCGAAGGACATGAGGACGTCGTGATCGAGCACGTGACCGCGGTCAACGGCAACGATCAGGAAGCGGCCTCCGAGGCCATCGCAAACTGCGATATCATGGCGACGGCGGTCGGCGCGAGAATTCTCAAGTTCATCGTCGGCAACATCGTCGCGGGTCTCAGAAAGCGCTGGGCACGGGACGACCGCCCGCTCAACATCATCATCTGCGAAAACCTGATGGACGCAAACAAGGTCATGGAAGGGATGCTGAAGGACCTGCTGACCGACGAGGAAAAGAAGCACTTTGATGAAAAGGTCGGTCTGGTCGAGGCCTCCATTGGCCGCATGGTGCCCGTGCAGACCGAGGAGATGAAGGACGGCGATCCGATGCGCGTCTGTGTCGAGCGCTACGGTTTCCTGCCGGTCGACAAGGCCGCGTTCAAGGGTGAAATTCCGGAGATCACGAACATGGTTCCGTTTGAGCCGTTTGATTTTTATATTAAGCGCAAGCTGTACGTCCACAACATGGGCCACGCGACCTGCGCGTATCTGGGCGGCTACGAGGGCCGGAAATATATTTATCAGTCCATCGACGATCCTGAAATTCTGAACATCGTGCAGAACGCCATGCTGGAAAGCGCGCTGGCGCTGCATAAAAAGTACGGCGTCGAGCTGGATGGCCTGATGCTGCACATCACGGATCTTCTCGGCCGCTTCCGCAATGCCGCCCTGAAGGACACCTGCAAGCGCGTCGGCGGCGACCCGACGCGGAAGCTCGGCGCAGCCGACCGGCTGATCGGTTCGAGCCTGCTGTGCCTCGAGCAGGGCGTGAAGCCCGCGTATATCGCCGTCGGCGCAGCCGGTGCGGTGTACCGCTATCTGAACGAGGCGGGCATTGAGCAGTCGAAGGAAGAAGCGGCAAAGGTTCTGAAGGACGTCTCCGGGCTGGAGGCCGATTCGGAGCTGGCCGGGATGATCCTCGATCTGTACGCATACTTCCTTGAGGGCGAACCCGTCGCGGCCCTCCGCCGCGCCGCGCAGGCCGCAAAGACCGCCAGCCTCGGCAAGATCATCTGATCGCCCCTCTCCCCCGCTGAAATCATGAAAAAAGCCTTCCCCTTTCATCATGCACACGGCATGAGAAGGGGAAGGCTTTTTGATTTGGATTCAGGCCGCTTCTTACGCCTCCGTAGAGAACGACGCGACCTCCTTGAGTTCCTTGTCGATCAGAACGACCGTTTTCTCGCTTGTGACGAAGGCAAGATTCTTTCCGACAGGGATCACGCGGGGCAAATAGGCCGAGGTGGACCGCAGCCTCCGCCGGCTCTTCGTCCTTCTTCGGCTCCGGAACGACATCGGTGGATGTGTCGCCGGTAGTATTCTGGTTGTCAGTGGCAGTCATGTTCTCGGAAGTGTCCTGATTATCAGGGGTGGTCGTTTTGCTGTTTGTCGGCCAGAAGCTGGCAAGCAGGACCACGATCAGAATCGCCGCTGCCGCGGCAGGAAGGATCCACTTTCTGCACACGATTTCCGTTGGGCGGGAACATATAAAACTGGATGCAGATCCACAGCATCAGCGTCACGCCGAACAGCCCGCCGAGCGTGACGCCCGCACGCTTTTCAGCCAGCAGCAGTCCGGCTGCGGTCAGATTGGTCAGGCCGTTGACGATCAGCAGCGCCCAGCCGGAGAACGTCAGATCCCGGAACAGCACGTCCGCAAACGGCAGCACCTGAAAATACGGGAGCATCGCGTCCATGCCCAGCGCCCGGCCGCTCGGGTCGAGCAGCATCCCGGCCGCGCCTGCGACCGCGCCGACGCCGATAAACAGCGTCCAGAACAGCAGGATGCGCGGGCCGTCCGGTATCTTGAATGTGTCTGCATATGCGTTTTGTCCATAGCGGCTTACAGCTCCGAGAGCATATAAAGCATCTTTGCGACCTCTGCACGCGTGACCTTGCCGGTGGGGTTCAGCTTGCCCTTTGAACCGCTGATGATCTTCTGCTGGGCCATCTGCGCAAGCGCGGTTTTCGCCCAGTCGGCGATCTTGCCGCTGTCAGAGAAGGCGGAGAGCGTGTTGAGGTCGGCCTCGGGGAAGTCCTTTGTGCGTGAGAGGATCGTCATGGCCTCCTGCCGGGAGATCGTCGCGCCGGGCTTGGCCAGAAGCTGGCCGTTTGTCTTCGAGCCTGTGAGATAGCCGAGCGAGTACGCCGCCTGCATCGCGGATTTTGCCCAATCGGCAATCGAGCTGCTGTCGGCAAACGGGAGCGAAACGGTCTGATACGCGCTCAGATCCGTGCCGAGATAGCGCATCATGGCAACGATGAACTCCTGCCGCGTCATGCTGGCGTCGGGGCGGTAATAGAGCTTGCCGTCCTTCGTGGAGCCCTGCAGCGTGCCCGCGTAATAGAGATCGGTGATATAGCTCTCGGCCCAATGGCCCTTCGTGTCCGCGAACGGCTGCGAGGAGCCGACCGTGACCTTGAGCGAGAACGACGTTTCGCCGTAGGAGGCGGTAATCGTGCCGGTCAGATCCGTACCGGTCTTCGCGGCGGTAAAGACACCGCTCCCGTCGATCTCGCCGATATCGCCCGTCACGGCCCATTCAAAGCTTTCATCGGCGGAATAGACCTGATTGCCGTAGTACCAGGCCGTAGCCGTCAGGTCTGTTTTGCTGCCGCCCGCAATATGCAGCGCGGTCAGCGGGGTGTTTTTGCCCTCCTGCTTGATGGTGATGGAGGTCGGCGCGGCGGGGATCTCAAACGTCGCGCTTGCGCGCAGACTGCCCGCCGCTGCGGTGACGGTCGCCGCACCTCTCGCGCCGGGCTCGACCGTGACGGTGCTGCCGGAGGTCTGCGTGACGTTCGTGCCGCCGAAGGTCACGCTCGTCGGGACTGCCGCCGCCATATAGCTGCTGTCAGCGGCCTTGATCGTCATGGTGAGCTTCGCGCCGGGCAGCGCGTAGCCGCCGAAGGGATACAGATACAGCTTCGAGGCCGCGCCCGCGTCCTGCTTCTGGCGGACAAGGAAGATGAAGTTCGCGCATTCGCGCAGCTTTCCGTCCGACGGCACATTCGCCGTCGCGCCAGAGGCGTAGCCGGGATAGGTGACGCCTGCGGCGGTCGAGCCGCCGCCGTCGAGATTCAGGGCCGTCCGGCAGCCGAGCGCAAGCATCCGCTCGGCCAGCTGCGCAAGCGTCAGACCGTCGGAATTGCCCGCCTCGTCGCAGGTATACAGAATGAGCGAGCCGTCGTTTGTCACGCCGATGGCCGTGCGGGCGGCCATTTTCTTCGCGGAATCGAGTGTAAAGTCCATGCAGACCTGCCCGTTTTCAACCAGCATATCACCGCCGCCTGCGGCGGAGGTCACATTCTCCCAGCCGGAGGCGCAGGTGACCTGAAGCGTCATCTGCTGGCCCATGACCATGCCCTTGATCGCGGTGAGCGCGCTTTTATAGGCGGTGTCGTTCGCAACAGCAAGCAGGAAGCCGTCCTCCGGGATGGAGCAGGACTTCGTATCCTCCACCATGCCGACGACCTCGACGGTCAACGACTGCCCCAGACGCAGCTCCGCCGCACGGGAGCCGACCGGGCGGACGATCACATGATAGCCCTCAATGGTATTCTTGGTGCGGGTATCGTAGTCCTGCGAATACAGGAGCACGCCGTTCTGCACCGTCATGGCCTTGTTATAGTTGAGCACCAGCGGCGCATCCGCGCCGTAGTCCAGCGTGACGGCGACGGTCGGGTCGCCGATGAGCGCGGAGCCATCGGCCAGAAAGCCCACCGCGTTGGCAGAGCCGCCGGAGCGCAGGATGCTGTTCGTGACGACGATGCCGTAGGGAATGCCGGTCGCCCGGTCAAAGAACGAACCGTTGATCCCCGCGACCATGCTGTAGCCCTGCTCCTCAAGCGTCTTGATGGTCTTGTTCATGGGGCTGGTGCCGTAGAGCGTCGAGCCGAAGGCGACGACGGGCCGCACCTGCGTCTCTTTTTTATAGCTAAAGATATTCTCATGCAGATTCGTCTGCTTGCCGGAATCGGAGGTAACGGCCTGCGTGCTGTATGTATAGACGGTCCCGTCCGCAACGTTCAAAGAGCGGCTCCCGACAGGCTCCGCCGCAGCCAGCACCGGCACGGCCAGCAGCGCCAGCGTCAGCACCGACGCGGCGATCCGCTTCAGCTTGTTTTTCATGATCTGTGGCTCCTTTCGAGGGAAAATGAGAGTAAAAAGGGGATACGCATTATGTTAACATGAAGCGCGAAAAAAGTAAAGAGCGCGCGCGGAAGAAATATTTTCTGCGCTGCGCATGATCAGCTCCATAGTCACAGCCGTTCCCGGCGAAGGAGCGCAAACCCCTTGCGCCGCAGGCACTCTACCGCGGGTAGACCGGGCGTTCGGACTTGTAGAGCGAAAATGGCGATTTTTGAATAGCATTTTGCGGCGCGGCGCGGTATAATATGCAGCAGAAATCAAGAACCGGAGGTCACACATGGAAAAACGTTTTCAAATCGTCACCGACTCCTCCTGCGATCTGCCGCAGGCACTGGCGGACGAGCTCGATCTTGCCGTCCTGCCGCTGCACGTTCTGATCGGGGAACATACATACGCCAACTATCTCGACGGCCGTGAGATCGGCTTCAGGGAATTTTACGACAAGCTCCGCGACGGCGAACGCGCCACCACGAGCGCCGTCAACGTCTCGGAGTTCACTGCCGTCATGGAGGAAAAGCTGAAGGCGGGCCTTGATATCCTCTTCATTGGCTTCTCCTCCGGTCTGAGCACGACGTACCAGTCCGGCGCGATCGCCTGCGGCGAGCTGCGGGAAAAATACCCGGAGCGGAAGCTCATTGCCATCGACTCGCTCTGCGCGTCTCTGGGCGAGGGCCTGCTTTTGTATCTGGCCGCGAAGAAGCAGCAGTCCGGCGCGACCATGGACGAGGTCGCAGACTACGTCCGCGAGACGATTCCACATCTTTGCCACTGGTTCACAGTCAACGACCTGATGTTCTTAAAGCGCGGTGGACGCGTCGACGCGGCGACGGCCCTTGTCGGCACGGTTCTGCAGATCAAGCCCGTCATGCACACCGACGACGCCGGAACGCTCAAGAACGTCACCAAGGCCAGAGGCCGCAAGGCTGCGCTCAAGGCCCTTGCGCAGAAGCTGGCCGACACGGCCATCAACCCGGCAGAGCAGACCGTCTTCATCTGCCACGGCGACTGCATTGAGGACGCAGAGTACACTGCCGAACAGATCCGCGCCCTGACCCCGGTCAAGGATATCATCATCAACTATGTCGGCCCCGTCATCGGCGCCCACACCGGCCCCGGCGTCATTTCCGTCTTCTTCGTCGGCACCCACCGGTAACGATACAGACGCATTGCGGCTCCCCGGACACATCCGGGGAGCCGCGTTTTTCATATCAATGAAGCTTCTATGGATCAGTCCTTCAGCGCCTCTAATGCGCCGAGCAGGAAGCGCCAGGTGCGCTGGACGGAGGAGATGGACATTTTTTCGCGCGTGGTATGGATATCGACCAGATCCGGGCCGAAGGATACGCAGTCAAGGCCGGGGAGCTGGCCCGCAAACAGGCCGCATTCCAGCCCCGCGTGGATGGCTTCGATCTTCGGGGTCTTGCCGGTCTGCTGCGTGTAGACGGCGGCGAGCTTATCGCGCAGCGGGGATTCGCGCCGGTATTCCCACGCGGGATAGGCCCCCGTCACATGAAGCGAACCGCCCAGCAGCTGTGACAGCGCGTCGATGCGGGCAAGCAGCATCTGCTTCTGCGACGAAACCGAGCTTCTGACCGAGCTGACCGCCGTCAGAACGCTGTCCGTCACATGGAAAATGCCGAGATTGCAGGACGTCTGCACCAGCCCCGGGATGTCCATGCTCATGGCCGCGATGCCGTTCGGCACAAGCAGCAGGAAGCGGACAACACGCAGCGTCGCTTCCTCCGTCAGCGCCTGATCGCAGGCGGGGGCAGGCTCCAGCGCGACGGTCACACCGGGGTCGGCTGCGGCGTATTCCTTCCGGAAGTCCGCTTCGCAGGCCGCCGCGATCTCACGCGCAGCAGAAAGGTCCTCCTCCCGCAGGGCCAGAACGGCCTCGGCCGCATTCGGAATGGCGTTGTCCTTCAGACCGCCCGCGGCGGAAACGAGCCGGAAGGAAAGCTTGCACTGCACCGCGTTCAGCACGCGGCCCAGCAGGAGATTCGCGTTTGCGCGGCCCTTGTCGATCTCCTGGCCGGAATGGCCGCCGATGAGGCCGGAGACGGTCAGATGGGCGCAGGCCAGCGCGCAGGGCGCGCTCGTCAGGCCAATGGAGACGTTGGCGCTTGCGCCGCCGGCACAGCTGACGGTGAAGATGCCCTCGTCCTCGGAGTCGACGTTCAGCATACGGCGGGCGGAGAGCTGCGAAAAATCAAGGCCCTGCGCGCCCTCCATGCCGATCTCCTCGTCGACGGTAAACACAACCTCAAGCGCCGGGTGCGCAATTTCGCTGCTGTCCAGCACGGCCAGCGCCATGGCGACGGCAATGCCGTCGTCGCCGCCGAGCGTCGTGCCGTTCGCCGAGACATAGTCGCCCTCGACGCGCAGGTCGAGCGCGTCCTTTGTGAAGTCGATGGGGCTTTCCGGCGTTTTTTCCGCAACCATGTCGAGATGGCCCTGTAAAATGACGGCGGGCGCAGCTTCGTAGCCTGCTGTGGCGGGCTTTTTGATGATGACGTTGTTGAGCGCGTCCTGATACACCCACAGACCGCGTTCCTTTGCAAAGGCGACGCAGTAGTCGCTGATGGCCTTCGTGTTGCGCGAGCCGTGCGGGATACGGGTCAGATCCTCGAAGAAATGAAAGACCGCTTTCGGTTCCAGAGTTTCCAGTACACGGGACATGATGATCGTTCCTTTCCGTTTATAAGCTTGATATGGTTATTCCGGCAGCTTTTCAAAGTCCTCCGCGCCGTGCTTGCACAGCGGGCAGATAAAATCGGCGGGGAGCGTTTCGCCCTCGTAGACATAGCCGCAGATCTTGCAGACCCAGCCGGTCTGCTTTTTGAGCGCCGACGGCTTGGGCTTGACGTTTGCAAAGTAGAAGCTGTAGGTCATGGACGGCGCGTTGGAGAGCACGCGGGCCTCGGTCACGTCGGCAATGAACAGCGTGTGCGTGCCGAGATCGATCTCCTGCGTGACCTTGCCGCTGACAAAGGCGTTGGTGGAGTACGGCAGGTAATACACGCCGTTCGTCGCGCGGGCCATACCCTTTACATCCGCGAACTTGTCCACGTCGCGGCCGGACTGGAAGCCGTAGTGCTGGAACAGGCCGAACGGCGCGTCGGTTGAGAGCATGGACAGATTGAACACGCCCGTCTTGCGGATCATGTCATGCGTGAAATTCGCCTTGTTGACGGCGATGGAGATGCGCTTGGGTGTGTCGGTGAGCTGCGCGGCGGTGTTGATGATGCAGCCGTTGTCCTTTTCGCCGTCGCGGGCCGTCAGGACGAACAGGCCGTAGGAGAACGAGAAGAACGCGTTCTTTTCAACCGGCGCGTCGGCCTTATGCTCTGCCGGAGCAGGCTTTGGCATGGAATCGAAAATGGCCTGCGCCATAGCGTCGACGTCCGCCAGCTGGGATTCCTTGAGCGTCGATTTGATCGTGACTGTCTCATCGAGGATCGTGCAGTTTTTGAGCTTCTGGAACTCCGCGCGCATCAGCCCTGCCGCCGTCGGGGCCCAGGAGCCGTTTTCCATGAGGGCGATGGTGCGGTTCTGGAGATTGTGATGGACGATATCGTGCACCAGATTTTCCATCGTCACGAACATGCCCGCGTTGTACGTCGTGGAAATAAAGACCAGATGGCTGGCCCGGAAGCATTCGGAGAGGATATAGCTTGGGTGCGTGACGGACACGTCGTACATCTGCACATTGCGCACGCCGAGGTCGGACAGCTTCGCGGCCAACACATTCGCCGCGTTTTCCGTGCCGCCGTAGACGGAGGCGTAGGCGATGACGACCGCGTCGTCCTCCGGGGTATAGGTCGCCCAGTGGATATATTTGTCGAGGAACCACGCGATATCTTTGCGCCAGACCGGGCCATGCAGCGGGCAGATCATCTCGATCTCCAGCCCGGCGGCCTTTTTCAGCAGCGCCTGCACCTGCGTGCCGTATTTGCCGACGATGTTGGTATAGTACCGGCGGGCGTCGGCGAGCCATTCCGTGCGGAAATTCACCTCATCCGCATACAGATTGCCGTTCAGCGCGCCGAAGGTGCCGAAGGCATCGGCAGAGTAGAGCGTTTTCGTGGCCGTGTCATAGGACACCATGACCTCCGGCCAGTGCACCATCGGGGCCATGACGAAGGCAAAGGTGTGTCTGCCGGTCGTGAGCGTGTCCATCTCCTTGACGAGCTGCACGCGGCTGTCCAGATCGAACGTGAAGAAGTTCTGCATCATGGTGCGCGTCTTGGCGTTGCAGATGATGGTCAGCTCGGGGTGACGCAGGACAAGCTCGCCGATGGTCGCGGCGTGGTCCGGCTCCATATGCTGCACGATGAGGTAGTCGAGCTTCCGGCCCGCGAGCACATGGTCGACGTTTTCAAAGAACAGGCCGCTGACAGACTTATCCACAGTGTCGATCAGGACGGTCTTCTCGTCCAGCAGCAGATAGGAGTTGTAGCTCACGCCGTTCGTGAGCGGGTAGGCGTTTTCAAACAGATTCAGCCGCCGCTCGCTCGCGCCGACCCAGTAGAGATCCTCGGTCATTTTCTTGACACAGTACATAAATCGGATTCCTTTCAAATATAATAATAATTTCCATTATCACAATAACACAGGACGCGCAAAAAATCCAGCGGAATTTGCGAGGTTTCCGCGATTATTTTCCCTTGTTCTGCCGCCGCAGACGGTTCAGGTGGCGCTCAAAATAGCCCTGCGAGATAAAGCGGGCCAGAACGTACTGGTCGAACAGCGGTACAGAGCAGGAATAAAAGCCGAGCGTCTGCCGGTACTGCTCCATCAGGCGCTCCGGCAGCACCATATAACCCATACGCATGGATGGGGCCAGCGAATGCGAAAACGTGTTCACGTAGATCACGCATCCGCGCCGGTCCATGGAATAGAGCGTCTGCAGCGGCTTTTTGTTTTCGGAAAACTCCGAATCGAAATCGTCCTCGATCAAAATCGCGTTCCGCTCCGCCGCCCAGGAAAGATAGTCGCTGCGCTTGGCCGCTGACGTGGTGATGCCGGTGGGGAAGCTGTGAAACGGCGTGATGTGCAGGACGGACGCGCGTGCGTTTTGCAGCGCGCCGGCGCGGATGCCGTCTTCGCCCATGGGCAGCAGCTCACAGACCGCGCCGTTGGCCGCGTAGACCTGCCGGACCTTTTCATAGCCGGGGTCTTCCAGCCCATATACGCGCTCCCGGCCCAGCAGCTGCACGATCAGACCGTAGAGATATTCCGCGCCGGAGCCGATGACGATGCAGTCCGGCTGGGCCAGCATCCCGCGGTAGCGCAGCAGATATTCCGCGATCGCGTTGCGCAGTTCCGCACAGCCGTAATGCGGCGGCTTTTCCAGCAGCCGCGTACCGCAGTCGGCGATGACCTCGCGCATGAGCCGGGTCAGCGCGGAATACCGGAAACCGTAGCCCGCAGGCTCCTGCGCGGCAGGCGCGTCCGCGGGGAGCATACGCAGGCGCGTCTGCGGCTGCGTGTTCTGCGGCAGGTGGGAGATGGCGCTGACATAATAGCCGCTGCGCGGCTTCGCTGTGAGATAGCCCTCGTCCACGAGCTGCTCATACGCGCCGGAGACGGTCGCGAGGCTGATATGCAGATGCTCCGCCAGCGCCCGCTTCGACGGCAGCTTCTGCCCCGGCGGAAGCTCTGCCCGCAGGATATCCTCGCGGATGCAGGTATAGAGCCGGTAATATTTCGGCTGATCGCCCGCTTGCAGATCGTAGGTCAGCATACGCTTACCATTTGTTTTCGACCTTCTCGGCAAAGCCGAAGAAGTCGCGCACGGGCAGGACCGTTCCGTCGTCAAGCGTGACGCGGCCCGTGAAATGACCAAAGACCTGATGCTGATCGGACAGCACAACGCCTGCGCTCATGAACGCGCTGCGGTCGAGCACCGGTGTAAAATTCATATAGAACCGGTTGTCGTCGCTCGTGAAGACCCAGGGCTTCATGAAGTCCTCAAAGCCGTCTTCATCCATGGGAATTTCAAACTTGACCTCGCCCAGCTTGTGGATTTTTCCGTCGTAGAACAGCACGTTCTCCGTCGCGGCGCTGGTGTCGCCGAAGCCATAGCCGATGTTCCAGCCGAAGGGTGCGCCATCCAGCTCACCGGAGGCGCTGCCCCAGTACCACGTGTTGTGATACGTCCACACGCCGCGGCCCCAGTCGAGCACAGCGAAGAATTTGTCCTTCGTCAGCTCGTACCGGCGGCTGCCCAGCTCGATCCAGCCCTCGGCGCGCATACAGTTGATCTTCTGGTTGTAATAGAAATGTCCGGGCTTGTCAAAGGGCGTGGCGATGACCATGCTCTCGGCCGGCTCGTCGGTGAGCTTGACAATGCCCTCGATCGGCTCCTTGTCCAGAAATTTGTCCATGTGGAACGAGAGCATCCGCGCCCTGTCCTCGTGATAGAAGGCCAGGGCATAGCCGCTCCTTGAAATTTCCGACACGCCCTCCGCGCTCGATTCCGGCAGCTGCGTCCGGCCCAGCGGCAGCGCACGCATCCGGCTGGTCGTTTTTTCCCATTTGCCGTCAAAGTCGAGGAAGGAAACGGAGTCGAGGCCCATATAGCCGTTGTCCGCGATGGTCAGCGCCAGACCGATATGGCCGTCGGTGATGAGATAGTAATCCCATTCCTTGACGCGCATCGCGCCGGCTTTGATGTCCGCGCGCCGGTAGACCGGGAGCAGGGAACGCGCCCAGCCGGGTTCGAGCAGATTGCCGTCGCTGCCGAGCAGCGGGCCGGAAGTGGTGATCTCATGCTGCTGTCTCATTGGATAGCCTCCTGTGATGTGTATTTTTCCAGAAACGCTGCCAGTGCCGCCTGCACGCGCGGGCGGTCGACCAGATAGCTGTAGCCGTGCTTCGCGCCGTCGACGAGAACAAGCTGCTTTTCGGATGCGCAGGCGTCATAGGCGGCCTGCGACATGGCGCAGGGGACGAAGGTGTCCGCCGTGCCGTGGATGAACAGAATAGGGCGCTTCGTTTTCGATACCGCGTCCAGCGTGGACGCTTCTTTGATGGAAAAGCCCGCGAACACACGCGTGCAGACATCCATCAGTCCCAGCAGCGGCCCCGCCGGGAGCCATTTTACGTGCGCCCGCAGAACGCTTCGCATGATCGCCTCCGGCGAGGAGAAGCCGCAGTCGGCGATCACGCCCCGCACGGACGGCGGAAGCTCCAGCGCGGAGGCCAGCAGAACCGTCGTCGCGCCCATCGAAAGCCCGCCCAGAAACAGCGGGTGATCCGGGCCAAAGTGCATGGCCGCGTACTGCGCCCATGTTGCGGCGTCCCGGCGCTCGTGAATGCCGAAGGTGATGTATACCCCCTCCGACTGCCCGTGTGCACGCTCGTCGACGGCGAGTAAATTATATCCGAGCGAATAGTAATAGGGAAGGACAATGGAAAAATCGATGATCCAGCTCGACCGGTAGCCGTGGAACAGAAGGATCGTGCCCTTCGCACCGGGCTGCTGCAGCAGCTGCCCGTGCAGGCGCAGGCCGTCATAGGACGGCAGAAAAACATCCTCCGCGTCCTGCATCAGCGTGATACCCGCAAGAATTTCCTCCGTCTGGTCTTCCCTGCCCCATTGGGCGATGACCGCGGGCTTTGTAAAATCCGGGACGGGGCTGCGGCGGCAGGCGAACAGGAACAGGCCCAGCGCCAGCAGAACGACCGCCAGCAAAACGGCCAGAACGATCATAGCCGCCGTCATGCCGCGTTCCCCTTCCTTCCGAGCTTTGCGAAGAACGGGAACGTAAGCGGCCAGACAATGCCCGCAAACAGGACAAGCAGGAAATACCGCACAAAGCTTTCCGCCTGCGACCCGGCAAAGAGGGACACCAGCAGCGGCTTCAGCCCCGCCTTGATGCCGACGATCAGCGCAAGGCCCAGCACCAGCTTCAAGACCTGTCCCCAAAACGGCGCGCGCACGTCAAAATGCAGCTTTTTCTCGTCGGCAATGTACACGATCAGAAAGCCCAGCAGCGCGCCCAGCATGGTGTACGCGTTTTTGAGGCCGTGCGTGATATTGGAAAGGTCTTCGCTGCCCTCCGGCCAGTCGCACCGGGCGAGGGACGAGGCGTAGATCAGATATCCGCCGCACAGCACCGCCACGCCAAGTAAAAGCCACGGCACTGTCTTTTTTGCGGCAGATTCTGTCCGGAACGCCGGATAGAGCGCCGCAGCCAGCGCCAGCGCCGTCAGGAAGGCCACGCCGACGTCCAGCGGCGTGTGAACGCCCAGGTACATCCGCGAAAACGGCACCAGAAGCATCAACACGACGCAGACGATGCGCACCCATGCTTCCTTCCGGCTCGCAAAGATTGAGGCCGTCGTGCCGACGATATTCTGCGTGTGGCCGGAGGGGAAGGAATAGCCCGTCGCGTCCGCGCGGGCGGCTTCGACGATCTGAAAGTCCGGATCGAGCACCCACGGGCGCGGAATGCGGAAGGCCAGCTTCAGAAACTGGTTGCAGACCGTGCCGAGCGCACCGACCAGAAAGACATAATAGCCCTGCCGCTTGTCAACGCACCAGAAGATCAGCAGCGCCGCCGCCATGAACGCGATCTCCGAGCCGAAATAGGTCAGACCCGAGAAAACCGCGTCCAGCACGCCGCAGCGTCCCGCCGCGAGAAGCCGCAAAAAATCCATACCGGAACCTCCTGAATTGAGATACAGAATCAGTATACCACCAAACGCCGGATTTGCCAAGCATCTTGCATTTTCAGATAAATATAGTATGATATAAGAAAAGCAACGAAAGGTGTGCGAACCATGTTTTCCAATGAAGAACGAATGATCTACGCCAAGCGCCAGCTGGTCGAGGTGATCTGTCAGCTCCGCTTCCCGGAGATCCTGTCCATCGACGCCAGCGAGCCTGCCGCGTTTCAGGACCGCATCCGCCGGGAATATCCGCAGTATGAAAAGAAGATCGAGCAGCTGCCGCCGCAGATGGTGAACGGCAAGCCTGTTCCGCAGGGAACGGTCAACAACTATCAGTTCGTCTCTGCCGAGGGGCAGTGGAAAATCAGTCTCACCAAGGGCTTTATCGCCCTTTCGACCTACGGCTATACCCGCTGGGAGGAATTTGCCCAGCGGCTCGACCGCATTCTCGCCGTGTTTATTGAGACATATCATCCCTCGTGGTTCACCCGCGTGGGCCTGCGGTATGTCAACGCCTTCCGCCGCGCGCCGCTCGGTCTGGAGGACTGCCTCTGGAAGGAGCTCATCACGCCGGGCTTTTTGGGCCTGATGGGCGACGAGGACGCGCAGGAGCAGGCGTTTATGAAGAACGAGCTGACCGCGACCGTGCAGATGCCCGGCGGCGCGAAGGCCAACGTCAAATCCGGCCCGGGCCTGCTGCGCAAGGTCAACAACCGCACCCGCGAGACAACGGAAGAACGCGTGTTCATGCTCGACCTCGATCTCTACATGGACAGCAAGATCGAGCTGAACCATACGGCCCCCGCCCTGAACATCGTCCACGACAACGCAGGCAGCCTCTTCCGCGCCGCCATCACCGACACCCTCGCAGACGCAATGGAGCCGCAGAAGGCATAAACTGAAAAATCCCTCTGCCGCTAACTGCGGCAGGGGGATCATTTTATGAACGGACGGCTCAGGCCGGTTCCTCCGGCTGCCAGAAGATGCGGAAGGCGCTGGGAAGCGCGATGTCCTGCCGGAACCGTTCGCCGCTGACCCATGTGAAGCTGCCGACCGGGGCCGAGACGCGGATGTCATAGCAGCGCATATGCCACTCGATGTGCGTGAAGATGTGCGTCCGGTCGCGCGTGCGCGTCAGCTCCTCCGGGACGAGGCCCCAGCTGTCGAGCAGCGCAAGCGCCTGCTGCGCGCTCAGCGTTCCTTCCACATTCGGAAGCTCCCAGAGTCCGGCAAGCAGCCCCGTCTCCGGCCGCCTGCGCACGGCATACTGCCCGCCGCATTGGAGAAAGAACACCGTCTTCTCCTCAACGCGGCGGGGCTTTTTTGCCTCCTTAACGGGAAGACGCGACCATGCGCCGCTTTCTCCGGCGCAGCAGATCTCCCGAAGCGGACAGGCAGCGCACTTCGGCGCGCCGTTCGGGACGCACACGCAGGCCCCAAGCTCCATGAGCGATTGCGTCAGCTCGCTTCTTTTTCCCGGATTTTTCTCATAAGCTGGCCGCAGCGCGGCTTCATACGCCTTTTTGACGGCGGGCCGCGTGACCGGTGCTTCGTCCTGCGTTACGCGGGAGAGCACGCGCAGCACGTTCCCGTCGACCGCAGGCTCCGGCGCGTCAAAGCAGATGGACGCGACCGCGCCCGCCGTATAATCCCCCACGCCGGGCAGCGCCCGGATGGCAGCGTAGTCCCGCGGGAACTCGCCGCCGTGCTGCGTCATAATGACGCGGGCGGCCTTCTGCAGATTGCGCACGCGGGAATAATAGCCCAGGCCCTCCCAAAGCTTCGTCAGGCGGTTTTCTTCGCAGGCTGCAAGCGCGGCGATATCGGGCAGCTCCGATAAAAAGCGCGCGTAATAGCCCTTTACGGCCTCCACGCGCGTCTGCTGGAGCATGATCTCCGACAGCCAGACGTGATACGGCTCATGGTCCTCCCGCCACGGCAGCGCGCGGTGTCCCGCCGCGTACCACCCGAGCAGCCGCCCGGCAAGCGAATCCGGAAGCTGCATGGAAATACCCCCTCTCTAATATAGAAAAAACGCCGGAGGGTTTCCCTCCGGCGGTTCGCGTTTCTTAATAGCCGGGCTTGCCGAGCAGGTGGAACATATTCTTCTTATAGGCCTCAACGCCGGGCTGGTTGAAGGGGTTGACGCCCTCCATGTAGCCGGACACGCCGCAGGCAAACTCGAAGAAGTAGATGAGCGCACCCAGCGCTTCCTCGCCGATCTCCGGCAGGCGGATCTCGGTGACGGGCACGCCGCCGGAAATGTGCGCGGCCTTGGTCGCCTGCATGGCCTTTTCATTGATATAGCTCATCTCGCGGCCCGCCAGATAGTTCAGGCCGTCCAGATTTTCCTCGTCGGACGGAACAGTAACAGATGTTCTGGAGTTGTCGAAGAAGACAACCGTTTCCTGCAGCATGCGGATGCCATCCTGGATATACTGGCCCATGGAGTGCAGATCGGGGGTCAGATCAACGGAGGCCGGGAAAATACCCTTGCCGTCCTTGCCCTCGGACTCGCCGTAAAGCTGCTTCCACCATTCGGCCATAAAGCGGAACGCGGGCTCGTAGGCCGCCAGGATTTCAATATTCTTACCGTCCGCGTACAGAGCCTGACGGCTCATGGCGTACTGCACGGCGGCGCTTTCCACACCGCGCTTCAGCGTATCCTCACGCTCGGCCTGTGCACCGTGCATGAGCGCTTCAATGTCGATGCCGCAGCAGGCGATGGGAAGCAGGCCCACAGCCGTCAGAACGGAATAGCGGCCGCCGACATTATCGGGCACAACAAAGCTTTCATAGCCCTCACGGGACGCAAGCGTCTTCAGCGCGCCGCGCGCCTTGTCTGTCGTGGCGTAAATGCGGCTCTTTGCACCCTCCACGCCGTATTTCTTCTCAAGGGCCGCCTTGAAGATGCGGAACGCGATGGCAGGCTCGGTCGTCGTGCCGGATTTGGAAATGACGTTCACGGAAAAATCGCGGTCGCCGATCATGGCGAGGATCTCCGTCACGGCGTCGGAGGAAATGCCGTTGCCGGCAAAATAGATGTCCGGGGTGCTCTTGGGCAGGGCGTTGTAGTTCGGGCTTTTCAGAAGCTCGACCACGGCGCGCGCGCCGAGATAGCTGCCGCCGATGCCAATGACGACAAGCGCCTTGGAGTCAGACTGGATCTTCTTTGCCGCAGCCTGAATGCGGGCGAACTCTTCCCTGTCGTAGTTTACCGGCAGGTCGACCCAGCCGATGAAGTCATTGCCTGCGCCGGTACCGTTTACCAGTGTGTCAAACGCAGCCTGTGCCGCAGCCTTGTCCGGCTGGCTGGCATAAAACTGCTTCGCGCCTTCAAAATTGATGCTTACCATATTGATCGCTCCTTTTATGATGAGAAAATAACAAAAACCGATGCGCGGCGTTAAGCTTCCGCGTCGCGCGCGAGAAGCGCCGCGCCGATCATTCCGGCCTCGTTGCCGAGCACGGCGGGGACGAGCTTGCCGCGCGTGGAATAGAAGCACTTTTTGCTGACCTTGTCCTGCAGGGGGTCAAACAGGAACGGGCCCGCCGCGCTGAGGCCCCCGCCGAGGGCAAGTACCTCCGGGTCGAGAATATTATAGATCGACGCGCAGGCGGAGCTCAGGTGCTCGATATAGTCGTCGAAAACGGCGGTCGCGGCGGGGTCGCCTGCCTTGGCGCAGTCGGTGACGAGCTTGGGCGTGATCTTCGCCGGGTCGCTGCCGGTCTTCTCGGCCAGCATACTCTCCGGATGGGCCTGCATGGCTCGGCGGCCCTCCCGCGTGAGCGCGGACGCGGCGCAGTAGGCCTCCATGCAGCCGTGATTGCCGCAGGTACACGGCTCGCCGCCGTCGACCAGATACGCGTGGCCCAGCTCAACGCCGTGGTTCATGCCGCCGTTGAACATTTTGCCGTTCAGAATGATGCCGCCGCCAAGCCCCGTGCCGAGCGTCAGCAGAACGCCCGTTTTGCAGCCGGTGAACGCGCCCTTATAAAGCTCGGCCAGCGCCGCGCCGTTTGCGTCGTTCGCAATATAGACGGGAATGCCGGGGAACTGCTCCTGCAGCAGCTTCCGCAGGGGTACATTGTGGAAATCCAGATTGTGCGCGTCAAGAACCGTCTCGCCGCTCGCGTCGATGCTGCCGGGGACGACCGCGCCGAGCGAGCCGACGTCGCAAAGCGCCGCGTTCTTCTCTTCCAGCAGCGCAAGGACTGCCGCGCGGATCTTTTTCGCCAGATCCGCCGCCGTCGTGTGCGGGAACGGGACAGACGTCTCGGCGGTCAGCTCCAGCGCCTCGTCCAGCAGGCCGATCTTGACGTTGGTTCCGCCGATGTCAATGCCGATCTGATACATATGCAGTGCCTCTTTTCCTTTCAAACTCATCCATGGACACTCCGGGTGTCAGGCCATTTCTTACTGAAAATAATACGACGGTCCAGTCAAAAAAGCAAGAAGTGCTGCAATTATTTTTTCTCCGGCTCCATAAGTCCGCGCTTCTCCGTCATATCCGCAGGAGAAAGTGGCTCTTGCGATACTCGAGGACGCCGTCCTTTTTCATCCGTCCAAGCTCCAGCGACAGGCCGCTGCGCTCGACGCCAAGATAATCCGCAAGCTGCTGTCTTGAAAACGGAATGTCAAATTCGCAGGTCCCAAGCCGCTGCGCCTCTGCGGAAAGGTAGGACATGATCTTTGCGCGCGTGGTGCGCTGGCCCATGTGTGTGAGCTTTTCACCGAACCGCAGGTTCTTTTCGGCAAGCTCGCCGAGAAGATTGCGGATGATGCGGCTGTGCCGGGTGCAGGCGGACGGGCACATGGTCAGCACGCGTTTGACGTTCAGAAACAGCACAGTCGCGGGGGTTTCCGCCGCGACGCTCACCTTCAGCACCGAACCGGGTGCGCAGGCATAGGCGGCGGCGAAGGTCTGTCCCGGCCCTGCCTTGGACAGAATATTGCGGTTGCCCCAGACGTCCTCCTGCTCGACCAGAACGCTCCCGGACAGCACCAGACCGATCGATTCCGCCGTATCGCCGGCACGCAGCAGCAGCGCATCCTTCGGGAAACGCGATGCTTTCGTGCCAAGACAGGCGAGCATGGCCGTAAGCTCCTGTTCGGAAATGCCGGAGAAGAGCGTGGAAGACCGGATCACGGATAAAAATTCCTGCATATTTTCCTCTTTCGTTGAAAATTCAACCGACCTGTTGATTTTATTCTATTATAATATAGCCACAAACGCAAGAACCCGAATCATGAAAGTGAGGATCTCAAAATGGAACACACGATGTTTTGTTTTCAGTGCGAACAGACGGCGGGCTGCACCGGCTGCACGGGAAAGGCGGGCGCGTGCGGCAAGAGCGCCGGTACGGCGAAGCTGCAGGACGAGCTGACGGGCGCGCTCATTGGCCTTGCCCGCGCGACGGACCATGCGCCCGGCGTGAATGCAGGCACATGGCAGCTTCTCATCGAGGGTCTGTTCACGACCGTTACGAACGTGAGCTTTCACGATGAGACCATCCGCGCGATGATCAGCCGCGTGCACGCGGAAAAATCGCGGCTCGTGCCGGGCTGCGCGTCCTGCGCTGCCGCGTGCGGACGAACCGGCGATTATGACATGGCGCAGCTCTGGGACGCGCAGGAGGATATCCGCAGTCTCAAATCGCTCATTCTCTTCGGCGTGCGCGGCATGGCCGCGTATGCGCACCACGCCATGGCGCTGGGCTATGCCGATGAGACGGTAAACCGGTTCTTTGCCAAGGCGCTCTTTGCCGTGGGCGAGGATTGGAACATGGAGCAGCTGCTGCCCATTGTGATGGAGGTCGGCGAGAAGACCCTCCGGTGCATGGCGCTTCTGGACAGGGCCAACACCGAAAGCTACGGCACGCCCACGCCGGTCACGGTTCCGCTGACCGTGGAAAAAGGTCCGTTCATCGTCATCTCCGGCCACGATCTGCACGATCTGAAGCTGCTGCTGGAGCAGACCGAGGGCAGGGGCGTCAACATCTACACCCACGGTGAAATGCTCCCCGCGCACGGCTATCCGGCACTTAAAAAGTATGCCCACCTCAAGGGCAATTTCGGCACGGCATGGCAGAACCAGCAGAAGGAATTCGCGGCGCTTCCTGCGCCGGTGCTCTTCACCACCAACTGTCTGATGCCGCCGAAGGCCAGCTACGCGGACCGCGTATTTACCACGTCAGTCGTATCTTACCCGGAACTCGTCCACATCGGCGAAGAAAAGGACTTCACGCCTGTCATTGAAAAGGCGCTGGAGCTGGGCGGCTACGCCGTGGACAGGCCCTTCACCGGCATCAACGGCGGCAGCACGGTCATGACTGGCTTTGCACGCGGCGCGGTGCTCAGTGCGGCTGACACGGTCATCGAGGCCGTCAAGTCCGGGGCCATCCGGCATTTCTTCCTTGTCGCAGGCTGCGACGGAGCACGCCCCGGCCGTAACTACTATACGGAATTTGTCAAGCAGACGCCTGCCGACACCGTCGTTCTGACGCTTGCCTGCGGCAAGTACCGCTTCAACGACCTCGATCTCGGCACGATCGGCGGACTGCCGCGCCTGATGGACGTCGGCCAGTGCAACGACGCCTACAGTGCCATTCAAATCGCGCTTGCGCTTGCGAACGCGTTCGGCTGCGGCGTGAACGAGCTGCCGCTTTCCATGGTGCTTTCGTGGTATGAGCAGAAGGCGGTCTGCATCCTGCTGACGCTGCTGCATCTGGGCATCCGGAACATTCGTCTCGGCCCCACGCTCCCGGCGTTCCTTTCGCCCAACGTACTGAACTATCTTGTAGACAACTTCGGTATTGCGCCCATCACCACGCCGGAGGCAGATCTGAAGCAGCTTCTCAAATAACAGCGGCTCACGCGGCGTATGCGTTCCCCTTTTTCGCCCCGCAGCGCAAAACGGCGGTCTTGAACTGTTTTACATTCAAGCCGCCGTTTTCTTTTTTGACAGGAACCGCTCAGTTCAGACTGACCTCCTGACGGGTGAACAGAGCCTCGACTCTTGCCTTGAGTGGGGCAAGCTCCGGAGCGTTCAGGCTGTCCGCAGTCTGAATGACGGCAGCTGCGGCCTGCTGGGCGTCGCGCAGCGTTTCCATATCCATCTGCAGGCTTGCGACCTTTAAGAGCGGAAGCCCGTGCTGGCGGCTGCCGAAGAAATCGCCCGGCCCGCGCAGGGCCAGATCCTGCTCGGCGATCTTAAAGCCGTCCGTCGTCTTGCAGAGCGCCTGCAAGCGCTTTTTTGTCTCCTCGTTTTTCGTCCCGCTGACCAGCACGCAGTAGGACTGCGCGCTGCCGCGCCCGACGCGTCCGCGCAGCTGATGCAGCTGACTGAGGCCGAAGCGCTCGGCATTCTCAATGACCATCAGCGTCGCGTTCGGCACATCCACGCCGACCTCCACGACCGTTGTGGCGACGAGAATATCGTAGTCTCCCGCGCGGAACGCGCTCAGCGCCGCGTCCTTTTCCGCGCTTTTCATCCGTCCGTGCACCAATCCGACGCGAAGCTCCGGGAACGTCTCGTTCCGCAGCGTCTGCGCCCAGCCCTCGGCGGATTTCATGGCGTTCTCCTCGCCGTCCTCCACAGCCGGGCAGACGACATAGACCTGATGGCCCCCGGCGCACTGCTTCCGGATAAAGCCGTTCAGGCGCTCACGCAGAGCCTCGCTGACCAGAAATGTCTCGACCGGCCGCCTGCCCGGCGGCAGCTCGGCGATCACGGACACGTCCAGATCGCCGTAGGCGATGAGGGCCAGCGTGCGCGGGATGGGCGTGGCGGACATGACGAGCAGATGCGGCGCATCGCCCTTTTCCGTGAGTCTCGTGCGCTGCGCGACGCCGAAGCGGTGCTGCTCGTCGGCCACAACGAGGCCGAGCGCGTGGAACTCCACGCCGGTACTGATCAGCGCGTGCGTGCCGACAATCAGCTGCGCCTCGCCGGAGGCGATTTTCTCCCGCGCAGCACGCTTCTGCGCCGGGGTCTTTGCGCCTGTCAGCAGCAGGACATGGACGCCAAGCGGCCCCAGCAGCGCGGACAGCGTCTTTTCATGCTGCTCGGCCAGAATTTCCGTCGGCGCCATGAACGCCGCCTGCTTCCCGTTTTTGACCGCGCAGAAGCAGGCCGCCGCCGCGACCATCGTCTTGCCGCTGCCGACATCGCCCTGCACGAGCCGGTTCATCACATGGCCGGAGGACAGATCGCGCAGGATCTGGTCAATTGCGCCGCTCTGCGCACCCGTCAGCCGGAAGGGCAGCGCGCGGAAAAACGCGTCCATGCAGGCGGTGTCATACGGGATGGTATGCAGCTCCGTTCTCGACGCGCGCAGGACGGCCAGACCCGCCGAGAAAATGAAAAATTCCTCAAAGACGAGCCGCTTCCGCGCCCGCTGCAGCGCGTCCCAGCTCTCCGGCGCATGGACAGACGTATACGCCTCCGTCACGCCGCACAGGCCGTACTGCTCCCGCACCGTCTCCGGCAGAAGCTCCGGCAGCGCGCCCGCCGCCGAAAACGCCTGCCGGATGCAGGCGCAGAGCGTCCGGTTGGACAGCCCCGCCGTCAGCGGGTACACAGGCAGCAGCCGGTTCGTAACGGTGCCGGGCCTGCCCGCCTCCTCAAAGGCAGGATTCGCCATCTGCATCCCGCGCTCCAGCAGCGCGCCGTAGAAATAATAGCGCTCGCCGTAATGCAGCTGGGTCTTGATGTAGGGCTGGTTAAAATAGTGCAGCGTCAGCTTGCCTGTCTCGTCCGCGACAGTGAGGTTCGTCACGTCGCGGCCCTTTCCGATGCGCCGCAGGACCGGCTGCGAGACGACCAGCGCCTCAAAGCACGCCGGGACCCCCGGCTGCAGCTGCGCGATCTCGACCGGATTCGTCCGGTCCTCATAATCGCGCGGAAAATAGGCCAGCAGATCATAGAGCGTGAAAATCCCAAGCCTCTGCAAAGCCGCCGCCCGCGCCGGCCCTACGCCGCGCAGATCGGTCACGGGGGAAAATAAGTCCATGGGTTCGCGCTCCTTACCGACATATTGCTGCAGATCCTGTAGGGGCCGATGCCCACATCGGCCCGCTGGGCAGTCGCAAATTCGCCGAAGAGTTCCGTAAAAAACCGGCGCATCCTGCGGGCGGACAGAGTCGTCCGCCCCTACATGATGCAGCGCCCGAATATGCGTCGTAGGGGGCGAGGACTCTGTCGGCCAAAAAAATGTTGCGAATTCGCCGAAGATTACCGTAAAAACAGTGCATCCTGCGCGGTCCGATGTGGGCATCGGACCCTACAGAAACTCCCGCACCGGTATATTATATAGTATCCCCGCGTGTTTCCGCAAGGCATTCCCTAAAAAAGTGCGCGAAAAATCCCCCCGCAGAGAAACTCCCGAGGGGCATTTATTTCGCAGCATTCGGCATCAGGCCAGCTTGTTCATCTTCAGTGTGATCTGGCTCTTCTTGCGGGCGGCAGCATTCTTATGAAGAATACCCTTGCCGGCAGCCTTGTCGATGGACTGAACCGCAGCCTGGTAAGCGCTATCGGCCTGCTCACGATTGCCTTCCGTGACGGCAGCTTCAAACTTCTTCAGGGTGGTCTTCAGGGCGGACTTGTCAGCCTTGTTGCGCTCGTTGTTGACCTTGGCAATCAGAACTCTCTTCTTTGCAGACTTAATGTTGGGCATAACTACACCTCCTCCAATAGCGTGAATATAGAAACAGATACCGTTTCATGCAGAAATACATTATAGCGGCATGGTCCGATAAAATCAATCTTTTTTTCGGATTTTTTCAAAAAAATTTTTCACATATTCCCCGACTTTCCGGAAAAACTAGCCGGGAGGTGAGTCTATGCAGCCAAGAACGGATCTGGCGATGGAGGCCAAGGCGCTGTATGAGCGCTCCGCGCAGGAACAGACGCAGCTTTCCGGCGTCGCCGCGCGCGAACAGGAGCGGCACGGTGTACGCATGACAGTCGTGAAAATCACAAGCGCCGAGGGCGAGCAGGCGCTCGGCAAGCCGCGCGGCACGTATATCACAGCGGAGCTTGAAGCGCTCTCGCGCCGGGAGCCGGGGAGCTTTTCCAATGCTGTGCGCACCGTGAGCCGGGCGCTGCGCGAGCTGCTGGGGCCGTGCAGGCAGGCGCTCGTCGTCGGGCTGGGCAACCGGGACATCACGCCCGACGCCATCGGCCCGGAGGCCGTGAAGAATCTGATCGTCACGCGTCATCTGCAGGCGGGCCCAGATGAAGCGCTGCCGGGCCTCATGCGCGTCGCGGCCTGTCAGCCGGGCGTACTGGGCCAGACGGGCATTGAAAGTCTGGAGCTTGTCAAATGCGCCATGCAGACCGCGCAGCCGGACGTTGTGATCGTGATCGACGCGCTGGCGGCGGCAGAGCCGGGGCGGCTGTTCCGCACTGTCCAGCTTTCGGACAGCGGCATCGTGCCGGGCTCCGGCGTAGGCAACAGCCGGCAGGAATTTTCCCGGCGGACGCTGGGCGTGCCGGTCATCGCCGTGGGCGTGCCGACGGTCGTGGACGCGATCTCCCTGTTCCGGCAGGCGGAGCTGGAGCTGGACGTGCCGCGGGGCGTGCTGGTCACGATGCAGGATGTGGACACACGGGTGCGCGAGATGGGCAGGCTCGTCGGCTACAGCTGCGATCTGGCGCTGCACCGGGGATTGTCGCTGGGTGAAATTCCGGCTTTTTTGTCATAAAAGGTCGAATTATCGTTATGTAAACTGCATTATGTCCCCACCGGAACAAATCGCTGCAAACAGGCGGGTGTTGATAACGATGTGGAAATGTGGAAAAGCGATTGGTGTTCAAAAGTTTTTCACACTGTCAACAGAGTTGTCAACACCCGTATTTTATGAACTTTTCCTGACCAATTTCGGTTCCCAATAACAGGCCTTCGCTTTTTACGTCGACGGGACGGAAGGGATTATCGTCAACTGCGCACGGACAAAATCCGCGAAAAAGTTCGGAATCTGCCCGGAAGTTTTCCGTATCAAATGGGAAAGCCGGGAAATACTGACGATATATCCAGAAACAGAAGATGGAGGTAGCAGATATGCAGGGAAAGGTCGAGATCTGCGGCGTCAACACATCGAAGCTGCAGACGCTCTCGAACGCGGAGATGATGCGGCTGATCGAGCGCTCGCAGCAGGGGGATATGGACGCGCGCAGCCGTCTGGTGGAGGGAAATCTCAAACTGGTCCTGTCTGTGGTGCAGCGGTTTCTGAGCCGGGGCGAAAATCCGGACGATCTGTTTCAGGTCGGCTGCATCGGACTTTTGAAGGCCATCGCCAACTTTGACACCACGAAAAACGTCCGCTTTTCGACCTACGGTGTGCCGATGATTGCCGGGGAGCTGCGGCGGTATCTGCGCGACTACAGCCCCATCCGCGTCAGCCGGTCGCTGCGCGACACGGCCTATCGCGTTCTGCAGTGCAGACAGCAGCTGACCGACCAGAACGGCCGCGAGCCGTCCATCGACGAGATCGCGCAGGCGCTCGATCTGCCGCCCGCGCAGATCACCGCCGCGCTCGACGCCATCACCGCGCCCGTCTCGCTCTACGAGCCGGTCTATTCCGAGGGCGGCGACGCGCTGACGGTCATGGACCAGGTGCGCGACCGGAAAAATACCGACGAGCAGTGGATTGAATCCATCACGCTGCGCGAGGCCATCTCCCATCTGTCGGAGCGTGAAAAGCGCATTCTGGCCCTGCGCTTCGAGGCAGGCCGCACGCAGATGGAGGTCGCGGGCCAGATCGGCATCTCGCAGGCGCAGGTGTCCCGTCTTGAAAAAAGCGCCATCCGCTCCATCCGCAAGGCGATCCTCCCGTCATAACGGGGATACCCGCCGCATATACTTCCTGCAAAGGGGGCTTGTGCGATGACGAACCGGTTCCAGGAGCTGCGGGACAAGGAAGTGATCCATGTGTGCGAGGGGGCGCGGCTGGGGTATGTGAACGATCTGGTGGTCGATATCTGCTGTGGGCGCGTGACGGCGCTGATCGTGCCGGGGCCGTGCCGGTTTCTGGGTCTGTTCGGCCGGGAGGACGACTATGTGATCCCGTGGCTGTGCATCAAGCGCATCGGAGACGACCTGATTCTGGTCGACGGGCCGCTTTCCGAGTGGCGCACGCCGCGTAAGAAGCGGAGCCTGTTCTGACATCGGCGGAAAGCGCAAAAAATGCAGGGGGTTTCGCGAAAAAACACTTGCATTTGGAGCGCTTTTCCGCTATAATGTCAAGGCGCTGTGCGAAAACGGCGACAATACTACACCACACACCGGGCGGTGGCGCTTTCTCGTGTCCTTCGGGATGGAAGCGGTCAGCCCTGTGGAGGTCAAAAACAAAAGGAGAACACACAATGGCAGTCGTATCCATGAAGCAGCTTCTCGAAGCTGGCGTCCACTTCGGTCATCAGACCCGTCGCTGGAACCCGAAAATGGCCCCGTATATCTACACGGAGCGCAACGGCATCTACATCATTGACCTGCAGAAGACGGTCAAGAAGCTGGAAGAGGCCTATAACTTTGTCCGTGATCTGGCAGCAAACGGCCAGTCCATCCTGTTCGTCGGCACCAAGAAGCAGGCGCAGGACGCCATCAAGGAAGAGGCTGAGCGTGTCGGCCAGTACTACGTCAACGCCCGCTGGCTCGGCGGCATGCTGACGAACTTCCGCACCATGCGCACCCGTATCGACCGTCTGGCCCAGCTGAAGAAGATGGAAGCCGACGGCACGTTCGCAATGCTTCCCAAGAAGGAAGTCATCAAGCATCAGGGCGAGATCGCCAAGCTTGAGAAGTATCTCGGCGGCGTCAAGGAAATGAAGAAGCTGCCCGGCGCGCTGTTCATCGTTGACCCGCGCAAGGAGCGCAACGCCATCGCCGAGGCCCGCAAGCTGCACATTCCCATCGTCGCCATCGTCGACACCAACTGCGACCCGGACGAGGTCGACTATGTCATCCCCGGCAACGATGACGCTATCCGCGCCATCCGCCTGATCGCCGCCACCATGGCCAACGCCGTGACCGAGGGCCGTCAGGGAGAAGAGAACACCGAGGCTCCCGCAGCCGAGGAAGCTCCCGCCGCTGAATAATCCGTACTATTTATAGCGCCCGCCGCATGACGGGCGCTTTTCAAAAGATAAAAACAGGAGGAATTTACAATGGCATTTACTGCTGCTGATGTGAAAAAACTGCGTGAAATGACCAATGTCGGCATGATGGACTGCAAGAAGGCACTGTCCGAGACCGACGGCGATATGGACAAGGCTGTCGAATGGCTGCGCGAAAAGGGTCTGGCCAAGGCCGCCAAGAAGGCCGGCCGCATCGCGGCTGAGGGCATGGCTTACGCGACTGTCTGCGAAAAGTGCGGCGTCGGCGCCATGGTCGAGGTCAACTGCGAGACTGACTTCTGCGCGAAGTCCGCTCCGTTCGTTCAGTTTGTCAAGGATATCTGCCAGGTTGTTCTGGAGAACAATCCCGCCGACGTTGAGGCTATCAAGGACTGCACCTATCCCGGCACCGAGCTGAAGGTCTCCGAGGTTCTGCCTGAGAAGGTCATGTCCATCGGCGAAAACCTGCAGATCCGCCGTTTCGCCCGCTTCGACAAGAACACCACCGTGTCCTATGTCCATGCCGGCGGCAAGATCGGCGTTCTGGTCAACCTTGCTGTTGAGGGCGGCATCGACGCCACCACCATCGGCAAGGACGTCGCCATGCAGATCGCTGCGCTGAATCCCCGCTTCTGGGACAAGAGCCTCGTCACCGAGGATGTCATCGCCGAGGAGAAGAAGGTTCTCGTCGCGCAGATGGACAACGACCCGAAGATGGCTTCCAAGCCCCAGCAGGTCAAGGAAAAGATCGCTGCCGGCAAGCTGAACAAGTTCTACGAGGAGAACTGCCTGCTGCAGCAGGCCTTCGTCAAGGACGGCTCCATGTCTGTTGAGCAGTACATGGCCTCCGCAGCCAAGGCTCTGGGCGGCAAGGTCACGTTCGTCGACGCCGTTCGCTTCGAAAAGGGCGAGGGCATCGAGAAGAAGCAGGAAGACTTCGCTGCCGAAGTCGCTGCGCAGATGAACGCCGGTCACTAAGCTTCAATATTTCAAAGCGCCCACTGCCGGATGGCAGCGGGCGCTTCGCCTTATTTACCGGAATCAAAGTCCGACTCGGTCCTTGCGCGCAGGCGGCTGATGGCGTTTGTCAGGCGTTCTGTTTCCTTCGGGAACAGGCCGGAGGCGATGGCCGTGCGGATGGGGAGGATCTCGTAGCGGCTGCCGTCGGCGTCCTTGCCGCTGTCGAGCAGGTACAGGGGCGTATAGCTCACATTTGTCAGCGCCGTTTCACCCGTCTCGCCGTTTTTGGTGAATTGCAGATTCAGAATGACCGATTCCTCGCAGCCGCTGGCATAGCTGCTGCTCTGGCTGGAAAAGAAATTGCCGAGGCTGTAGGCCACAAAGCAGGTTTTTTCCTTTCCGTCGTCCGTCGTGATGTCCATCGTCTCCATTCTGCCGACCAGATGGCTGTGTGAGCCGATGATCGCGTCCGCGCCGCGCTCGAACAGCTGCTTTGCGATGGACTCCTGCGTTCTGGTAGGCTCCAGCGTCGCCTCACTGCCCCAATGGAGCATGACGAGGATGATGTCGGGCTTCAGCGCCTTCGCCGCGTCTACCGAGTCCAGAAGGGCGCTCATGTCGAGCTTTTCATAGTCCGTGCTGTAATCCTTGTACAGGAGATTCACCGCGTACTCTGCGCCCTCCGGCAGCTGCAGGCCGCCGAGGCCCTTCGTATAGGCGATGATCGCGATCTTCATGCCGCTGACGGTCTTGAGCACGACGCCGCCGTTATTGGAGCGCTCGGTCTGGCTTGCGTAGGTGCCCGCATGGTCGATGCCCGCGTTTGTAAGCGCGTCGATGGTGCTCTGCAAACCGGACAGGCCGTTCTGGATGGAGCAGGTGTTGGCCGTCTGCAAAAGATCAAAGCCGATGGTCGACAGCGTCATGGCAAGTGAATCCGGCGCGCGGTAATCCGGCTTTCCGGCATACGGCTCACCGCAGAAATTGCATTCCAGATTGCCGATGGCGAGATCCGCCGAGAGCGTATAGCCGGACACGGCGGCAAAGCTTTCGGCAAACTGATAGCTGCCGTCCGGCTGTCTGGCGTCGGCAAGCAGATCGTCGGTGATCATGATATCGCCGACAGCGGCAATGTTGACGGTCGCGTCCGGCTCCGTCTGCAGCTCCAGCGCATTGTCCTTTTTGACGTAAAGCTCCGGGTGTTCGCGCCGGTTGCGGCAGCCGCGCAGAATGAGGATCAGAGACAAAATCACGATCACAAGCAAAACAATGACCAGCACCCGCTGGCGCATCAGAAGCCTGCGCTTCTGCTCCTGCCGGCGCAGCCTGCGCGCCTCCAGCAGCTCCTCGTTCTGCCTGCGTTCCATGTTATCCACGCGTTCGCCTCCTTTGGGTCGTGTAATTTATATATTATAACATATCCTTCGAAAAAAGACAAGCCGCTTGGCTTTTGCCGCAGAATATGCTATAATTCTACATCATTTACTTACAGAGGATCAGTTCATGCGTCAAACAAGCAAACGTGCGCGGCGCTCCCGGGCGCTGATGATCGTGATTTTTATGCTGCTGGCAGCGCTTGTGATCTGGGGGCTGACGGCCCTGCTGGGCCGATTGCTCCACTACGGCACGAACGCGACCGTCAGCGCGAAGGATCACGAGCAGCTCACGCCGATCGAGCCGAGCGCCGTGGACAAGACGGAGGAAATTCCGGAAAATACATATGATCCGTCCTGCTTTTATATGGACGGCGGCTTCCTGCGCTATGAAAGCGACACCATAACCAGCCAGGTCGGCATCGACGTCTCCGCGCACCAGCAGGAGATCGACTGGCAGCGCGTCGCGGAAAGCGGCGTGCAGTTTGCCATTCTCCGCGTGGGCTACCGCGGGTATACGGAGGGAGCCATTCAGGAGGACACGTATTTCGAGCAGAATCTGGAGGGGGCCATTGACGCCGGGCTTGACGTGGGCGTGTATTTCTTCTCGCAGGCCATCGACGAGCAGGAGGCGCGGGAGGAGGCCCGGTTCGTGCTGGACAAGATCTCCGGGTACCTGCTCGCCTTCCCCGTCTTCTTCGACTGGGAAAAGATCGGCTCGGAGGCGCGCAGCGACACCATGGATCTGGCGTCGCTGACCATCGTGACCGATACGTTCTGCACCGAGATCCGGAACGCGGGCTATCAGGCCGGGCTTTACTTCAATCAGCAGCTCGGCTATGAGGAGCTGCATCTGCCGAGCCTGCAGACGTACACGTTCTGGCTGGCTGAATACAACGATACGCCGTCGTTTGCCTATCACTTTGACCTCTGGCAGTATTCTGCCTCCGGCACGGTCGACGGCATTGAGGGCGACGTCGATCTGAATCTTGCATTTTTCAGGAAGTAACCTATGAGAAAAGAAAAAACAGAGCACTCGGCCCGCCTGCCGTTCGCAGCAAGTATGCTCATTTTCGGCACCATCGGCCTGCTGCGCCGGTTCATCGACCTGCCGAGCGGCGTGATCGCCTGCTTCCGCGGGCTGCTGGGCTGCGTTCTGCTGCTGCTTTTGCAGCGGCTGGGCGGGAAAAAGCCGGGCCTGGCTGCCATCCGGAAGTCTCTTCTGCCGCTGCTCATTTCCGGCGGCATGATCGGCTTTAACTGGATGCTGCTGTTTGAGGCGTACCGCTACACCAGCATCGCCGTCGCGACGCTCTGCTATTACACGGCCCCGGTCATGCTGATCCTGGCCTCGCCGTTCGTCTTCCACGAGCGGCTCACGTGGCGGCAGCTCGTCTGTGTGGGGCTGGCGGCGTGCGGCATGGTGCTCGTCTCGGGCGTGCTGGACGGCGGCACGCTGCCGGACGGAACGCTGACGGGCATTGCGCTTGCCGTCGGCTCGGCGGTCCTATATGCCGCCATCACCGCCGTGAACCGCAAGGCGCTCACCTCGCTGGACGCATACGATAAGACCATCGTGCAGCTTGGCGCGGCGGGACTGATCATGGCACCGTATCTGGCGCTGACGGGCGGCTTCTCCGGTCTGCATCTGACGGCGCTGTCCGCCGGACTGATGCTTCTGGTGTCGCTGACGCATACGGCGATCCCCTATGCGATGTATTTCGGGGCCATGGTGCGCCTGCCGACGCAAACCGTCGCGCTCATGAGCTATCTTGACCCTATCACGGCCCTGATCCTCTCGGCCCTCGTTCTGCACGAGCCGCTCTCCCCTGCCGGTCTGGGCGGAGCCGTCTTGGTTCTCGGCTCTACGATCCTCAGCGAGCTCTGGGCCGGAAAGAAGCAGTAAAATCACGAAACGACCCCCGGACATACCTGACACGGTACGTCCGGGGGTCGTTGTATTTACGGTTCCAGCAGGACGCCGGAGAGATAGACGGCTTTCCGGTTCAGCGCTTCGTCACAGACGACGAAGTCGGCCAGCTTGCCGGGCGTGATCGAGCCGGTCTCGGCCTCGCGGCCAAGCTCCCTTGCGGGGACGAGCGTTGCGGAGAGGATGGCCTGCTCCTTCGGGATGCCGAATTCCACAGCCTTGCGCATACAGTCGTACAGATTCGTGGCCGAGCCTGCAATTGTGCCGTCGGCAAGACGTGCGACGCTGTTTTTCAGGAACACATCCTGTCCGCCGAGCGTATACTGCCCATCCGGCATACCGCAGCAGCGCAGCGCGTCGGAAATGAGGCAAATCCTGCCCGGGAAGAGCCTGAAGGCCATGCGCACGGCGCTGGGGTGGACGTGCTGGCCGTCGCAGATCAGCTCGGCAGCCACAGCTTCGCGTTCGCTGCCCGCGCCGATGGGGCCGGGCTTGCGGTGGTGGATGCCGGGCATGGCGTTGTACAGGTGCGTCAGATGGCTCGCGCCTGCGTCAAAGACGGCGGAAGCCTCTTCATACGTGCAGTCGGTGTGCGCGATGGAGACCGTGCAGAGCTTACTTGCAAGCTTCGTGAATTCCACCGCGCCGGGCAGCTCCGCAGCCACGTCCGCAATGCGGATGAGGCCCTCGGACACGTCATAAAGCCGTTTAAACGCGCCGAAATCCGGATTTTTCAGATACGCGCCGTTCTGCGCGCCCTTTTTCTTTTCGGAGAAGAACGGACCCTCCATCTGGATGCCAAGCAGGCGGGCGCAGCCCGTCGGCTGCTCGTTTCTGAGCCGGACAGCGGTCCGATACGCCGTCTCCAGCACGTCATACGGCAGCGTCATGGACGCGGGCGCGAAGCCGGTCACGCCGTTTTGGGCAAGATAGCGCGCCATTTTGACAAGGCCGTCGTAATCGCCGTCGGAAAAATCCGCGCCGGAATTGCCGTGGTTATGCACGTCGATGAGGCCGGGAATGACATACTGATTTTCCAGATCAACGCCGTCCTCTGTGGGCACAGCGTTCAGAATTTCCGTAAATTTTCCGTTTTCCACACGGAACGAGCCGTGCTGAAACTGTCCATCTACAAAGAGATTCGCGTTTTTGAACAGCATCCTCATACCTCCGGCAGACTGGCCGCGGCCATGGACTGGCCGACGCGGCGGAAGTTTTCATCCGGCAGCATGACGCGGAGCTTCTGTGCCAGCGCCGGGTATTCTTCTTTCAGCACCCGCTGGCACTCAGAGACGATCCGCTCTCCGCCCACGCCGGAGGCCACGCGGCCCAGCACGATCAGGTTCCGGATGTCATAGAACCGTGCGTACAGGAAAAGCGTATGGGCGAGATACACGCCGATGGATTTGAAGATCTCCAGCGCATACGGCAGGCCCTGTTCGGCCAGCTTCTGCACCTCCTTGAGCTTCTCGGCAGGGGTCAGGCTCTCGGAAAGCGCGATTCCGGCGGCGGGGGCCAGCTTGGAAACTGCGTCCTGCGAGAAATACTTGCAGCCGACGCCGAGATCGCCCGACCACTCGTCGCGCATGGCGTTTTCGTTCAGATCGACCGGGGCAAAGGCCAGCTCACTGAACCAGCCGAGCAGATTGCTGTCGGCGTTCACGTAGCCGACCGCCTCGCTCGTGCCCATGGCAAGGCCCATGACGGAGCCTTCGCCGAGGCTCATGGAGCCTGCCAGCGCCGACACATCGCCGTCGTTGGCGACAACGATGGGCACGTCGCCGATCTCTCGGGCCGCACGGTCGTAAACCGTCTTGACCTCCTCGCGGCGGGCGCGCGGGACCTTGATAAAGATGGAGGACACCATCGGCGCGTTGCCGATGAACACGCCTGCGGACGACACGCCGATGCCGTCCACGCGGGGCAGTTTGGACGCCGCCGTTTTGAACGCGGCGACGATGCCGTCATACTGGTACTGCGGGTCCTCGCTCGTCTTGGGATGCCAGACGACCTCCTCGGAGTAGACCGTCTTGCCGTCTATGACAGCAGACACCTTGCGGTCGGAGCCGCCCGCGTCAAAGCCGATGCGGCAGCCGTTCGTATGGCCGCCGACCTTTCTGGTCTGCTCGTGCGCCTGCGGGAAGTTTGCCGCGTCTGTGACGACGATCTCAAACGGCCGCTCGTACACGTCCTGCATGAAACCGACGTCGAACTCGCGCTTCCCGCCCGCGCGGTACTCGTCCTGCATACGCTTTGCAATCGCGTCGTCGCCGCACAGATATACGCGCCAGCCGCCGACGCTCCACAGGAGCATCTTGACGCAGCGCTCAGCATAACGGTAGTTTGCCTCGGCGAATGCAGGGCCGCGCAGCTTCGTCTCGTATACGGTCACAAGACCGTTTTCACGCTCGACCGCGATTTTGAACGGGCGCTCCGCGCCTTTTTCATATGCGCTGGCCCAGACGCCGAAGGGAATAAACGCGCGGTCCAGCGCGGGCAGATTCCTGATCTGGTATTCAATGCCTAAATACTGCATAGCTGTCCTTACTGCGGCATTCTGGCTGCCGCTGCCTCGTCGCAGATGAGGGTCACATCGGGATGGAACTGCAGGATGGAGCCGGGAACCTCCGGCGTGACCGGCCCGAAGAAGACCTTATAGAGAATGTCGGCCTTGTCCGCGCCCGTGATGACCATGACGATCTTCTTCGCGGCCATGACTGTGCCGACGCCCATGGTGATGGCGGCGGTCGGAACCTCGTCGATAGAATTAAAGAAGCGCTTGTTCGCCTCGCGGGTCATGTCCGTCAATTTCACTTCATGCGTCATGACCGGGAAATGGTCACACGGCTCGTTGAAGCCGATGTGGCCGTCGTGGCCGATGCCGAGCAGCTGGATATCCACGCCGCCCCAGTCCTCGATCTTCCGCTCATACGCCTCGCACATGGCGGGGATATCAGCGGCAAGGCCGTCTGGAACGATGGTGTTCTCAGGCTTGATGGAGATATGGTCAAACAGATTTTCCTGCATGAACCGGCGGTAGCTCTGCGGATGGTCGGGGGCAAGGCCCTTGTACTCGTCCAGATTGGCCGAGCGCACACGGCTGAAATCGATCAGACCGGCCTGTTCGCGGGCGATCAGCTCGCGGTACAGCGGCAGCGGGGTCGAGCCGGTGGCAAGACCGATGACGCAGGCAGGCTTGGCATGGATGACGGCTTCAAATTCGTCGGCAGCGGCCTTGCCCATTTCTTCCGGGGTCTTTACTTTGATGATATTCAGGTGCAGCATAATTTATCTCTCCTTATTTGCTTCTTCAGCAACGATTTTCTGCATTTCGTTCCATTTTTTCTCCATGTCCGCGACCAGCCTGAACTGCGTGCGGGCACGGTCGAGGTTCTGGCCGCCGCGGTGGACGGCAAAATAGTGGTCGCCGTCGAGATAGTCCGTCAGGAAACGGACGCCGCATTCCATCGTCATGGTCTTCGCGCCAAGCGGAAGCAGCTCCAGCTCCTTCTGCATCAAGCCAGGGCAGGAGCGGACATAGCCGCGTGTGAAGATGCGGAAGCGCTCAAGGCTCATTTCCATTCTGGACAGATCACGCTCGTCCTCCGCGGCAGTCGCCGCGCCGAAGCGGATGGAGTCGCCGAAGTCATAGAGGCTGGAGCCGGGCATGACCGTATCGAGGTCGATGACGCACAGGGCCTTGCGCGTCTTTGCGTCGAGCAGAACGTTATTGAGCTTCGTGTCGTTGTGCGTGACGCGCAGCGGCAGCTCGCCGGACTTCAGCGCGGTTTGCAGCGCAGCCATTTCAGACTGCCGGGCAAGCGCAAATTCGATCTCAGGCTGAACCTGCGCCGCCCGGCGCATGGGGTCGCGCTCCAGTGTCTCAAGGAACGCGCGGTAGCGGTCAGGGGTGTTGTGGAAATTCGGGATCGTCTCATGGAGCTTTTCTGCCGGGAATTCCGCCAGAAGCTGCTGGAACGTGCCGAAGCCGACGGCACTCTGGTAAAAATCCTCGTCCGTTTCCGGCTGCTGGAGGCAGATCGTGTCCTCCACAAAGTCATACACGCGCCAATAGCCCTCCTGCGCGTGCAGATAGCTTGCGCCGTCCGCCGTTTTGACCAGTGTCAGGACGCTGCGCGGGTCGTCTGTTTTTGTGCGCAGGAATTCCGTGACGGACGTGATGTTCTCCATCAGACCGGCCACGTCGCGGAACGTGTGATGATTGATCTTTTGCAGAATATAGCGGCGGCCGCTGGCCGTCACGGCCAGATACGTCGTGTTGATATGCCCGCAGCCATACGGCTCGCAGGAGACAGGCTCCGCGTCCAGGCGGAAGCCGCGCAGAATTTCAAACAGCGCTTCGCTCATCTCATTGCTCCTTTTTCGTCTTTTCTCCATCTTATCCTCCCCCGCTGCGGAAGACAACAGGTTTTTCGGATTTGTGCAGGATCTGATAAAATTCAGGCAGAATTTGAAAAAACAGTTGTCTGCGGTGCGAAATTGTGGTAAAAAGGATACAAAGGAGGCGGTCGTTTTGCAGATCAAAAATCTTTCCGCCGCACAGGTGCAGCCGTTCGGCGAGATCCTTTCCGCAGAATCGGAGCTGCTGCCCCCCTGCGCCGAGCGCTGGCAGATCCGGCCCGGCGCGGACGTCAGGGAGCTGCGCGCGGACGGGCCGGTCGTGCTGGACTATGTTTCGGGTATGCCGCTGCTGGTGATCTATGAGAAGGACGCGCGGAGCGTCTATTATCTCGACCGGGTGCTTGCGCTGCGGCCGGGCGTGCGGTTTTCCATCGCGGCGCTCGGCAGCGGCTGCGAGGTCGACTGCCGCGCGCGGCAGCCGGGACTCGTGCAGCTGCTCGCGTGCCACCCGGCGGAGGAATTCTCCGGCACGGGGAGCGAACTGAAGCTGGAGCGGCTTTACACATTTTTTTATCAGGAGTGCGCCAGCGATTTTTATTTTCGCGGCGAACAGCACGAGGCGTTTGAGCTGGTCTATGTCGACCGGGGTGAGCTGCACAATCTGGCCGGAGGCGCGGACGTGCTGCTGCGGCAGCAGCAGCTGATGCTCATCGGACGGAACGTCTGGCATATGCAGTACGCCGACCGGCCGGTCAGCTTCCTGACCGTCTCGTTCCGCGCGGCAGAGCTTCCCTGCTCACGCCTGACCGGGCGTGCGCTCAGCTTAACGGCCCGGCAGATCGGGCTTGTCCGGCAGATGCTGGAGGCGCACGGCGCGGAGAGCTACGCATACGACTGCGTGGAGAGTCTTCTGAAGCTGCTGCTGGCCGATCTGCTGCGCGGTCTGGACCGGCAGCCGTCCGCCGACGCCGCGCAGCCTCTGCCCGCGACCAGCCACACCGAGCGCCGCATCGTCGACCGCCTTGTCCAGCTCATCTCCGCGCGGGCCGGGGAAAAGCTCAGCCTGCAGGCGCTTGCCGGCGAGGCGCACATCAGCACGACATATCTGCACCGCCTGTTCCGCTCTCAGCTCGGTATCTCGCCGGGGGCGTATATCGCAAAGATCCGGATCGAGGAAAGCAAGCTCCTGCTGCGCGGCGGAGCGCTGTCCATGGGCGAGATCGCAAAAAAGCTCGGCTTTTCCAGCCAGCAGCACTTTTCCCGTCAGTTCCGCACCGTCACGGGCATGACGCCGTCCGAATACGTGCGCAGCCTGCGCTGACAGGCGGGGACGCGTTGCGCAGATCGCCGGATTTAACTGTTGTTTTTTTCTGTGCAGCGCGGCATAATACATTATATATTATATTGGAAAGGGAGTTCTTTTTATGGAATCCATCCGTGGGTATTTCAAAGCGCTCAAGTGGCGCAGTCTGATCGTCGCGTTTTCGGCGATTTTGCTGGGTCTTCTGTTCATCCTGACACCGCAGGCGTCGGCGGACGTGATCTGCTACGTGGCTGGCATTTTGCTGCTGGCCTCCGGCATTGCGGCGGTCATTTCGTATCTGGCCTCCGGGCGGCTGTTCGGGTCGTATGCGCTGGTGTCGGGCATCGTGCTGCTGGTGTGCGGCGTGTTCTGCCTGCTGCGGCCGGAGATCATTCAGGGCCTGCTGACGGTGCTGTTCGGCGTGTTCCTCGTCATTGACGGCATGATGACGCTGCAGGACGGCGTGGACTGCGCGCGGGCGCGGCTTGCAGGCTGGTGGATCCCGGCGCTGCTGGGCGCGGTCACGATCGCGCTGGGCTGCGTGGTGCTGTTCGGCAAATTCGACTCCATCATGCTGCTGGCCGGGATCTCGCTGATCGCAGACGGCGTGTTCGATCTCATTGTGACCCTCGCCTTCTCCAAGCGCATCCGCACCGCGCGGGAAAAGCTGCGCATCTACGCAAACGGCCCCATCATCGACTCGGAAAAGGTCGACGACTGACCGCGGCATGAGTGCCAAAAAAATTTAAGGACAGATAAATATTTTTTGTTTTCCCCGTGCGGAATGCTTGACACCGCTCTGTCAATCCTGTACAATGATCATGGGGATTTTGTCCCCGCAATCATACAGATTGAACATGATGGAGGAACAAACATGAAAAAGATCATCGCATTGCTGCTCGCAGCAATCATGGTTCTCGGTCTGGCGGCCTGCGCTTCCAAGACGGAGACCACAGAAGCCTCTGACGTCAAGAACGTCGTCTACATCGTCAACGGCAACCTGGGCGACAAGTCCTTCTTCGACTCCGCACAGGCCGGCATCGACGAGCTGGTCAAGGCAGGCCGCATCACCTGCAAGACCATCGAGCTCGGCGGCACCGACGAAGACCAGCCGAAGTGGCTGTCCACGCTGTACGACGTTTCCCAGTCCGGCGAGTATGACCTCGTCATCTGCGGCACCTACCAGATGCCCGACTACCTGAAGGAAGTCGCCACGAAGTATCCCGATCAGCTCTATCTGATCTTCGACGACAACACCTATGCCGGCAACAACTCCAACGTTGTCAACATCACCTACAAGCAGAACGACATGGGCTATCTGGTCGGCACCTTCGCCGCCTGCATGACCACGGACACCAGCGTTGCCAACATCAACGAGGACGCGGTCATCGGCTTCGTCGGCGGCGTTGATTCCCCGGTTATCAACGACTTCCTGACTGGCTTCATTGAGGGCGCACAGGCTGTCAACTCCGACATCAAGGTCGACACCCGCTACACCAACGACTATGTCGATACCGCAATCGCCAAGGAGTTCGGCTACTCCATGATCAACGACAACAAGTGCGACATCATCTGGGGCGTTGCCGGCAACGCGGGCAACGGCGCGGCTGAGGCTGCTCTGGACACCGGCAAGGCATGGTTCATCGGCGTCGACTCCGACCAGGAGCTGACCTTCTCCTCCGACCTGGCAGCGCTGACGCTGACTTCGGGCCTGAAGAACATCGGCAACTCCATCGTCTGGATCTTCGACCAGTGGGATGCCGGTAAGACCTACTGGGGCAGCGAAGTCCAGCTCGGCCTCGCAGAGGGCGGCGTCGGCATCGTGACCGACAAGAACTACGACAAGTACGCCTCTGCCGACACCAAGGCCGCCGTTGAGGCTGCTCAGAAGGGCATCATGGACGGCAGCATCAAGGTCGACACCGCGTTCGACGCCAACTTCGACCTCGCCGCTCTGCGCGACTCTGTCAGACCGTAAGTTCATTTTCGATCAAGCTTTCTTTTAACCTTGTAGGGGCGGGCGACTCTGCCCGCCCCTTATATGCTTCTGCGATAAAAGCGGGCGGCAGAGTCGTCCGCCCCTACAAAATCAGATTCTCCTTAAGTAACAGTGAATAGCGAAAAAACGAACCCGCGTTTGTTCTTTATTCACTATTACTTATTGCTTTTTCATACGCACGACTTTTTCTAAAGAAAGAGAGGAACATATCGTATGCCAGACGAAAAAACCGGCCGTTTGGACGAGGACTATGTCGTCCAGATGAAAGGGATCACGAAGGTGTATCCCAACGGCGTCGCGGCCAATCAGGGTGTGGATTTTAACCTCCGCAGGGGCGAGATCCACGCGCTGATGGGTGAAAACGGCGCCGGAAAATCCACGCTCATGAAGATGCTGTTCGGTCTGGAGCAGCCGACGAGCGGCGAGATCTGGGTGCACGGCGAAAAGCTGACGCTCTCGTCCCCCACCGTCGCCATTTCCCACGGGATCGGCATGGTACACCAGCATTTCATGCTCGTGCCGAGCCTGACCGTTGCGGAAAACATGGTGCTCGGTATGGCTCCGCGCAAGGGACTGTTCATCGACCACGCGAAGGCCGTCGCCATCACAAAGGAATACGCGGAAAAATACAACCTGCACGTCGAACCTGAGGCCAAGGTCATGGACATCCCGGTCGGCATGAAGCAGAAAGTCGAGATCCTCAAGGCGCTCGTGCGCGGCGCGAAGATCCTGATCCTCGACGAGCCGACGGCCGTTCTGACCACGCAGGAGACGGTCGAGCTGTTCAAGGAGCTGCGGCATTTAAAGGAGCAGGGCTATACCATCGTCTTTATTTCGCACAAGCTGAACGAGATCATGGAGATCACCGACCGGCTGACGATCATGCGCGGCGGGCGCTCGATGGGCGTTTACAACACGTGCGACGTGACGAAGGAGGAAATTTCGCGTCTGATGGTCGGCCGCGATGTCATTCTGAATGTGCAGAAGGACAAGGCGCAGCCGACGGATGTTGTGCTGCGCGTGCGCGACGTCGAATACGTCAACGAGTGGCACAAGAAGATGCTCGACAAGATCTCCTTCGACGTGCGCCGGGGTGAAATTCTCGGCATTGCGGGCGTCGAGGGCAACGGCCAGAAGGAGCTGGTCGATATGCTCTTCGGCTTCCTGACGCCGAACGCGGGCACGGTGACGATGCAGTCGGAGAATCTTCTCGGCCTTTCGCAGCAGAAGCTGCGCGACAAGGGCGTCGCGCTCATCCCGGAGGATCGTATGCTCTATGGCATTGCGGGCAGCGCGTCCATCGAAGAAAACCTCATTTCCGACCGCTCGGCGGAAAAGCGGCTGAACCATGGCCCGCTTTTCAACATGAAGGCCATTCACGACGAGGCGGACAAGCTGATCGAGGACTACGCCGTTTTGTGCAAATCCCGCAAGCAGCAGGTCGGTATGCTCTCCGGCGGCAACATTCAGAAGGTCGTCGTCGCGCGCGAATTCTCCGGCAATCCGGTGCTCATTCTTGCCGACCAGCCGACGCGCGGCATTGACGTCGGCGCGACGGAATTCATCCGCAAAAAGCTCGTCGAGCTGTCTCGCTCCGGCATTGCGGTGCTGCTGATCTCGGCCGATCTGGCGGAGGTCATGGAGCTGTCCGACAGTCTGATCGTCATGCACGGCGGCAAAATTGCCGCGTATTTTGAAGACACCTCCACCCTCACCGACGATGTGATGGGCGAATATATGCTCGGGCTCAAGACCCAGAGCGAAGAGGAAATCAGGAGGGTTTGCCATGACTAAGAAACGTCAGATCCTGTTCTCCGTGATCCGCGGTCTGCTCGCCATTCTCATCGCGCTGCTTGTGGCGACGCTGCTGATCTTCCTGTCGGCAGACGGAAGCAGCTTCTCTGAGAAGCTTTCCGCCACCGGCGACGCATTAAAGCAGCTGCTCGTCGGCCCGCTGTTCCGCATGGGACGCAGCGGCACCACCTTTGATTTCAAGCGCCTGACCGACATTCTGGCCTCGATGATCCCCATCATCTTCACCGGCCTTTCCGTCTGCGTCATGTTCTCCGCCAACCAGTTCAACCTCGGCGCGGAGGGCGGCATCATGCTCGGCGCGTTCACGACCGGCATGGTCGCGGTCTATGTGCCGATGGCGGCGTTTTTGCATCCGGTCGTGGGCGTTCTGGCCGGCGGTCTGGCTGTTGCCGCGATCATGCTGCTGCCCGCGCTTTTAAAGACCAAGCTGAATGTGAGCGAAATGGTCTGCTCGCTGATGCTCAACTACATCATCATGTATCTCATCAAATACCTGATGAACACGTATCTTGCCGACAAGACCAAGGGCCAGATCCAGTCGTATGAATTTCTGGAGACGTCCAGGATCGCGCCTCTCATTGACAACGGCTCGAAGCTCTCCTGGGGCTTTGTCATTGCGATTGCCTGCGTCGTGCTGATTGGCCTTTTCATGTTCAACACCCGCTGGGGCTACACCATCCGCATGATCGGCATCAATCAGGCGTTTGCCAAATATTCTGGCATGAAGGTCGCGACCGTGATCGTGCTGTCGCAGGTGCTGGGTGGCTTCCTGGCCGGTATCGGCGGCGGCATCGAGATGCTTGGCCGGTACCCGACGTTCTCGTGGAGCTCGCTTCCCGGCTACGGCTGGACGGGCATCACCATTGCGATCCTCGCGGGCAACAATCCGTGGTTCGTACCGTTCGCGTCGTTCTTCATGGCGTATCTCACAAAGGGCTGCGAGCTGATGGCGACGTATGCAAACGTACCGTCGCAGCTGATCGATATCATTCAGGGCGTCATTTTCCTGTTCTTCGCCGCCGAGCAGTTCCTGTCCAAATACCGGCAGAAGCTGGTCGTCAAGACGGCGCAGGAGGAGCTTGCCGCGAAGGCTGCGCTCGAAGCGCAGAAGGGAGGTGCCGAGCGTGCTTGATTTTCTGAAAATGCTGCTGACGCCGGAGTTCTTCTTCTCCATCATCCGCATTTCCGCGCCCATCCTGTTCGCAACGCTGGCGGCCATCGTGGTTGAAAAGGCGGGCTTCTGCAACATCGGTCTGGAGGGCCTGATGATGTTCTCCGCGCTGACCGGCTCGCTCGTGTCCTATTATGCGCACAGCTGGGTCTGGGGATTGCTTGCCGCGCTGGCCATCGGCGTTCTCATGAGCCTGATGATGGGCTTCTTCGCCTTCCAGCTCAAGACCGATATCACGCTTGTCGGCATCGCCGTCAACATGATGGGCTCCGGCGGCACGCTGTTTTTGTGCAAGGTCATCACGAACCTGTCCGAGGGCACATCCATGGCGTCCTCTACCGGTTTGATCACCTCAAATCTGCTGATCCCGAACATCAACATTCCGCTGATCGACAAGATCCCCTTCCTGGGCAGCATCATTTCGGGACACAACCTGCTGACGTGGATCGCGTTCATCTGCTGCGCGCTCACGAGCGTGATGCTGTATAAGACGAGCCTCGGTCTCAATATCCGCGCGGTCGGCGAAAACCCGAACGCGGCCAGCTCCGTCGGCGTTTCCGTGCTGAAGATCAAGTACATCGCCATCGGCTTCTCCGGCCTCATGTGCGGCTTCGGCGGCGCGTTCATGTCGATGTACTACGCGGCCGGATGGTCCCTTGACATGGTCGCAGGACGCGGCTTTATCGCGCTGGCTGCACAGGCCATGGGCGGCGGTGAATGCCTCGGCGGTATGCTGTCCTCGCTCGTGTTTGGCTTTGCGCAGGCGCTGGGCATCAAGTTCTCGGCTGTCGGCCTCGACTCGAACCTCGCCTCCCCCATCCCCTATGCCGTTACCATCATCGGCCTTGTGATCTTCTCGCTCGTGCGGCGCAGCCGCGCGAAGAAGCTGCACTCGGCTGCCGCACTGAAGTAAGGAGAGCTTTATGTCCGAGTACAAAAAGATCCCCGTCATTCTCGACGGCGACCCCGGCCATGACGACGCGATTGCGTGGGTACTGGCCCGGGCCAGCCGGGATCTTAAAATTCTTGCCGTGACCTCGTGCTGCGGCAACCAGACGATCGAAAAAACGACCTATAACGCACTGCGCATCTGCACGCTCATCGGCCTGCACGCGCCGGTCGCAAAGGGCTGCCCGCATCCGCTTCTGAACGACGTGATGAACGCGCCGTCTGTCCACGGTGAGTCGGGCCTTGACGGTCCGGCGCTGCCGGAGCCCGCGTTCGAACCGTCCGCACTTTCCGCGCCGGAGCTGATGGCAAAGGTGCTGCGCGAGTCGCCGGAGCCCGTCACCATCGTGGCGACCGGCCCGCAGACGAACGTTGCGGCACTGCTGCTGGCGCACCCGGAGCTGAAATCCAAAATTGCTCGCATTTCCCTCATGGGCGGCGGCATCGCCACCGGCAACTGGACGCCCGCGGCGGAATTCAACATTCTCGTCGACCCGGAGGCGGCTAGGATCGTATTCACGTCCGGCATTCCCATCACGATGGCGGGACTGGATGTGACAGAAAAGGCGCTGATTCTGCCGGAGGATTTTGAGCGCGTGCGCGCGCTTGGAAACTCCGTCAGCGATATCGTTGCGCAGTGGCTGGAATTCTTCTACAAATTCCACCGCTCCATCGGCTACGCAGGCGCGCCGATGCACGACCCGTGCGCGGTCATGGCGCTCATCCACCCCGAAATTTTCACCATCCGGCCCATGTATGTACAGATCGAGACGGCGGGCGAATACTGCCGCGGCACGACTGTGGGCGACCTGCTCGGCTTCTCCGGGCATGCGCCAAATGCGGACGTGCTGATGGACGTTGACCGGGGCCGCTTCGCCGATCTGCTGGTCGAGGCCATCAAATTCTACGGGGAGGCAGAGGCATGACAACCAAACAGATTCCAGTCTGGATCGACTGCGACACCGGCACGGACGATTCCGTTGCGATCATGCTGGCCCACGCGCTGCCGGAGCTTTCGGTCGTCGCGCTGTCCGCCGTGGCGGGCAACAGCCCCCTCTACAACACCTTCCCGAACACACGGCGCATCGTGCATCTGCTGGGCGCCGATTATCCGGTCTATCCCGGCGCGGAGCGCCCCCTTGTGCGGGAACCGCACGTGGCCGGCAAGTTCCATGGCGAAAACGGCCTCGGAGATGTCGAGCTGCCCCTGCCGGACTGTGCGCCTGAAACCACGCCCGCGTGGGACGCACTCTATGAAGCGGCGAAGCGGATGCCGGGCGAATTGCGTCTGGTCGCGACCGGGCCGCTGACAAACGTGGCCATCGCGCTTACAAAATACCCAGAGCTGAAAACTCTGCTGCACTCCATCGCCCTGATGGGCGGCGCAGCCGTCGGCGGCAATGTGACGCCTGCGGCAGAGTTCAACATTTACGACGACCCGGACGCGGCGCAGATCGTGTTCAAATCCGGCGTGCCGCTCGTCATGTGCGGTCTTGACGTTACAATGCAGGCCGAGCTTCGCCCCGCAGACTGGGACGAAATGGCCGGATACGGCAACCGCTGCGGCAGCCTGGTACGCGAGCTGTTTGCCTGCGCGTGGAGCGCGGTGCAGACCGTTGGGCTCACGGGCGTCGCGCAGCATGATTCCTGCCCTGTCCTGTATCTGGCACACCCGGAGCTGTTCGAGGGAAAAATGGCGGGCGTTTTCGTGGAAACGCAGGCCGAGCTTACGCTCGGCAAGACCGTCACCGATCTGCAGAGCGACAAAAAATTCGAGCAGAAAAACGCGCTCGTGCTGCTGAAGCTCGACCGCGAAGCATTTATGCAGCTCCTGAAGGACTGCATCCGAACACTTCCGTAAATCCGCAAAACACCCCGTATGTCAGACATACGGGGTGTTCGTTTTACACCACCGCCCCTTACCGCGCGCGGTGCGGCAAGGGGCGGCTTTGAGCGAGATCATCTATCATGCTCCCGCACTCATTTCAGCTCCGCGGCAAATGTGATGCGGCTTTCCTGCACGCTGGCGCGGATAGTGCCGTGGTGGGCTTCTGCGATGCTCTTGGCGATGGAGAGGCCGATGCCGAAGCCGCCGGTCGCAGCGGTGCGGGAGGCGTCCGGCCGGTAGAAGCGGTCAAACAGGCGGTCCAGCGGCCCGTCCGTGTCAAGCGTCAGGGTGAAATAGCGCATGGAATACTGTGTTTCCTGATTGAACGGCCCCTTCGGCGGCTCCTGCGGCTGCTGCATGGACCGCACCGCGTCCGGGCCGGACTGCGGCTTCCCGGCAGGCGCGCCGGGGTCCGGCCCTTCGCAGATGAGGTCGAGCATATCGTTGATATCCCGGTTCGTGGATACGAAAAATGATTCTTTTCAAAAAGCACGCCGAGCGCCTCGGCCAGATCTGCCTCGTCCTCCGCAAGCAAAAGCCGCATACCGCCGCCTCCTCTTATGTTCTGTTTTGATTATACAGGCACTTTCTGTGAACCGCAAACGTCAGAGCGCTTCTTTGTCCGACGTGCGGGCGCAGAAGATCGTGCTGCAGAAGCTCTGCAGCGATGCCGGGCAGCACGGAGGCCGCCCAGCACAGCAGAAAGATCGCCGGCGTTATTTCCGAGGTAATGATCGAATCAAGCACAGAACATGACCTCCTTTATGGCCCCAGCATAGCAGACGCACCTAAAGCCAGCCTAAAGGATCATACGGGCCGCGTCGCGGCGGGCCTGTGCGAAGATCGTCCGCGTCCGAACAGACGAAAAAACGCTGCGAACGAAACTGTTCGCAGCGTTTGGAGCGGGTGACGAGGCTCGAACTCGCTACCTCCACCTTGGCAAGGTGGCGCTCTACCGGATGAGCTACACCCGCAACTCAAATTGCAGGTTTATTATAGCAGAAGTTCCGGAAAAGTCAAGTGTTTTTTTCGAGATTTGCGGATATTTACGGCAGCATATAGGGCTGCAGCGTGCGGAAGATGAGGCTGAAGACCTGCTCGTCCAGTTCTGGCGTATCCTGCAGATCGCCGCAGAGCACGTGCGAGACAAAGCTGAGGATCGTCTCAAATATATGCGCCATCAGCAGCCAGCTGTCGTGCGAGGAGATGAAGTAGCGGCTGAGACGGGCCTGAAGCTGCTGGTAATTGCGGTGGTGCAGCTCGTGGGCGCTGGCAAGGAACTGCGCGGAATAATAATAGCGCAGATAGAACCGAATGTCGTCCGGCTGGGCCAGGCAAAAGCGCCACACCGGCTCCCACAGCGCGCGGCAGCGCTGCTCCAGCGGCTGGCCGGGCGCGTCCATCACGTCCAGATTTTTCAGAACCGTCTGCACGAAGCGCAGGTCAGTGCGGCTGAACGCGGCCTGAAGCAGCGCGTCCTTGCTGCCGAAATTCCGGTAGATATAGACCTCATTGCACGGAACCTCCGCCGCGATCAGCTTGGTTGTTGTGCGGTCAAGCCCCTCGCGCGCAGCAACACGGACGACCGCATCGATCAGCAATTCCCGGTAATTCTCTTTGAGTGCCATAGCCGGACCTCCTGAACACAAAGCATGTATTTTGACATACTATACTACGGAGACAGCAGAAAATCAAGGTAATTTCTGCAAAACACGCAAAAATCCGAACGCCGCAGGTTTCAGCATAGCGCACGCCATTCCGCCCGTCTGCTGCCGTATACGGTGGTCTGCTCCCCTTCCCCGTCCGTAAACGTATCCAGCAGGCGCAGGCGTTCTGTCTCCATCATGCCGAGATCCACCGGTCCAGAAACCGCAGCTGTTCATCCGTGTGGAACCAGTGCTCGCCGCCCGGCATAACGGTCAGGGCTGCGCCGCTCTTCTCCGCAAACTCCGTAATGGTCCGCATGTCGGTCAGCTCGTCCCGCTCCCCGTACAGAATGCGCGTCGGGACGCGCCACGTGACCGGATGCTCACGCACATCGCACAGATACCGCCATGAGAGCGTTTCTCCGAACGTCGTGGGGATCTCCTGCCGTTCCGCAAGCTCCCGCTCGGTCACGTTCGCCCACGTCATCATCCTGCCAATCAGCTTTTCCATGTCCACGACCGGGGAGATCAGATACGCCGCGTCGACCAGCGTTTCATCCAGCGACAGCAGCGAAAAATACGCGCCGATGCTGTTCGCAATCAGCGTGAGCCGCCCGCAGCGTGCGCGCTGGGCGGCAAAAAACCGGGGAACTTCTTCTCTGGCCTCCCACGGGGTCTGCGCGCGGTAGTCAAAGCCGAGCACCTCGCTGTCCGGGAAGAGAGCGCTGTAATGCTCCGCTTCCTCCGCAGAACCGCCCTTTCCATGGACGTATACAACGATCTGTTTCATTCTCATAACTCCTGATAAACATGCAGCGCAAGCCATCTTCGTGTCCGGCAGCCGGCGCTGTTTCATTTTGCATGGAAATCGGTCAATGCGTATCGTCGATTATATATCACACTTCATTTTTTGTCAATCCAGAGGTTTGCGCCCCAACAAAGGCTTCCCTTGGGCGCAAGGGAAGCTGACTGAAGGGATTCGAACGCTGCAAATCCCCTCCGTCATTTTCCTCGAAAATGACGCCTCCCCTTACCGTGCGGAGCACGGCAAGGGGAGGCTTTTACGTTTGTCTTATTATTCGGTGTAGAGATAGCTGTACTTGCCGCGGAGGGTAAGGATCAGAGTCTCAATATCCTGCGGCAGCTCGTTCGGCTGGGACAGGTCGAGGACTTCGTCTTTTTCCAGACGGACGCGGATCTTGTCGCCGCCGAGGAACAGGACGCCCTTATTTTCGCTCTCGTTCATGTCCTTTTCGGTCTGGAAGAGCGTGAACTTGTCATGGCACGGCTCAGAGGCATACGGGCAGAACTGCGTGCAGTTGCCGCACTCGTTGCACATCTTGTCGACGTGGACGATCTCGTGGCGGCCATCGGCCAGCTTGACCACGACGTTCGCGCGGTTCGGGCAGGAATCGACGCAGTTTTCGCAGACGGTATTGCAGTCGAGGCAGCGTCCGCCCTCACAGCAGGCGCAGGAGGCCATCTTCAGGATGCCCTTCTTGGCAATCGCATCAGCCTTGGCAGGATAAGCCTGCTCGGGAATTTCATACGTGTGCGCCTTGCCGATGACGGCCTCCGCAAACGCGGCGGCGTCCGCAATGCCCTCGACGACGGTGGCCGGGCCGCGGTGCGCATCGCCTGCCGACCAGACGTTTTCCACGTTGGTCTGGAAGGCCGGGCCCTTGCGGCCCATTTCGATGCCGTTTTCGGCCATGAGCTTCGCGTCGACCTTCTCGCCGATGGCGGAGATCACGAGATCGCACGGAATCTCAAACGTTTCGCCGGTGGCGACGGGGCTGCGGCGGCCGGATGCATCGGGCTCGCCGAGCTTCATCTGATTGCAGACCAGCTTGCCGTCCTTCTGCTCGACGGGAGCCGCCAGCTCGACCAGCTTCACGCCCTCGTCGACGGCAAGCTTCAGCTCATGCTCATCGGCGGGCATTTCCTTCTTCGTGCGGCGGTAAACGATGGTGGAGGAGGCCGCGCCCATGCGCTTGGCGACGCGGGCTGCGTCCATGGCGGTGTTGCCTGCGCCGACGACGAGCACATGGCCCTCAAGGCACGGCTTGACCTGCTGCTTCATTTCCTTCATCCAGCCGATGACGCCCTTGACATTGCCGGGGATGCCGAGTTCGCCCGCCTGCCATGCGCCGGTGGCCATCAGGATGTGGGTGTAGCCCATCTTCTTGAGTTCTTCCACGCTCGGAGCCGGTGCGCCGCACTTGACTTCGACGCCAAGGCGCTCCATGAGGGCAACATCCTTGTCAAGCGCTTCGTCGGAGATGCGGAACGCGGGAATGACATAGCGCGGCACGCCGCCGAGCTTCGCTTCGCGCTCGAAGATCGTGGTTTCCACTCCGCCGCGGGCGAGGAAGTAGGCAGCTGCAATGCCGGTCGGGCCGCCGCCGATGATCGCGGCCTTCTTGCCGGGCAGCTTCGCGATCGGCTTCATGGACGCCATGAGCGCGCCGTAGCCGTGCTCCGCTGCGACGAGCTTGGTGTCGCGGATGTGGACGGATTCGTCATAGAAGTTGCGCGAGCACTTGTTCTGGCAGCGGTGCGCGCAGATCGTGCCGGTCAGGAACGGCAGCGGGTTCTTTTCCGTGATCAGCTTCAGCGCCGGGCCGTACAGTCCGCGGCGGACAAGCTCCATGTACTCCGGAATGTCCTGATGGATGGGGCAGCCGCCCTTGCAGGGTGCGGTGAAGCAGTCGATGAGGGGCACCTTGTCCTCACTCTTGCGGGCAGGCAGGGGCTTGATGGGCTTGAGGTGATGGAAGTCGCTGTGGCTGGCGGCGGACATATCGCTGATCGCGGCGGAATCCGTGCCATTGAACGCGTGATACGGCAGCTTTTCCGTCTTTTCGACCATCTGGGCCAGACGGTTGTATCCGCCGGGCTTCAGGATGGTGGTCGCGACGGTGATGGGCCAGATGCCTGCGGCAAACAGCTTGTCGCAGTTGAAGAATTCCGCGCCGCCCGCGAAGGAAATGCGCATTTTGCCGTTAAACTGACGGCTGATGCGGCTGCACATCTCGATGGTCAGCGGGAAGAGGCTGCGGCCGGACATATACATTTCGGTGCCGGGCAGCTCGTTCCGGGTGGTGTCGACGGGGAAGGTGTTGGAGAGCTTGAGGCCGAATTCCAGGCCCCTGGAGTCTGCCAGCGCCTGCAGGCGTTCAAACATCGGCACGGCATCGGCCCACTGCAGATCCTCGTTGAAGTGGTGCTCGTCGAAGACGATGTAGTCATAGCCCATGGAATCGAGGATGGTGCGGGCGGTCTTGTAGCCGAGGATGGTCGGGTTGCACTTGACGAAGGTGTGCAGGCCCTTTTCGGTCAGGAGATAGGACGCGATGCGCTCGATCTCCTGCGGAGGACAGCCGTGAAGCGTAGAAACGGTGACGCTGCGGCTGACGCGCGGGGAAATACCAGCGATGAAGTCCTTTTCCTGCGGGAACAGCTCGGTCAGGACGGCAAGGCATTCCTTGAACTGCGCGGTATTGGACGCGTCCATCATGTTGTCGATGTAGCTGTTGACCTTCTCACCCTTGATGCCCTCGAGATCGTAGCCGACGGACATATTGAACACGAAGCCGTCCGGGGAGCCGAGGCCGTAGACCTTGGACAGGACCTTGAGCGCGCACCAGGCCTTGATATACTCGTTCTGCGCCTGCGGGACTTCGAGCTCGGTCGACCATTCCTGGTTGTAGCCCTCGTCGGCAGCCAGAATACACGGACGCGGCACGCAGCGGGCCAGTTCTTCGCCGTCCATTTTCTGCACCGTCTTGACCTCGAAGAAGCGGGCGCCGGCAAAATACGCAGCGATGATGTTCTGCGCCAGCTGGCTGTTGGGGCCTGCTGCCGGGCCGAACGGTGTCTCGATCGTCTCGCCGAAGATGGGGAGCGTCTTGCCGGTGGCATAATACGGCGTATGCACGCCGAAGATCTCACCCTCGCGGGCGTATTCGGTGACGATCCAGTTCATCAGAGACTCGAACGGGATCGGATACATTTTTTCAGACATGTGATTACCTCCTAAGTTTTAATAGCCGCGGCCCTTCCAGAACAGCATCAATACGATGGGCAGTCCGGCTGTGACGAATGTCAGAAGATCCTTTGCGAATGCCAGCGCCTGCGCGCCGAGATCCGCTGCGCTGAACAGGGCCAGAATGCTGGTCAGGAAGATCAGAATACTTTTGAAAAACGGAAGGACTGAAATGGCAAAGATCACGGTTATTCCCGCGCGTTTTCCGCAGAGCAGCAGGACCCAGCCGGCCAGCGCGGCCAGTCCGGCAAACGCGGCAGCATACACGGTCAGCTTCCCCGGAAACAGCTCCGGCAGGTAGAATTCAAAGAACGAATTGAGACAGCGCAGGCCGAGCCGCTCCATTCCGATGTCGAAAAGGGCAAACAGCGCGGCGTCGAGCGTGGAGAAAACAAGCACGGCAAGCAGGAGCCACTTGCAGATTCTCTGACGGGTGGTTTCATACATTGGGAACCCTCCTGTTCTTCACTGTAGGGGCCGATGCCCACATCGGCCCGTTGGGCAACTGCGAATTCGCCGTAGATTTCCGCAAAAACAGGTATATTCTGCGCGGGCCGATGTGGGCATCGGCCCCTACAAAACGCAGAAGCGGCTTAATATTCTCTGTGGTTCAGTGCGCCCCAGAGCTTCTTGGCGGCTTCGAGGATATGCGCGTTTTCGGCTTCCTCGTCGATGCCGATGAGCTCGCGGTCCTTCATCAGAAGCTTGCCGTTGGCAATGGTCGTGCGGCAGAGCTTGCCGGTCATGCCGAAGAGGATATGGCCGTCGATGTTCTCATCCGAGAACGGGGTGAACGGCTTGTAATCCATGACGATGATATCGGCGGCGGCGCCGGCCTTGAGCACGCCCAGTTCGTCCGGGAAATACTTTGCGCCGATCTTCGCGTTGTTCTTAAACAGCATACCGGTCACTTCGCACCATGCGACGTTCGGCAGGCAGGCGTTCAGGCGCTGGACGCAGAGCGCGGCCTTGAGCGATTCGATCATATCGTTTGTCCATGCGTCGGTGCCGAGGCCGAGCAGGATGCCTGCCTTGGAAAGCGGCAGCACCGGGCAGACGCCGACGGCGTTGGACATATTGGATTCGGGGTTGTTGACGACCATGGTGTGGGTGTTCTGGATAAGCTCGATCTCAGCTGGGTTCACATGGATGCAGTGGCCGAGGATGGTCTTGTCGCCCAGGATGCCGTGGTCGTGCAGGCGCTGCACGGGGCGGCGGCCATAATTCTGCAGGCTGTCATAGACGTCGTTCATGCCCTCGGAGACGTGGATGTGATAGCCGGTGCGGCCGTTGTTGGCCTCGACCATGCGGTCGAAGGTCTTGTCGGAGATGGTGAACAGCGCGTGGCCGCCGAACATGGCGGCGAGCATCGGGTCCTTCTGCTGCTCGCAGTAGGTGATCCAGTCGGCGTTCTCCTTGATGGCCTGCAGGCACTTTTCCTCGCCGTCGCGGTCGGAGACCTCGTAGCACAGACAGGAGCGGATGCCGAATTTCTTGGCGCTCTCGCCGATCTGGAACAGGGAGCCGGGGATCTCGCAGTAGGCCGCGTGATGGTCGAAAATGGTCGTGACGCCCTGCTTGATGCAGTCGATGTACAGGGCATCTGCGGAGGCGCGGGAGCCTTCGAGCGTCAGCTTGCGGTCCATGGCCCACCATGTGCCGTCGAGGACCTCATAGAAGTTCGTGGGATTGTTGCCGACGATGGACAGGCCGCGTGCCAGCGCGGAATAGATGTGGGTATGTGCATTGATGAATGCGGGCATGATAACGCCGCCCTTGGCGTCGATGATCTCGGCCTGCGGGTATTTTGCGCGCAGCGCGGCTTCTTCGCCAACCTCGACGATCCTGGTGCCCTCATAGGCGACGGCGCCTTTTTCGTAATAGCCCTTGCCGCCCTCGTCCCGGGTGATGACGCGTCCGTTTGTGAGTAAGTTCATGGGGGTTCCTCCTTTTCGTGATGCTCACCGGTGCATATAACAAAAGTGCTTCAGATCTTCATCTGAAACACTCTGCCGTGCAAGCCGAGTGATAGTTGCAGCCCGTGTGCGAAACACTTCCTTACAGCTACCAATCTTAGATTGTAGTTTCATTATAAAGGGCGGGCAAAAAAAATTCAATGCTCCTGTCAAATTTTCTGCCCGCCATTTTTTACAAACTTCGCAGCTCATTTTTGAGCATTTTGCACGCCGTTTGCGATTGCGGAATAATATCTAGCCGATGCCCGTCCACTGCTCCGCCGCAGCCGGGACGCGGCAGGTATGATCGACCGCCGCCTCAATCAGATCGGCGTAATACCACGCCGTCTCGTCCTGATTGTCCCAGTACCACGCGGCGGCACGCAGCTGCGCATCTTCCCTGTCCGGACTGCGGGAGAGCAAACTGTTCATCGCACGCGCAAGCTCCGCCCGGCTGACCGCCGCGCTGCCTGCGGCGCTCCCCTGCCCCGCTCCAAAAACCGTTTTCTCTTCCCACGCACCAGTCAGCGCCGGAAATATCTCGCGGCCCGTCTCCGAGTCCGCCAGCGTGTCCAGCACGCCGCACAGCTCCCGCCAGCTGACTGCGGCAGACGGCAAAAACCAGCCGCCGTCTCCAAACGGCAGCAGTCCCAGGCCCGTGAGCTTCCCGATCTGCGCGCAGGCCCAGTGGTCGCCCGGCACATCAAAAAACGTCACGCGCTCCGGCTCCGGCAGCGGCTCCTCCGCCAGCCGCACGAGCGCGCAGGCAAGCTGCGCCCGCGTGACGGGCGCACCCGGCTGGATGCTTCCATCCGGGTAGCCGCAAAGATAGGCGCGGTGCGTCTGCTCCGCTGCCCGCGCAGGAAGCGCCAGCACCGCTGCCAGCGCCGCTGCGCAGAAAAGCCCCCGCAGCTGTTTTTTCATCTGCATCCCCTCTTCCGAAAGTTCTGCCCTTAGTGTGGCAGATTCGCCGCGCGGATACAGTCGGGACATGGGCAGGGAAAAGCAGGCAGAGCCGGCAGTGCGCTGCAGCATTCCCATCTTCTATGAAGCGGCAAAGGCTCCCCTTTGGAACAAGGGGAGCCTTTGGTACGGCGGCTATTCTTCCTCTCTATACGCCTTCAGCCCCGCGCGTCCCTCTTCGGTGACGGGCTTGAGCCAGCGCATGGATCTGAAGTGGAGCAGACACAGGATGCTCTTCGGGATGTCCTCGCCCAGATACGCGAGGATCACGACGCCGAGGAACGACACGTGCAGCACCCGCGTACCCAGCAGCGCCAGCGGGATGGCGACGACCCAGAGACTTGCAAGGTCGAAGATCATGCCCGTCAGCGTATCGCCGCCGGAGCGGAACACGCCCACGACCTGCACATAGGAGATATTGCGGAAGCAGTATTCCAGCGAGCAGAAGATCGTCACGGCGTAGGCCGTTGAGATGGTCGTGGCCGAAAGATTGTCGCCCATGGCGAACAGGGACACGAGCGGGTGCCGCGCGGCGATCATCGTCAGGCCCACAACGAGGCCCATCAGCGGCACCAGCACGGAAAAGCGCCGGGCGTCGGACACGCCGCGCTGAATTTTGCCGCTGCCGATGGATTTGCCGACCATGATGACGCAGGCGTTGCCGAGGCCGACATAGAACGCGAAGGCCAGCTCGGAAAACGTCTTGAAGATGGTCATGCCCGCGTAATATTCATAGCCCATGTTGGCATAAATGCGGTTGAGCATGAGCATACCGAGCGCCCACAGGCCTTCGTTCGACATGACGGGCAGTGCGCGGGCGCAGAACTCGCCGAGCTGCTTCAGGTTGAAGTCAAGCAGCTCCCGCACCGGGCCGACCAGCAGGTTTTTCTCAAACGCAGAGAAGATCAGAATCAGCACCGGCCCCAGCCAGGACGAAATGCACGTTGCGATGGCCGCGCCCTCTACGCCGAGCCGCGGCAGGCCGAACGCGCCGAAGATCAGGCCATAGTCCGCAAAGGCGTTGGCGATGGTCGTGACGATAGAGACATAGAGCGGCAGGCGGACGCGCTCTGTACCGCGCAGGACGTTAGACAGCAGATACGTCAGCGCGACGGCAGGATAGGAGAAGCAGACGATGCGCAGATACCGGCAGCCGGTTTCCACGACGGCGGGGTCTTGATTGAACAGGCCCAGCACCCATGTGGGCGCCGCCAGCGCGACGGCCAGAAAACCGAGCGAAACGAACATCGCCAGCATCAGGCCGATGCCCATCACGCGCCGGATGCCCTTGAGGTCCTTGACGCCCCAATATTGCGAGATAAACACGCTCATGCCCGAGCACAGGCCAAAGCCCAGAAGCCCGCACAGCCAGCCCCACTGGGCCGCCATGCCGACGGCGGAGAGCGTCACGTCGCCCAGCTGCGACACCATCAGCGTGTCGACCAGCTGGAACGAGCTTGTCAATACGTTTTGCAGCGCGACTGGAACCGCCAGCTTCACGGTCACGCGCCAGAAGGGCTTATCGCCCAGATAATCAGTCAGTTTCATAAGAAATAATACTCCAAGGCAAAGATGTGGGGATGCTGCCTTGCGGCAGTATCCCCACGAAGTTTTTCAGGTGGCGCAGGACACCGCGTCAGAAGAAAGCCTTTCGGAACGCATCCTTGCAAAGCAAGGCTGCTTATCCTGTCGGCTTCCTTCTTCCGCTCCAAAACGCAAGTGAAGCTCGCGTTTTGGCTTTGACGGAGTGCGTAGGGGCCGACGACTCTGTCGGCCTCAAAAATGTGGCAAATTCGCCGCAGATTTTCGAAAAAGCACTGCGTTCTGCGGGCGGACAGTGTCGTCCGCCCCTACAGATTCTGTTCGAATTTACGCAAATTCTATAAAATTACAGCTTACGCCATACCAGCGGTGATGATGGCCATCTTGTAGACCTCGTCGGCGTTGCAGCCGCGGGAGAGGTCGTTGATGGGGGCGTTCAGACCCTGCAGGATGGGGCCGTAGGCCTCAAAGCCGCCGAGGCGCTGGGCGATCTTGTAGCCGATGTTGCCGGCTTCGATGCACGGGAAGATGAACGTGTTGGCATAGCCTGCTACCTTGCTGCCGGGGAACTTCAGCTGGCCGACGACCGGGGAAACAGCCGCGTCAAACTGCATTTCGCCGTCGATGGCCAGCTCGGGTGCAAGCTTCTGCGCCTCGATGGTGGCGTCGTGGCTGAGCTGGACCGTGCCGCCCTTGCCGGAGCCCTTCGTCGAGAAGGACAGCAGCGCGACCTTCGGGTCGATGCCGAAGAACTCTGCCGTGCGGGCAGACTCGACCGCGACCTCAGCCAGCTTCTGCGCTGCCGTGAAGGTCACCTCGCCGGTCGCCTTGTCGACGGTATCCTGATAGTCGATGTTGATGGCGCAGTCGCCCATGCAGTACTTCTCGTCATTGCCGTCCTTGTCCTTGCGGAAGAGAATGAAGGAGGAGGACACCAGATGTGCGCCCTTCTTCGTCTTGACCAGCTGCAGCGCCGGACGGACAGTGTCGGCAGTGGAATAGGTCGCGCCGCCGAGCAGTGCGTCGGCCTTGCCCATCTTGACGAGCATGGTGCCGAAATAGTTGCCCTTGGCGAGTGCCTTGCGGCAGTCTTCCTCGGACATCTTGCCCTTGCGCAGCTCGACCATCTTTGCGACCATCTCGTCCATGCCGGCATAGGTGGCCGGATCGATGATCTCGGCCTTGGCAATGTCGAAGCCGCCCTTTTCGGCTGCGGCCTTGACCTCGTCGACATTGCCGATGAGGATGACGTTCATCAGATCGTCCTTGATGAGGCGGTCAGCCGCTTCGAGAATACGGGCGTCGGGGCCTTCGGTAAAGACGATGGTGCGGCGAGTAGCCTTCAGTGCGTCGATCAGCTTTGTAAACATGGTATCTTACCTCCATTATGCGGTTTTTCCGCTGTTATTCTGACTCCCAGTATACAACGAAACCCGGCATAAAACAACACCCCCGGCAAAAATTTTCCGTCTATCCGGCAGGCCGCACCGGGATGGTAATCTCGGTCACGAATTTTTCAGATCCATCCTTATCCTGTCACGTCGCCCTCAAACACGTTCTTTTCGGCGAGTGCGAGTCAAGCGGTTTTTGCAGAAAGGGTTTACGTTTTTTCGGTTATCGCATGTAATATGGGTCGTTTGCGCCGGACTTGCGGCGCAAGTCTAACTCAAACGAGGTGCGGTATGCAGCACAGTCATCATTTTCACGGGCAGATGTCCGATACCTTCCGCGCAGCGGTCTTCGTCACGCTCTCCGGCGGCTTTCAGGACGCCTATACCTACAGTCTCGTGACGGAGTTCACCGACATCCGCGCCATCTGGGTCTGCTGCGGATTGCTGCTCATCAGCTTCATCCTCATGTTCATCCGCGACGATCGGAGGCATGAACGCGTGCGCACATCGAAGCCCTCCTCCGGGGATGCCTTGGGGCGCTCCCGCGCCCGTGCTTCATACAAAACCGGCCCGCTGCTTTTTTGCAGCGGGCCGGATTTTTTACAGGACCTTCCCCAAGAAATCCTGCAGACGGGGATTCTGGGGGTGCTCAAAAATCTGCTCAGGTGTTCCCTGCTCGACGAGCTTACCGTCGGCCATGAACAGCACGCGGCTGCCGACCTCGCGGGCGAAGCCCATCTCGTGCGTGACGACGACCATCGTCATGCCGTCGTGCGCCAGCTCCTTCATGACCTCCAGAACCTCGCCGACCATCTCCGGGTCGAGCGCGCTCGTCGGCTCGTCGAAGAGCATGACCTCCGGCTCCATCATGAGCGCACGGACAATGGCCACGCGCTGCTTCTGTCCACCGGACAGCTGCGCGGGGTACGCGTTCCCGCGGTCGCCGAGACCGACGCGCTGCAGCAGCTTCAGCGCCTGCGCGTCCGCTTCCTCCTGCGATTTATGCAGGAGCTTTACGGGCGCAAGGGTCATGTTGCGCAGGATGGTCATATGCGGGAAGAGATTGAAATGCTGGAACACCATGCCCATCTTCTGGCGGTGGAGGTTAATATTGCAGCTCTTATCGGTGATATCGACGCCGTTAAAGAGAATCTGTCCGCCTGTCGGAACCTCCAGCAGGTTGAGGCAGCGCAGGAACGTGGACTTGCCGGAGCCGGACGGGCCGATGACGACCACGACTTCACCCTTTTTGATATCGACCGAAACGCCGTCGAGCGCCTTGATGGCGGACGTGCCGGTAAAATGCTTTTTCAGATCCTGAACCTGGATCAGAACGTCAGTGGTCACTGCTGCGCAGCCTCCTTTCCAGCTTGCTTACCAGATGCGAGAAGAATACGACCATGATGAGATACAAGGCTGCGACGATCAGCAGAGGCATGGCCTGAATGTACGTCTGCGAGCGGATGATCTCGCCGCCCTTGGTCAGATCGTTGACGGCCACATAGCAGGCGACGGACGTTTCCTTCAGCAGCACGATAAACTCGTTTGCCAGCGCGGGCAGCACGTTTTTGAGCGCCTGCGGAATGATGATATAGAGCATGGTCTGCGCAAAGTTAAGGCCGAGCGACCGGCCCGCCTCGTTCTGCCCCTCGTCGACGGCCATGATGCCGCCGCGGATGATCTCAGCGACGTAAGCGCCGGAGTTGATGCCGAATGTCAGCATGGCGACGGGTGTACCGTTGCGCGCGGTGGAGAAGACGACGAAGAACATGATGAGAATCTGGATCATTGCAGGTGTACCGCGGATGACGGTCAGATAGACTTTGCAGAGCCAGTCTGCGATGTTCAGAAGCGTCCGGCCGGGGCCGGGACGCATGGTTTCATGCGTCTTGTCGTGCGTCGAGCGGATAATGGCGACGATTGTGCCGATCAGGATACCGAGCAGCACGGCGGCCAGCGCGATCTGGAGCGTATTGCCCAGACCCTTTACGATATATTTCCAGCGATCCTTGGTGATGAAGCAGGTGACAAAGTCCTTTGCGACCTTTGCGATCCATTCCCGAAACCATTCTGTCATGGGCGAAGCGCTCCCTCTTTTCTATAAAGTCGTATAGTGCGAAGCAGCGGGGCGGAGCATCGCTCCGTCCCGTTGCGAAGATACAGATTCAATTGGATTACTTGATGTACTTGTCGACGATGGACTGGAGCGTGCCGTCGGCGGTCAGCTCGGCCAGTGCCTTGTTGACCTTCTCCAGCAGGTCGGTGTTTTCCTTGGCGATAGCAATGGCATAATCCTCAACGGCATATTCGGTGTCGAGGATGTGCAGACCCTCGTTGGCCGCGACCAGCGCCTTTGCAGGCTCGTTGTCGAGGATGACGCAGTCGACCTGACCGTTCTTCAGGGCTTCGACGGCGTCGGTCGTCTTGCCGAAGGACTTGACAGTGCCGAGACCGGCATCTTCAATGTCGGACGTGGCATAGATAAAGCCCGTGGTGCCCGCCTGCGTGCCGACGACGGTGCTGGCGCCGTCCGCGAACAGATCGTCGACCGAGGTGATGGGGCTGTCGTCCTTGACGATGACGACCTGCACGCCCGTGGCGTAGGAATCGGAGAAGTTGACCTGCTCCTTGCGCTCGTCAGTCACGGTCATACCGGCCATGCCCATGTCATACTTGCCGGTCTGCACGCCGGGGATGATGGAGTCGAATGCGATGTCGGTGACTTCCAGCTCCATGCCGAGCTTGTCTGCGATGGCCTGTGCGACCTCCACGTCGATGCCGACGATGGCGTCGCCGTCATAGTATTCATACGGCTGGAAGGTGGCCTCAGTCGCCATGGTCAGCTTGGCGGCGGGTTCTTCGGTCTTCGCGGTGGAAGCGCAGGCCGCAAGGCTCAGCGCCATAATGGCTGCAAGCAGCAGTGCAAGATACTTTTTCATGTTCAGTTCCTCCTGTGACGCTTCATGCGTCGGCTGTGTTATTTTGTATGCTCATAATTATACACGTAGAATGCATAATGTCAAGAGAAACTGAATGAAAAACCGCACAACTCTGTTGGTACATGCGTCCAGAAAAGCGGCGGTTTGCACAATTCCGCGCAAACCGTGTAATTTTTCGCAAAAGCGGCAGCCTCTCGTGCGGGCCGGTCCATACATATCTTTTGTATATATACAGAGCGTATACTTTTTGTGCAGCGTCCGTTGTTTTTTTGCCGGGCCAATTTGTAAAGGGTCAGATCTGTGCATTCAGTGAGACGGTGCCTTCGTTTGCGTGAAAGAGCCTGCGGTTTCATCACAGCTGTACGGAATCAGCACCCGCATGAGCGTGCCTTGCCCGATTTTGCTCTGCGTCGTCAGCTTTGCACCGCAGACCATCTGTAAGCGGTCGCGGACGAGCTGAAGTCCCACGTGTTCCTTTCCGTCCTGCGGCGGCTGCTCCGGGTCAAAGCCCACGCCGTCGTCCGACACGGTGATTTCCGCGCCAAGCGGCGTTTTTCTGGTCATAAGCGTCACCGTGCCGCCATCCTCTTTGCGTCCGACGCCCCATTTCACGGCGTTTTCGACAAGCGGCTGAATCGTCAGCGCGGGTAAGTAAAAGTCCGTCTCGGCAATGTCCAGTTCAACATGAAGCTCGTCGCCGAAGCGCAGCTGCTCCAGATAGAGATATGTTTTGATTATCCCGAATTCAGGATAACCAGGCGTTTTCTACAGCTGGCAGGCGAAAAGGATTTGAAGATGCAAGAGGTACTCTCTTCTTTGAACTGGCCAGAGTGGTTAAAGAGAAGAGGCCTCTGTATCTTTTTCTTGAAAACGTGCCTGGGCTCCTTTCGCATGACCGAGGCCGGACGTTTGGCGTCATCCTCTCCGCGCTTTATGACCTGGGGTATCATGTCGAATGGACTGTGCTTAACAGCAAACATTTTGGAGTCCCGCAATCAAGACGGCGGCTGTTCCTTATCGGATATCTTGATCCCCGATGCGCCGGAAAAATACTTCCTGTCTTTGGAGCAGATGCAAAAGCTCTTGTACAGATCGTCCATGGACGGCTGGGCAAACGAGTCTATGATTCTGCCGGAATCGCCTGCACACAGGACACCAGCAGACAATCCGGACTCTACTTTGTAGATCTGACGAAGGGTGATCCGAAGATCACGCCGAACGCCAGATGTTTGCATACCCGGCAGGACGGCTCCCTTACCAACTTCAAAGGGCAGAATTCTGGCGTTCTCTACATTAAGGAAGCAACGAAGAAAGGCTACTAGGAAGCACATGAAGGCGATTCCATTGATCTCGGCTTCGCGGGCAGCAATACGCGCCGTGGGCGTGTGTTTGCGGGCGTTGCCCATACGGTAAACTATTTGATTACTCTATATTATATTCAGCCATTTTAGATAATACGGTGAAATACGATGTAAAGGCTCTTCGCCGTATAAAAAGTCAGCTGTATGAATTGGTAAAAACGAATAAGCCTACCCAAAACTGATTGGCAGTTTCCCCAGCATGTTCCGAGCACTATTCGAGGAAAAGGAAACCTGAAACAAAAACAGGAATCAGATTACACAGCGCCCAGGAAAAACAGTTACCAGCCGACACGCGCCCGCGTGTCGGCTTTTCTGCGCCCCGGTGGGGGCGCTGCACCCCAAAGGCATAAAAAACCGCGCGTTGGAGCGCGTAACGCGAAAGGAGCAACATGGAGAAAAGAACCTATCAATCATTACAAGAACTTCCGCTTATGCTGAGCATGATGGACGTTGCGTCCGTCCTCGGCATTTCCAAAGCAGGAGCCTATACACTCGCCCACAGCAGAGATTTTCCTGCGTTCCGGGTTGGACGCAGGATCGTTATTTCACAAGAAAAATTTCTGGACTGGCTGGAAAAGCAGACCGCGGAAAGTTCTCTCACTTAGGACTAGCTATTTCGCTGTCTTTGTGATATTCGTTTGAGCTGCCAGAAAGGAGGAACGCAAATGGCAAAAAAGAGAGTCAATGGCGAAGGAACCATTGGTAAGCGAAAAGATGGTCGCTGGGAAGCGCGCTACATTGCAGGTCGTGACCCAGAGACGGGAAAGCAGATTCGAAAAAGCATTCTCGGCAAAACACAGGCTGAGGTTCGCACCAAACTGAAAGAAGCACTGGCAGAAGCAACCGAGATCGATGTGGTCAAATCCGGCGAATATAACGTGGCAGGTTGGGTGCAGGCTTGGTACTCGCTGTATGCGCAGCCAAACGTGCGCGAAACGACCGCGCGCTACTACAAGGGTTATATCGATCACCATGTCCTACCGCGTCTGGGCGATATTCCGTTAAACAAGCTGACGTCGCTGGACATTCAGCAGTTCTATAAAGATCTGTTGGAAAACGGCAGAATTCGTGAGGATACAAAAGCCAAAAAACCGGGGCTCAGCAGCACGACTGTGCATGGCATCCATGTCATGCTGAAATCTGCGTTGAAGCGAGCCGTGCAGGAGCGCTTAATCCCATTCAATCCGGCGGAATTCTGTATCCCGCCCAAGATCACGAAACCGGAACTGCAGGTGATCCCGTCGGAGCGGTATCAGTCCTACTTGACAGCCGCCGAACAGCGCGGTGTCCTGCCGATGTTTTATCTGGAGCTGGCTACGGGACTTCGGAAAGGGGAAATCGCGGCGCTGCTCTGGTCGGATTACGACGCGCAGACGCAGACCATTCATGTAACAAAACAGTACCTTTTCTACAATGGTCAGGGCACTGTGTCCCCGCCCAAATCAAGCACCTCTGTCCGCTACGTTTCCATCCCGGAGGAAGCTGCAAAGCTGCTGGAGCAGGAGCATGAAAAGCACCCGAAAAATCCCTACATGTTTCCTTCCCCGGTAACCGGCGAAATGTATCACCCGGATGCCATCGTGAAGATCCACCGCAAGATCTGTAAGGACATTGGATTGGAGTACGTCAGATTTCATGACTTGAGACACAGCTTCGCCACGACCGCGCTGCAATGCGGCGTGGACGTAAAAACAGTCTCCACGATGCTCGGCCACAGCAGCGCGGGCTTCACGCTGAACGTCTACACGCACTCGACCAGCCGAATGCAGCAGGAAGCGGCTAGAACCGTCGGAAAGGTCATGCCAAAGATGCTCGAGCGTTGAAAACCGCAATAATCATAACCACCGGCCGTGCCGGTGGTTTGCACTAGCCCCCTTGGGGCATGA
>ENA-UOJQ01000041-UOJQ01000041.1-human-gut-metagenome-genome-assembly--contig:-P63-NODE-41-length-167838-cov-47.056198_pt1 | contig 167838 bp, 139 predicted proteins | sample MGYA00242352_ERZ723899 | MGnify/ENA metagenome assembly ERZ723899
GGATAAGGACGAACTTCTCGCCCTCTGTGGTTGATTATCCTTACGCAACATGCCGAATCCTTTTTCCAGATTTCCATCCAACTTCTCACCCTTCATCTTTCGATCCATCAGGCTACTAATATGATAGCTGTGACTTTCATCTTCCAGGTACATGCCCCGTAAATTTACTACCTACAGATACTCTGCAGTGCAAACTACTTTGCAAATCTGTAACTGATTATTCAATTGTTATGTCCAATCTCTCTTGGACAATTGATATTCTACAATGCACTTTAATTTTACGGAAGTGACACCACTGGTGTATTTTTACGAATTTTCACCAGTTTTTGGTGTATTTGTCATTTCCTTTAATTTGTTCCATGTATGCTTAGGCAGTTCTCTTGCCGGCTCTCTGAATCGTTCAAGATATTTTTCAAATAATTCCGTATTGATTAATGCTGAATTACCGACTTTATAGACTGCTCCTGCCTCTCTCGCAATTACTATGATTCTAGATTTACTTATCCCATAAATAATCGCTCCTTCCTCTGCATTGACAAATTTTTTCATAAAATCCTTTGTATCTGAATAGCACTTATATGAGTAACTCATTCATCAGTCTCCTTTCACATTTGGCAATGGATGTTTCATTTCTGTTGGCGGTTCTCTGAATTGCTCCATATAATCATCAAAAATTTCCAAATTTATTAATATAGTATTTCCCTTAGCTGTTCCAATCTTATATACAGCACCCGCTGCTCTAGCCATTTCAATAAATCTATGATGCCCTATGCTATAAGTCATTGAAGCTTCCCCAATTCTTACAAACTTCTTTTCTACGATTTTGTTTGAACTAGGCACTCTTGCAAAATGTTTCATAAATTTCATCAACCTTTCCTTATGTACTAATATAATCTTTGCAAGCTGATATCTTGCTCCAGCAGCTAATGCTATATCCATTGCCTCATCTCGTGTTACATCTAATAAAGCCATTACCTCATCAATACGAATAAATCTTGGTTTTACATTTTCTTTTCTATAGGCACTAACTGAACCACTCAATGTATTTACCATAACATCACCTACTTATAAAACTCAGCATCTGTAATATGAAAAGTTTCAAGATACTTATCCAATATTTCTGTATTAACAAGTACAAGCTGACCAATCTTATAACAAGCCTTGGCATCCTTAGCCACTTCTTGAAATTTTGTCATTCCCATACTGTACATTTTTGCACCATCTGAATATCTTACAAACTTTTTTGCATCCTCATATCTATCTTTCTTCTTTGATTCATTCATTGCTGTGCTCCTTTCACTTTGACTTCATAACAAATGACGTATTTTCTCCATAACGCAAAAAAGAGGACATCTTCTAAATTTCTTTAGAAAATGTCCTCTTAGTAGTTCATATTCGATTGAATCTTATTCTTTTCAGATTGTGTACTCTTTCATACTGATGTAAATGACTATGCCAAAATACGTCTTTTAATGCGTCCTTTGACGTACTCAAATGCCTCAATCCCGCATAAACACTGGGTTTATTTATCCAAGCTCTTCATTGTCGGGAACAGAAGAACATCTCTGATCGCCTGTGAATCTGTAAGGAGCATAACCAGTCTGTCTATACCATAACCGATACCGCCTGTTGGAGGCATACCGATCTCAAGCGCATTGAGGAAATCCTCATCTGTGTGCTCAGCCTCGTCATCTCCGGCTGCGGCATTCGCATCCTGAGCGGCAAATCTCTCACGCTGATCGATAGGATCGTTCAGCTCTGAGTATGCGTTACACATCTCCCATGTGTTGATGAAGAGCTCGAAACGCTCAACCTTTGTAGGGTCTGAAGGCTTCTTCTTCGTAAGTGGTGAGATCTCGATCGGATGATCCATGATGAATGTAGGCTGGATCAGCTTCTCCTCACAGAACTCCTCGAAGAACAGGTTCACGATGTCGCCCTTCTTGTGGCGCTCCTCGTACTCTACGTGATGCTCGTCAGCGATCTTCTTCGCCTCAGCGTCATCAGCAACCTGGTCAAAATCAACACCTGTATATTTCTTGATAGCGTCAACCATAGTCAGACGCTCAAATGGCTTGCCAAAGTCGATCTCGATTCCGTTGTATGAGATCTTGGTGCTTCCACATACCTTCTCTGCGAGGTAACGGAACATGGACTCTGTGAGCTCCATCATACCATAGTAATCTGTGTATGCCTGGTACAGCTCCATCAGAGTGAACTCAGGGTTGTGACGTGTGTCAACACCCTCGTTACGGAATACTCGTCCGATCTCGTATACTCTCTCAAGACCGCCGACGATAAGTCTCTTCAGGTAGAGCTCAAGTGATATACGGAGCTTTACATCCTCATTGAGTGCATTGTAATGTGTCTCAAATGGTCTGGCTGCGGCACCACCGGCATTGCTGACCAGCATAGGTGTCTCAACCTCCATGAAGTCACGTCCTGCCAGGAAGTTACGGATCTCCTTTAATATCTGTGATCTCTTGATAAATACTTCCTTGCTGTCCTGGTTCATGATGAGATCCACATATCTCTGACGATATCTCATATCTGTATCTGTCAGTCCGTGGAACTTCTCAGGAAGGATCTGGAGTGACTTAGAGAGAAGTGTGATCTCCTCTGCATGTATGGATATCTCACCAGTCTTTGTTCTGAATGCATATCCCTTAACTCCATATATATCACCGATATCTGACTTCTTGAAGTCAGCGTATGACTCCTCACCGATCTGATCTCTTGCAACATACACCTGAATGTTGCCCTTAAGATCCTGAATGTTACAGAAAGAAGCCTTACCCATGACACGCTTGAACATCATACGTCCTGCGATGCTCACATTGATAGGTGAAGCATCCATGATGGCTCTTCTCTCATTGTAATCGTTGTTTAAAACTTCTCTCTTCTCTGCCTCTTCAAGGTCCTCAACTGAAGGTGTCTGTCTACCAGCCAGAAGCTCTGCCTCATGTGCTGTGTACATCTCCTTCACATCTGCACTGTGCTGCTGCACATCATACTTTGTTATGACAAATGGATCCTTGCCTGCCGCCTGAAGGTCTGCCAGCTTCTCGCGGCGCACCATCTGCAGCTTATTAAGATCCTGATCTTTTCCCTTGTTATTCTGCTCTGCCATCTTCTCTTACAGCTCCTGTCTCTTAATATCAAGTACCCTGTACTTAAACTCTCCGTCCGGTGCCTCCACCAGAACCTCTTCGCCAACCTTTGCACCCTTGAGTGCCATTCCAACAGGTGACTCATCTGAGATCTTGTTGTTCATGATATCCGCCTGTGATGAACCAACGATATCGTACTCGATCTTCTCATCGAACTCGTAGTCATATACAACTACCTTACATCCGATACCTACAACTCCTGTATCGACCTCATCTTCGTCGACTACTTCTATATTCTTGAGCATGGCCTCGAGCTGCTCGATTCTTGCCTCGATGTCTCTCTGCTCGTCCTTGGCAGCATCGTACTCTGCATTCTCTGACAGATCTCCCTGTTCTCTGGCCTCTTTGATCTTAGCTGCGATCTCTCTACGTTTATTAACCTTCAGATTCTGAAGCTCTTCCTCTATCTTCTTGAGACCTGAATAAGTAACCACATTCTTCTTCTCTGCCATTGCCGCACATACCTCCTAAATATCATAAATTATTGACTCCACAGCTCAGCATTTCCGCATACTATGGTATAAAAAAATGCGGAAGATGGGACTTGAACCCACACGGTATTGCTACCACAGGCACCTGAAGCCTGCGCGTCTGCCAATTCCGCCACTTCCGCATGTTCACAACGAACGTTAATATAATATACTGTTTGCATTGGTATGTCAACCACTTTTTTTGCATTTCCGCAAGCATTTTCCCATAAAAAAGGGAAACCATATATACCACATTTCCATGCATGTATATATGTTTTCCCGCAAATATATCTACTGCTTGTTATTACCTAACATATGCCATTACTTTTTGCTCTTGGCACTGGCGGTCTTGGAGTATGCTGACTGAGCAGCACATCCACCGTCGTTAACTGCCACTGCAGCGACCTTGTAATAGTATGTCTTGCCCTTTGCAGCCTTCTTGTCTGTAAAGCTGCATGATGATGTTGTACCGATCTTAGTGTACTTACCATTCTTCTTGGTTGCGCGATATACTACGTAGTTCTTCGCTCCTGTAACGCTACTCCACTTTACTGTGATCTTCTTGGCTCCGGTGTTAGATGCACCTGACATCTTTGGTGTACCTACAGCATGTGTATACACTGCCTTATACTGCTTTGCAGCTTCATAGTCAATGCTGCAGTTAACCCCGCTGACATTTGTCGATGGCTGTATAAAATATGTATACTCAAGCTTGGTCGTGAGCTTGCGGTCACTGAAGTTTGTTGACTTTGTCTGTCCCAGCCACTGGGTTGTGCCGAGAACAGGGTTCATTCTGTATACTGTGTAAGAATCTGCACCAGGCACCGCTGACCATGTAACTCTGACCTCGGATGTGGACTTTCTCACAGCCTTTACATTCTTAGCAAGAGGGATATAGTTGACGCTGACGGATGTCATCTCGCCCTGCTTCTTACCCTTGTATGGCACTACGTATGCAGAGTAATACTTAATACCCTTACTGCTGCTTCCTGTATTCTTGAACTTGTATGTATTTCTGGCTGCAGATTTGATCACTGCAACCTGCTCAAGCTTATTTGTGTAGTTATTTCTCGCAAATATCTTGTAGCCTGAAGCTCCCCAGACTCTGTTCCACTTGAGATTGGTGTATATCGTCAGGTTTTTCTTGTCTTTGCTTGCAGATACCGTGGATGAGACAGCCCCAAGCTCTCTCACGCTCTCTGTGTATCCGGTCTGGAGCCATTTGTATGTCACGTTCTCACAAATGACCTTTCCGCCTGAAACACTCTGGCTCTTAAGCTTGAATGAATACTCAGCGCCAGATGCAAGTCCCTTGATGGTGCATGATGTTCCCTTTGTCGCAACAGCTCTCTTATATCTGTCTCCCGATATATCGGATCTCATATACCAGACTTCATACATATTTGCTCCGGCTGCCTTATCCCATGTGAGCTTTACTGAGCTCTTTGTGTTCTGAACCGCTGTGAGCTCTGTGGTACCCATGAGTATCTTTACGCCGCGGACCTCACTTGCAGTTCCCTTTGAAACCGCTCTGGTAGAGGCATCATAATACTTTGGAACTACCTTGTAGTAGTATGTCTTTCCAGCCTTAACTGTTGTATCTGTATACTCCGGTGTGTATATCGTCTTTATCTTCTTAAAGCCCTTTGTCTTTGAAGTTGAACGGTACAGATCGAACTGGTTAGCAGCGCCGTAATCGCATACCGTTATATCAGCACCCTTTGCGCCTCTATCGACTGAAAGCTCCGCTGTTCCAAGCCTGCAGTCCACCTTTGCAACGGCTGATGTCTCTACAACCCTGGATGTCTTATTGTATGAGTCAGTTCCGGTTACTATCTTCGCCATATAGTAATAGGTATTACCTACTTTTACATTATCATCATAATACCTCACTTCAGAAGCTCCATACATGTAACCGACGCCTGACAAAATCTTCGTAAAGCCTCCTGATGGCTTTGTGGATCTGTACACCTCATACCAGATATCATTCTGTACGTAGCTGTCAAATGGGAACGACACAGATACTCCACCTAATTCTCTATATCCGGTATCTCCCGTAGAATATGATACGTATTCTGAAGGCTTCCTGCTGCGGCTGAACTTAGGTGCTTCAAAATATATCTTTCCCGACTCCTGCGACACCGTCTGTCCATTGTCATCACTGACTACCAGCTTAAACTGATATGTCGCACCGGCAACTCCTCTGAATTCCGTATCCACATGCCAGCTTCCGTCATAGTCACTGCCTGTCCACGAGTCATACCATGCTCCATTTACATAGAGAACAGCCTCTGTTCCATATCCCAAAGCGCTTATATGTACAGAACCGCTGCTTACGGTATCCTGACCTCCTACACTAAAATATGTTATGGATGCTTCTTCAGCAAACGCCACCTCAGCCTGAGCGGACTGTACATCTGCACTGCCGTCTGCTGCCATTGCTGGCAATGCCTCACCAAACACCATGGTTGAAGCAAGCGCCACGCATAAAGCTTTCTTTATCAATCTATTCTTCATAGTTTACCCCTTTTCATCTATTTGCGGATCCTTATTCCCTTTGCATGTGATGCAACTGACTTGACTGTCTTTCCTCCATCATTAACTGTTGAAGCCACAACCTTGTAGTAATAGGTCGTTCCCTTCTTGAGCTTCTTGTTCATGTATGAAAGCTTTGTAGCTCCAGTCTTGCCGACCAGCTTGTATGTTCCATTCTTGCGGGTTGAACGATATACATAGTATCTGGTTGCATTTGTAACCTTCTTCCATGTTACAGTCGCTGTACCCTTGGAACCGTTTACAACCTTTGTTATGGCCGGTGATGTAAGCTTATGTGTATAGTCACTGCTATACAAATCATATCCGCTGCTGAATCCAAAGTCTGTGCCTACAACAACAGAGTATGTATACTTCATTCCGTCTGTCACGTTCACATCCGTGAAGTTAGTTGCCTTTGTCGATCCTATGTACTGGCGTACACCGAGCTCTGTAGTTCTGTATACATAGTATTCCTTTGCCCCGCTTACAGCAGACCATGTTATCTTGGTCGATGTTGTGCTCTTCTTTACAGCCTTAACACGCTTTGCACTTGGCATCTCTGAATTCCACAGAGTGTTATCCTCGCCTCTTGCCTTTCCCTTATATGGTCTCACATATATCTGAGAGTATTTGCGCTCCTTGCCCTTGGCACTTGTGTTTGTAAATGTATATGATGTCTTTTTTCCCGATGTTATCTTCTTGATGGTCTCTATCTTGCCTGTACTGCTGTTGAGGCCTGATATAACATATCCTGATGCGCCCCAGTCTCTGTACCATGTGAGAGAATATCTTACAGACAGGACATCCTTCCTGCCGTTCAGTGATGAAGATACAGCTCCCGCAGTCAGATCCTGGACTCTCTTGGTGTAACCCATGGTCCTCTCAGATGTATCTGTCGTCTCATATCTCACGGCAGCTCCTGATTTCTTGACTGTCCTTATCATCACCTTGTATGTTCCGTTCGGATCAAGCTTTGTAAGGGTGCATGAGTTTTTCTTGGTGACCACCATACGCTTGTATGCATCACCGGTTATATCGGTTCTCTTTGCCCATACCTCGTATGATACGTCTGCGGTATTGTCCGCAGCCCATGTACACTTCAGTGATCTGTTGCCTGTCTGTATAAGGCTAGGTGCACCTGCTGCATTCATGATAAACTTTACGCCGACAACACCAGATGTCTTTCCTGTTGTTATCTTTCGTGTCTGTGAGTCGTAATACTTTGGCACTACCTTGTAGTAGTATACCGTTCCACTCTTGACCGCTGTGTCCGTGAAATCAGCAGAATATATAGTCTTTATCTTTCTGTAGCCCTTGCTCTTGTTTGTTGAGCGGTACACATCGTACTGATTTGCAAAATTGCTTGTCATCCACAGGAATACTCCCGGCTTACTTATCTTTTCTGATACATTCATGCTTGAAGCATAGAGCTGATCCACCTCTGGAATGCCCACCTTTACTGAAGCTGTCTTACTTGTAGCTATGACCTTGCTCGTCTTCACATACTGATCTGAACCGCTCACGATCCTGAATCTGTAATAATATGTAGTTCCGGTCTTCGCAGTGCTGTCAAGATATGCAAGTCTTGACGTGTAAGATTCACTTCCCGTTGCGATCGTGGTAAATGGCCCACCTGACTTGGTCGCTCTCTGAACCTCATACTTGACCTCATCTGAATGCCTGCTATCAAGATATACGCTGACAGACACATAGCCTGGTTTTGCATAGCCAGTGCTTCCGACTGTATATCCTACACTAACACTAGGATCACCGTCAAAGCTCACCTTGTCAGTTTTGACCGGTGAAACCTTCTGTACAGTCACCTCTCCATTTGAATCGTAGGCTCTGACCTCTGCGTTGTAGGTGGAATCAAGCAGCGCCGGGATCTCACAGTTAATACTAAAGGACTGCTTGTCCTCTCCGTTGTACTGTTCCCCGCACTTTACTCCATTGACCCAGACCTCAACTCTGTAAGCCTGGCCGCTTGCATTGATCGTTATGGTCCTTGAGTTCTTATAAGCTCCCGCATACCATATGCTGACATTGGCTGCCGCCACATCAGCCTGTTCCTCCGCCGCCACTGTGGCAGCAGTTCTTCCGTCTGCCGCATTTTCCACACTGGCTGCCATAGCCGTGCCCGCCTCACCGAGCATCATGGCTGAAGCCAGAGCAATGCACAGACATTTTCTCGCAATGTTCTTTCTCATAATATCCCCTTTCCTTTTCTATCTTTAAAATAAAGACATGTTCTCTTTTATTTTAAATTCCCGGAGCCCCTTAGTCAATGTGGATAAACCACAGATTCATTTGTCTATAGACGACAATAGAGACCGGGCATAAAACCTCGGTCTCTATCAGCTTATCCATATTCAAATATATCGCGTGCAGCTTACTCCTCTGTGGCTGCCTCAGATGCATCTGTTGCAGTTGCCTCCACCTGAACTGATCTGTTCATGAGATAGTCAAGCACGTTCTCCTCTGTGGCATAGAACACCAGGTCTGACTCTGAGTAATACTTGTCCACGTCTGAGTCATTCTCCAGATTGTTCTTGTCCATAACCTTCTGTCTGTACGCCTTTATGTCTGCGTTATCGGCGATGAGGTCATTGTCCATTGCTATGCATGACACAACGATCTTCTCCTTCATGACGTTCTCAACTGTGGTGTGAAGGTACTCAAGGAATGATGCCTCGTCCTCATATCCATAGAAATACTTCATATATGCCTCGAAGTCGATTCCGTAGTTGTCTGCGGCACTTCTCACATTTGACACCATGGACTGAATGTAGGAAGCTACCTCATCCTCAGGATACTTGTCAAATGTAACCTTCTCCTCAACAGCCTTGAGAACAGAAGCTCTGTCTGTCTCGTCCGCGGAATCGTCCTTGTTCTTCTGAACATCTTCCTTCAGATGTGCTGTGTAATCATCGGTTGTTGTGTACTCACCATCAGTAGCCTTCTTGACCAGTGCGTCTGTGTACTCAGGCACCGTGGTAACTGATATATAATTGATCGTAACCTTGTACTCTGCTGTAAGTCCGGCAACTGTTGTGTCGCTGTAATCATCAGGATATGTCACTGTGATCGTCTTGACATCCCCCGGCTTGCTTCCTATGAGCTGATCGTCACTGCCATCACCAAGAGTGTTATTTCCCATGGTCAGTGTGTAATCTGTCTTGCTGTCCTTCTCTGTTCCTGAGACAGTCTCAACATAGTCCACATTGATCTTGTCGCCATCTGCCACTGTGCTGGTCTTATCCTCTGTAGTCTCAGAATTGTCACTGCAAAAACTGCTTATCGCACTGTTTACATCGTCCTCGGACACCTCTCTCGATGCCGGAACATATTCGATATCAGTGTATGCCGCCTTGTCTATGGTCGCACACTTTGAAAACTTCTTAAACTGGCTCTTTGTGTCATTGCTGCCACAGCCTGTCATCAGGCCTGCGCACATGACTGCCACCATTCCTGCTGCAAATATCTTCTTTGCTCTCATATCTTTCTCCGTACCCCTTTACTTACTCTTCAGCCTGCTCTGCGTCAGCCGCCTCTGTTGACTCTGTGGTCTCTGCAGCCTCAGTTGTTGCTCCAGTTGTCGCCTTTGCATTGTCCATAAGGAAGTTCATGACCTTCTCAGCCAGAGCGTTGTACTTTATCTCAACGTCTGTAAGATTCTGTCTGAGCGTAGACTCATCAACACTGTTCTTCGTTGCATAATCAGCTATATACTTATCAGCCTCGTCATCTGTGACACTGATATTCTCCTTCTTGGCAATGGCACATACGACCATTCTCTCCTTCTGTGATTCCTCACAAACCTGCTGTACATACTGTTCAAATGCAGCGCTGTCATCATATCCATAGTAATAGTAGATATATGTGTCATACTCTATTCCGTTTGTCTCTGCCTGAGTCTTTATGGATGTTATGATCTTGTCAGCATTCGCCTGAACATCATCTGCTGATATGTTCTCTATTGTACTGTTGTTTATAACGGCAACCATGACCTCATTCTGAGCACTTGCAAGAGCTGAATCCTCCTTGCTCTGCTTGAGCTGCTCACGTACAGATGCCTCATACTCAGCAGTTGTCTTATATGAAGTATTGTTTGCAACCAGCTCATCATTGTATGTAGCCGGTTTATCTATCTTTATATAGTTAAGTGTCGTCTCGAACTTGGCCGCCTTGCCATTTAACTCATCCTTGCCATAATTCTCAGGAAAGGTTACATTCACGGTAAATGTCTCTCCCGGCTTATGTCCAACTATCTGATCCTCAAAGTTATCTATGAATGAACCAGAACCAAGGACGAGATCATATCCGCTGCCATTGGTATTGCCTCCATCGAACTCCTCACCATCTACAGTTCCGACAAAGTCAATATTTACTGTATCTCCGTTCTTCGCCTCGCTGGTTGTGTCCTTATCAAATGTAGCAAGTCCGTTCACAAATGAATCAACCTTGGCCTGAACCTCATCATCCGTGACATCAGTGCCCTTCTCCTCATACTCCATGCCCTTGTATTCACCGAGTGTGACATCTGCCGCATACTGATCCACCATATCCTCTATAGAAGCAAATTCTTCTGATGAATTGTCAGCACTCTCTGTAGCATCAGAAGATGTTGCCTTACTCGCTGTATTATCCAGCTTTCCACTCGTACCATTACTGTCGCCACAGCCTGTCATAAATGACATGGACAGAGCGAGTGCAAGAACAACTGCACATCCCTTATTAAATTTTCGCATAATCATACCTCTTTTACTTTTTATTAGAAGTGTAACCATCTTCATGATAAACTTCAACGAGTAAACTTATACCATATTTTCCTGTAAAAATAAAGCAATTTGAAATAATTCATAGAATTCTCACAAATGATTTCACATTCCTATAACAGGCAGTTTTACATCTGTTTTTGTGATGTATTTTATCTGTCCCACATTAATCAAAGGCAAATCCACAATATGTTGTGTCCACATATTTTTTATTTTTCTATATTTTGTATTTTTTGCAAATCTCCTGTAGACAAACAAAATGGGGAATGATATAATCGACCATGTTGAGACATCAGTGTGAGATTTGCGACGAGGCACTTTATTTGTCGCTAATTTTTTTGCGGCTTTTTCAGTCGGCATACCATATATTGATGTCTCCTGTATGGTAGTATACAATATTTAGGGGGCGTACTTTTTTTAACGCCCATTCACATCACACACAGGGAGAATGGGAAATGCAAGTTATCAAGAGAGACGGTCGTGCTGTTACTTACGACCGAAGCAAGATCATATTGGCTATCCAGAAGGCTAACTCGGAGGTGGAGCCTTGTGAGAAGATCTCTGACGAGAAGATCGAGGAGATCGTCGGAAGCATCGAAGCCAAGAACAGAAAGAGAATGCTCGTTGAAGATATCCAGGATATCATCGAGCAGGGGCTTATGGCCGACGGCAAGTTTGTCCTTGCCAAGACCTACATTATATACAGATACAGCCGTGAGCTCATCAGAAAGGCAAATACGACTGATGATTCTATCCTCAGTCTTATCCAGAACAGGAATAAGGATGTCATGGAGGAGAATTCCAACAAGAATGCCACCGTCGCATCCACACAGCGTGATCTTATCGCAGGAGAGGTATCAAAGGATCTTACCAAGAGAATGCTCCTCCCTGAGAAGATCTCCAAGGCTCATGAGGAGGGCGCCATCCACTTCCACGACGCAGATTATTTCCTCCAGCCTATATTCAACTGCTGCCTTATCAACATTGGGGATATGCTTGACAACGGCACAGTCATGAACGGCAAGCTCATAGAGAGCCCGAAGAGCTTCCAGGTGGCATGTACCATCGTGACTCAGATCATCGCATCTGTCGCATCCAGCCAGTACGGCGGCCAGTCAGTCGATGTCCGTCACCTTGGAAAGTACCTCAGAAAGAGCTACAACAAATATAAAAAGAGATACACCGAAGAGTTCGGCGACAAGATAGACCCTGACACACTTGAGAAGCTCATCACCGAGAGACTCAAGGACGAGCTGAAGTCAGGAGTTCAGACTATCCAGTATCAGATAAATACTCTGATGACCACCAACGGCCAGTCTCCATTTGTCACTCTCTTCCTCAACCTCAGAGAGGACGACGAGTACATCAAGGAGAACGCCATGATCATCGAGGAGATCCTCAGACAGAGACTTGAGGGAATCAAGAACGAGGCAGGCGTGTATGTTACACCTGCATTCCCTAAGCTCATATATGTCCTTGACGAGCACAACTGCCTCAAGGGCGGTGAGTACGACTATATCACAGAGCTCGCCATCAAGTGTTCTGCCAAGAGAATGTACCCTGATTACATATCAGCCAAGAAGATGCGTGAGAACTACGAGGGAAATGTATTCTCATGCATGGGATGCCGTTCATTCCTCTCCCCATGGAAGGATGAGAACGGAGAATATAAATGGGAAGGCCGTTTCAACCAGGGAGTTGTCAGTCTTAATCTTCCACAGATAGCTATACTTGCAAAGGGAGACGATGACAAGTTCTGGAGTCTTCTGGATGAGAGACTGCAGCTCTGCTACGACGCACTCATGTGCCGCCACAGAGCCCTCGAGGGTGTAACCTCTGACGTCAGCCCAGTCCACTGGCAGTACGGTGCCATCGCCAGACTTAAGAAGGGCGAGGTCATCGATCCACTGCTCCACAACGGTTACTCAACCATATCACTGGGATACATCGGTGTATATGAGACCACCAAGCTCATGCGTGGTGTGAGCCACACAGATCCTGTGGGAGAGGAATTTGCACTGAAGCTTATGCACAAGCTCCGCGCAGCCTGCGACAAATGGAAGGCAGATACGGGACTTGGCTTCGGACTCTACGGAACTCCGGCCGAGAGCCTTTGCTACAGATTTGCACGTATCGACAAAGAGCGTTTCGGAACCATAAAGGATGTCACAGACAAGGGCTACTACACCAACTCTTACCACGTTGATGTCCGTGAGAAGATCGATGCATTCAGCAAGTTCAGATTTGAGAGCCAGTTCCAGACCATATCATCAGGTGGTGCCATCTCATATGTTGAGATACCAAACATGCGCAACAACCTGGATGCTCTGGCAGAGGTCGTAAGATATATATACGACAACATACAATATGCTGAGTTCAACACCAAGTCTGACTACTGTCATGTATGTGGATACGATGGTGAGATCCTCATCAACGATGACGGCGAATGGGAATGTCCGCAGTGTGGCAACAAGGATCACAACAAGATGAATGTTACCAGAAGAACCTGCGGTTATCTGGGCGAGAACTTCTGGAACGTGGGCAAGACCAAAGAGATAAAGGCAAGAGTGCTTCATCTATAGTCTTTTATAGAAAAACACTTGATATATTCAGGCAACTGATATAAAATAACAGTATGCATTAATAATTTCAATTGTATGGTCTGCATGTCGTAGAGGGCAACGCAGGCCATACTTTTGTTTTAAGATAAATTTAGAAGGGATCACATTATGAATTACGCAGATATCAAACTATTTGATGTGGCAAACGGAACCGGCGTCAGAGTGTCTGTATTTGTATCCGGCTGCACACACCACTGCAAGAACTGTTTCAACCCTGACACATGGGATTTCGGCTACGGCAAGCCGTTCACGGATGTGGAGATCAACCACATAATAGATAGTTGCAAGGAGGACTATATAGCAGGTCTCTCCCTGCTCGGCGGAGAACCTATGGAATATGTGAACCAGCAGGGGCTTCTTCCTCTGGCAAGAAAGTTCAAGGAGACCTACCCTGACAAGACCATCTGGTGCTACACCGGTTATACATTTGAAACCGATCTCTTAGACCGCATGTGTAATGAATGGGAGTATACAAAAGAACTTCTCTCCTACATTGACGTCCTTGTGGACGGAGAATTCATAGACGAACAGAAGGATCTGTCACTGAGATTCAAGGGCTCAAGGAACCAGCGTATCATAGATGTACCAAAGTCCTTGAAGACAGGCACCACAGTCCTGTGGGATGAAAGCGGAAAGTATTTTAAATAAAAGAAAAGCGGTCTGGCACACCATTAAAATGATGATGCCCGGCCGCTTTTTTGTTACTTTCCTGTTGAACCGAATCCGCCGGCTCCTCTGACTGTATCGCTGAGCTCGTCCACCTGATGGAATGCTCCAACGATATAAGGAGCGATCACAAGCTGTGCTATTCTCTCCTCAGGCTCAACCGTCTGTGCCTGGGTTCCGTGATTGTGGAGTGCAACCATGATTTCCCCTCTGTAATCCGCATCCACAACTCCAACCTTATTGGCCGGTGCAAGCCCCTTCTTGGATGCCAGACCACTTCTCGCATACACAAGTCCTGCAAATCCCTCAGGTATCTCCATGGCTATACCCGTGTGAACCATCACCGTCTGTCCCGGCTCTATAGTAATCGCCTCATCAAGACACGCATACAGATCCGCCCCCGCTGCGTACTCTGAACCGTATGTCGGTATGACTGCCTTTTCATCCAGCTTCTTAATATTGATATCGTATACTGTTGCCATCTTTCTTCTCCTCTTATTCGTCAAATTTTATCTTGTTGTACACATCCATATCCACACTCTTACTGTATGAATATCCGCTGTCCAGCTCATCTATCCAGTCCTTCATAAGGTTGTCATAGTATTCCGCATCAGCGGCATCCGTGAGCTTCTTCTTGTTCTCGGCCGTGGCCTTCTCATCCGTAATGCTTATCATCTGGAATATATGGTAACCATACTCAGTCTCCACCACCGTGGATATCTCGCCATCCGACATGCTGTACAGTATGTCCAGCGTATCCTGGCCATAGGTGCTCAATATATCATCCCTGCTCATCGTATGTGTTCCCGCATACTTAAGCTCCTTTGCGCTTCCAAGGAATGATATATCCATATCTGTGCCATCCGAGGCTTCCACTATGGATTCATATGCCGCATCCGCCTTTTTCTTCTGCTCATCTATCTTGTCCTGTGAGTACAGGGTGATATTTCCATAATCGTCCTCCGAGTAGCACTCAAAGAACATGTCATAAAATGTACTCATCCTGGCCTGCTCATCGGATATCTCCGTGGAGCTCTGCTTCATCACATAATCATATATCTTGTCTGCCAGTGCGCTCTCACGCAAAACTCTCTTCACCGTATCGAGTTCAAGTCCAACCTCTGCGATCTGGGCATCAGTCAATTTGTCATAGAACTCTTGCGCCGCCGTATCCTGATCCTTCTGCTCGCTTGCAGTCAGGCTTATGCCGTACTCCCCGGATTTGGTTATAAGAGTCTTGGTCTTTATGAGCTTTGATATCGCCTGACGCCTTGCTGCATCCACGGCATCCATCTCCAGACCATCATCAGTCACTATGCTCTGTTTCCACACATCACTGCCATACTTTGATTCGTACTCCTCCTTCACAGTCTGGGCATAAATATACACCTCGTCTATCTCTATGTTCTGCCCGTTGTATCTGAGAACTACCTCCTTGCCAGTCTCCTCAGTGGCATCACTGCCACATCCAGTCACGGCAAATGCACATATGAGCGCCAGCAGCACACACAACCATCTCTTCAACTGAACCGCACCTCCTTATCTTTGTATTCTCCTGTCTGTATATTTCTAACTCATTATCTATGCTTTGTTATCCACACTGTCTTCTTCACTGTGGGTCATTATCAACATCTGGGACATATCCGCCACGACAAATTCCGCCTTTCTGAGAAGATCATTTTTCTCCTCCCGTCCAAGCTTCAATATAAACTCAGGCTTTGCCCCCATGACAAATTTCATCCTGCCTGAATAACTCTTAACGAGCTCATCTATCCCATCTACATTTATGTCAGCCCTGTTGTACATGACAAATCTCAGGTCTCCGTCCTTGTACCATATACGGGTTATGAAGCAGATATTTGCATTTGCCCTTAACAGTGCCACATCAAGAAGATTCATTGTCTCGTCAGGGATGTCGCCAAATCTGTCAATGAGCTCATCCACTATGTCATTGTACTCATCCTCATTCTTGATGAGGGATATTCTCTTACAAAGCTCCAGCTTGACAAAGTCGTTTTTGACGTACGTCTCAGGGATGAACGAATCCACCGGAAGGTCTATCTCCGTCTCGTATTCATGGAAAACCTTCTCGCCGCGGAGCTCCCTGACCGCATCATTAAGCATCTTGCAGTAAAGGTCATAGCCCACGACCTCATAGTTGCCCGACTGACTCTCGCCCAGGACGCTTCCCGCACCTCTGATGTTGAGATCCGCCTTGGACACCTTGACTCCCGAGCCGAGATCCGTATATTCTTTTATCGCTCTAAGTCTCTTCTCAGCGACCTCGGATATCATCTTGTTGCGCCTGTAGAACATAAATGCAAATGCACTTCTGTCCGAGCGACCAACTCTTCCGCGTAACTGGTAGAGCTGTGCCAGACCAAACAGGTTAGCGTCGTGTATGATTATGGTATTTGCATTCGGTATATCAAGTCCGGTCTCTATGATGGTCGTGCACACAAGCACGTCTATCTCCTTTTTGTTGAACCGGTACATGATGTCCTCCAGCGTGCGGCCATCCATCTGTCCATGGGCAAACTCTACATTTGCATATGGCACGAGGCTTCTCACATCATCCGCAAATCTCTCTATGCCTTCGACCCTGTTGTACACATAGTATACCTGACCATGCCTTGCAAGCTCTCTGGCAATCGCCTCCCTGGCAAGCTCCCTGTCATATTCCATGACATAGGTCTGTATCGGCCTCCTGTCCACCGGAGGCTCCTCAAGCAGGCTCATGTCTCTGATTCCAACAAGACTCATATGGAGTGTTCTCGGGATAGGCGTCGCCGTCAGTGTCAGAACATCCACATTGGTCTTCATCTCTTTTATCTTCTCTTTGTGATTTACACCGAATCTCTGTTCCTCATCTATTATGAGAAGTCCCAGATTCTTGAACTCCACATCCTTTGAGAGCAGCCTGTGGGTTCCTATGACTATGTCCACCTTGCCCTCTTTCAGCTCTCTGAGTGTAGATTTTATCTCCTTCTGGGTACAGAATCTGCACAACAGTCTCACCGTCACTGGATAATCCTTCATTCGCTCTGTGAACGTCTCATAATGCTGCTCGGCAAGGATCGTGGTCGGCACAAGATACGCAACCTGTTTGCTGTCACCGACAGCCTTGAACGCAGCACGGATCGCCACCTCAGTCTTGCCAAATCCAACGTCTCCGCACACCAGTCTGTCCATGATCTTATGGCTCTCCATGTCCGCCTTGACATCCTCTATGGCCTTTAACTGATCGTCAGTCTCAGTATAAGGAAATGTCTCCTCGAACTCCTTCTGCCACTCGGAATCAGGAGAATAGGCAAAGCCTTCCCTCGCCTGTCTCTCTGAGTACAGCTTTACAAGATGCTGAGCCACCTCGCTGACATGGCCCTTAACCTTGTTTCTTACCTTCTGCCACTCACTGCCACCGAGTCTGTTGATCTTCGGGGCTCGGCTCTCCTTGCTCCTGTACTTCTGGATCCTGTCCGTCTCGGAAGCCAGGACATATAATTTGCCGCCCTCAGCATACTCGATGACCAGATAGTCCTTCAAGGCGCCGTCGACCTCTATCTTCTCAAGCCCACGATAGATACCTATTCCGTACTTCTCATGGACCACATAATCGCCCACGCTCACATCCGAGAATGACTTTACTATCTCCCCGGCACGCGGCAGCTTCTTCCTCGAAGCCTGCGAATGTGATGTCTTGCTGGAGAACACATCTCCCTCACTGACCACGATGAGCTTCATCTCCGGTATCATAAAACCGGCTCTGAGCCTTCCCGGCATGACCGCCATCTCTCTGGCAGCCAGAGCTTTGTCCGGGTCGTTCAGGTAATGACATATGACGTCATTGTCCATGAGGTTATCGACCATTCTCTTCGCACCGACCGATGATGGCGATACGAACAGGACGCTGTATTTGTCCTTCTTCCATTTCTTGATATCAGTAACCAGCGCATCAAAATTGTTCCTGTAGCTGTGAACCTCCCTGCTCTCGATCTCCACGCGGTGAGCATACTTTACACGGTCATCCTCACCCACAAATGAGTCAAAGCCCACAACCTTGTAGCGTCTGCATTTTTCCAGAACATCATCATAAGTGAACAGAACCTTCATCTGCCCCGGGAGGATATATCCCCCCTCCAGCCTATGCGTCAGGCTGCTAAGAAAACTCTTCTCACTGCCATCCGCCTTCTCCGTGACCTTCTTCGTCTCATCTATGAAAATGTACGCATCCTCCGGCAGGCAGTCCACCAGAGACACCGTGTCACTGTAGAAATAATCAACATAGCTGTCCACTCCGTATATCGCACTGAACTCCGTGAGCTGTTCCTTCAGCGTGGCTATCTCGCCCTTTATCCTGGCATACGCCTCCGTCTGAAATGAATCCTTAAGCTTCTTCGCATACGGCTTCAGCTCTGCCTCCAGCCTGTGTATACCTCTGTCGATCCTCTCCTTTGAAAGCACCATCTCTCCCGCGGGATAAATTACAAGTTCATCCACATCCTCTATGGATCTCTGGCTCTCCGCATCAAATGTCTTGATGGTATCGACTTCATCGTCCCACATGTCTATTCTGTATGGACATTCCTCAGTCAGCGGAAATATGTCCACGATACCGCCTCGTATGGCAAATTGTCCCGGCTCCTCCACACTGTCAGTTTTTTCATAACCAAGGTCCACCAGCTTGCCCTTAAGCTCATCCAGATCAAGAGACTGTGCCGCATGGATATTTATCACGTATTTTTTCATATAGGACAATGCAGGTATCTTGTCATACATTGCATCTACCGTGGCTATGATCGTACATGGTTCTCCCGTTGCCAGACGCCGAAGGACCTCCATGCGCCGTCTGGTTATGGCATTGCCGTGGACATCTGCACTGAAGAACAGAATATCCTTTGCAGGATACATATATACATCCCTTCCGTAGAACTTCATATCGCTGTACAGCTCCTCCGCACGCCTGTCGTTATATGTCAGTATCAGGCGCACCGATGCGTCATCACCGAAGCCCTGCATCATGAATACTCTGTCCGTGCCCTCGCCCGTCGTACCTGTCACATTGACAAATCCATCTCCGGATGCAAGCCACTCCTTCAACTCTGTATATATATTCAGTTTTTCAAATGGCTCACCAAGTACACGTATCATTCTCCATCACTCTCAATTAAACTTATTCATAGCTGCAACTGTGCCATCCGCCAGTATGGTCTCCACCGCATCGCAGGCATTACCACAGCTCTCTCTTATATTCGCCAGATCTTCCTTTCCAAATCTCGACAACACATAATCAGCCAGATCCATGTGATCCGGCTTTTTGCCAACACCCACTCTGATCCTGACAAATTCCTGGCTGCCAACGTGCTGTATGATATTCTTCATACCGTTATGACCGCCGGCGCTTCCCTTCTGTCTGATCCTGAGCTTGCCGACGTCAAGATCTATGTCATCGTACACGACTATCAGATCTTCAACCGTACATTTGTAGAAGTCCATTATCGCCCTTACGCTCTCTCCGCTGAGATTCATAAATGTCTGAGGCATGGCGAGTATGACCTTCTCTCCGTCTATTATACCCTTTCCTATAAGTGCCTTATGCTTTGCAGTGTCTATCCTTATATTATGTCTCTCTGCCAGCTCATCCAGAACCGCAAATCCTACATTGTGTCTTGTTCCGGCATATTTCGCACCGGGATTGCCAAGTCCAACTATGATCTTCATTTGGTCTCTCCATTTTCCTCCACCCAGGTGGATCGTTCTATTGTTATCTGTTCTCCATGATCTTCTCAGCATCTGCAAGCTGCTCCAGGGTGTTGACTCCTCTTATCTGGTCAGCATCGTCCATCGGAACAGCGGAAGCCGGAAGCCCCATTTTCTTTATTATCTCTATCGCATCCGGAAGATAATACTCTCCCTGGGCGTTGTCATTTGATATCTGTGACAGTGCGTCCTGAAGTGCTGCGCAATCAAATATATACATGCCCGAGTTAACTTCCTTCACAGCCTGCTCCGCTTCGTCAGCATCCTTCTGCTCCACGATCTTTGCCAGGCTGTCACCGTCCCTTATGATCCTTCCATATCCAAATGGATCATCAAGCATCGCCGATATTACAGTTACACCATTCCCGCTCTCCTTGTGGAAATCAAGTGCTTTTCTGAGTGTATCCCCTGTCACAAGCGGTGTATCTCCACATAGTATGATCACATCCCCATCACGTCCAATAAAATCTGCAGCACACTTTACCGCATGGCCTGTTCCGAGCTGCTCCTCCTGAAGCGCATAGTCAACCTTCACATCGTTGACACTGGCAGCTATGGCTGACTTCACCTCGTCTGCCTTGTATCCAACGATCACACACACCTCGTCTGCACCCGCCTGGTGCGCCGCTTCTATAGAATAATATACCATCGGTTTTCCCATCACCTGATGAACTACCTTTGGCTTATCTGACTTCATTCTTGTTCCCTTGCCTGCCGCAAGTATAACTGATTTTACCATTATTATATCCTCCATATTCTATCTGGATCTAAACAGATACATTCTACTTTATACTATATTTTTTTACAAGACCATATAAAAAGAGCCAATGCTATCAGCTTGGTGACTTACGCCTCTAGCACTGGCTCTGAATGTCTATTTGAGACTGGTATTACTCTTCCAAAGATTCCTGATACTTTGAAAGAATCATACTCTGCAGACGCTCTCTTGTAGCTGTATTGATCGGATGAGCGATATCTCTATATTCTCCATCCGCTGCCTTTCTACTCGGCATCGCGATGAACATGCCCTTCTCACCCTCGATGATCTTGATGTCATGCACAACAAACTCGTCATCGATCGTAATAGAAACAACCGCCTTCATCTTGCCTTCCTTCTCAACACTTCTGATCCTGATATCAGTTATCTGCATCTGAATTACCCCCTTAACCCTGACACACATTGCGATCCCACACGCAACTGTCATTTGTACTACTTATACCGTATGCATCCTACAACGCATATCTGAAATCCTTCTCCACTATTACCTTGATGTCCTCAGGTGTTCCCTGATGTACTGTGTTCGCGCGGAGTGTATCCCTGCTCTCCACGATACAATTCTCGATGATGGAATTATCACCGATGTTGACATCGTTAAGTATGATCGAGTTCCTGATCACACAGTTATTTCCAATGTATACCTTCTTGAATATAACTGAGTTCTCAACGGTTCCGTTGATGATACAACCGCTTGCTATCAAGCTGTTATTTACCACCGCATCTGCATTGTACTTTGCTGGTGGGAGATCATCCACTCTTGAGTAGATATCCGGATGCTGTTTGAAGAAGAAGTCTCTTACGTCCTTCTTGAGGAAATCCATATTAGCTCTGTAATATGACTCCTTTGTTCCTATGTTTCTCCAGTAGCTGTCCATCTTGTATCCGTAAATTCTCTTGACACCCTTATATCTCACGAGAATATCTCTTACGAAATCATTTCTTCCCTCGTTGGCACATGTCTCAAGAAGTTCGATGAGCTGTCTTCTTCTTATGACATATACACCTATGGAAACCGTGTTGGTTCCTGCCACAAGAGGCTTCTCCTCGAAGTCTATGATCCTGCCATCCTCGTTCATATTGATAACACCAAATCTGTTGATGTCATCCTCGCCCGGTGCCATATCCTTGCATACAACCGTGATATCTGCACCATTGCTTATATGCTCCTCAAGAACCTTGTTGTAGTCAAGCTTGTAGATACCGTCTCCTGAAGCGATAACTACATATGGCTCATGGCTCTCCTTGAGGAACTTGATATTCTGATAAAGTGCATCTGCTGTTCCCTTGTACCAGTAGCTGTTAGCTGCTGTGATGGTAGGTGTGAAGATGAACAGACCTCCCTGCTTTCTTCCGAAATCCCACCACTTGCTTGAGTTCAGATGCTCATTCAGTGATCTTGTGTTGTACTGTGTGAATACCGCTACCTTCTGAATATGAGAATTGGTCATATTGGAAAGTGCGAAATCAATTGCTCTGTAGCTTCCTGTGATAGGCATGGCTGCAACGGCTCTCTTTGCTGAAAGATCTCCCAGCTTATTGCTGTTACCACCTGCCAGAATAATTCCTAATGCTCTCATGTCTACTCACCTGCCTTTATAATACTACCGCCACTCGGAAGTGTTCCGTCCGGATAATCCGAAGGATCTGTGTCACCGAATATTGCAGTGTTCTTACCTATTGTTACGCCCTCAGGTATAACTGAGTTCTCACCTATAGTAACAAGGCCAAATGCGTAGATATTAGGCTTCATCTCATTGACAGCTTCCTCACCAACTCCAAGCTTGGCATTTGCACCAACCTTGACATTCTCGGCAATGATTCCCTTTTCAACATAGGCACCAGCTTCGATCGTAACCCCATTCATTATAATCGAATCCTTAACGACCGCACCCTCTCCTATGGTTACACAAGAGCCTATAACTGAATTCTCAACGGTTCCGTATATCTCGGTTCCCTCTCCGATGATACACTTGGATACCTTTGCCGCTTCATCTATGTACTGAGGTGGTATGGCGTCTGTCTTCGTATATATCTTCCAGAATTCCTCATACAGATTGAACTCAGGAACTATGTCGACAAGCTCCATGTTGGCCTCCCAGTATGAACCGAGAGTTCCTACATCCTTCCAGTATCCCTTGAAATCGTATGCACATATCTTGTTGCCGTTCTCATGGCAGTATGGAATGATATGCTTACCGAAATCGCATCCCGGCTGATCCTTCATGGTAACAAGTGCCTCGCGGAGGATCTTCCAGTTGAATATGTATATACCCATGGAAGCCTTGTTGCTTCTTGGGTTCTCCGGCTTCTCCTCAAACTCTGAGATGATGCCGTCATCATTCGTTATAACTACTCCGAATCTGCTTGCCTCCTCCCATGGAACCTGGTATGTGGCAAGTGTCACATCCGCATTCATGGACTTGTGATAGTCAAGCATGTGTTCATAATCCATCTTGTAGATATGATCACCGGAAAGTATGAGAACATAGTCTGGATTGTAATAATCTATGAACTCTATGTTCTGGTAGATAGCGTTGGCAGTACCTGTGTACCACTCGCTGTTGTTGCTCTTCTCGTATGGTGGAAGCACTGTGACACCACCAATGTTTCTATCGAGATCCCAAGGAATACCGATTCCGATATGCTGGTTAAGTCTGAGTGGTCTGTACTGTGTAAGTACACCTACTGTGTCAATCCCCGAGTTGATACAGTTGCTCAGTGGGAAATCGATTATCTTGTATTTGCCGCCAAATGCTACCGCTGGCTTGGCAAGCTTGGATGTAAGAACCCCAAGACGGCTGCCCTGTCCACCAGCAAGGAGCATGGCGATCATTTCTTTTTTAATCATGTAAGTCACCTCTCCATGCAAAATTATAAAGACATTATACCATTCTTTTTATAATAATCAAAGTTTTTTATGCATTTTCACAAAAAAAATGCGCATTTTTCGATTTTTTTAAACATTTTTTACTCAGGGTATATATGACAAATGATGTATTTTGTCAGTATCAGGCGGTATTTTTTAGTTATTACTTACTTACACTCAATTACATTCTCATATTTTTCTTATATATTATGTAATTTTCATTTTGCAAACGGATATCTTTTTCATATAATGACTATATCGGAAGAAAATCATACAAAATACAAATGAGGTGTTGAATATATGTCAGAGATATTAGTAAAAGAATACCGTGGTAATATTGTTGAGAATGCACACCGCGGCTCCATCGCAGTTGTGTCATCCACAGGAGATACAATCGCCTACCTTGGCGACATAGAGAAACAGACTTTCATGCGTTCCGCAAGCAAGCCTATACAGGTGCTGCCTACACTGCTGGCAGGACTTCACAGAAGGTTCAACCTCACCGACGAGGATGTTGCCATGTTCAACTCTTCCCACTGGGGAAGCAACCATCATATATTTGTGCTGGAGGAGATCTCGCGCAAGACAGGATTGAAGCCCGATGACATGATCATGAAGCCATGCGCTTCCACATCAGCTTCAGCGCTGGCGGCAAAGCTCACCGACAGGTCAAAGCTCCACCCAAGGCAGGGACAGAGCAAACTTCAGCACTGCTGCTCGGGAAAACATTTCAGCCTTATGTTGCTCCAGAGAGAGCTCACCGGTAAGCCGGACGGCTATCAGCTCAAGGATTCCCCTGTACAGCAGCAGATAATCAATTTCATATCCATGCTCAGCCAGACCCCTACATTCAAGATCGGGCTCGGCATAGACGGCTGTGGAGTTCCGGTATTTGCACTGCCACTTAGAAGCATCGCCATGTCCTACGCAAAGCTCATGGATCCATTCAGCCTGTCAAACGAACTCCGGGAGACTATAGACTACAACTTCTCATGCATCCACAAATATCCTGAGAAGATCAACGATTACGGAACACCTTCATATTATATCAACCAGAATCCTGACCTCATAATGAAGGACGGCTCCAGGGGTGTTATCTGTATGGCGATAAAGAGCATGAAGCTCGGTATCGCAGTAAAGCTTGAGGACGGATGGACGGATGAATATCAGGGAATGATAATCGCAAACATACTCGAACAGCTCAAGTACGAAAACACTGAACTCATCGAGAAACTGAAAAACTGCTACACGACCAAGCTGTTCAACGACTGCGGCATTGAAGTGGGTCACTCAGAGGTCGACTTCAAGCTCGATATAGATCCTACATTTTTTGAGAAGCCTGAGGAGTATGTCGACTCCGATCCTGAATTTGGCGACACTGAATCAGATGAAAAATATGACCCTGATCTTGACAGCGCATTTGCTGATGAATACGATCCTGATCTCGACAGTGCATTTGCAGACGACGATACGGATACTTCCATCCACGCAGAACCGATAATTACAGATGCGCTGGATGACGATACGGATGATGAGCAGGAGGAAAATGACAGCAGCTTTGAGATAGACCTTTTCGGAGACGGCAATCTGGTGGATGCCGCCCCTGAGCGCACACCAGAGGAGGAAAGAGAGTTTCGCAACAAGAAGTCCATCCTCGGAATGACAGTTGTAAAGCCTTCGGCCAACAAGACATTTATCAGCAATCCACGCGTGGATCCTATAAGTGTAAACTCACATACAGTTGAGGCGCAGCCGGACACACCTGAATCTGACCAGAAAGACAATTCCGCGATTCCTGAATTTATAAAGAAGGAAATAAAATCTGCAAATATCATTTCACAGAAAAAGAGAGACTGACAGAGCAGATAAGATACAGGCTCTTGGCATTGCCTGCACATACAAAAAGGCCGGTACATATACACCGCATACAATATGCGTTTATGTGTACCGGTCTTTTGCATTTCCCCATCACAGACTTTTCAGGCTGTCCTTACAGGATGGACATATCCCGATGAATTCCAGGTTGTGTGACAGTATGACGAAATCGCTGTCCGCCTCCACGCCCATCTGTGTGATGGAATCCTGATATGGAAGCTCACTGTCAAATATCCTGTCACATACCTTGCAGCGTATGTGATAGTGATTCTCGGTATTGCCATCAAAATGCTCCATCTTGTCCCCTGAATACACATTCATGACAATTCCCTCATCAACCGCATCAGAGAGCACCCTGTACACAGTTGATTTGCCTATCTTATATCCTCTCTTTTCCAGTTCATCTATCAGACTCTGGACTGTAGGATGAGTCTTGAGCTCCTTTATAACAGAGTATATGACCTGTTTCTGCCATGTGTTACGCTTCTCACTCATTGTATAGTCCTCCTTCTGGTATTTATAATTTTCTATTAGGAACAGTTCTCTATAAGAGTAAGATAACACATTCCATATATTATTTCCACTATTTTTATAATGTAAGTTTTTCCTGTGATTCAATTCCATATATGAGCATTTGCATGTGATCATATATATCACTGTCTGGTGAAGGTATATAACCTCAGTCCATGCTCTGTCCAGAGAGCGGTCTGGTCGTTGTAGCCAGTTCCCGCAAAGTTCGGAGTAAGGTTCACTCCAACGCGGTTAAACACTGCACCGGACGCCTTTACATATTCCTTCTCGCCCTGAAGCTTTACCACCTTGTCTATCGCACTCTGGGTCAGGGAATCAGGTTTCACATGCACCGGCGTAACAGTGTTGATGAGATCTCCCATGAGCTTTACGCTGTACTGCAGGCTTCTGCCCTCCATGACATAAACTGCATTCTCGTCAAGTCCCTTAGTCCGCATATGCTTGTAAGTGTAATTCGGTATCACCTGTCCCTCATAATAGCAGGACACCGCCTCGGAGCCATCCTGGGAAACCGTCATGAACTGGTACACATTCCTCTGGAGATCTGACACTGTGCCATTCTCGATCCTGTGATATTCGCCGAACTGAAGTGTGCGCCTGTGTCTCTTGTAGAACTCCACCTGCTCTTCTATTGCCTCCAGATCTTTCTTCTTCATATCGCACAGATTGCACTCATAGCCCAGCACGCCAAATGCCGCCACTCCGAATCTCGTCTCAAGCGGGGTGACTCTGAGTGTCTGGTGATTCGGGCATCCGGACACGTGACTGCTGACTACCGACATAGGGTAGCCATAGCTGTAACCCATCTGTATCTCAAGTCTCTCCCTGGCATCCGTGTCATCACTCGCCCATATCTGCGGCATATAGCACAGTATGCCGAGATCAAATCTGTTGCCACCGGCAGCACATCCCTCAAACAGAATCTCAGGGAAACGCTTAGTAATCCTTCCCATGATATCGTAGAGTCCCAGCACATACCTGTGTCCAAATTCGCCCTGCCTGTCAGACGGCAGCGTCTGGCTGTACCTGTCAGACATGATCCTGTTCATATCCCACTTAACATACGATATATTGGCAGATGAGAACACATTTGTCATGGCTTCCACTATATGGTCTCTCACATCCTTATTGGTGAGATCCAGAAGCATCTGATGACGCCCCTCGGCGTGGCTCTGTCCCGGCACTCTGACCGCCCACTCCGGGTGTGCCCTGTAGAGATCACTGTCCTCGTTCACCATCTCCGGCTCTACCCATATGCCAAAGTCAAGTCCAAGTGCATTTATCTTGTCCGCAAGCTGCTTCACTCCGCCCGGAAGCTTGCTGCGGTTCTCCTGCCAGTCTCCAAGTGAGGATGTGTCATTGTCCCTGTGTCCGAACCAGCCGTCATCCATGACGAACAGCTCTATGCCGCACTTCTTTGCCTCTTTTGCAAGCTTCAGCAGCTTCTTCTCATTTATATCAAAGTATGCGGCCTCCCAGCTATTCAGCAGAACAGGCCTCTCCCGATCCGCCCAGTGGCCTCTGACTACATGTCTTCTGACAAATGCATGCATATGACTGCTGACACCGCCAAATCCTGAATCTGAATATGTCATAACCGCCTCCGGCGACTGGAATGACTGTCCCGGCTCAAGCGCAAATGAAAATCCTTCCGGATTGATGCCGCTGAGTATACGCATACGTCCATATGAATTCTGTTCACAGCTCTCCATATGGTCTCCTGAATATATGAGATTGAAGCCGTAACACTCACCGTGTTCCTCTGAACTGCCGTGCTCAACCACCATGAAGAATGGATTGGCCCTGCTGCCCGAGGTTCCGGTCGACGATGAGACAGAAACTCTTCCCTGCCTTACAGGGTGCACCGATCTGTGCATTTCCCTCGCCCAGGCTCCTCCGAAATGTATCATGTCATATTCCTGATACATTCTCATATCAAACTGCATGGACATAAGTCTGTCCACCCGCTCCACGTCATCGCTTTCATTTGTCAGGCGGGCACTTCTGGTTATCACGTCACAGTCATCCCATGTGACATATATTAGCTCAAGCCTTTGTCTGTAGAATTTGTCCCGGAGGGTTATGGTGAGCTGTGTTACCTCGCCCGCTGTATTCTGTCGCTCATATGCTTGTATGCTCTGCAATCCACCAGCCACACCGCTTCCCACTTCTGCGCCTTGCTGCTCATTTACTGTGTTGAATCTGCCATCTGTCCCCCTATGATATTCCACCGCACACGGAAGTCCTTCAAGCTCATCCCTGCCGTTTTTTATCTCGAATGATTCGTACACAAAGTCGCAGGTCGTACTGCCATTTGCATGGGTCATACAGACAAATGGTTCGCTGACATCCCCCTTGCCGGTTGACGACAGTTCCTGCAGCAGACTTTCTAAGGTAAGTCCACCATCCAGCGCTATGGCATTGCCGGTCTCGAACAGGCTGCGGTCATGTGCCACATCCCAAAGTCCCGCAATATTCTGATCTCCGCAGTCCAGACTCCTGCCACCGTAGTACAGGTGCTCAAGGTGTCCATCCGGGCGCACGCACATGGCATACTGCGTCGACTTTGTCTCCAGTATGAATACCTGATGTTCTTCTATATATCTGATCATAGCGGTTCCTCCTATCTAAGTTTCGTCATGATCTCCTGCATCCTCTCCTCGGTCAGCTTGTATTTCCTGATGAAGAATACAAGTCCTATGATGAGAAGGACTATCGGAACGACCGTCATCATCATGGAAAGTCCCATGAGAGTTCCTGTGCTCTGCTCTATGACTTCCGATGTTCCATCTGCTGGCTGGATAAGTCCGACCCATTTGATCGCAAGTCCGGCAAAGAACACTGCAACTCCCGATGCAAGCTTTACCACAAATGTCTGCATGGAGCATATGACGCTCTCATCTCTCTGCCCATTCTTGTACTCTCCGTAGTCTATGCTGTCGGCAAGACACACAGTTATCAGCACATTTAGAAGTCCGCTTCCCGCAAATACCAGAAGTCCCGGGATGAACAGAACGTACCAACAAGGCACTCCGCCCACCGTCATACGGGTAACACCGGCAAGGCTGCAGGCAAGCAGCATCACATATCCGACGATTTCATATACCACCGAATGTACAAACAGCTTTCTCTTGGACATCTTCTTTCTAAAGAGCGGGAACAGCATCATAGCAAGTATCTGCGCACCGCCGCCAAATGCGGAGAACAGCGCATATCCGCTCTCACTTCCTATGTCATATGTGAAGAAATATATGAGCAGGTTGCTTGTTATATAGAGTGCAGAGTTTACGAGCACGATGGTGATGACCACCGCCAGAGCCTGGTCATTTGTCACCAGCGAATGGAACATCTCACCTATGCCATGGGACTCCACTACTGTGTCACCCCTCTCCTTTACATTTGCCACGCAAATGGCCTCCGAGATGACGAACACCACTGCAACCAGAAGAGCCCACCACTTGAAGCCGATGCGGTAATCCGTGATCTTCAGCTTGTCCGCCGCCAGGGCTGCGCCGCTGATGGCTGGAACTACTATCATAGTAAGTACAGTAGGGATGGCAGAACCCACGCCCGCGCAGGATCTTGCAAGTGCAGACAGATTCTCCCTCTCCTTGCCCGGCTCAGTGATGGCCGGGATCATGGACCAGTACGGAATATCCATCAACGTGTATGTGATTCCCCACAGGAAATATGTCACTGTCAGAAACACCTTCATCCCACCAGCTCCCATGCTTTCCGGCACGGCGAACATCGCATAGAGGACAACCGCATTCAGCACGGTTCCCGAGAATATCCACGGTCTGAACCTTCCCCATCTGCTTCTGGTCTTTGCCACCACGATACCCATGATAGGATCGTTAAATGCATCAAACACTCTCGCCACCATCAGCACTGTTCCTATGAACACTGAGCTGACACCAAGCACAGAATTGTAGTAGTACAGTATATAGCTGGCTACCAGCATATACACCATGTCTTTTCCCACGGCCCCTACTCCGTAGGCTATCTTTGTCTTTTTCTGAAGGCCGCCCGCAGGTGCGCCGTTCTGTGTATTATCCTGTGAATTTTCTCCCATATATAACCTCCTTAAAGGCCTAACCTTTTATATCTGCAAGCCTTGTCTCAAGCCACTTGTCAATATCGTCAAATACCTTATCCCTGCACAGCTCATTCAGTATCTCGTGTCTGCAGTCCTCATACAGATAGCATGCCACATTGTGCGAAACTCTCTTGTGGTATAACTCGTAGAGCTTCAGAACATCCCTGCCGTAATGTCCAACAGGATCCCTGTCACCGGACACAAACAGAACCGGCACATTCTTCGGTATTTTCGCTATGTTCCTGTCCTCCTGTATATAGTGGAGTGTATTGAACAGCGTCTCGTAGCCCTTCAGGGTAAATGAGAACTGGCACAGCGGATCATCCACATATACATCCACGCGCTTCGGGTCACGGCTCACCCAGTCTTTATTCGTCCTCTTTCTCACCTCACCGTCCACGATAGTGGTCTTCGGGATACCCCTGTTGTATGTTCCAAATGCCAACACTTCCATGAGGGTACTTCTGTATCTCTCGCCGTGCTGACTCTTCTCAAGCTCCAACACAAGTCTTCCGATCTGCAGCATATACTCAGGCATGCTTCCAGTTCCCATGCAGATAAAGCCGTCCACACTTGAACCCTCCGTGTAAGGTGACGGATATTTTGGATCCCAGCCGTAGTCGCTCATATATCGTCTCGCCATAAATGAACCCATAGAGTGTCCCATCAGGAAGAACGGTACTCCTTTGTATGCCTTCTTCAGACTTCTAGTGACTCTATGAAGATCCGCGACTATTGCCTTGCTCGCATCGTAGGCATTCATATATCCAAGCTCATCCATATTTGCCGCCGTGAGTCCATGTCCCAGATGATCATTTCCTGCCACCACAAAGCCCTTTGCTGCAAGATACCTTGCAAATTCATCATATCTGTCTATCAGCTCTATCATTCCATGGGATATCTGAAGTATCGCTCTTATCTCCCCCTGTGGCTCCCACACGATAACGTGCAGCTTGTCCTTGCCATTTGATGATGGTATAAATGTCTCTTTCTTCTTTACCTTATACATAATGTAACCCTCCATTCTCAGTTCTTCATATCCATCGCCAGTTTTACGACCTCATACGCTCCGTCGTATATTCCATCCAGTTTGTTCCGCTTTATGTTCTCACACATATCTGTGAGTATGCTGTCATCCTGCATGAACAGCTTCATCATCTGTAGAGTGTGCGGTATATCACGGCACTCCAGTGTTCCATCTCCGATCTCCGCCGAGTGTATCGCCCCCCACTGCTCATGCCCGCCAACTCTCTTGATGAACAGCTTTGGAACTGGATAAAAGGCCAGCTCAGACGGCTTCGTTATGAGTACATCACAGCTTCTCATGAGAAGGTTGGTGCAGTACACAGCCTCATATATATTCTCATGGCAAAATGCGTGTATTCCGTACACCTCTTCCTTAAGAGCCTTATCCGCAAATGCTGTGGTGTCGCTCCAGTCATCGAAATGTGTAGTGACAAGGCTCTCCATGGCGGGTATCTCTCTCACCAGCTCTTCCCACACGTTCATGTAGTCGCCCACATTTACATACAGGACCATGTTGCCCTTCTTCACGCTGGCAAGCGCCGTCCTGATGATAGCTGCAAATATATCCTTCTGTGCTCCGGCACCTCCTATGGTGAGAAGGAAACGCATCGGTGCCTTTTTCTTTCTTCTCTCTATTCTCCTGTCGCAGTCCTCCTCTATGGCTGCCACCAGCTCATGGTCTATATAGTGTCCAACGTATCTGATTGAATCACCAGGCATAGGCTTAAGCACCTCGTCGCCCTGCATTCCGTTCAGGGTTCTGTATCCGAGGTATGCCGATCTGGTCTGAACCGTGTGAAGGCTTCCCTCCGCAAGGTGGAGCGCCATAGGCCAGTTGTCAGGGATTGCATTCACCACATGTTTCATCCCTGCATGAACCGCCGCCTGGGCAGGCCACACATGTGTAGCCACAAGCGGGATATCCTTTGGAACATTCCTAAACACCGGTGTCATAAGCTCCGCATTCATCTGATCCGAGGCATTGTATGACAGCTTCCTGAAACCCTCATAGTTCATCGGCTCCCACACTGCTTTGTTGAAAACCTTGCTCTTTCCCGATATCCTGGATCCCATGGAATAGAGCTTGTTCTGCGCCTCAATAACCTTTCCTCCCGTGGTCTCACTGTAGGAATTGAGATCCATCCAGTACGGCTTGTATCCCAGATGATTCGCTGCAGACGCTATCGCCATGGATATTCTGTAATGTCCGAACCCCATCCTGATATTGCCAACTATGATTCCTTTGTCCCTGTCAAATTCCTCCCGGCCGCCATCCGGTATATCATCACAGACTCCGCCGTCGATCACAATATTGGAGACACCGAGAGTATCTCCAATATACGGATTCTTCACAACTGCAAGAGGATAATCCACGTCACTGTCATCACCGAATCTTTTTACAAATCTCTCTTTGGAGTTCTCCGCCTTTTTGACGACCTGACTGCTCATCCTGTTGCCAAATACAACCTCAGATCTCTTACCCATAACACAACCTCCTGTCTTTTATATATACCGCCCATCTCGCCCCAGTGAATGAAACCGGCCGCGGGCATCAATTCCATATAATCACTTCATTCATAGCGGTTCCTACTCCTTACAGGATATGCCATCCATAAGTACATCAAGTGTATACTGCACCGCCTCGTCAAATGTAAGTCCCGCGTCTATCAGGACTGTAGTCTCCATGTATTTCTCAAGTGTGGCCTCGAACATGGTCTTGATGACTGGAATCGGAATGTTCCTTATAACACCCTCGTCAATTCCGCGCTTCAGGAGTTCTATGGTATTATCCCACTGCTGCTCCATCATTACTCTCACCCTGGCAAATATCCGTGGATATGAATTCTCCAGTTGGTATATCTGCCTCCAGTCCAGCTCGCTGTAGCTGTCCGGCATGGCTATGAGTATCGCCTTTATCTTCTCCACAGTGGTCAGGTGGTCGTCATCCATGACCGCCTGCTCACTTCTCTTGATCTGCTCGTATATATATGTCGCCGTGTCAAAGAACAATGATTCCTTGTCCCTGACGACCTGATATATGGTTTTCTTGCTCACTCCAAGTCGTCTTGCCATATCGTCCATGGTGAATTTGAATCCTTTCTCCCGGAACTCCTCTATGGTCGCCTCATATATCCTCAATTTAAGCTGCTGCTGTGCTTCTCCGTCCATAACTCCCTCCTGTCCATCCGTGTCTGTCAGCTTCCTGTACATACTTCCCGCCTAGGAAACTCAGAAACTATTTTTAGTTTCCCCGTTTCCTTAATGATAACATTTCTTTGTAGATATTGCAACAATAAAAATACGTTATCTCTATTTATGTATAATTTTTGCACAATCAACACAAATCTCAATTATTAGCTGGCGAATAATTTACAGCGTTCTGACACTCACAATTACATTTCTGCTCAGGCGTACCATCTGCCATATAGCAACAATAAAAAATACGGCATCTCCCAAAGCGGAAATGCCGTATAGTACATCATATATGTTCAGTTGGAATCGCGATTTTCCCGAAAAATATTTCTAGATATAATATTTCTGTCTTTGTATCACTCCTATGGCTGCTCCACATCAAGCACATACAGCTCATGGAGTGCTCTCGTACAGGCTATATAGTGCGCATGTCTTGTGACCATGCTTCCGTCGTAGGTTCCGTCCGTCATGACGTACACTGCATCGAACTCCATTCCCTTTGCAAGGAACTTTGGAAGTACGACCACACCGCCCGCATAGACAACCGACTGATTGGTGATGAGCGTCACCTCGGTGTACTCCGAAAGCTGCTTGTACACTTCGTAGGCATCAGCCTCGTCATTTGTCAGGATAGCTATGTTGTCGTAGGCGTCCATGTCTCCATAGCTCAGCTTGTCATTTATGAACTCCACAGCTTCATCCAGTGACTCACACTGTATCTCCTCAGGCACCCTGCCGTGTCTCTCCACAGTGTTGCCGCCTACGCCCTCTCCGCCAAGTATACCGTTGCAGAACTCGGTGATCTCCGCCGTGGATCTGTACGACGCGAACAGCTCCTTGAGCTCATAGCCGCCCTGTCCGTTCCTCTTTGCAAATATCTTCGTCAGAACATCCACAACAGTCTCCTCAGGATCATAGAAGAGCACCTGATACCTGTCGCCGAGGATAGTCTTCCTGCAGCCAAACACCCTGTCTATCACCGCATACTGGAATATATTGTAATCCTGCATCTCATCTATGACGAGGTGCTTGATATTGTTGTAGGAATGACATCCGTAGAAATACACCTGCAGGTAAAGTATAGGAAGGATATCCTCATAGCATATCTTTCCATATTCATTTCTGTACTCCGATATACCCGGATATTTCTTCTCCATCTCCGCCAGGAATCCAACATACAGCTCAACCAGATTCCTCTCTGCAAATAAATTTACCATCTGCTTCTGTATCTGCCTTGCCAGATTACGCCTCTTCTCGTCCGGGAACTCCTTTGGTGAATTATCCTCCACCCTGTCTACTATGAAGTATGCTATGTTCTCGAATCTCTCATACACAGGTTTTCTTGCAAATCTTCCATTGAACATGGCAGCTATATCCTCGCCTGTATACTCCACCTTCTGATAGTGGAAATTTCTGAACTTTATACCTGACACATACCTGTCCAGATACTCATTGAAACTGTCGTAGAAAGAGATGGACGACTTGACCTTGATATTTCTCATCCTCTGGTTGTCCTGATCGCCGCTGTCTATAATGAACTCCGACTGATCCAGCTTGCTCTCATATTCCTCCTCTATGAAAAGAAGCTCCTCAAGCAGACTGTCAAATTCCTTCTCAGGCACACTGTTCTCCTCGAGCTCCGGGAGAACCTCTGATATATAATCGCCAAATATACTGTTTGGAGACAGTATCATGACATTGTCACTCTCAAGTGTCTTGTAGTTGTACAACAGCCACGCCAGTCTGTGCATGGCTATGACCGTCTTACCGCTTCCGGCGCGGCCGTCCACTATAAGGTTATACGCCGTGCGATTTCTTATGATCGCATCCTGCTCCTTCTGTATGGTAGCCACCACATTTTTCATCTTAACACCACTGTTGCCGCCAAGGGCCTCCAGCAATATGGCGTCGTTGATGTTGGAGTCAGTATCCACCGCGTCTTTAAGTCTGCCATTTGACACCAGAAACTGTTTCTTCTCCACTATGTCTCCAGAAAACTCGTCATCTTCCATGTCATCCACATGGACATTGTAGGATGCCGGTCCCTTTTCATAAGCATAATACATAGAGGATACAGGTGCTCTCCAGTCGTACACAAGCTGCTGCCCATTCATATCTGACTGATAACCGCTCATACCCACATATACCGGGAGATACTCTTCGTCATCTTTATATTTGAATACAAATTTGCCAAAGTACGGCACCTTCTTCTGGTGCTCATACACCTCCAGGCGCTTCGCAGCTCTTCTGAGGAACGCCTCATCATTGTTCACCGACTGCATGTTCTGCAGGAACTCCTCGTCGTCCATGTCTCCATGGCTGTCACGCATGTACTTCTTCTGTTCCTTTATATTGTCCTTTCCAAGCTCCATGGAGCCCTCAGTTATACTGATGCTGTAGTCGAGCTCCATCTCCACATTGTCAAAATAATCCTCTTCATCCTCCATCGTGGAGATCTTGTATTTTTCCAAATTCTTATTTTCTGCCATCTTATCTGCCTTTCACTATTTTACCTTTACGCGCTGTACACTGCTCCAGCCGCCATAAATGGTCTTGCCGCCAACTCTTCTGTAGGTTCTCATCCTCACATAATAATATTTTCCTGAGAACAGAGAGCTTATCCTGCGTCTGAGTTTTGTGGACTTATTTATCGTTGCCACCTTATATCTGTCAAATTTCGACGATGTACTGTACTGGATCTGATACCCGCTGACATACCTGACCTTGTTCCATGTTACATCCATCGTCTTTCTGGAATTTGATCTGACCGTTTTCGCCTTGCATCCCGGCATCCTGTACAACCTGACCCCCGCAGTATCATACGAGCTTGCAGAAGTACCCTTGAACGCCTTGACCGTGTATGTATAGTTTCTGTAATTAGTCACATTCTTATCGACAAATGTGAGCGTTCCCGCTGACAGCACCTTGTACTGCTTCCATCCGTTCTGCCCCGGTGCCTTGCGGTATATTTTGTATCCACTCGCGCCCTTTACTTTGTTCCAGGATACCTTCACGCCGGAATATGCATTCTTCACGTTGTACTTCGGCTGGGTAAGTCTGACCAGTGCCTTTGTAGCCGCCGGCTGTCCCTCGGCCGTGCCGTTCACGCCCCTCACCGCATATCTGTATCTGATTCCAGCCGCCGCAGTCTTGTCAGTGTATGTTCTGACTCCTGAACCTTTTATCTCAGCTATACATTTGTATGCGCTTGTCGCAGTTTTCCTGTATATCTTATACCCACTTGCATTATCCGCCGAAGTCCACGACAGTCTCAGTCCATCCTTCGAATTTCCAAGACTTTCCACCGCACAGGTTCCAACCTTTGTCTCCAGATGTTTTCCGCCAAATGTATTAGCAAAATAATCCGCCATGTATGGACAACCGTAACCGTAGTATTTATCCTTTCCCGCTGTTCCCAGATCCACGGAATATGATATCAGTCTGCTCTTCAACTGACTACTGTCAAGCTCCGGCTCCGCCAGCTTCACGTAGGCCGCCGCCGCTGATATATGCGGAGCCGCCATGGATGTTCCTGAAGTGGAAAACCCATGATTTGTTCCGGTCTTCCACGCCGATGTTATTTTCGTTCCGGGAGCGGAAAAATCTACAGCATTTCCATAGTAAGAATAGCTATCGTCAAATTTCACCGCATCCGTCGATATCCTGTCTGCTGTCTCCTCCGTTCCAGCCTTCTGCATAAGCCCCGACACTGTTATCACATCACTGCTGTCCGCAGGATATGACACACCTTCCACGTCGCTGATCTCCCAGTTGTTCACAGTGCTGTTCGTATTGCCTGCTGCCACACACATGATGACGCCATCTTCTTTTGCACTTTTTAACAATTCGTCAAGCTTCGACCTGGTGTTGTCACTTGCATTTTTACCATAGAAGCAGAAGCTCATATTGATCACGTCCGCACCGCTGTCAAGCGCAGCCATGATTCCCTGCTGTACCGTTGACACTGTGGTTGCTCCCCGGCTTGTGAAACATTTGATGATCGTGAGCCGGACATTGTCCGGTGTCGCATCCGCTATTATACCCGCCACATGACTTCCATGTCCCATGTTGTCTCCGTAGTCGCTCCGGTCTTCGCCCTCGCAGCAGTTCATACTTCCTTCCTCATTTATCCTGCCTTCAAACAGAGTATCCGAGGAATTAACTCCGGTATCTATGACCGCCACATTTACCTTAGCATCCAGCTTGTACTCTGACACCTCCGCCTTGAGCCTGTCCATTCCCATGTACCTTGTGCCCCAGCTTACAGCCTTATATGTCTCCGATGCGGCAAGCATGGCATCAACGTTCCGCTGTGCAGCATACGAATTTGAATCCAAATCTGAATCCGCCAACACATCTTCTGAATATATGACCTGATCAAGCATACATTTGTCAGGCTCGTACTCTTCCTGAAGCTTTTCGTATGCCTGTCTCGTCGCTTCCTCGGTATCGTAGCCAAGCACATAGTAATCGTATTTGTCATAACAGATGACTGTTGTCGCGCCATAGGTCTCCGGCACTTCATCTGTATACAATATGATCCTGCGAAGACTGTATATGTCGGCTGACTCACTGCTGTACATTGCCGCTGCGTCGACATCCGCTCCTCTATCCATCACATCGGCCGAGTTTACCACATCAGCTTCGTCCATGGAATCTCTAAGCTCTGACACACTGGTTACGTATTCTACATTTTCATAATCCTGCGCGTACACCTTGGTATATGTGCCAGGCGCTGCCAGCCCACCTGCCAGCACCACACAGGCAATCAGGTACGACCACCTTTTCCTTCTCACCTATATTCCTCCTGTATATAAAAACAGCTCTTTAAACCACATAGTTATCTTTTAGTATAACATAAATGTGCCGCAGATGGTGAGTAATATCTGTAACCCAAAGCCTCCACAGCACATATTTTATATCAGAGGTATATAAACCTCTGACAACACAATACGGAGGTAAAGTAATGGCAACATTCACTAATCAGGCAACTCTGTCCTACAACGGAGGATCCACCAATTCCAATATCATAACTGGAGAAATCATTGAAGTCCTCACAGTCTCCAAGACGGCTGTGGTGGACACCTACCGAACACCGGATAAGATCACGTATGTGATAAGTCTCATCAATTCCGGAACTACCACACTCACAGGTCTGTCTCTCACAGATAATCTGGGAGCATATGCAGTGGGAAATACAACAGTATATCCTCTCACATATATTCCGGATTCCATCAGATACTACACCAATGGAACTCTGGTAGCCGCTCCGGCTGTCGGTGCTGCAGCTCCGCTGACACTCACTGGAATCTCCGTTCCAGCGGGCGGAAATGCTACTATTATATATGAGACAACAACAAATGAATTTACACCTAGAGGCAATGAGGATTCCGTGACCAACACTGTTACAGTAACCGGCGCAGGACTTACCAACGCAGTCACTGCAACTGAGTCGGTTTCCCCTGTTGCAGCTCCCGATCTCGCCATCACAAAGTCTGTGAGTCCTAGCATAGTTGCAGAGAATGGTCAGATCACTTACACCTTCCTTATAGAGAACTACGGCAACACCGAGGCATCCGCAAGTGACAACGTCATCATCACAGATACCTTCAATCCGATCCTCACCGGAATCACTGTGACATACAATGGAAATGCATGGACAGCGCCAGCCAGCTACACCTACAATGAAGCAACAGGCGAGTTCGCAACAGTTGCCGGACAAATCACTGTTCCAGCGGCAACATTCACACAGAATACAGCCACGGGAGTCATCACCACAGCACCGGGAACGGCAACCGTGACCGTCACAGGAACCATCTAGCTGGCATGAGCCTGTCCGGGTCGACAACCTGACAGCTTTGGGAACATTTCCCACAAAATAGCAAAAAAAAGAAAATTTTGTGCTCAAACTCCCGGATTCCCACTGAAAAGATACACGACTTCTAATCCATGTATCCTTTCCAGGGATTCGGGGGATTTACAGCACAAAATTTTCTCTTTTTTTCATAATACCTGAACACAGCCTGACACATCACTCCACATTCTTGAGCGCCTCGTCCATAGGAATCTTCTTTATCCTCTTCATCTGCAACAGTGAGATCACCAGATAGCCGGTAAAGCTGAGCACGAACATGAGTGGGAATATCCATGGTGCCATGTATATCGGCATCCAGCCGCTTAGCATATCTATCAGCATTGCCCTGTATATCACCTTGATCGACAGGTAACTGAGCAGTATATCGAGCAGCGTCACCACCGCAACCATGACAGTTGTGGATGACAGATACAGCTTACTGATCTCCTTTGTGTCATATCCCAGTATCTTAACCATGGATATGGACACCGTGTTCTTCTCCACTATTAGTTTTGTGAGCAGATATACGAGAAGCATGAACATAACAAGTGAAAATACAACCACTATGTAGAACATACCTCCCATGGACTTGGTGAGCTGTCTGGACACCTTTATCATGTCATCCTTTGTGATCTCTGACACTACATGATCCTCTATATCGGTCAGCTTGTCATTCGAGAAATAGCCGGTGAAGTAATCCTCGTCCTTGTCAAATATTTTTCTGAAATCACCCTCTGTCACGAACACCGCAAGGGCTGCCGGATACACCACAGAACCCGTCACCTTGAGATCATATGTGTCATCAGTATAGCTCTCCTTGAGCTCAAGTTTGTCGCCATCAACTATCTCATATTTGTCTGCGTAGCTGTCAGATACCAGCACATCTCCGTCGTCCAGCTTAACCGGGAAATATTTACTGTCCGAGTGTATTCCATACACCATGATCTCATCATCTATATCTCCGGTCGTCCTTAGCGTCTTCATACAGTAGGTTTCCGCATTATTATTTGCCGTCTCCACCTGTGAATCCAGAACATACTGGTGGTCAGCTACCATATTATCCAATATGTCATTCTGATAGTGCTTCAGCATAGGATTCAACATAAGTCCGAACATCAGAAGAACCTGTGCGAAGTAAATTCCAAGAAGCATGACCACATATCCTGGAATGTTCTGAAGTATGACACGGGTCTTGAACCTTGTCATGAACTTCCAGTGAGGCAGCTTCACCGCCTTCTTTCTCTTTGATCTGCTGAGATCATGCCTCAGGAACCTCAGTGGTGAGAGCTTCAGTTTGCTGTTTACCACTAACAGGTTCACAACGATCATGATTATAAGAGGTATGACTGTGGTAAGCACAAATGCATCGGCATTCCAATACGTCACATACTTAGTGAGGGAATAGCTTCCATAGTAAAGCTGCGCACCCATATCCTTAAACACCGAATAGCCCAGCACGTTTCCCACCACTGATGCCACAAATGTAACTATGACAGGAAGTGATATGTAGTGAATAAGCAGCTCGCCCTTCGTATATCCTGAAGCCCTCAATGTTCCAATAACCGACGCTTCCTTTGTCAGAGTGTTGCTGATGGTTACCGCAAATATAAATGCAAGTATAACTATGACGATGTATTCAAACCATTTCATCATATTTGTATCACTGCCAATATCATCCCCTGCAAAGTTGATCGCCTGGTTCTGATACCTTGGAATGTAGCTCTCCACCGTAATGCCGTTCATGACCGCCTGTGTATACACAGTCTCAAGAAGGTCATCCGCCAGCTTTTTCTCATCGTTCTCCTCATCCGGCATTCCATCATCGTACATCCATGAATACGACCAGGTCTTATTTTTCTCCGGAAGATCATCAAATTCCTCATTTGACACAACCGCAATTCCGAATATCGTGGCATCAAACATAGTGTCATTGTTGTTCTGGAACATGGTACTGTAGTCGGAGAGTGCCACAAATCCGCACACGCTGTATACCTTGTCATCCGCTTTTATATCATCACCGATCTCTATATCGTTGTTCACCGCATACATTCTGTCAATGGCGATCTCATCAGTTGCTACAGGAAATTCACCATCCATCAGGCACATTTTATTTACATCGTGTCTTGGTGCGAATATCCTCAGTGTCCTTCCCCCATCATCTGCAGCATCATTTACAGAATTCACCGTATCATCTTTTGTCTCTGCATTGCCTTCCACATTACCACTATTGCCATCAGAGTCTGATCCGATCTTACTCATAGGCAGTTCATAATACGACATATCATAGAGCTTCACGCCCTCATCCTCTATATTGCCCTTCATATTGTCTGACGCCTCATCCGACAGATCAAAATGTCCATCCTCCACGTTGTATTTGTCAAATGTATTGTCGTAGGTTTTCTTCATGCTCTCACCTGCAACCATGAAGCCCGACACCATTCCCGTCGTGATGACCATGAACAGGAATATGACTATATATTTTCCAAGCTCTTCCTTCAGTTCTTTTGGAATTCTTCTCCACAATGGATTTCTCATAACAGATCCCCTTTCATATTGAACATCTACCCCGTCTGCCCAATTACCAGTCAAGCTCTACAGCGGATATCTTGTTCTCATTTAAAATGTTGCGTCTTATCATGCCGTCCCTGAGCTTCACAGTCCGGTCCGCCATATTCTTGATGGCATCATTGTGGGTGACCATGATTATTGTGTTGCCATACTTCTGGTTCACATCCTCTATGAGCTTAAGTATCTCCTTGGAAGTGTTGTAGTCAAGGGCACCTGTCGGCTCATCACAGAGAAGTATATCAGGATTCTTCACGATTGCCCTTCCAATTGAGGTCCTCTGCTGCTGTCCACCCGACAGCTGATTTGGGAGCTTATGTCTGTGCTCATAAAGCCCCAGAGTCTTTAACAGATCATCTACATCAAAAGGATTATCACTAAGGTATGCTCCAACCTCCACATTCTCCTTTACATTGAGATTAGGTATGAGATTATACATCTGGAATACATAACCGAGATGCTTTCTCCTATATCTGGTCAGTGTCTTCTCATCCATATCCCCTGTCTTCTCTCCATCTATGGAGATATAACCGGAATCCGGGCTGTCGATCCCACCTATGATATTGAGCAGAGTTGACTTGCCAGACCCCGATGGGCCAAGCAGCACACAGAACTCGCCCTTTGCGACCTCAAAATCAATTCCTCTAAGTACCTCAGTTCGGTTCTCCCCTGAACCGAAGCTTTTCTTTATCCCACTGATCTTCAAAAAACTGTTGTCTCCCATGATTCTCTCCTTTTCCACATTTTATATTCTCCATAAACGCATCGCATAGCTCTCATGCCGTACGTTGATATTTAAACGCATGATTATATGTTCATATATTTATTAGCACATATGTAGGCTCTGTGTCAACTATATTAGTGATAAATAATATCAAGTATTCTTTTATACACATTTACAGGAGCATTTGGGGATATCCCAGAAAAAAAGAGAAAACCACATTCACATCATATTGATCTGCCTGCTGTTTTCTCTTTTTTACATCTGATACCACACATGTGGCGATCAGAATCTATATTCTCTTATCTCACAGTTCTTTATGCCAAATGCTGCGAATTCCTCATTTGTCATATCATTGAAATACGACTGTACTATTCTTGATATTCCATTGTGGGCAACCAGAAGATATGTCTTCCCGGAATCTTCCGACTCAGCCTTAAGCTCATCTAACAAATTGTACACCCTCTGACACAGATGAACCATGGTCTCTCCGCCCTCATAGTGATCCAGAAAATGCGTCTTCGCCTTGGCGAATATAGCGCCGTTTCTGGCTGTTCCCTCGTATTTGCCAAAACACTGCTCACGGAGTCTCTCCTCGGCTCTCATAGGAATTCCTGTTATCTCGGATATATGTCTTGCCGTCTCCGAAGCCCTGACCAGAGGCGAATACAGGATCTCATCTATGTGATAATCTCCATTCTTTATCATCTCACCAAGCTGCTCCGCCTGCTGATGTCCAAGCTCTGTGAGTTCAATATCCGTGGCTCCACATATCTTGTTTTCCACATTCCACACGGTCTGCCCATGGCGGGTGAAGAACAGTCTTGGGCCAAACTTCTCAACAAGCACCGCCTTTGCATCGTCATATCCCTGTGTTATCCTCTTCTCAACACCTTCAGGCGAAAAGTCAAGCATGCCATCTATGGCACCACCAAGAGGAATAGACGGATATATATGTATCATCTCTGCATCATCGTATCTGTCGGTCTTCCTCTCATCGAGATGCACCACGACAAATTTTCTGTAGCCCTCATCATAGAGAGGCTGTATTGGCACATTATCTCCCCCAAGGAAGAAGCCTCCATCATAATACTTTGTCTTGTCTATCGTCTCCATAGGGAATATGACCGGTATGGCTGAAGAAGCAAGAAGTATACGTTCTATCTCCTCCGGTTCCATGCCTGACAGCTGGAATCTCTCAGGAGTAGGCTTGCCCTCCACATTGAGACATGTAGCATAACAGCTCATGTCACTGTTCGACACACCATCAAGTACTGGTGAATTCTCCAGTATGTCCATAAGTCCTTCTCTGGAGAAGAAGCCATCCTTTATCCTCATGCCTTTTGCCACAGCATCCAGTCCTATGCACTCTATTGCACTCTGTATGACTGGATTGTCTATGGTCGTAAGCTTCTCCTTGATGGACTCAAACCATTTGTTCCTGTTGTCCTCGTCTATATCCTTGTTGGACAGTATCCTGTCGTTGGTTATGTCGTACCACATCTGTGTAGCCTTATCCAGATCGCCGCAAGCGTACAATGCCGCATTCAGTGCGCCTACCGAGCTTCCTGATACCGCCTTTATATCAATCACATCTCTGTACTCCTCAAGAGCCTTCCACACTCCGATCTCATAGGAGCCACGGCCACCACCGCCACCGAGCACCAGACCGTATCCTTCCTTAACCGGCACATCCGGCTGCCCGTCCTGACCGCCCAGTTCCGTGTAATGCATCTGCTTCTTCTGCGATATAGTCTCCTCTATCGCCTTATGAAGCTCCCCGGCCTTTTCCTTTATCTCCTCTGTTCTCTCCTGAAGCTCCTGTATAACCTTTTCTTTATCCATATATTAATCCCCCTTACTATTCCATAATAAAGCTGCTCTATCCAATATTGTCATCTGATATATCCACCAATTATGATCATATGTGTGTTTCATTTTAACATGTCAGCAACTATACCCACAACCTTATACTCACTATATTCAGAAGCTTTACCATTTATAGAACATTTATTTACGCTTTATATATTATTTCTTTTATGAACATATTTCTTTAACATCCGATACACAGAATGTACACAGTACCATCTTATTATATATACAGATTGATGAGGACAGCAGATGTGCGACATGCCCAGGCAGCACCAGCGTATCTGCCGTCACTCAAACTAACAACAATCCAATTTAGATAGATGGGAGGCCGGATACCTCACAAGTCCGGTCACAACACCTAAAACCTTCCTTTATAACTTTATAAAAAAGACGGATATCAGACAATGAAACTTTTACCCATTTTCCATTTCTGACATCCGTCTTTTTGTATATATCAATTATTCTACAAGTATTTGTACAAGGCACTGCCACTCTCAGCCCTGCCGATCATGCTAAGTGCGATCCTGTCTCATGGTGTACCACCATTTGAAAACTGCACTTCCTATGATTATCACATATCCTATAATGCTCAGCATGTCAGGGATCTGATCCAGGAATACAAATCCCAATATAGCCGCAAATATGACCTGACTGTAGTCAAATACCGATATCTCCCTGGCTGGAGCCTTCTGGTATGCTGCGGTTATACTGAACTGTCCACCAGCCGCCGCAAGTCCGGCACAGAGCAGGCACACAATCTGCTGCCATGTCATAGGTGCGTGGTCCAATATGATAAATGGAAGCGTCACCAGACATGAGAATACAGAGAAACACATGACTATGACCGGTCCGCGCTCCCCCTGTTTTCCAAGCTTTCTCACATAGGTGTAGGCTATTCCTGCCCCAAGGCCGCCTGCCACACCAACCATGGCATACAGAAAATCCATATGAAACGAAGGCTTCACAACGAACAATGCACCAGCGAAAGCCAGCACAACAGATGCCCACTCTACTCGGTTTGCCCGTTCCTTCAACACAAAGTATGATGCGATGATAGCAAAGAACGGGGAAAGCTTGTTGAGGATATTGGCATCCGCTATGTTGAGCTTGTCGATTGCATAAAAATTGCAGATAAGTCCTGTCGTTCCACATATGCTTCTCGCCGCGATTCCCGGCCAGCTGCTCTTCTTTATCTTGAATTTCTCCTCAGTCCTCATGAGCATGGCAATGGCCACAACAGCGGCCACTGCATTTCTAAAGAATGCCTTCTGCATAGTTGGCAGATCTCCAGACAGTCTCACGAAGAAGGTCATCAGTGAGAAAAAGAACCCTGCCATGATTATGAACAGGATTCCCTTATATTTATCTTTTATTACCAGTCTTTTTGCCATTTGATCAACTCCCGATAATGATAAAATGCCGCCAGGTCCCGCAGCACTTTATCTATTTGAAAGCATCATCCTTGAGCCCATGCTCATACAGATACTGCTCCCACAGACTGTAATACTGCGCCTGCAAATGTATGTCATCCCAGGTATAGTCCTTTACAAGACCACCCTTGCCATCGTCCACAACCGTATTCATATCCAGATAGAAAAGCTTTATTCCATCAGCATATGCAGCTATGGCACCATTCTTGTCATCGATATTGTCATTGTTCACAATATCGTGGCTTGCCGAATAGTCGCTGGATACATGCATGCAGCCCATCATAAAGATCACTGCGTCCGGCTGAAGCGCCTGTATCTGGGCCACCGCATCGATATATGTGGATGCGTATGTCTCCGTATTGTAACCCGCCTCATTTATGCCGAGCATGATGTATATCTTTTTGAATTGTTTGCTCTTAAGCAGCTCTGTGAGTGTCTTTGTTCCATTTGAGGCGATCTTCTCACCCATCAGTCCAAATGAAGTAAGGCCCTCCATATATGCAAATTCTGCATTGTCCAGTCCGGAATACAACGCCAGTCCTTCCACTCTGGAATCACCTATGAACAGAGCATCGTCAAAATAAGACTTGTCAACCTTTATATATGGGTACTGGGTCTCAAGAGCGATCTGTGTGAGATCTCTGTAGCAGCTATTTCTTGCCTTTCTCTTCTTAACCTTCTTGTATTGAGTCTGTCTTGTCACCGGAGCAGCCGAACCGCCTGTATCTATGGTTGCTTTTTCCGTAGTTGCCTTTTCGGTGGTCGCTTTCTCTGTAGATTTCTCTGTTGTCTTCTCCGTGGATGCATTCTCAGAAGTCTGCTTCTCCGTGGATTTCACCTCCGTTGTCTGCTCCTCTACAGCCGCACTGCCCGTGGACTCCGACGTCAGCTCGCTCTTTCCCGGAGCATCCGTGCTTGTTGCGTCAGTTCCGGTTGCCACCCTCTCATCAAGCAGCACAGTCTGGGCCATAGGATGATGAAAGCTGACATCCCATTTATACACGCCAAGCGCAGCTCCCACATAACCGCCTGCGGTAACTATCACGCCGGATATTATGAGTATCGAGAACAGTGGACAGCCTTTTATCATTTGCCATAATTTCTTCATCTGCCCACCTCCTAAAATCTAAAATAAAGGAATGGATTGGAGCCACCCTTTGCTATCTGATATACACAGAACCAGAACAGTGCGAGCATTATAAGCTTGCATACCCAGTTCTTGTAGAATTTCTCTATGAGCTTTCTAGGCCACGGTGTACAGAAGATCACGCAGATCAGCAGCAGCCACCAGTATGTGTGTCCCAGCATGATCAGCTTGTCCATGGCATGTGTGGTGACTGATCCCTCTATGTTCATGCCAAACATTCTCTTCAGGTACAGTCCCAGAAGCTTCAGATCAGATATGTTAAATATTGTCCATGATATCGGTATCAGGAAGAACATGTACACATGGCCAAGAACCTTCACCTTGTCAAATACCTTGCCAAGGAACAGCTTCTCCATGAGAAGGAACACGAACAGGAACAAGCCCCATATCAGGAAATTCCAGTCCGCACCATGCCACAATCCGGTAAACATCCACACAGTGAACATGGCAAGTATCATTCTGAGCTTTCCCTTTCGGTTGCCGCCCATCGGTATGTACACATACTCTCTGAACCAGCGTCCGAGTGTAACATGCCAGCGTCTCCAGAAATCTGTGAGGGAATGTGCCATATAAGGATCGACAAAGTTCTCCGGTATCCTGAAGCCAAGTATAAGGCCAATTCCTATTGCCATCACGGAATAACCCATGAAATCAAACAGGAGCTGGAATGAATATCCCCATGAACCAAGCCATGCGGTCACAGTGTTTATTCCATAAGGGCCAACCGTCTGCACATCGTTCCACAGACTGGCTATCTTATTTGCCAGAAGCACCTTGTACGCAAGTCCCAATACGAACAGTGTCGCACCGCGCTCTATATCGTCCGCCTTGACCTCTCTGTGATCCAGCTCAGGCTTCACCTCATCGTAGTTGACTATAGGGCCGGCTATGAGCTGAGGGAACATGCTCACATATGTTCCGAACTTGATTATACTCTTGTCCGCCTGATACTTGAGCCTGTACACGTCAAATATATACGATGTTATCTGGAACGTATAGAAGCTTATTCCAAGCGGCAGCGTGATCGCCACGCTATCAAATATCTTTGTTCCCGCTGCAGTGTTTATTATCTCTATAAAGAAGTTGATATATTTGAATATGAACAACATTCCAAAATCAAACACCATAGCCACCGCCAGCCAGCAGTTTCTCTCAAATGAACAGTCGATCTCCGAATATACTTCTATATCATAAAAACGCTTGATTCGTCTTGCCACCGAATAGTTAAATATAATAGAAAACATCATCAAGAACACGTATATGGGTTCGCCATACGCGTAGAACACAAGGCTGCCTAAAAGCAGTACAACATTCCTGTACTTCGGCTTTGTCACAAAATAGATAAGCAAAAATAAAGGCAGGAATCTAAATAAGAACTCCATGCTCGAAAAAACCATAATATACTCCTTAAATAAATACTCTGTCCAGTGTGAGTATAAATACTTTTACCACTTATGTCAACCGACACTAATCCTATTTTTTCTTAAAAAAACTATTGTTTTCGACATATTTTCTCACCACCACAACATATGGTACTTCGCCCATATCCACGCCCCTATTAACATAAAAAATGCGTGATCCATATTTCATGAATCACGCATTTTTTCTCTATTCTATATATGATCATATTAAGATCTTATGATATGACACATATCCCTATGCCATGTCTCAACCTCATCTTACAGATAATCAAGTGGGTTGACATATGAGCCATTCAGGAATACTGAGAAGTGGCAATGTGTACCTGTTGAATATCCTGTTGAACCTGCGTACGCAATGGTCTGTCCCTGTGAAACCACATCGCCAACGCTTACTGCAAGTGATGAGTTGTGAAGGTACATCGTCACAAATCCATTACCGTGATCTATCATAACGTAGTTACCACCACTCTCGCCCCACTCGGCTACCGTTACAACACCTGCATCAGCCGCTGCGATAGGCACTCCGTATGAACATCCTATATCTATACCCATATGATTGGAGCTTGCTCCTGCTGTCGGTGACTCTCTAGGTCCGAAGTAGTCTGTGATAGGTCCTGATACAGGCCATATGAACTGACCTGAACCGGTTGTTGAACCGCCATTGTTACTTCCACTGTTGTCGCTGTCACTGCCTGAGTTATCGCTTCCACCGTTGTTATCCTGCTGCTGTTGTTCAGCTTCTCTCTGCTTACGCTCCTCCTCCAGTCTCTGCTGTTCCTGACGCGCAAGCTCTGCCAGCTTGTCATCCAGCTCTGACTCCTGCTTTGCGTATTCAGCCGCAAGAGCTTTCTGCATCTCAACATCATCACTGTACTTGTTGATCTCCGCATTCTTCTGGCTTATAACATCATCGAGGTCTGCCTGCTTGGTCTCCAGGTCTGCCTTTACCTTCTCTACATCCGCCAGATCATCCTTGAGTGTCTGCTGATACTCTGCTATGTCATTCTTAGTCTTTACCAGCTTGTTGAGCTGCTTCTGGTCATATGTGCTGAGCTGATCAACATACTCAGACTTGTTAAGACTATCCTCAAATGAAGCCGATGACATAAGTGCATCTATGTAAGCAACATCGCCCTCCTCGTAGAGGTACTGTATCCTCTTCTTCATCGCCTCATACTGATTATCCTCACTGACCTGAGCCTCTGCAAGCTTTGTCTGAGTCTCATCTATCTCATTCTGAAGATCCTCAGCCTGCTGTTTCTTCTCCACGATCTGTGTGCTTATATCTGTGGCCTGCTTATCGAGCTCATTTACAGCCGCTGTAAGCTTGTCTACCTTCTTCTGATACTTCTCTGCGTTTGCATTCGCCTCTTCCTGAGCCTGCTGAGCCTCTTCCTTCTGCTGCTCAACATCCTCCTTGGTCTCCTCAGCATGCACGCTGAACACAGGAGCCGCAAATATGGATGTAAACGACATGAGCAGTGCTCCTGTAGTAACCACTGCCACCTGCATACCTTTCTTCTTTATCTTGTATAAATCTATTCTCATCATTCATGCCTCCTAATCGCATTTCATAATGTTATTATCTTTTTGCCCTACTTATCAGCATTATAACACATATTGTTCCTAAAAAAGTAATAACAATTTGTGAATTTTTTGTGCATTGCTCTGACCGCATTTAACACTACACTCTCAGGTGCTTTCTTGTGGTAAGAATACTTCCTACCAGACCAACACCGATACCGAGCACAAGTCCAACCGGTACCATAGTCCTGAACAGATCCTGCTGGCTCACAAATGCGAACAGCGTTGTGACAACCTTGAACCTTCCGGCAACGTATGTCAGTATCTTATCGTACATGTAGTACAGAAGGACCAGAGGTATAGCCGAACCGACCGCGCCTATGATCACACCCTCTATGATGAACGGTGCTCTTACAAATACATTTGTCGCACCGATCAGCTTCATGATCCCTATCTCTTCCTTTCGCACTGTGATACCTATGGTGATCGTGTTACTTATAAGGAATATTGATACCAGCATCAGTATCACAACTATTCCTATGGATGCATATCCCACAAGGGATGACAGTGTCGTGATGCTGTCCGCAGTCACGTCAGAACTCTTTACCTTTCTGACTCCTGAAAGGCCCTGGGCAAATGCCACGAACTCCGGCTGTCTTGATACATCCTTGAGTGTGATCTCATATGACGCAGCATTCTTTAACGGGTTATCTCCGCCAAATGCATTCTTTGCAACCTGTGGATCATCGTAGTTCTGATCTGCAAACTTGTCCCATGCCTCATCGGCTGAGATGAAATCCATCGTCTCAACATAATCGACCGTTCTTATCTGTTCACCTATGAGCTGTATGGTCTCATCTGACGCATCCTCGTCGAAGAATACAGATATGGTGACTGTCTTCTCAAGCTCCTGCATACCTGACTGGAAGTTTACAACCACCGCATATATGATTCCGAAAAGGAACAGACATGATATGATGGTTCCCAGTGATGCAAGTGAGAACAGTATGTTTCTTCTTATATTCGCAAAGCCCTGTCTGAGGACATAGAAAAATGTACTAATCTTCATCTATGTAGCCTCCTTCCTTCTCATCACTGATTATAACGCCCTTCTTCAAGGTGATAACTCTCTTCTTCATCTCATTGACGATATCCTTGTTGTGGGTTACCACAACAACTGTGGTTCCTCTCTTGTTAATATCCTCAAGGAGGTTCATGATATCCAGTGAGTTCTTAGGATCAAGGTTTCCTGTAGGCTCGTCCGCCAGTATGATGTCCGGATTGTTGACCAGTGCTCTCGCCATGGCAACTCTCTGCTGCTCACCACCTGAGAGCTCCTTCGGGTATGATTTGTATTTGTCTGCAAGTCCAACCAGCGTCAGCATGGCCGGAACTCGTCTTCTGATATATCTCGCCGGGGTCTGGATGACTCTCTGTGCAAATGCGACATTCTCGTATATAGTCCTGTCCTTGAGAAGTCTGAAGTTCTGGAATACGACTCCAATCCTTCTTCTGACCTTCGGTATATCCTTCCTCTTGATCTTGCCGTAGTCGTATCCGGCAACAGTGATATTGCCCTCCGTAGGATCGAGCTCCTTGAGCAGAAGCCTGAACAGAGTGGTCTTGCCCGAACCACTGCTTCCAACGATAAATACGAACTCGCCTTTCTCTATATTAATATTGACATTCTTGAGTGCCTGATTGCCCCCAGGATATGTCATACTCACGTTCTCTAATTCAATCATAATATCTGTAGTCTCCTTCGACCTGTATCTTTATTTTTCTCCCCTTTACTCAATCCAAGCAGAATTGTAACAATTCTGTAACATTTTGTCAAGTGCTGACATATATTACATATCTTAAGTTTATTTTGGAAATTTCACTATTCAAATTGACCTTAGTGTAAATAAACTTTATAATATTTAATTAAGAAAAAATATGGGAGGATTATTACTTATGGATAATCAAAAAGATGCCATCCGCGATGCACGTAAGCTCGGAATTCCAAAGATGCTTTTACTTGGATTCCAGCATATGTTTGCCATGTTTGGTGCAACAATTCTTGTTCCGCTTCTCGTAAACGGATACTTCGAGGGTCAGGGACTCTCAATTCAGGTAACTCTTGCATGTGCCGGTCTTGGAACACTGTTCTTCCACTTATGCACTAAGCTTAAGGTACCTGCTTTCCTCGGTTCTTCATTTGCATTTCTTGGAGGTTTCTCCACAGTTGCAAACCTTAAAACAGGCATATTCAAGGACATGACAATGGGTGAAAAGCTTCCTTACGCATGTGGCGGTATTGTGGTTGCAGGACTTCTGTATCTGATACTCGCACTTATCGTAAAGCTTGTCGGTGTGAAGCGTGTCATGAGATTCCTTCCACCTGTTGTTACCGGGCCTATCATCATCTGCATCGGTCTGAGCCTTGCACCTTCAGCTATCTCAAATGCATCCAGCAACTGGCTGCTTGCATTTATCGCACTGGCTGTTGTCATCGTTTTCAACATCTGGGGCAAGGGAATGTTCAAGATCATTCCTATACTTATGGGTGTTCTCATCTCATATGCAGTGGCACTCATCCTTCATTTGTGCGGTGTGACAAATCCTGGTGGAACTGCTATTCTGGACTTCTCAACAGTTTCAGATGCAAGTGCACTCGGACTTCCACCTTTCCAGATCTGTAAATTCGACATCACTGCCATACTTGTCATGGCTCCTATCGCCATCGCTTCCATGATGGAGCATATAGGTGATATATGTGCCATATCAGCAACTGTAGATCAGAATTTCCTTGAGGATCCAGGTCTCCACAGAACACTTATCGGTGATGGTCTTGCAACATCACTGTCAGCTCTCTTCGGCGGTCCTGCAAATACGACTTACGGAGAGAACACAGGAGTTCTCGAGCTCAGCCGTGTACACGATCCAAGAGTTATCAGACTTGCTGCTTTATTTGCAGTCATCCTCGGTTTCATACCTAAGGTTGCTGCAGTCATCAGCTCTATGCCACTTGCCATCATCGGCGGTATAAGCTTCATCCTCTACGGAATGATCTCAGCCATCGGTGTAAGAAATGTGGTTGAGAACCACGTAGACTTCACGAAGTCAAGAAACCTGATCATCGCAGCCGTTATCATGGTATGTGGACTTGGTTTCTCAAATGGCCTTACATTCACGATCGGAGGCACAACTATCACTCTTACAGGACTTGCCCTCGCAGCTATATTCGGCATCCTGCTGAACGCTATACTGCCTGGTAACGACTATACATTTGGTGAGAACACCAAGGGTGATGTAAGCCGCGGACTTGGAATGAATCCACAGAACTCTGACATTGAGGCATAATAATTATCTGTATATTATTTATTAGGAGGTTACACAATATGACAGATTACACAGTTATGACACATCCACTTATTCAGCATAAGATTTCAAAGCTCAGAGATAAGAACACCGGAACTGCCGAATTCCGTGCACTTGTTGAAGAGATCGCCATGCTCATGGGATATGAGGCTCTGAAAGATCTTCCTACCGAGGATGTATGTATAGAGACTCCTATCGAGGAATGCATGACTCCGGTCATCGCAGGAAGAAATCTTGCGATCGTACCTATTCTCCGTGCAGGACTTGGAATGGTCAGTGGACTTCAGGCTCTGGTTCCTACAGCCAAGATCGGACACATCGGTCTGTACAGAGACGAGGAGACTCATGAACCTCACGAGTACTACTGCAAGCTCCCTGATCCTATCGATGAGAGACTTATAGTTGTCACGGATCCTATGCTTGCAACCGGAGGATCAGCTGTTGCTGCCGTTGATTTCATCAAGCAGCACGGCGGTAAGCATATCAAGTTCATGTCGATCATCGCTGCACCGCAGGGAATTGAGAGACTTCTCAAGGCTCATCCTGACATCCAGCTCTACGTTGGTCATGTTGACCGCGAGCTGAACGAGAACGCTTACATCTGCCCAGGACTTGGCGATGCCGGCGACAGAATCTTCGGAACAAAGTAAAATCTTTCAGACATGCTATTTATACCAGCAAAGACATGCCGCAGCCCAGCACATATACTGGGCTGCGGCATGTCTTCTCTTCCCAACATTTTCACACTTCTAACATTTTTATTAAGAATTCTTTTTCGATATCCATTTGCAGGCCTTTCATGTTATCATATAGAGACTGGAGGTCTTTTTTATGGAATCACAGAAGAGATATACGAAAAAACAGAGAACACTGGACATTATCGAGAGGCTGAAGAAGGAATATCCTGACACGGTATGCACCCTCGATACTTCACACGCATGGCAGCTTCTTGTCAGTGTCCGCCTGGCGGCGCAGTGCACTGATGCAAGGGTGAATGTGGTAGTCCAGGATTTATTTGCCAAATATCCAGGAGTAAAAGAACTGGCTGCTGCCGATGTCAGTGACATCGAGGCCATTGTGAGACCTTGCGGACTGGGGAAGAGCAAGGCCAGAGATATTAGTGCATGTATGAATATGCTTGTTGATTCCTATGATTGCCAGGTTCCTGACAGTCTAGATGAGCTGCTTAAGCTCCCCGGCGTAGGCCGCAAGAGCGCAAACCTCATCATGGGTGATATCTACGGCAAACCTGCCATTGTAACAGATACCCACTGTATACGCCTTGTCAACCGAATGGGACTGGTTGACGGGATAAAAGATCCGAAGAAGGTTGAGATGGAACTGTGGAAGCTTGTACCTCCAGATGAGAGCAATGACTTCTGTCACAGGCTGGTGGATCACGGCAGATCCGTGTGCACAGCCAGAACGAAGCCACATTGCGACGCATGTTGTCTAAGCGACATATGCAAAAAGATCATCTGATTTATCATACAAACGGAAAGGAGTTACTTATATGGAGTATATGGAGAATCTGACAGAATACGTGGAGAAGCAGGCTTCTCTCTGTCAGCAGCATGATGTGATAGACAAAGAGCTCTATGCCAGATACGGAGTAAAAAGAGGACTGCGTGATGAGAATGGACAGGGAGTTCTGACCGGTCTTACCAATATATCACAGATCATAGCATTTAAGGATGTGGATGGCCAGAAGGTTCCGTGTGACGGACAGTTATTGTACAGAGGCTATGATGTACAGGATCTCGTAAAAGGCGGCAAAGGAAAACGCCATATATTTGAGGAAGCTGCTTATCTTCTTCTCTTCGGAGAACTGCCTACCGAGGCTCAGCTCTCAGAATTCAGCAGTGTCATCGCCGAGTCCATGAACCTGCCGACCAACTTTACCCGTGATGTCATCATGAAAGCACCTAGTGTGGATATAATGAACTCCATGACAAGAAGTGTGCTGACTCTGGCTTCATACGATAATCAGGCTACCAACCTGGATATAGACAATGTTCTCAGACAGTGTATCGGTCTCATCGGAACATTTCCTATGATGGCTGTGTATGGTTATCACGCATACAACCATTATGAGAACGACGGAAGTATGTACATTCACAGACCTGACAAGGATGCTTCCGTGGCTGAAAACATCCTCAGGATGCTCAGGCCTGACATGAAGTATACCGAGCTTGAGGCAAGAGTTCTTGACATAGCACTTCTGCTTCACATGGAACACGGCGGTGGTAACAATTCCACATTCACCACAAGAGTTGTAACGTCATCCGGCTCTGACACATACTCTGCCATTGCCGCCGCCCTTTCATCCCTCAAGGGAAGGAAGCATGGTGGTGCCAACCTGCAGGTTATGAACATGATGGACGATATCAAGGAGCACATAAAGGATTACCATGACGAAGAGGCCATAGAGGCATATCTGGATAAGCTGCTGAACAAGCAAGCCTACGACCACAAGGGACTCATCTATGGTATGGGCCATGCCGTTTACTCACTGTCAGACCCAAGAGAAAAAGTATTCAAGTCATTTGTCGAACAGCTTGCCGCTGCCAAGGGCAGGGACGAGGATATGACTCTGTACAACAACATTGAGAAGATCGCGCCAAAGCTCATCGCCAAGGAACGCAAGATATACAAGGGTGTCAGCCCTAACGTAGACTTCTACAGCGGATTCGTGTATGAGATGCTCGGAATTCCTAGGGAGCTCTACACACCGCTCTTTGCAGTGGCACGTATAGTTGGATGGAGCGCTCACAGAATCGAGGAGCTTGTCACCACGGACAAGATCATCAGACCGGCATATAAGAGTCTGGTTAAGTATAGAGAATATGTAGACAGAGACGCCAGATAGTCAATGTGTTTTCAATAACCTTAAAGCCCTGTCAGACTTAACATTCATATGTATCCATAATATGAGACCCATATGAATGTTAAGTCTGACAGGGCTTTATGTTTTTCCTGTTTCTAGTTTGTATCCCCACTTCAATTCAGATCCCAATTAAAATATCCGGGATACATATCACAGACAATTATTTGATCTTCTCAATGAAATCGAGAAGATCATACTTGGATATAGCTCCGACACTCCTCGATGCCTCAACACCATTCTTGTACAGTATCAATGTCGGAACACTGAACACCTTATTGGCAGCCGCAAGTCCGGGATTCTCATCCACGTCCACACTGAAGAAATCCACTTCACCATTCAGTTCATCTGCAACCGTGTGAAATACCGGTGCCATCATCTTGCATGGTCCGCACCATGTTGCTGAGAAATCCGCAACCGCCACACCGCATGCCTTTATATCTTCAAAATTATCGCCTTTTACCGTTTTTACCATACTGATCATCCTCCATTCTATTGTGATGAACACACGCATCACGCTGTGCTCCACACACATCTGTATATTTTCATTTCATAAACATTCCAGATAATATCTGCTAATATTCTGCCCTTATGTTCAGCTATCTACTCATGATTTATACGTACATTTTGTCATATTCTGTCGGCCCGGTCAACAATTCTTACAGATTATTTTTATTATTTAAAATCATCTTTTAACTACAAAACTGCCCTCCTCACTAATGTTCCGGAATCCCGGGTACTCATCACAGTGAAGAGGGCAGCTTTATTTTATATTCTATATGATTCTACGCTTCGATCATCAATATAATTCTATGCTCCGATCATCAATCCAGCAGCTTCTTCATACTGTCAAGACTTATGAGAAGCGTCGATGAATTGTGAAGCAGTGCTGATGTGGTTGGCTGGATAACTCCCATCACGCCCAGGATGATAAGTCCTGTGTTGATGGTCACTATCTTGCGATAGTTCCTGTTGATCCTGCTCATCAGCTTATTACTGAGTTCCTTAAGTGTTACGAGCTCGTACAGATTGTCCGCACTGACAGTTATATCTGCGATCTCTCTGGCAATCTCCGCGCCATCACTTACGGCAATTCCAGCATCGGATGCCGACAGTGCAGGTGAGTCATTGATTCCATCTCCCACCATGATGACCTTTCGACCCGCAGTCTTCTCAGCCTCGACAAACTTTGCCTTGTCCTCAGGAAGGACCTCTGAGTAATACTCATCCACCCCTACCTGCTCTGCAATAGCCTTGGCCGTTCTGTCACTGTCTCCTGTCATCATGACAACCTTCTTGATTCCCAGCTTCTTGAGCCTTGAAACAACCTCAGCCGACTCAGGTCTGACCGGATCCTTGATGGATATGACTGCTGCCAGCCTGCCATCGATTCCCATGAACAGATGTGAATGAGTCTTGGACAACGACTCGTACAGCTCTATCTTATCCTCAGGTATCACACAACCCTCATCCTCAAATACGAAATGATAGCTTCCTATGACAACCTTCTTGCCGTCTATGCTTGATGAGATACCGTGAGCCACAACATACTCAACCTTGGAGTGCATCTCCTCATGCTCCAGCCCCTTGGCTGCAGCTCCTGCCACAACCGCTCTTGCCATGGAATGAGGGAAATGCTCCTCCAGACATGCAGCTATCCTGAGCAGTTCATCAGGATCTCTTCCGTCAAATGATACGACGCGTACAAGCGTAGGTGATGCCTTTGTAAGTGTTCCTGTCTTGTCAAATACTATCGTGTCTGCATCAGCTACAGCCTCCAGGAATTTGCCGCCCTTGACTGTGAGGTGATGCTTGTTTGCCTCCTGTATAGCAGACAATACCGCTATAGGCATGGACATCTTCAGTGCACATGAATAGTCGACCATGAGCACCGCAAGTGTCTTGGTGATATTCCTTGTTAAAAGGTATGTGAGGATAGTTCCACCGAGAGTCCATGGCACAAGACCATCTGCAAGATGCTCTGCCTTGCTCTCAAGTCCTGACTTAAGCTTCTCAGACTCCTCTATCATCGCAACAACTTTATCATATCTGCTGGTCTTACCAGTCTTTACAACTCTGACTACCAGCTCACCTTCCTCAACAACTGTACCTGCATATGCACTGTCTCCGTGTCCCTTGTGGACCGGTACTGACTCTCCGGTGAGGGATGCCTGATTGACCATGCCCTCGCCCTGATCCACAACACCGTCAAATGGAATGACATTGCCCATATGAACCACTACCAAATCATCCTTTGCGATCTTCGCACTGTCCATAAGTACATCACAATTATCCACACGCACCCATACCTTATTGATATTGAGTGACATGCTTCTTGCCAGTCCATCCACCGACTTCTTATGTGTCCACTCCTCAAGGATCTCACCGATCTCCAGAAGGAACATGACTGATCCCGCTGTCGCGAAATCATTTGTCAGAATGGATGCTGTTATGGCTGTTGCATCGAGAACCGGCACCTCAAGCTTCCTGTTCGCAAGACACTTGAGCCCCTTGCCTATATACTTGAGAGCTTTGACGGATGTCAGACAATACCGAAGCGGCATTGGCATGATCCATTTCTTGGTCATGTACCAGGCGGTCTTCCAAAACAGCTTGTCCTCATACTGTCTGTTCATGACTCTGCCTGATGTCTCTGTGAGATCCGCCGGAACCTCCACCCTGTCATATCCAAACTGTCTCAGCGCATCTATCACCGCTGCACGGTCACCATCATATATGATGATCGCGTCACAGGTTCTGTCGTGCACCTTGACCTCTTCCACTGCCTCACAGTTCTCCAGATAATACTGAAGTATGTCGGCCTGTGCCATGGTCATGCGGCTCTGTGCCATGTGTATACGCAGACGATTCTTTGTTTCATTTAAAATAGAAAACTTCAAGATCTTCGCCTCTTTCTTATGTTTTGTCTTATACTGATTACTCTTCTACAGTCTCTGCTGCATCAGCGCTCTCAGCCTCTGTGCACTCAGTATCCTCAAAGTCAGCCTCTGCTGCCTTCTGTGCTCTTGCCTCGTTGATATCCTTTGCTCCTGCGTAGATATCACCACAGTTCTCCTGGATAGTATTTGCTGTCTTCATGACACAGTCCTTTGCTCTAAGAACACCAGCTGTACAATGTGTATATACGTTCTTTGCATCCTTGCTTGAGAGAACCTTGATACCAGCTGTTCCAAATAATACTCCACCTGCAAATATTCCAAGCTTCTTCCAGTTTACCTTCTTTAATGCCTTCATCATGATTTTGTCCTCCTTGATTATATATTTATTCTGATTAATGATATGACCACTTATACGCATGATAGATTATATGACAGGCTTCGCCGTGATTCGATTTTTCTAATCACGGTTTGTTCAATCAAACTCTCCTTAACGTAAAAAATGCATTCTCGATCTTCGTACTGTAGAAAGAGTCTGCATCTGTTTCGTGGCTTTTTATTTGCTGTAAGTATAGCACTGCCCCCAGCGTTAGTCCAATATAACATTCGCAATTTAAATGACTTTTTTTCTCAATAAGTATCAACAAGCTATCTTACACTTGTGACATTTTGTAAGGTTGCTTTTTTTCCTTCTATATACTATCTTATTACTATTGGCAAAGTCATATATACAAAGGAGATTCCATGTATGGATAATTTCAATATCAAAAGTATTCTGGTAATATTATTTTTATTTTTCATAGGATGCATCATGGGCTGGTGCATTGAAGTCATATTCAGAAAGTTCTTCTCCAAGAGCAACCCAAGCCACAAATGGATCAACCCGGGATTCCTCATCGGGCCTTACCTGCCTCTCTACGGTTCAGGCCTTGTGGTGCTGTATCTCCTGTCCCTGATCCATATAGATGCTGTTGACGCCCATCCTGTTTTGCAAAAGGTTCTGGTGGTACTGATCATGGCCATCGCCATGACCGTTGTGGAATACATTGCCGGACGTATATTTATAATAGGAATGAACATCAAGCTGTGGGACTACTCAGATGAGTGGGGCAATATACAGGGCATCATATGTCCGCTGTTCTCATTCTTCTGGGGTGTGATCGCGGCACTGTACTATTTCTTCCTCCATCCACACATACTGAACGCTGTGTACTGGCTGGCGGATCACCTGACATTCTCCTTCTTCATCGGTTTTTTCTACGGGGTATTCGTAATCGACTGCGTTGTATCATTCAACCTGATGAACAAGGTGAAGAAATTTGCGAAAGAGAATGATCTTATTGTCCGTGTTGAGGAACTCAAGTCCCGACTGGCTCTGGATCGTGAGAAGTTCAAGGAGAAGCCAAGCTTCCTTCTCTCTCTTCACGATACAGCATCGATCAAACGAGCATTTGAGAATAACCCTGAAAGCTTCTCCATAACAAAGAAGATCAAACTGAAGGCTGAACAGCTTACAGAGAACGTAAAGGAAAAAAGCGCTGTGATAAGTGAAAATCTCAAGGAAAAGAGCGAGGTGATCACCGAGGGTATCAAGGCTGCCGGAACTGAGGCAAAGGCCCGCATAGGCGAGACCCTGAATCGAAATGATTCATCAGATGTGGCCGACACAGATCTGTTCGACAATTCCCACAGGGACATAACAGAACACAAGAATGAAAAATAATATCATTCTAAGCATATAACAAAAGCAAAAATACCATGTACAGGCGAAATGCTGTACATGGTATTTTTTACGCGCTCTATTTACTTTTTATCTGTACTTGACACTAGCCTTCTTGTAGGTTCCTGCCGTCTTTCCTTTGTATGGTTTTACAAAGTATGTGTACTTTGTTCCTGACTTCACACGGCGGTCAAGATATGTTGTGGTCTTTGCTTTCACAACCTTCACACATTTGAATCTGCCGCTGCCTGTCTTTTTGTATATCTTATAGCCGGCGGCTCCCTTTGTCTTCTTCCAGGAGACTCTTACTCCCTGTGAGGTATTCTTTGCTCTTGCGGTCGTGCAGCCTATATAATACTGGCTCTTTGCCTTGGAGCCGCCCTTTGTATAGCTGTTGTATGCCGATACTCTGTATGTGTAGGTCTTTCCTCCTACAACAGATCTGTCTACCATTGATCTCACAGAGCTTCCCTTCACTGTCTTTATAAGTCTGTATGCACCCTTGCCTGTGCGTCTGTATACCTTATAACCGGTGGCTCTTGAATCGGTATTCCAGGTGAGGCTTATTCCCTTACCTGTATTCTTCGTTTTGACCGTCACCGTCGCAAGCTTCAATTTGTCGAGTGTGACATTCTTGGTATATCCGCAGTTGCTGCATTTGTACTTCTGCGATCCCTGGGATGTGAATGTCGGCTGTTTTGTAACCTCTCCCGCCTGCCATTTGTGGCTCATACATGCTCCTAGATAGTAAGCGTCCTTTCTTGTACAGGATGGAGTGTCGGAAACCCAGATCACAACATCATTTCCGTAATATCCCATTCCATATATGTTTAAACCTGATACATACTTCTGTCTTATGTCATATATAGCCCACGCCTTGCGCTCATTTACCTCAAGATCTATCCATGCAACATACCTCGATGTGCAGAAATAGAGCTTTTCCTGTGCAAGGAACAGTGTTCCATACTGTTTGTTAAGTGTCGTACCATCTGTATCCAGCCATTCATCCTGCCCGGTAAATATCGTTGTATTTACACCGTTGCTGAAGCTGTACTTGTTTATCTGATAGTATGATGACTGGCTGCCCTGCTTTATGCTGTACCAGTAGCCCTTTCTATAAAAGATGACCTTATCAACGCCATTCCAGAACTGGCCTTTTTCATATCGCTTATCCGTGGCATTGCTGTATGTTCCCTTCCACACATTTCCCACCTTTGTGTCATATCTGCCAAGATAATAATTGCTGCTAGCGGCCTTAGTCTTACTGTTCAAGGTGTCAAAGCTTACAAGGAAATAATCATGCATCGACCTTCCCGGTATATCACTTGTGGGATCATCCCAGGTTGCGTCAACGTGATACCACTTTCCACCTATATTTACAACATTCCACGCATGGTTTACATACTGGCTTGTGGCAACTCCACTCGGAACCCCGGCTTTCCTGAGGAAATACCACATGGTCTCCGCATATCCCTGACACACGCTGCTCCTCTTAACCAATACACCATACATATCATACATGTGGTCTCTTCCGGTTGTTGGATCAAATTCCTTAGCCCCGCTGGTGTCATATGCAACTGTGGATGTCAGGAACTCATGATATGCAAGCACGATCTCTGCCGGCTTCATGTTCTTTGTATTTATCTGCTTGTTCACTTCCGCTATGGCTGCATCCAACTGCTTCTTTTCGGTTCGGGCATTTGGCTTGTATGAGAACTTCAGATACACGACCTTTCCTGTGGTCTGGTCATACAGATAACTGTATCTTGCCACATACACGACCTCGGGATGCGCATTCATTGCGGTTGTGACTACATTTGCAACATTTCGTGTGGTCAATCCCCAGCTCTTTACATTGAGTCTCGGTGAAAATTTCTCCACAGCGCCGACAATGGCACTCTCATATTTCTTTGAATTTGCCGCTGCCAGTGACGCTTCCGATGAATCCGATGCTTCATCTTCTATTATCTGTCCGCCAAATTGCAGGATACCTGAAGTATCGCCCTCCTGCTCAAGCAACTGACCATAGCTGCTCTGTGATGAGTCATACTGTTCCTGAGTATCTTCCGCAAATGCTGGTATTTTTCCGCCGTACAGCACACACACAGCGATGACGCCCACCACAAATATCATCCTGATACGCCGCACAGCTTCTGTGAGTCTTACATTTTCATATTTCATTCTTTTTCTCCCTTATAATTACGCAGTAAGCATCTACCTTTTTATTCTCTTCTGCGGTGACGCTGCACTGTATGTCTTATTATTCACTGCCTTCACAATGTAATAATAAGTCTGACCTTTCTTTGCCGTTTTGTCTGTCCAACTGAGAGTTTTCGCTGTTACAGTCTTGACTGCCCTGTATTTGCCTGTTGGTGTCTTTCTATACACAATGTATTTTTTTGCACCGGCAGACTTTTTCCATGAAAGTTTCACTCCCTGTGCTGACTTCCTGACCGTGACAACCGGAGCCTTGATGTAGAGAATACTTGCCTCTGTATATCCACTGAGTACATTTCCATTATATGCCTTTACACAGTAGTAATACCTGTTTCCTGACTTGACTGTCTTGTCTACATAGCTTGTCGTTCCCGACTTGACTGTCTTGATGCATACATATCTTCCCTTGGCGGTTCTCCTGTATATCTTGTAACCAGATGCCCCTGACGCTTTATTCCAGGTAAGCTTTATCGCGCCGGCCTGCTGTGCAGACTTTACGGTTACCTTCGCAAGCTTCAGCCTTGCAATTGTGACCTGCTTTGCTGCGCCACATGTCTTGCACGTATATTTCCTGACTCCTGTAGCTGTATATGTAGCTTTCTTAGTAACCATTCCATTATCCCATGCATGGGTCGTACATACAAGCTTGGCTATAGTCTCGGTCTTTGTCTCGCCACAGTTTGTACAGGTGTACTTTCTTGTTCCCTCTGTCTTGTATGTTGACTGTATTGTCACTACTCCGGCATCCCATGCATGCTTTGTACATACCAGCTTGGCTATCGTTTCGGTCTTGGTTGTTCCGCAATTCTTACACGTATACTTTTTGGTTCCCTCTGTCTTGTATGTCGGCGCTGTCACAACCTTGCCGCTATCCCACACGTGGCTCGTACATACAAGTTTGGCTATCGTTTCGATCTTGGTCTCACCACAGTTTGTACAGGTGTACTTCTTGGTTCCTGTACTTGTGTAGGTCGGCTCCTTTGTCACCACTCCAGCATCCCACTTGTGGCTTATGCACATCTCGAATGTATACTCGGCATACTCCTTGTTATACTTGCTTGAATTGCTTGAATCCTTAGTTTTCTTTATATTAGGAGAATCTGTAATAAAATACACCAGCTTACCATACTGTTCTCCAAACGCATATAAATTATTTCCTGTTGAACTATTATACTGTGTTCGTATATTTATAAGCTCTGTAGGAGTTACATTTGTTGATGTTATATCTATCTTGTTCAAGCTATCCGGAGTCGTAAAATATAAATTATCACCTCGGAGATATATTGAACTATAAACACCAGGATAATACCCACCACTCGGAGCTGTCCATTTTGCAGTGCCCGAATACAAAACCTTGTTTATGTTAGTCGAATACTGGTACTTATTTATGTTAAATGATGTTTTCGAACTGCCCTCACTTATGCTGTACCAATAACCGTCTTTATAAAAAATAGCTTTCTCAATACCATTCCAGAACTTACCACTCTCATAAGTGGTGTCCACCGCTGTCGTATATGTATCTCCCCACTGTGCACTGACAACCATATCCGTTCTGTCCTTAGTATGGTTGATGAGTGTATTCTTATTCATTGTATCAAAGCTGACAAGGAAATAATCATGATATGATCTTCCAGGCATATCCCACACCGGATCGTCCCAAGTTGCATCTATGTGATACCATTTTCCATGTATCTTAACTATGTTCCATGCGTGATTGATATTTCCACTTGATGCGATTGCACATGAAAGACCAGCCTCTCTTAGCAGATAAAACATAGTCTCTGCATATCCCTGACACACACAACTATGTTTAACCAAAGCTCCATACATATCGTACCCGTGATTTGCAGCGATCGTTCCATTGAAATAATCCTCATATGCATATGCAACTGTGGATGTGAGATACTCATGATATGCAAGTACTATCTCTTCATCGCTCATTCCACTGGTATCTATCTTACTCTTGACTTCCTGAAGTGCAGCATCAAGCTCCTGCTGCTCCTCCTTTGCATTTGTCAAATATGTAAATTGTATTTTGGTGATTGAAGAGCCAGAAGTCCAATATGTATAGCCTCCCGACAGACTGATAAACTCGGGATGAGAATTGATAATAGATTTTACTGCCCCGTTATCAATATCGTCTCTCGTAAGGCCAAGTTCCGATACATCTATACTCGTCTGCCACGCCTTGATTCCTTCAACAATACGCTTCTCAAGTGCTGTTGCATCATATGTGGATGCCAATGAAGCCGCACCATCCTGCTGCTCAACGACAACGCCAAGTCCGCCTTTCTGCAAAGTGTCGTCCAGATCATCATACCCTACCGTAACCTGACTCTCATCTGAACTTACCCGTGTCTGATCAGATGCATATGCTCCCACTTTACCGCCTGTCAATAGCACAACCGCCGCCGAAAATGCCAAGGCACCGATACAGATTTTTCTGCTCAGTCCCCTTAACAACTCAGACCTTATACTGCCTGTCACCGCTATATATGATTTCCTCTTTTTTCTCATAAAACTCCTCCTTAAACGATACGTTTCTTCCTTATATTTCCGTTCATCCCTCAATACTTTTATTATATAGATTTTTGACACTGTTCGATAGCTTTTTACCTCACTTTTGTATATCTTGTAGGAATTGACAAATTGCGCAACTTCGAGCAATTCATTATATCTTAATCACAAGCAATTATATCTCTTACTTCAAGCCGTTTTTCTTAATTATATACAATATTGTCCTGATGAATGGCAGTGTGTATATTTTGTGTATTTTGCACAAATTAAAATGTATTATCAAATTACAATTGAATTATTTGTCTATTTGTGCTACCTTTAGATAGCAAGCTGTGCAACCGCTTGCGCATGTATTTTACACTAAAAACAGATAACATAGAGCACATTACCTTTATTTATAGGAGACGACAGATAAATGAACAAAAACAAGCTTTTTCCACAGATAAACGGAATACTACACGGCGGTGATTACAATGCTGAACAGTGGCTTGACCGCCCTGATATTCTGGCAAAGGATATCGAGATGATGAAGGAGGCAGGAATGACTTCCGCCACTCTTGGAGTTTTCTCCTGGTCAGCTTACGAACCTATTGAGGGCGAATATCATTTTGACTGGCTGAAAGACGTTATGGATAATCTTTATAATGCTGGGATTTACACAGTTCTCGCAACACCATCTGGTGGCAAACCGGCATGGATGGCGCAGAAATATCCCGAGATCAGACGTGTTGATTCCTATGATGTCCGGGAACACCAGGGTGTACGTGAGAACCACTGCATGAGCTCACCTATTTACAGAGAAAAGGTCTACAATATCATCCGTCAGCTCCATGCCCATGTGGGAAACCATCCAGGACTCATCATGTGGCATGTGTCAAATGAGCTTGGCGGCGAGTGCTACTGCCGTCTCTGTGTGAAAAGATTTCAGAATTACCTCGCAGAGAAGTTCGACCACGACATAAACAGGCTGAACAAAGCATGGTGGACCACCTTCTGGAGTCACTCATACAACAGCTTCTCACAGATTGAGCCACCATACAAAAATGGTGATTTCAGCATCATGGGGCTGAACCTCGAATGGAAGAGATTTACCACATGGAACATGAACGATTACATGAAGTCAGAGATAAAGCTCCTCCGTGAACTCACCCCTGAAATACCTATAACAACCAACTTCATGCAGCTCTACGAGGGTCTTGACTACAGACCAATGGCAAAGGAACTTGACGTAATCTCCTGGGATTCATACCCTAGATTCCACAACGACTATGAAAGCCTTGCGGATGTCATGGGACAGAACACATTTGACCACGCAGTCATGAGATCCATGAAGAAGGATAAGCCTTTCATGCTTATGGAGAGTGCTCCGGGGCTTGTAAACTGGCATCCATATAACAAACTAAAAAGGCCGGGCATCCACAAGCTGTTCTCATACAACGCTATAGCCTGCGGTTCTGACACTGTTCAGTACTTCCAGTGGCGAAAGGGCAGAGGCTCATTTGAACAGTATCACGGTGCCGTTGTCGACCATCTTGGAACAAATGACACCAGGGTATTTAAGGAGGTTGCCGCTCTCGGCAGCGAACTTGCCGGACTCTCCGAGATAACCGGAACGCTCATCAGATCAAAAGTGGCACTGCTGTTCGACTGGGACAATATGTGGGCTATAGATGATGTCAAGGCATTAGGTCAGGAATCAAAAAAATATCCTGAGACATGCATGTCTGTATACAAGGAACTGACAAAGCTTGGTGTCGACGCGGATGTGATTGCATCCGATGATCCGCTTGACGACTATGATGTGATCGTGGCTCCTATGCTCTATATGCTCAGGGACGGTGCTGCAGAATCTCTCGCTGCATTTGTAAAGAGAGGCGGGCAGCTCCTGGCTACATACTTCACCGGTTACGTGGACAAGAATCAGCTCTGCATCCTTGGGGGATTCCCGGGAAATGGGCTTGCAGATGTATTCGGAGTCATCAGTGAGGAGATCGATACTCTGTACCCATCTGACAGAAACAGCGTGACATTCACAGATGGAAGTTCATGTGGACTCCGGGACTATGCGGAGATCCTGAGAGTTGGAACAGCGGAAGTGCTGGGAACATACGATTCTGATTTCTATGCAGGAAATGCAGCAGTGACAGTGAACAGCTACGGCAAAGGCAAGGCCTACTACGTAGCTGCAAGAATAGATTACAGCAAACTTGGTGAGATCATGGAGCGGATGCTGGCAGATACCGGAATAGCAACCAAATGTCTGCCTGACGGAGTTCAGTATCACCGCAGATACGCAGATGACGGAACCTCATTTGGTTTCTACCTAAATAATACCGATGAACCTCAGTCCATATCCGATGTTCATGGAACCAATATTCAGACTCAGAATGTAGTTGATGGAGAGCTTGAGTTAACCCCGCTCGGAGTCGCCATCATCAAAGAAAAACAATTAATATAATCATAGTAATGACTTATCTTCCTGTCTTACCCATACAGGAAATATAGTTTTTATATTTTGCAGTCTGCCTGATGCTTGGACCGTATCTCCCTCCCTGTATATTATATCCTTTGCGGTCAGACACGCCAGGTGGAACATATACCTTAAAACCTTTTTAAAAGGCGGTGATACCTTAATATTGTGTATCACCGCCTCGTGTTTTTTGTACCTTTACTTATATCTGTCACAAATGTGTTATATCATTCTGGGTATCGAGTGATCGCATCCGGCGCCCATCATTAATTGTCGAGATGCTCCAGCTTATCCTCTATCGCCTTGATAACAATCTTGAGAGCCTTTATTCTGGCATATTTCTTATCGTTTGACTCCAGTATGTGCCAAGGTGCAAAGCTTGTATTGGTCTTCTCAAGCATCTCATCGACTGCCACCTCGTAGCTATCCCATTTGTCACGGTTACGCCAATCCTCATCAGTGATCTTCCAGCGTTTCTCAGGCGTGTTCTGCCTGAGTGTGAACCTCTCAAGCTGCGTGTCTTTGTCGATCTGTACCCAGAATTTGATGACTACAGCTCCCCAGTCATGCAGTTCCTTCTCAAATTCATTTATCTCATTGTATGCACGCTGCCAATCGTTCTCCGAGCAGAATCCCTCAAGTCTCTCAACCATGACTCTTCCATACCAGGTTCTGTCAAATATAGCCACATGCCCGGACTTTGGAAGTCTTGTCCAGAATCTCCACAGAAAATGCCTTGCCTTCTCATGCGGTTCCGGACTTGCTATAGGATTTACCACATAACCACGGGCATCAAGTGCCTCCGCTATCCTTTTGATATTTCCACCTTTGCCTGCCGCATCCCAGCCCTCGTATCCGATGATAACCGGTATCTTCTTCTGGTAAAGTTCGTTGTGCAGTCTGCCGAGCTTCTTCTGCAGCTTGCCGAGTTCTTCCTTATACTCCTCGTCCGTGAGTTTCTTATCGAGAGACACCTCGGAAAGTTTCGGAATCTTCTTGAGCGCAAATGTATTCTGCAGTATAGGTACAGCATGCCCCTGATTGAGCAGCGCAGTCTCCACGCCCTGATTTATGATGTCAAGTATCTGAAGTTCTGCCCATTTTCTCTCCTTTGCATCTATCATGTACCACGGAGCATTTGACAGATTGGTGTCATACATAAAGCTGTCGAACGCCTCAAGATACTCGTCGTACTTTTTGTTCTGCTTCAGATCATGCTTAGACACTCTCCACTTCGTAGTTTCATCTTCAAGAAGCGCAGCAAGCCGCTTCTTCTGTTCGTGCTTGTCTATCTGGAAGAAGAATTTCATGACCAGATATCCGTTGTCCGCCAAGGTTCTCTCGAATCTCTTGGTACTGTCAACTCTCTTCCTGTATTCCTTATCTGACAGTTCCCCGGACATCTTGCCACCTACTATGTCCCTCATCCAGCCACCATCCAGAAATACAAACTCCCCCTGCTCTGGTATTCTTGTAAAATACTTGTACAGGAATGGTCTGCGTTTTTCCTCGTCAGTGGAATACTTTACCGACTCCACCTGAAAAAATCTAGGATCCATATTCTTGATGATCCTTCCGACAAGACTTCCCTTACCTGCGGCTCCCCAGCCCTCAAATATTACAAATACAGGTATCTTGCCTTCCTTAACCTTGATCTGATTGCGCGTCAGATTCTCTCTGGCGATCTTTAACCTTGCGTCTATCTCTTCATCCGATGGACGCTCAGGCTTATTCCAGTCCTTTAACATGTAACCCACTGCTCCTTTCACATTGTCTCTTCATTTGTTTTTATGAATAATATGCCCCAATTTACAGAAACAAATGCCGCTTCGCGTCGCGCTTTTTCCTTCTTGCTTTTTGCATACTCGAACCCTCGCGCTGTCGCGCTCCATGTTCGGCTCCGCCGAACGGGTTCTCGTTGATATCGCAAGAAAAAAACAAATGTCGCTTCGCGTCGCTTGTTTTTTCTTCTTGCGATATCATTATACTACTTTCTTTGGGGGTGATACATCTGAAAAAACATTAAGATGTGTGAGGGAAAGCATATTGCAGAGTTAGAACTCATATGCTATAATGTCGGCAGACAAAGATACTAATATTTTCAAGATGTACTAACCCATAGTACAACAAAAACCCCAGTAGCGCCTACTACTGGGGTTTTCTCCGTCTTTCAAAGGCGACGTACTCCTTGGGCTGATTGCCAGCTACTTGTCTCTGTCCAACCACTTGCAGATATAGTATGCTACTATACTAGCCACAACAGAAATTCCAAAAGATACTAATAAACTCAACAAGACATACGCCCCCTTTCCTAGCCTGTCTAGGGGTGGCAACATCTGTATTGTGACATATTATCTCTTTCTTTTCAACAGGTTTACATAACTATACGAATAGGATAGTTTTGTGCTTGTCTTATTTTTGAATTTATTTCTTATTATCACAGAGGAAATGAATGTTGCGAAGATAAGAATCATATGATATAATGTCAGCAACAATGAAACAAGAAATTCTGACATATGCTTTCCCAAAAGCATAACGAAAACCCCAGTAGTTGGCGCTACTGGGGTTTTCTCCGTCTTTTAAAGGCGACGTACTCCTTAGGCTGATTACCACTTACTTATCTCCGTTCTGCCACTGCGATCCCCCCTTTCCTAGCCTGTCTAGGGGTGGCAACATTTTTATTGTGACATATTATCTCTTTCTTTTTCAACAGGTTTACATAACTATACGAATAGGATAGTTTTGTACATATTCACACAAAGAAAAACCCTAGAGGCTGCAACCTCTAGGGTTTTCTTATCATTATTAATGTTGCTATTATGACAGCTCCAGATCCGGCTTGCCATACTCAGCAAGCTTCACATCGTATGCCTTGCGCATAGCTGTCTCAAATGGTATCTCCTTCATAGGAGAGTCCAGTCTTTTCAATAGATAATGTACAAAATCAGGATTCTGAATGAGCAGTGGTCCATGAATGTATGTCGCAATGACTCTATTCTTGCAGATTCCCTCATTCATGGTATCTGGGTTGCTTCCCTGTCCGATCTCCACCTTGCAGAATGTCATATCCTCCGGTATGCCGTAGGTATGGGCAAATCGGCTGGTGTAACCGATGAGTGTCATATCGTTAAACTTTGCCTTGATGAGAGTGTTGAAACGATTTGGAGCCTGGCGGACTGAGTACATGCCCGGAACAACGCCAAGTCCTGTAACTCTGGTTCCGTCCTCTCTCTTGATATAATCTCCGAGGAGTTCCATGGAATTGCCAACCAGAAGAAAAAGCGCCTTGCCATCCTTCATGCATGCTGCTATCTCCTCCTTGTACTGCATCAGTCTGTCAAGCACGAGCTCCTGACTCTTCTCGCTCATGGAACACATATATACCATGTCGATGTTCTCTCTCAGAAAAAGAGGCTTCTCGTTAAGTCCTGTTGTCACAAATTCTGCATCCGGCAGACATTTCTGCAGATACATTGTATTTCCCTTGTCACCGTAGAGTGTGCATATTTCCGGATATAAAATCTCGATCTTCATTATTTGTCACCCTCCAGTCTCTTGATTATCTTCTTCTTCATCTCGCATGACATTCCATAGTTCTCGCAGTCATACAGGATGTATATTCTGTCGACGCCATCTATAGTCACATCATCTGCCGCAGCAACCTCGCTGAGATTTGTAAGTATCTTCTCCTCCGGGATACCTGCCAGCAGACATCTCACCTTGTGGTCGTAGCATCTTGGTCCAGTACAGATGACCTGTACAACATCATCTCGGTTGAACTGCTCATACTCCAGATCATATATCCAGCCTGAGAACTCTATACTCTTCTGTCTGTCCTCGAGATCATCCATCGCAAGAAGGATAGCCTTCTTTCCCTCCTCATTTGCCACATACTCAAATGTTCTGGATGAGGAAACTGCACTCTGTCCCTTTGAGAGTGCCTGAATGACCGTAACACCATTAACTGTGGTCTCATTGTGACGGGAGTCTGGAATATGGATCTGACCCATGAGTTCCTTTACCCTCTCAGCCGAGAGGCCGATCTCGCGCAGTGCCGATATAACTGTAACTTCATTATATATATTGAAGAGAGCTGTGTGGATCAGTGGATAAACTGTCTTCTTGTCTCCCTCCTGTATAGTAATTGTCATCTTCTCTCTGTCTATGTCAGTTGCCAGATATTTCTTGTCCGGGGAGTGAAGTCCACACTTTGGACATACCACATCACCGATGTGATGATATCTGAGGTAATTGTACTTCAATTTCTCGCCGCAGTTAGGGCAGATCTGATAATCCGCAATAAGATTATACGGCTCAGTCTTGTCATCAGGCTGCTTGCCAATTCCATAGAACACTCTGTAGCTATCTTTCTTCAGCATGCTTGAGCAGAGCTCGTCCGCATTCAGTATAACCTTTGCCGAATCAGGGCAGTAGGTATCTATAACGCTGAAAATATAATCAGGGTGAGCATTTCTCTTGAGAGAATCTCTAAAAAGTCCTGTCACAATGAGATAATCAGGCTTCACATATGGAAGTATCAGTCTTGATGCACGCTCATCCACCTCAAATACAGTGGCGTCCACTCTGACTTTTCCTGTAAATGTCAGACTGTTGATGACATTTGTCGTACAGCCTGGAACGATATTGGAACCTGTTCTGTTGCTGACAACTCTTCTTCCATCCTTCTCCAGAACATCAGTTATCAGGTTGCTGCAGGTTGTCTTGCCATTTGTTCCTGTGACACATATAGTAAGCGGTGCCTTTGGAGCCTGTGCCAGAAAATCCGGACATATCTTAAGGGCTATAACTCCAGGTGTGTGGGTACCGTTTCTACCCAAGAGCTGAATGAGTCCCTTACTCAGTTTTGCGGCGGCAAGAGCCACATGAAATCTAAAAGATGACATAGCTATTCATTCTCCTTCATACTTAAAACTCATGTCATTCTACAACCTTTGACATTGCTTGTCAATTACACGAACCAATTGCAAGCCTATGATTTTGCCTCTTTCCAGTGTTTTCTGTAATTTGTCCTGCGATATGCACTCGGAGTACTGCCAAACCTGTTTCTGAAGCATTTTGTAAAGTAACTGTTGGACGCAAATGCAAGATACTGGGATATCTCTGTGCAGGAAAAGTCCGAGTAAAGCAGCATATTTCTTGCGGTCTGGAGTTTCTTCTCCATGATGTAATCAGAAATTGTCTGCCCAACCTCCTTATGGAATAGTTTACTCAGATACGAGCGTTCCACTCCCACAAATTCTGCAATTCCTGTAATTTCTATTCTTTCGTGCAGATGATCATACACATAATCCATCGCCCTTACACAATGCGGTGATATAGCTGCTTTCTTTTTCACCCTTTTCATCCGTCTGGCATAGTCCATGATCAACTGATTATGTACATTTATGATCTGCTGTTTAGTCTGCGCCTTGTCCAGCTTATTAATATAGAAGTCACTGAGATTGTAGCTCTCCATCTCTTCCATGCCCTCTTCTATGCAGAATCTGGATATCATCGCCACTAGTACTATCTCATGATATCTCTGATTGCGGATCTTATCATCTGACAATATGCCCCTTGCAGCAAGGACCGCCTCATCCTCCTCTCCCGTCTGCAGCATACCTGACACTGCCTTCACATCACCACTGCTCACAAGCTGGTAGAAATCCAGCTCGTTGTCGTATGTGGAATGTGCCAGTCCATATTCCCTCTGCACAAATTGCTGCTTTACTATCTCATCCGATATCTTCATTGCCTTTCTGCCTTTCCTCTGTGATATTCATATATCTCTATCACACATTTGTTATATAATTGACACATTTATTATATCCTCTTATCAACGCAAATGCTACTATAAACTCACAGAAAATGAAACAGACAAATGCTCATGAACAGACAAATGAGCACGTTATATAATTTATTATTTCACAGGAGGTTAATGATTATGAAAACTTTAGACGGATTCAAAAAAGGTGTAAACTTAGGCGGATGGCTTTCACAGGGACCACTTGACAAGGAGCATCTTGACACATTTATCACAGAAAAAGATATTGCAAGAATAGCATCTTGGGGACTTGACCACGTTCGTCTTCCTATCGATTACGATAATTTTGAAAACGAGGACGGAAGTGATAAGGAATACGGCTACGCTTACATCGATTCATGCATTGAGTGGTGCAGAAAGTACAAACTCAACATGGTCCTTGACCTGCACAAGACATATGGATATATATTTGACGACGAGGCTCATCTTCTTGAATTCTTCCATGAGAAACTTCTTCAGGATAGATTCTATGGAATATGGAGAAAGCTTATAGACAGATATGCAAAGGATGCAGACATAATAATGTTCGAGCCGTTGAACGAGGTCGTAAGTCCAACCGTTGTAAACGAGTGGAACGAAATATCAAGTAAATGCATCGAGATCATCCGAGCGAAAGCACCTACTGCCAAGATCCTGCTCGGTGGGGTTGGCTACAATGCTGTTACATCTATAAAACTTCTCCCTCATCACAACGATGAGAACATAGTTTACAATTTCCACTGTTACGAGCCAATGGTATTTACCCACCAGTCTGCTTACTGGGTAACAGGTATGCCTTCAGATTTCCATATCGAATATCCGGGGGATTTCAATGACTACATGGAGAAATCCCGCCAGATCGAAGGGTGTATGCATGGGGCCATCACCGAGAGTAGCCTTGGACTTAATTCCATCGGCCCTGATTTGTTCGAAAGAATGTTCCTCGACGGCATCAAGGCTGTTGAAGAAAGAGACGGATTTATGTACTGCGGCGAATATGGTGTTATAGATCAGGCACCACTTGACGGAACTCTGAACTGGTACAAAGATATCCATTCTGTATTTGAAAAGTACGGAATAGGCCGCGCAGCATGGAACTACAAGGAAAAGGACTACGGTCTTTGTGGCGAACATTATGCCCCTATCATCAGCGAGCTTGTCAAATATATGTAATACATAAAACGAACCTTCCCAGTTATATAAACCAAGCCGGTTCTCACTCATAGAGAACCGGCTTTTTGTCACTCCTGTTATTGTATAAATAAAACTACAGGAGTGTTTTACCATGCAGAATTTATCATTTTGTTTTATATCCATGTTGTCCAGCGCCCGCCCTAGTTAGGAGCACCACGGTTTCTACCCCTCGGGTGAGCGGGAACATGTCCACCGGTGTCATCCTGATGACCTGGTAGCCGTTCTTTATCATATATTTCAAGTCGCGGGCAAGGCTCTCCGGGCCGCAGGATATATACACTACTCTCTTAGGTCCAAGAGTGATGACCGATGACATGAACTCCTCCGTGCTTCCAGATCTCGGAGGATCCATAAATACCACGTCTATGCTGTCCCCTTCCTCAGCGACATCCACCATAAATCTACCTGCATCGTTACTGTAAATGTCAACATTCTGTATCTTGTTCATCTTCACATTCACCCGGGCATCATGCACTGCTGCCTCATTCAGCTCCACGCCGATGACCTTCTTTGCCCGGTCGCTTGCAGCTATGCCTATGGTTCCTATACCGCAGTAGGCATCTATCACAGTCTCCTTCTTCTTGAGATCCGCGTACTTGATAGCTTTTCCATATAGAACCTCAGTCTGCTCCGGATTGACCTGATAGAAGCTGCCCGGCGATATACGGAAACGCTTTCCGCATAGGATATCCTCTATATAACCTTTACCGTAAACAACCTGATTCCTGTCGCCGATGACCATGCTGGTGTCCTTCATGTTGATATTCTGAACAACCGTTGTAATCTCCGGATGAGCCGTCACAAGTGCCTTTGCGAGATTCTTCTTGGACGGAAATACCGGCGACGCTGTAACTATGATCACCATGATCTGCCCAGTCTTTCTTCCAACTCTTATCTGCAAATGCCTGATAAGTCCGGTTCCTGTATCCTCGTTGTATATCTGCAGCTTGAACGACTTTATCAGTCCGGCAAATGTCCTGATGATGGCCGCAGCCTTCTCATCCTCCACATAACAGTTCTCGACTGGAAGTATATTGTGTGTTCCCTCCTCGTACACCCCGGAAATTATTTCTCCGCTCTTCATTCTCCTGAATGCCGCAGTGACCTTATTCCTGTAGTGATACGGATTCTCCATGCCTATTATCTTGTCCACAGGGCCAAATACACTGAGCAGGTCATCTACATACTTCTGTTTCTCAGCAAGCTGCTGCTCATATGGCATATCCACATACTGACAGCCACCGCACAGATGGGATATAGGGCATTTGCTGTTCGGGTTGAGCTTATATTGTGATGAATGTGCCTGTCGCGGTTTTCCCTGTACATTTTTACCTTTGCTTCCTGTTTTTATTTGTTTCTCTCCACCTGTTACATCATACTTTCTGCTATGTGTCTGTCTTTTTCTTTCGTTTACGCTGCCACTCGTTTTATTGTTTTCTTCTCTGCGAGGCTTGCCCCCGTTCCTTCGCTCTGCCATCATTTTTACCACTCCTATTCTCCAGTGAGCGTCACCTTGATCATATCGTGGTGAACCGCCTCAAGAAACTTTCCAAATATATCCTCCGTCCTGACCTTCATACTTGATGTGTTCACACACGGATGGCATCCAAGATACTCGCCCTTCATAACATCCTCGTCAACAAGCAGCTGCACATGATTCTCATGGTCATTCATGAGACCCATGACGCTGACCGCCCCCGGCCTGATATCCAGATACTTCTCCATATCCTCCGGCGATGCAAATGAAAGTCTCGCGCTGCCTATCTGCGATGTGATCTCCTTTGTCTTGAACGGCTTGTCGCCCGGCATCATGAGCAGATAGAACTGCGTCTTCTGCCTGTTGCACAAAAACAGATTCTTACAAATGGTTGCCCCAAGCACCGCATCTATCTCGCTGCAAACTTCCATTGTGTCTGCTGGAGCATGATCTGTGCGCCAATACTCTATGCCGTGATCATCAAGGAAATCATAAACTCTGATCTCCCTCTCAAGTCGTCCTTCATTTGTATCCGGTCTGCCTTTATATAATTCCATTTGTGCGTCCTCCGTTGGTGGTTTATATATTTTCTCTCATGCATTTACGCGTAAATCATATCACGTTTCTTGTGGTGTTGCCATATAAAACAAGCAATATAAAATCAATATAAAACCATGCCTTCGAGAGTGTAAACACATACCGGCAATACCTTGTCAGAATAAAAAGGAACAATCTGACAATATCAAATGCACCTGCGTTCAGCTGGTGCACTCAATAATATCCCATTGTTCCCATTTTGATAATATTATCTACAACCTATTGCCTTGCCTGAGATAATCAAGAAAGCCCTCACATCCCTGACACACATCCCTGTATGTCTCATCAAATCGTCCCGTATACCACGGATCAGCTATAGATTGTCCATGTCTTCCCGCGTAATCGAGCAGCAAATGTATCTTGTCCTGGTAGTCCGGACCGGTTATGCGCATTGTGTTCCTCACATTTGCTGTATCTGCGCAGAGCAGGTAATCATAATATTCATAATCCCGCCTTGTAGCCTGTCTTGCCCGCTTGCCACTAAAGTCTGTATAAGCAGTCTTACCTATGCCATGCGCCCTCAGCACTTCCTTCGCTGGCGGATATATCGGATTGCCTTTTCCGCCCCAGATCTCCTCAGTGCTGGTGGCCGCAGAAGCTATCTCAAATTTATCTGCTATGCTGAGTTTTTCTACAATGTCCTTGAGGACGAACTCGGAGATGGGGGAACGGCAGATATTGCCGTGGCAGATGAAAAGTACTTTAATCATTGTTTTATTTCTCCTTGATTTGCCCCGGAATGCCCTGTTTTACGGCACTTTGCCGACTATTCCTGTTTTCTTGTTTTTATGCCCAATTCTACACTTTTTCCAAAATGGGGCAAAATAAGGCAAATCACTTCCCTCATTCGTAGTAAAAGCGTAGTAAAAATCGTGGTGTCTTACTACTCATAAATCTGCACCCTCTTTTTACCTCTTGCCGGGTGCATTTTCAATGATGGGTGTGGGCATTTCCCCTTTTGGGTGGGTGCATCGTTAAAATGTTTTCTTACCATTGAAGATTCATTATAACATAGTATCGACTCTTTCCGAAAAAATATTTATTAAAAAAAGAACCCACCGAAGTGAGTTCTTAAGTTCCTTATGTCTGATAGCTTATACCACCTTGAACATTCTCTGTTGTATCGGCTTATCGTCCTTGTCCGAAAGTCCCATCTCTTTTCTTGCCGTTTCAAGTCCCTGCATCTTATCCAACTCCTTTGATGCATCTTCCAATCCAACATGGGTGTAAACATTCAGCGTTACTCCTATGTCACTATGCCCCATCAGATACTGTAAGGTCTTTGGGTTCATCCCGGCTTTGGCTTGGTTTGAGCAATATGTATGCCTGCACACATGAGGAGTGATTTTTGACATCTGTACTTTATAAATCTCATTGTACCTCTGTACCATATGTCTGAAACGATGTTCCCAATGCATGGCCACAAGTGGCATCCCATCATCGTCAAGGAACAAGAATCCGCTATAACCATCCACCATCTTCTCGACCTTCGGCTTGGGTCTGTCCTCAATAATGGCTCTGAACTATAGCATATTAATAAATCTCATTCAACAGCAGAATCTTGGCTGCGAAGGATTTCCTCACGATTCCAGTATAGAGTGTTTCCAGGTGCTTTACTGCCTTCTCAACATCCGACTTTGTAAAGCTATAGGTAACACCTCTTCCGGCATAGGGTACGGAGATAGACTTCCTTCTGAGTTTTTCAACATCTGCTTTTGTGAGTGTATTAAATGGATTTTTCATATATTCATACCTCCCACTTAAGAAGAGCCGACTTTACCTCTTCGATTACTCTTTTATCCTGTTCACGGTTAAGCATAAGAATTTCCACAAGCCTCTTTACCATCTCAGGTCCTGTCAAATCTTCCTCTTCTACTTTTTTCTCACCAACCTCCATGATATCCTTTTGTAATTCATTCAAATAAATGAACCACATCAATTCGACTTCGTACTTAGTCTGTAAGGTTGTCAGATTTAGCGCGTACATTATGTTCTCTTCAACTTCAGTCAATGCGTCTTCCAGTTCTTCATCTGCTGTAACCTGTAAAGATGTCGGAAAGCCTACGTCATGAGGAATTTTGTTTTTGAATTTCTTTAATTCCTTTGCATCATTTTTCAGTTCCTCAAGTGTACGATTCTGTGTTTTTTCGATAGCGCGGTTGAACTTCCCGTTTCTTGAGGTATCAGAATTATAATCTATTTCATTGATTCTCTTCTCAAGATACCCAATGCATATGCTGCCTTTACACGATCTCTTCATCATTAAGAAATCCTCCTTATATTGTTAGTCAAAGTAATATACATATGACCCTTGCTAACAATACAGTAAATTAGATTTTATAATTTGTCAACAACCTTTTCTAACTTTTGAAAATTATTTATCAAAATCTATCGTAATCATCCTGATTTGCTATCTCTGCATAATTGTAATCATCGTTTCTGCTTTCAGAATACATATCATTGATTAAGCCTATCGACAGCAGTTCGAGGTCTGCCATCGATAAGCCTAATTGCGTACACCTTAACAGAAATAACGGGGTTGTCATTTCACGCTCTGTTGCACGAAGTTTTTTTAGCCTCTACATCCGTCTGAACATTTAAGCCCCAAAGTTCGATAAGCTCCGGCAGTACCTGGTAGATAGAAAATGTATTAAATCCATCAAGCCACTCTTCCGGGGTATCGGGTATGGTGCCATCCGCATGTTTCGCCATAACGTATGAGATGTTCTCAAACATCTCCAAAGAGAACAGGTCAAGGTTTGAGTTTTCCTCATTCCCGTCACCGATACTTTTCTCAAGACTCCTTAAGTCCTTGTAGATATCTCTTTGGAATTTCAGTCTGTAAATACGGGGAATGACCGCACTCGCTTTGAATGCGACCATCTGTCCGTCAATCTCAATCTTTTTTACGATACTCATAATGCCCCTCCTTAAGCCGTGCCGACAGCATCTTTCCGGGAGTTCTTTATGTTTAATCGGTATTCTGTCAGAAAAAACAGTAACAAAAAATCCAAGAATATCTTTGGGTGTTTTGGGATACTCATCTATTTGACGAACTAAATCATATGCCTCTTTACCTTTCTTCAAAGGCTCATATGCTGCCTGAATAGAATCTAATTGAGATTGCAATCCGTAATTATCATTTTTTGCCTGCTGAAGTCCATCCTTCAAATCACTATTTTCAATCTCAAACTCAAGTTTCTTGAGTTCCATTTCCTCTAGTTGTGATTTCAAGCCATCATTCTCTGTCGATGCTATCTGACTTGATTCTTCCTGCTTTTTCTTTAATTGTACAAACCTCGATTCTAATGCATCATGACGGATTAATTCCTCACAATTACGATATCTAAATAAGTTATCGTAGTCATTAATATCCTGAGCCACTACTCGCCTAAAAATACGTAAGATTGTTGCCTCGCCTTTCTCCATAGCCTCATCATAGTGAATGAATCTATGTCGGTTTGCATCCAACGGATTAGAAATATCGATATTCGGCAAGTAATACCTTATCATTCCCGCTGTACACTTGTAGTCTTCATCCATGAGATATCGCATTTCATCAACAAAACTTAATTCATTTGAATAGTATACAAGTACATTTTCGGCTACACTTTCTATCATTTTTTGTGGGTCGATAGGGAGGTTTATCTTTTCTTTATCTATATAATCCTTTTTAGGCATTATCAAGATAATAGGAATTCCTCTCTCTTTGTCATAAATTTGTTCCTTAAAAGTGAGTCCTTGTCCAGTGTAAAGTTCCATTGCCTCAAATAATAAAGGCTCATCATTGACCTCACACATGAATCTTTCATCACTCTGGATATTTCTAACAAGGCCAGGCACGCTAATATCAGGAGCAGATAAACACTCACCAATAAATCCCATCGCATCAGCATATGACACAACAAATGTTAGTCGCGCTGCACCATTACTCATTGTTTGAAAACCAATTTGCGTTGTCCACCATCTCGGAGCAAAACCGCTCTCATTCTGGCATTCTCTTATTCTACATGCCCAAGAAATATCCTTATCATTTTCCGGGTTAACTCGGTAAATTGACTCTGCGTAAAATGTTTTCTTTCTTTTTGCATCGTATAACTTATTACCATTCTTAAAGTGTGTCCAATAGCGCATCTCCCTCGGAACATGAATGATTCCCTTTTTACGTTCTTTAGAATCAAGCTAACGTTTAATGTGAAGAACCAATTCCCATAGCAAGTCCATTTCATCCCCACTCTCTTTAATGCTGAATGAAATCTTATAAAATATTTTTGAGTTAATATCGTTCTAGCTTTGTTCAATGCCTAATTCTTCTATCGTGTTCATAAAACAACCCCCATTGACATTTTTCACAATATATTATATATTCTGTACCTACTTTTTTTCAGTCATTTTGTAAACGCTCCACTGTGGATAGCAGACCTCGTCTGCGCAAGGCCTAGCCTTGACCGGGATTTATCCCGCAACTCCCGAAATAAAATGAGGGCGCACATCACCTGCCAAATAGGTAGGTATAGAAGTGCGCCCTTAGTGACTACTAAGGGATATAAATCGATACTCAAATCTTCTTACCATTTTTTTAATGTGTATCTATAAGTAGCTATCTCAACAACAAATATTTCAATTATGCCAGTTTCTACACTCGACCTCTACTACGTGGAGCACGAATCCTATTCTTTAAAAATTCGTATAATTTTACGGTTTTATCCTCCACTTGATATGTAACTACTAACGCATAGTCTTGCTTTTCTTCTGACCAATTCTTTTTGCAATCAACAACTAGATAATAATTGTCTCCATATGAAGACCTTGTAAACTCAAATGTCCCTTTTTGTAAAGTGCCATGTTCTCTCAAAGCTTTACCACAGTCTTCCATTTTACAAACATATTTAGCTTCAAATCGTTCTGCTTTATCCGCTTCATCACGTCCTGCTTGTGAAGCACATACTTGATATACTTCTTCCAAACTTTTTCCTCTAATTAATTCAAAGGACATCGTTTTTCCCAAGTAATCCATTCTTGTTTTTCTAACATCCGGATTATATGCTAATGATACTGTTATTCTTTTTTTCCCTTTTGCAGACTCAAATTCTCTTGGAATAGGGAGCTCAAAAATATGGGTTTTATCAACTTCGATTGCATTTTCTTGTCTCATATCTGCAAGTAACATAACCCTCTGTTCAAAAGAGTCTGTCGCCACCTCCTGATTTGGATACCCATATCCAGCTAAATAGTGTAGCATTTTCTTTTTATTACTTTTTATTTGTCCTTTAGCATTTAATCGAAAACTCGGCTGAAGCATATCAATAAATGTTTCTGTATCTTCGAGTTTTTCTACCTGCAATTCAATTTCTCTTGGAACATCGGAAGAACCTACCAAAATAGCTCTTAATAAATTATTAGAAGCTTCTGGATATCGTTCCAATATTAAAGCTGCAATATGAGATACATATGGAGCAGCATAGCTTGTCCCTGCATCCTGACTAAATATACCTTCTGTTAACTTATTAGAAAGAGACATTATGCAAGTTCCCACATTTTTACTTGTTTTGGAAAGTATTGTATTAAATGCATTATCTCCCCCATACGCAACAAACTCAGGTTTTATTGCCTTTTGTATTCCTGGTCCAATACGTGTACTAGAGGATATTTGATTTTTCAATGATATTGGTAAAACATTGAGTGTCTCATCACGTAATGCAAAAGGAACTGAAGAACTTGCCATCCCTCCCACGGTAATTGAAATACTTGAAGCAGCAGGATCAATAACTCTTGCTTGTTCATCTGTATAAAAATATATAGGATAATCTTTTAATATGCCTTTTTCATCATGTTCTTTTGCATAATCATAATTTCCAGATGAAACAATAAATAAAATATCATACTCTCTCTGTAATTCATCTAACACACATGTCCATGCTCTTGGTTTCTTATCATCATATGGATAATTCAAATCACCTTGTGATAAATTAAAAATGCGGCATCCATAGTTACTATTGAAATATGCAACAATTTCTCTCATTTGATTAACTATGAGTTTTTCATGCATATGCGTATACTTTTTTATAATGCTTTTTGTCTCAGGCACTCTGGTTTTTAGCTCTAACTTTTCAAACAGTTGTTCCTGTGTGATTTTTCCTGAAAAATAGTTATATAGAATTTCTTCCTGTTCCATATTTATTTCTATTTTTTCATCATCCAACTCCTGCTTACATAATGCAAAGTCACCTATATATTCCCCATCATGTATTTTTGCACTATAAAGATAAATACGAGGCACAAAAGTATCTTCAGGGTGAATGATTCCATATTCACAAATTCCGGCAACCATTGTTCCATGACCTGCTATATCATTCTCATTTGCCGTATACCCATCCGTAACATAAAATGTCTTAGAATCACCTATTGCATCTTTAAGTAAAGGATGTCCTGATAATATTCCACTATCTATTACACAAATACTAGAAGATTTTTCTGTTAAAAAGTCACTATTATATTTTATATCACTTAAGCTTATATTGTTGATATACGTTCGTTCTGTTCGTTTTATATGGTAACTAGGTATTCTATCAATTTTGTATACCAATGGATGTTTAAGGAAATAGGGTAACTGATTTTTCTGAATTTTCAAGCGGACTACTGCAACTGTTTGAGATATATACTTATCGCAATATTTTACACAATTACCCTCTGTATTCTTTATAAATTCATCTGCTTTTTTCTGCGTTTCATTAAGTGAGTCAAAAATCCAAAGATAACAATCAATATAATCTACTTCTGACAATTCATCAATATCTTGTCCCCTTCTATCCTCTTCATCCCATCTAGAAACACCTTTAATCGCACAAAAAAGATCCTCATTTTCTATTTTAGTGCGAGCTATCACTCCTTGCTTATAATCATTAATTGCTTTATTAAACTCTTTTAATTCATAATCATCGGCAAAAAGCACCATAAGTTCTTTTTCTTCTGTATCAATTACTTTTAATCCCATTGATTCCAGTTTACTTATATTCGCTTCACTAAGACTTGCATCCTTTTCAAGTTCCACCTTCATTACTAAATGAGGTTCAAAACGAAAACGTCGAATATCATCGTTATTCTCCGTCACCTGATTCTTGACCTGGGACAAAAGTTCTTCACCATGCTGTATATTACTTTTTCTATCGCCTCTAGGCACAAACCCCTTTTTCTTTCTTCTATCCTGTGGCGGTTTGTCAACTTTCGTAAAGTATAAATGTTCCATAATTATTCCCCTATTTTTTGAATCAAATTAGCACGTTTCAACTCCATCTGAACATTCTCCGCAAACACCTCATTCGTTATTGGTCTGTTTCCATTTATAATACAATTTTTAATTGAAGCCAAACACACTCTTTCTATGTCAGCATATGAACATCCCTGTAATTCTTTTGCAAATTTTTGTACATCTAAGCACTCAACCTGAAAAGCTCGCAATTTCTTTTTAATCAACAATATAATCTGTTCATAATTAGGCTTCTCAAATATTACAATTTCATCAAACCTTCTCCATAACGCAGTATCAATTGCTTTTTCGTGGTTTGTTGCTGCAATTACCACAGAGTCACAAGTAAAACCATCTAAAATTTGCAAAAACGAATTTACAACTCGTTTCAATTCGCTATGTTCTTCAACTGTATCCCTACTCTTTCCAATAGCATCAAATTCATCAAAAAATAAAACCCAATTATTTTTACTTGCATAATCAAAAACTTTTCTTATATTTGAAGATGTTTCACCTAAATATGAAGATATAAGACCATCAAAGCAAACATAAAGTATGGGCAAATCTAATGCATTTGCAACAGCTTCTGCACATATTGTTTTCCCACATCCTGGAGGTCCGCAAAACAAAAGTTTCTTTTTGGGAACTAAGCCATATGCCTTTAAAATCTCTTTTTTCTCATATTCCACAATAACATTATCTAATTGTTTCTTTATCTCCTCTGGCAAAACAATATCATTAAAGTTCTTTTGTGGATAAATGATTTTTACTAATTCTGTACCATCATCCTTATCTTTAGGTAAATCCATAACTCGATTTAATTTATTTGTAAAAGATGATTTATTATAATTTACTTCAGGTACCGAAGATAACGTTTTCTTCAATTTATTCGCTAATACATAATGATTTTTTGCTTTTTCTTCTTCAATTAAAGTCATTCCCGCTTTCATAAAGGCACTATCATCATTATTCCTGTATGCCTCAAACAAAGCTACAAGCAATTCTCCTGTTGTCATCTCACAATACATCCTTTCAATAAAATTTAATATTTAACAAATAGCTTTGCGAAAACATATATCAAATTTTTTGATATTTTTGTTGCCCCGATGATGTTTTATTTATTGGTGTAACAATATTAGCCTTCTGCTGCGTCCAATTCAAAAATAATATGCCCAATAACAACCTATCTTTTCTTGGAATTCTGTTCCATAAATATCCTTTAAAAAGTTCTCTAACTAAGAAAACTTCACCGCTATTCAGTTTCTTTACCTCTTGTATAGCATATTCTAATAATTGGTTCACATTCATATATTCACGCTCCTGACAACATTGTTAATAACCATTATAGATAGTGTTTATTAAACGGTCAAGATTTCTTCTCCAATCTTTACAATGTTGCTAAGTCTAACCTTTCTATGATATATGATCTATTATTCTTAATACTAAAAAACAAAGGCCTCTCCGCTCTTTCAAGCGCAGTAGCCTTTTCAAAATTCTATGCTAACGATTTTTCATTATTTTACAATTTTATTAGTTTTAAAAATCTATCAATATAATATTATGAGGCAGCTGTATTATCCATGTGCTCCTTTGGAATTATCATATCCATAATACTCTAAAACATCACTCAATATACAGTTACTTCACATATATTTATTGTCATTCTTTTATTCCTTTTGCATATGCGTAAATTCGCTTCAGGAAATTTTCATCCATAGATGCTTTTCCATCAATTAATCCCGCAAAACCATTATATGAACTGAATCCAAGCATATAGACAGCAAGAGCCATTGCAAGATTCTCTGATTTTTCTCCTGAAATTTCTGCAATCTTTTTCAACTCCTCTGCAACTGTATCATGCGGGACTTTAACATCTCCACCCTTTGCCACTACGGACTCTATAACTTCCGGAAGTACCATACACATCTGGTAAAATGCATCTTCTTCTCCTGTTACAAGTGCATAGAACTGGTCTATGCTTACTCTTCTGATACGTTTATGAGAAATCTTCTTACCATCAACCGTTGGATTCCATGTAATATTTTGTGATTTTTGTGCAATTGCCTCTACTAAAAAGCACGCACAATCATCGTCATTCAATAATTGGTTCTGCATTTTCATATATGTCTTTCCTGTAGATGCAGAATTCATAGTATTATGTTTATTCTTCATCTCAACATAAATTTTATGTACTACATCACCCTCTGGCAATTGAATTCCATCTGCGTTTTCATAGATAACATCCCATCCGCCTTCTTTACCATTTTCAGGCACATGACAATTTTTCATGTACTGAAATATTGTCTGATGGAAATATCCAATATCGTTATTATTTGATTTGTCCCTTTGTCGGAATATCTCATTTCCCACCATTTCTTCCCAAGTTGACTGATATACTGTTTTATCAAATATCAACTTAATCGGATCAATAATATTCTTATTAAACCGTTTAATATCAAAAGATTCCAGTTTTTCCCCGTACTTGTCAATTGTCGCTTCCACATGTTTAACAAAATTTTCCTGACTAATAAATTTCAGTTTCCAATCCATTACATTGCCTCCTTTACTTTCTGATTCACTGCAAGCATATCTAGTGAATGTACAATTTCTCTTGCAATATCATATGCTAAATTAACCGGGACAGCATTTCCTACCTGTTTATATTGAGCCGAAACATTTCCACAAAATTCCCAATCATCTGGAAATGTCTGACATCTTGCATTTTCTCTAACAGTAAAAGGTCTTGCTTCCAATGGATGACATCTTTCTGTTTGCTTTTGGGATGGAGATGTTAATACAGTTAAAGACGGCTCATCCAGGCTCATTCTTCTCAGAATTCCAGTTCTTCCGCCTTCCATATCCCAACAACTCTTCATATATTCCTTGGCAATTGCTGGATCTATATCTCTCCAATATCCACCAGCTGGAACTAATTCAAAAATCTTTCTCTTTTTTTCTCCATACGGAACCCCTGGACCATCCGGACAATCCAAAAGGACATCTCTAAGAACCGGTTTATAGCTATGTGCTTTCGGAAATCTGTATTCAGTCTTTCCTACCAAATCATTGCGAATTCCTATAGTAATAAGTCGTTCCCTTTTCTGCGGTACGCCATAATTCCATGCATTTAATACTTGTTTGTCAATGGTATAACCAGCTCTTGTAAAAATATCAAGCATTGTTGAATAAGTCTTTCCATGATCATGTGTAAGCAATCCTCGAACATTCTCAAACAGGAACATTTTAGGCTGCAATTTTTCAAGGAACAATGCATAGTGATAAAATAATGTTCCTCTTGCATCTTCAAGCCCAAGCCTTTTTCCAGCATATGAAAATGCCTGACAAGGTGCACCACCTGAAAGGAGATCTAGCTCACCCTTTTTAATAGAGAAATACTTTTCCAAATCCAGACACGATATATTTGCAATATCGTCATTTATAACATTCCAGTTTGGTCTATTTTTCTTTAATGTATCCGCTGCGTCCTTATCAAATTCTATTAAACCTAATGTATTAAATCCCGCCTTTTCGACTCCTAATGCCAATCCGCCGGCTCCAGCAAAAAGCTCTATACTTGTATACACTCAATTACCTCTTTACTTTTTTCTAATTATATCATAGTATATGTCCCATAAAACGGACTCTTCTATACTAACATACCTCTTTTTCTTCTTCATCAACTAATTCGATTACATCTTCTACCTGACATTCCAATACTTTGCATATTTTACATATAATTTCTGTCGAAACATTCTCATTTTTTCCCATCTTTGCTATTGCATTTGTTGTTATACCGGCTTTTTCTCTAAGCTGAGTTTTGCTCATATTTAAATCTATAAGTCTTTTCCATAATTTATTATAGCTTACAGTCATAGTTGATCCTTCCTATCCTAATAATAAACTCGTTACAGCTCCATAGTTCTCCTATAACTCTGTAACCCATTTACTTAAATAAGTATACTCGATTATATTGATTTCTTCAATATTATTTTGATGTATTCAAGTGTTAAAATAAGGAAAAATCCCTCCGCCTATACATTCAGCTAAGGGATTTTTCCTTATCGGATAGTCCTATAATTATTAGGGGTAAAACAGGGGTAAATTCACCCTGTCATTTTCTTAAAGTATTGATTTCACAGGCATTTCAGGCAATCACACAGATATTGCCGTGGCAGATGAATAAAACCCTAATCATAAATTTCTCCTGTTCTGAAATGCCCTGTATTGCCGTGTTTTGCGTTGATTTATCGACTTTTCCTGGCATCGTATTTTTATTTTCTAAAACTACACTCTTTGCAAAATAATGCAAAACGGAGCAAACGGATGCCTTGTGTAGTAGTCAAATCGCAGTCAGCTAAGGGGGGCAGACTACGGATGGAGGTGTGCATTATTTATAATTTTAATGTTAATCCTCGTTGTCTAATTTCAACTGATTTTCGTAACCATATAATATCTCCCTTATATCTACTCTACTCCAACAAAAATGGCCTCCCTTACTACTATTATTTAAAGGATAATGAATTCCGTCACACTTCCCAAGCAAAGTTAAATCCTTTGGACGATTTCTCCTCGAGCTCTCATAAATATGCATTTGGTATCTATTACCTGTTTTTCCTATATGAAAGCATACTCTTTTCGATGTACGAAGAGCATCTATACTTTCGGGTTTATCTTTAGTTAAGAAAAAGTATACATCTGCTACTTCATCAGCCACTCCATTTACATTCCAATCCCTCAAATATATTTTATTCACATAAAACAAAGCATACCAACCAAGATATTTTTCATAACTCTCTATTTTCTCTTTAATTTGAAAAAAATATACATCTCCCTCTTCCCATCCCAAGACATATGGTTTATGAACAGGAATTTTTTTATATTCCGGCATCGTCTCTTCTAACTGCACTTTCAACTTGTCCAATACCTTACTTCTCTCATACCTAATTATTTCTGTTTGCCAACGTTGCGATACTCTATCTTCTTCTATCAACTGAAGTGCTATTGTTTTTATTTTCTCTGTCAATCTTCCCTTTTTCCACAACGTATCTGCCAGACCAAAATAAAAATCATATTTGCAGTCGATATCCTCCATGTCCTCCTGATATTCTGATAATATTTCCTTCAGAGCAACTTCATCACTTTTCCCCGACTTAAGTTTTGCAATATAATCTTCTTTCACATCTGCACTTATGTCATTTTGATAAATGCCTACTCCCCATGTTCCCATCAAATCTCTCCTTAACAAAATATTTTTTGTTTTCAATTTACATTATATCGACCAAGGCATATTTTTACAAGTCAAAAAGGCACCCAAGCTATATGCCTGAGTGCCACCAGTTTCCACCAATATTCTATTATCAAATCACCTTGAACATATTCTGTTTCAAAGGCTTATCATCCTTGTCCGAAATCCCCATCTCTTTTCTTGCATTTTCCAACCCCTGCATCTTCTGAAATTCTTTCTCCGCATCCTCAAGTCCAACATGGGTGTAAACATTAAGTGTCACGGCAATATCCGAATGCCCCATGAGGTACTGCAATGTCTTAGGATTCATGCCAGATTTCGCCATGTGACGGACGGCTCGCAATGCTATCAACTTTTTCATTCAAATAAGCACCTCCAAAGCTTTATGTTTCTTTTTCAAACTTGCTGGCGGCGAACAGCATTTTATGCTGTTTGCGGACGGCAAGTCCACAGGGGATAGCCGCTTTAGCGGCGCAAGGGGGTGTAGCCACCTTGGCGGAACGAAGTGACGAAACATTCCCTTTTTGTGTAAAACATGGTTTTTGCCTGTTTGTTTTAAATAATCTTTCAATCCTTTCCATAAAATGTCATTGACTGTCTCTGTCAGATTCTTCTCTGCTAGTATTCATAGGTCGAACTTTTTTAATTTGCTCATCTTTTTCGTATTTCTCAACACTCACTATCTAAGTTCAAGGGAATTGGAAATATAAAAATGGAAATCTTGTTCCTTGCAGTATTCTTTTATTTTTTGAATCAGTTTTTGATTAGTTGTATATTCCAACAGATACACTTCCACCCCATCCGCCTTGCACGTTTCCAAATATTTGCAGAAATAATCTCTCGTCTCGCTCGTTTGTTCACGAAAAGTTCCGCTATCAAAATCAATACTGCTCCATACTGATTCCTGATTTACACCTGTCATAATCTGATCAATCGCCCCATAGCGTTCCCTATATTCCGCCACATAAGTATCTCCACCGTTGATGATGACCGCTTTTCCAAACGTCATTATATTTTGTAGAATCGCTGTAATGCCTTCAAAAATACTCTCGTGCGGATCGTAATAATATACATCACAATTATCTATAAAGAATCCGTCAACACCTTTTTCATATAGTTCCTGAGAAAGCTGTCCTATAAACTTCTGCCAGTCTGGGTTTGCTACATCTACCCATTCTTCTTCCTCCCAGTGCTCATACTCACCGATTGCCAGTTCCGCATAGGTTGTATAGTACTCCCTGAAGTTTTCAATCGAACCAATATTTAGATATGTATATACGACTGTTCCATTTTGATGGAGCAATTCAATATCCCTTTTTGTAAAATACTGTGCATCAATTACAATCGTTTCATACGTTTTAAATCGTTCCAAAGATGAGGCGTCCGCATTTAAAAACACCCCATAATCGTTTTTCTCAAATTCCTTTGCTTGATTGGCTTTCACCCAAAAACAGCCGCCAATAAACATTAGAACAAATAATACAGCCAAGGCTACTGGTTGTTTGGTTCTCTTCCCGCACAATGCCTCCCACACCCTTTCGGTAATTCTCGTTTTTTCCTCATGACTATCACATTTTACACATTGATAGTTATGTTTTCCCAGATTTGTTGCTCAATTTGCATTCAAATTATACCCTAAAACTTGTGAACAGTTCTACCGTCATTTCTCTCATTGCTGCTTTTTGTGGGCCGTCTTTTCTTATTGCAATAAAAATAACCTCCAAACTGAGTAATTTTATCTTACATCAGTTTGGAGGTTTTCCGCCATATTCTGCCCTGTGTTGCCCCATTCTGCAAAGGTATGCATTATCAATACGTGCCCACCCCTACGATGCTTAGCAATCTGTTATTACTTGTCTGTTATAAATGTGTTATATATTGCCTTTATGGCTGTATCAAAATCACTGTTCTTTACTCCGATTATGATATTCAGCTCTGATGAACCCTGGTCTATCATCTTTATGTTGATGCCTTCCTTTGCAAGTGCGCTGAACAACTTGCCTGCTGTACCACTTGCTGACTTCATTCCACGGCCTACAACAGCTATAAGCGCAAGTCCTGACTCAATCTCAACTGAATCCGGCTCTGCAAGTCTATGGATGGCAGATATAACTCTCTGCTCCTTGTGTACGAATTCATCAGCATGAACTACGATAGTCATCGTGTCAATACCTGATGGCATATGCTCAAATGAGATATCATTCTCCTCAAATGCCTGAAGCACCTTTCTTCCAAATCCTATCTCTGAATTCATCATAGCCTTCGTAATAAATATTGTGCAGAAATCCTTCTTACCTGCAATACCTGTTACAACATAATCCTGCTTCTGGCAGGTACTCTCAACTATCCAGGTTCCTGCGTCCTCAGGCGCATTTGTGTTGCGGATATTGATCGGGATACCACAGTGGCGTACAGGGAATATCGCATCCTCATGGAGAACTGATGCACCCATGTATGAAAGCTCACGAAGCTCTCTGTAAGTAATATATTTGATCGGCTTTGGATCTGGAACAATACGTGGGTCAGCTACAAGGAAGCCTGAGACATCTGTCCAGTTCTCATATACATCGGCTCTGCTTGCCTGTGCGACGATCGAGCCCGTTACATCTGAACCGCCTCTGGAAAATGTCTTTACCTTGCCATCCTTGCCAAGTCCATAGAATCCTGGAACAACCGCATGCTGTGTCTTAGCAAGTCTCTCACCAAGTACCTTCTCCGTCTTATAACTATTGAGATTGCCCTCTGCATTGAAAAAGATAACCTCTGCAGCATCTATAAACTCAAAGCCAAGATATGCAGCCATAATCTTACCATTGAGGAACTCTCCTCTTGATGCCACATAGTCCAGTGTGCACATTGGGTCCGGATTGGTAAGATCCTCCAACTGCTTTGTAATCTCCTCAAAATCCTTATCAAGTGAAAAATCCTTAATCTCAAGGCCTGTGATGATCTCATCATATCTGGCCTTGATCGCCTTCACTTCCTCTGTGAAATCATTCCCTGCCTTCGCAGTTTCATACACATGAAGGAGCATATCTGTTACCTTTGTATCATCTGAAAATCTCTTTCCAGGTGCAGAAGGAACAACGTATACACGGCTCTCATCTGATTTGATGATTGCTCCAACCTTTTTAAACTGCTCTGCACTTGCCAATGAACTTCCGCCAAATTTTACTACCTTTTTCATAATTCCACTATTTTCCTTTGCCATATTCTTATTTGAATGTCGTTCTTCTTAAGATTCGCTGGCGAATCTTGCCGCAAGCTGCCAGTCAGCTCTGCTGACATATATCATATCAGCGGCTCAGCAATCCTCACGGAGTGTATATCTCTGTCGAAAATGGAGTCCAGACTGAGATATAAAACATAAAAATACACATGCATTTTATACGTCTTTTTGCAATATAGCAAGAGAATTTTAGTTTTTGCTATTAAAAAAGGCAATATATACCTGATTTGTTCCTGCCGGCACCATTCTGTGCAATATTATCTTTTCCCAGCCAAGCTACTTCTCCTTATCCCGATTCTCCATATAAAACACCTTTCCTTTAGCCCTGAATGGAAGTCTATTGCCATTCGGAATAAGATATGCGTGCTCACGTCTGACCTTGAGATCATCCTCTATGTATCCGTCCGTGATGATGAGTATAGGTCCAGACAGTGGGAAATTATTATATGATCTTAGATAAAGCCTGTCATATAACCTGTAGTGTAATTTCAGCCTCCCTTTTGATCGTTCCAAGCTCTCAGCTTTTTATTTATTTTCTTATATCTTTTTCCAGCTCTTCAACCAGATCCTGTAATTCTTTTATCTTCTCCTTGATTGTTCTTAACTTTAGCTCTACATCAGGGGAAGGACCAGCCTCTTCCTGCATATCACTCTCTGCTTCTTCGTCAGCATTCAGCTCTATAAGTCCCCTCAGCGCAGTTGCCGGAGTGACGTTCAGACTCTTTGCTATGTCAAGCAATCTGGCATGTGATCCCACGCGGAACGTGAGTGTACGGGGAGATTTTGGCAAATTTGCATCTCCTTCTATTTTCGCTTTTAGCTTGTCCTCATCAGATATTCCATAGCTATCAATAATCTGATTACATAGGAACGAAGCCCTGTAGTCGCTTTTTGTTGCTCCCTTATAATGCTTCTCCCTGATCTTATCGATCTTGTCATCAAAATCTGTTGCCATCTGCATGTTTACTTTCATTATGGAACCTCCTTGTTTTTATAAGTCCAAATATTCTTTATCATATCGGTTGTATTTTAAATCATAATCATGTATATTGTCAAGCATAAATACGTTTTTTATCATCAATATTTTTAATAATATTTTTATCCCTTGATACCAAAAAGTGCCAGATGCAACAAACTAGTTGCACCTGGCACTGATAATAAAGCTCTATAAACTCATAATTTGTAATAAAAGTGTGATTATAATCACATTATTATATATAATAATGTGATTCATAGGATGATGCGCCCACTTTCTCTACCTTGCCGCCATAAATTCCTTTACCGCATTCAACCCGCACACATCTTCTATCGTTCCGTAACTTGCAGGGATATAGCTTATATTAATGTTACTTATCGACCCCTTTGTATTTCCAGAGTAGGCATCACTTGTCTCGCTTACATCCAACGCAACGGCATAGTCTGCGAACTGCCATCCAACACAATATTGATATGCTGTGACTTTGACACTTCCGTAATTTTCCGGATGTCTCATCTCGTCTATGAACTCCTTTGCATCGTAACTGCCACCGTACATGGTTGAATTATCTTGGTCGCAGAACCAGCCAATATAATTTGGTGTTCCAAACTCCTCATACAGCTTGTCAAGGAGTAAATATTCACCATCCGTATCCGGGTTATCATTACATAAAGTGTTATACTCTTCTTCGGTGAGTCCGAGTGTGTCATAATATACTTTTGATGGTCCCATCATCCAGTTTCCGTCTGTCACTGCCTGCTTAATAGTCAACTCATTTTCGCTGTCTTCATCGCCCAATACCAGATCTGGAAGGTAGAGCATATTCTCACCGGTTTTATCATAGACGCTAAAACTAAAATTGTTGCTGCTCTCCGTATATGTATCTATGAGTGATGACAAGGTATTTATGCCTTCTATGCCTACTCCATCCAGAGGATAATCCATAAGATCATCTATCTTTATCGGAAGCGTCAGCTTGTCCGCAAATAATGTTGCTCCGGTTGGGGCATCGAGAACATCCTTGTCTGTCATATCATACCTGAGCACCCCGGCTCCCATGCTGTCATCTGCAACACTGCCTGTGTCATTTGCATCCTTATCACTGTCGTCATTTACATCTGCAGCGTCCTGAGAATATCCAGTTTTTCCAGAATCCCCTGTATTTTTATCTGTATCGGAACCGCCTCCGCAGCCTGCAAGCATTGCCGCCATGGTGATTCCCATAGCTCCACATAAAAAGCCTTTCTTCATTTTTCCCCTCACGTCATTTTTCTTCATTTTCTTCATTTTCTTCATTTTTTGTTATCCCTTCTTTTAAAAATTATTATTTTGCTTTCAAATATTATTTTTTTAAATTTATTTTTGAACCAACTCTTATATCACTTACTGTCGGTCTTTTCCTTTACATTTTCCCGTGTGATCTTGACCATGTCAAACTGTCCACTATATATATTTGTATAGTCGTCTATAGATATGCTTCTGTATGCCGTTTCGCCGTGTTCCGCTACATATATATCATATGTGGTAACCCCTCCATAACTCTCAGTATAGTCGCACACATCTACGCTCACCGCAAATGGCTCTCCACCTTCGACTATTTCCTTATTCTTGATCGCATTATCATCCTTGTCTAATCCCGCATCTATCATAGAATGTGTTATATATCCTGTTGTTCCTGCCATGAGACGCAGAGGAGTATCGTATACTATGTTATCTCCTTTGACCGACACACCCAGATCGTGATCCGTCTTATTTTCCACATAGAAATTCATCCATGCGCTATAATAATTTTTATCCGCTATCTCATCATACACATTTGTCCCTAGATATGTCACTTTAACCTGATCATTGTCAGTGACGACCTGTTCGCCATCAACGTGAAAATTCCTCGTATAATTGACCGAATCTGCCTCCCCCTTTCCGTCCAGATCCACGTCAACAATAACACTGTCAACTGCCCTGAACGGTCCCGCATTTCCTGTTGTATCTTCCAGTGTGCAGAACAGCATCTTAGCCGTGACAGTCGGCTTTCTTCCCAAGTCAAAAAATGTAACGCCGTCAGAATCCACAATATAAAACTTACTTGTAGAATTTGGCTGAACTCCCCAATTAGTTGGAAGTCCCCCCTCGTATGACTCATTATTCGAAGTCAGGAGCATGATATTATAATAAACCATGTAGTCTTTATGATTTACAACCGTATACTCAAGCGCACAATCATTTTCAGATATATCATATCCTTCTGCACTCGCTATGGTTTCATCCTCAGGACCGCAGCCAATATCGTATACCTTATCTATTGTAACCGTAAGATACTCGTTGTCGCACACAACATAATTGACTTCCCTGTAATTCTTTCCTCCACTTTCTGAATCTTTATCCCTGTTATGGATTATGATTCCTGCCGCGCCGCCGGCTACTACGGATGCCGCCACAACACTGGCGACTATCTTTGCCTTCAGCGTCTTAAATAAGCCCTTAAGTCCAAGCTTGCCCGCAGTTTTAACCCCTGCAGACGCCACACCTGTTGCGGCTCCTCCGGCTGCAGCACCCCCAGTCAATGTTCCCACTGCAGCTCCTCCGGTTGCTGTTCCTAACACTGTTCCAGCTGCAGCTCCAAACACGGCAGAAAATACGCTTGTAAGGAAATTCGGGATCACCAGTCCCTGTGTCTCCGCCAGAAACACCGCGGTGAGAAGTGCCGTTGTTCCAGATGAATACAGCTTTACGCCATTTGTATTCTCATACCTCTGTACGCCTTCTTTTATCTTTCCTCTGGCAGCGGACAGTCTGTAACTCACCGTACCTTCCGGGCACTCCATGCATGCCGCGATCTCCGACGTGCTCATCCCGTCAAAGTAATACATTATTATCGTCTGGTACTGAACCGCCGACAGTTCCTCCTGCATGATATTCAGGATTATCTTACGCTTTTCCGCATTTAGCACGTAACTTTCCGGCAGGAAATTGTCATTTTCCTCCAAAAGATTAGTGGATGTGGCTTCATCCAGCTGCACAGGCATTTTCTTTCCAAGAAACTGTCTGCATTTGTTTACAGCGATGGTATTCAGCCATGCTGTTATCCTCTCAGGATTTTCGAGCTGTTGCAAATGCGTGAGTGCCGTTATGTAAGTGTCCTGCATTACGTCATACACATTGTGCTCATTCTTCAAAAAGCTCATACAGGTGTAATACACCTGCCGGTAAGTGTTCTGATATATGACCTCAAATGCTTTCATATCTCCACTCACCACTCTGGCGACCAGCGCCCTTACGTCATACTTTCCGTATTCGTCTGTCATACCTTAGTTGTCCCTCCATTTTTATGATCTCCCTATATAGATTATCCCAAGACGATTTTCGTTGGATTTTTTGGAAATTTTTTGAAAATATTTTATCCGGGTTCCTAGAACAGTTTTACTTGGATTTTTATATCCCACAAATACAAGTGCAAAATATTCTTTTTAAAACCCCACCGTAACGCTGCACGATCGCACATATGCTCTGAACGCCTTTATTTCTTTCATAAAAATTCACATCAATCTCGCATGATCTTCCCTCTGCAGCCAAAGGCACACATGCATGCAAGGCATTTTCCAAAGCGTTAGATAAGAGCACACACAGATCACTTTCCGACACAGTAAGCTCTGCGGGAATTGCACATTGTATCTGTATTTCAATTTCTTTATTCCTGGCTCTACCCGCAAATGAAGACAGGATCAGATTCACTGCCTCATTTTCACAGTATATTTGGACCTTCTGTGCCTCAATCTCCTTACAGATTCCCGATATATAAGCCTGCGCCTGTTCAACTTCACCATTTTCTATACATGTAGACACATACTGCAGGTGATGACGCATATCATGGCGATACTGTCTGGTCAATGTCTGCGACTCACGCAGACTGCTGATTTCCCTCACCGCCTGACTTAACTGCAGATCCAGATTATTCCGGATCAGCTTCATCTCATTCTGCATCTGTTTCTTTTTTGAGTTATATAAGAGAAAGGCCAGATATGCAACACAGCATACAAAAGGCATAGCATCCTTTACTTCATTGTATTTCCCTCGTCGCAATTTTTGCCATAATCCCCTTTATGCCTCCTTGGCGCCAAATATTTTCCAGCACTTATTATCCACAATTCGACAACAAAGGGGATATTGCATTGATTTATACGAATTTATTTTCTCACCCACCTGGCATAGAGTTTCCTGCTGCCGGTGCTGCCGGCTGCAATCTTCGTAACCTTTTTCTTGTACTTGGGATCGCTGTACCACCCCTTAAATGTGTAGCCTTTTCTGACCGGATTCTTCAAGACGATAGTCCTAGACGCGACAGTATAACCGGCTGGATTGGACCGGCTGTTTGTCCCCTTGCCAAGACTGTACTGGATCTTATACTTTACCAGCTTCCACCTTGCGTATAATGTCTGATTCTTGGTAGTCCTCACAACCGAACTGCTGCCAATCCTGCTGCCGCCACTCTTTGCTGTGTACCAGCCTGCAAATGTATATCCCCTTCTGGTAGGTGTCTGCAGTGTTCCGTAAGTTTTTCCACAAATGACTGTCTTACTTCCGGAACTCACACGCCCTCCATTTGGAGCAAATACTATTCTCACGCGCTTTACTGTGTCCGTATATTTTGCAGTAAAAGAAAGCTTGGTGGATGTTCCTGCCACACGCAATGCAACCTTTTTACTTCCCGCCTTCCACGTCATCTGATTTAAGGCATATGCGATAATCCCATTTTGAATACCCGAAATGCTCGGCGGATATGACGCATTGTCAGTGCTGACTTCGAATTTGGTTTTACCTGCATTGAGATTTTTCTGAATCCTCTCAGCGTAGGCTCGCGCCCACTTTGCGGCATCTCCGTTTCTGACAAAGTAGTTGTCTGCCAGGCTTGTAGAACGTGTGCCATAACCGCTTGCCGTATAAATCTGATCATGACCGTTGTGTGCCAACGCCATGAGTTCATCCGTCAGTCCAAAATACAAATACGTTTGATCAAAGTTATAATAATTGTCTTTTGTATCATCCCATGTACAGTCCACCTGATACCATTTGCCATCCAGCTTCATGGCATTCCAGGTATGTCCATCATAGGTATCCCTTGTCTCAGCATTTGTTATGCCGGCTGCAGTAAGCAGCTTTGAATAGGCACTCTCATAGGCTTGACATGTGCCCAGCTTTCGTGTCAGTGCGCTCTCTGCCGAAGACCATTTCAGGGAATGATCGTAATCGAGCTGCTGCAACAGCCAGTCATGCAGCCACAATGCCTTTTCATAGTCCGAACCATCCGTTTCCTTGCTGCACTTTTTTACCGCAGCATTCACAATGTCCCCCACGCTCGGATAAGCCCTGTCCGATACCTGTATATTTGTGCTCACACGCATATAATAGACACCTGACGTCTTGTCCATTACATAAAACCTGAAGTTATAGACTCCCGAAGCAGTCATTGTGAATTCAAAGTCGTGAGATTCACACTCATCTGTATATTGAATCCACGCTCCGCGGCTTGGATCCGCCACGGATTCAAAACTATACTCACCCGGATTGGAATAACTCGGTGCATCCATTCTAAACAAATACCGGCCACTGCCACCATCCGCCGAAACGTGGAATGTTGTATCCTCTCCTAATTTGGATTCGTTCCATTCAACCTTCAATGCTACACCATTTTGAGGGTCACTTTCTGCACTGTACTTATATTCTGTAACTCTCTCTTTGGGATTTGTTGATGAACCAGCAGATTCTTCCTGCGCATAACTTATCACCTTGATCATCGATACGCCTGTCATCACCAGTATTAATGTCAACATAAATGTTGCTAATTTCCTTTTTATCATAAGCAATACCTTGAACCTTTCTTAATGTCAAAATAACATCGCTGCATATCAACCTCTTAATATATCCAGCATAACAGAAACACCATTTTTTTGCCACAAAAAACCCCGCTGCAGAGTATTTCTGCATCGGGGTTTTGCGGTTATCTGTTGACCGGTTCAAATAACACCATTACTTGATTTTTGCGCTTATAAGCTTGCTGTAATCAGAAGCCACAACAGCCTTTCCAGCCTTCTTGTTGGCAACAACCTTAAAGTAGTAGGTCTTACCACTTGTAAGCTTTTTGATGTCCGCGCTGTTTTTGATAACAGTGAGCTTTTTGAAGCCGCTGTTTTTCTTTGTGCTGTAATATACTGTATAGCTGTTTGCACTCTTATCCTTTGTCCAGCTGATGATTGCCCTTTTCTTTCCTGCCTTGACCTTGACCGACGTCGGCGCAGAAAGCTTTGTTGCGGTCAGGAGCTCCTTTGAAACGAGAGAAAGAGACTTTTTGCCGTCAATCGTCTTATAGGCTTTGACAACAATCTTGTATCCCGTGCCCTTTGAAAGCTTTTTAAATGTGAGGGTGCGCTTCGTTGTGTCAACGCTCTTGGCAAGCTTTTTGCCCTTGTAAAGGTATACTCTGTACCCGCTTACACCGGCAACCTTTTTCCAGGAAGCCTTGATCGAGTTTGTGGTCTGTTTAACAGCGATCTTGCTCGTCGCGGCGGGAAGGATTTTAAAGCTCAGCTTTTTGCTGCCGCTATAATTGCCCTTGAAGGTAACAGTTACGATCGCCTTGCCAATATTTTTGTTTTTGCTGTAAGCAACGGTGTAATCTGTTCCATTCTTAAGCGTTTTTTTGTTTGCATCCTTAACGATGACCGAAGGCTTCTGAACCTTTCCGTTATATGTATACGACGACTTTTTCAGCGAAACTGACTTAATTCTCGCTATCGAAATTGTTGGTTCTATCGTACTGCAAACAGTGCACTTCCTGGTAATCTTGCCATTTGAGGTAAGAGTAGCCTTGACAACAGACTTGGAGTACTTATGACCGAGAGCCTTGACTTTGGTCTGAGCGACTATAACGGTATTACAAACCGAACAGTGCTTACCTTTGGTGAGACCTGTCTTTGTGCAGGTTGCTTTAATTTCGTTATCTATAACCACATTATGTTCCTTACAGGATATGTTAATGGTGCAGTCTTGACTCTCTGACTTAGTTATATACGGTGTAACATCGTAGGTTTTGTCTTTTTCAAGTCTGACTTCGGTAACTTTGCCTTTATCGTTACTAGAGACGGATTCACTAAGCTGGTTATTCTCAACAAGGTTTACTTCTGTTCCCTGAATATTTCCGCTGCCGAGATTTGACGAAGTTATGGTGATAAGATAAACCTTCGTTTCCGTCGGAGTAAAGAAGTAAGCGGTTATGTTTTTACAGGAATTGTCACCGTAACCTATTTTGGTCGGGTTAACATATTGCTTGCAGCTTTGGCAATATGTGCCATTACATACAAGGCTCTGGTGCTGCTTCGGAATGACTTTCTGAATTGCATACTCACAGCCAGTGTGTTTGCAGTGTCTGGATTCCCTTCCATCTTTGTCGCAGGTTGCCGGCCAGTCAACCGTATAGGTGTCGCTCAAATCGTGTCCAAGTGCTGGCAGTTCGGTGTAACCCTCATAATATTTGCAGCCGAAGCACTCATAGCCGACCGTTCTTCCCTTTCTGATGCATGTTGCCTCTTTAGCAGCGAGAGTTCTGCCAAACTGATGCTCCTGGAAGCTTTCAAGAGCATCACACTTTTTACAGTACTTGTAGTGACCAAGAAGTGATGTCCTTTCCTCTAATTCAGGCTCAGAATCGTGACAGGAGGAGATAATTTCTATATCCGCATCCAACTTAACAAAGTCAGGCCAGGTATTGTATACCCTGGTACCGTTGTGCATAATAACATAGTTCGGCTTGTCCAGAGATTGTGATAGAACTATGTCATAGAAATGAGGTGGCTGGCCACCGTAATAGATTGAATTTACATTTCCCTTTTGTCCAATATAACAGCCGCCAAGCCTTACTTTTCTGCTGGATGGGGTGTTTTGGAAATATATTGTGCTGAACGGCTGTTCATTAAGAAGCTGATTTGAAATTACTTCTATTTCTGAGTTTCCTGTTATTGTAACATTGCCCTGCGGCTCCGGTCCGTATGAATATATACAAGACGGGACGCGTGCATTATTCTGAATAAGAGTACCGGTGATATAGAGATTGTTTATATCATAGAAGGAAATAACGTGGTGCCTGTTCTTATCGTTTATATAAGTGTCACTTCCGGATTGTGCTGTAAGAGTGAGATTATAGTTGATAAACTTCCCTGCTTTTCCAAGAATATTCACATCTGCGTTCGGATTATTCACAGCGATCATCGAAGTTCCGTTGGCTGTTGAGTTAAAGATTATCTGTCCGCCGGACTGGGTTGTGGTAATTGTGAAGTCGGTGTTTGCCTTGGAACCTGAAAAAACCACAAACAGATCCCTTGTCTCCTCGTCTGAATGCATATCTGTTGTAACTTTCAGGGTTTTTCCGTTCAAGTCAAGGGTGATTTTTCCGGGATAGCTAACTGTGATTTCGGAATACCACTCCTGCTCATCCTGATAGCTCCAATCGCTCGGAACTTGTTCTTCGTAATCTATGTTGTTTTTGAGAACAACAAGCTTATCGGGCGGGTTTGTCTCGTTCGAGGTGGCTTCAAGAGCTTTTTCAAGCTCAGCAAAGTTGGTTACATAGGTTGTGTTTTCGTCAACCGAATGATTGTCCGCTGCCGAAACAGTGAATACTGATGCCTCGAGCATCAGTATGACTAATGTTACGACAGTCAAAATTTTTTTCTTTTTGTTCATAGTTTTCCCTCCTTTTAAAATTAATAATATGTAAATGTTTCCCTTCCCTACCTTAATCGGCAATGCAGAATTTTAACAGGATTCAGCTTTTTATTTTCCACTTTTCGCTATCTCCGTGAAGGCTATAACCACAATAAGAACAGCATCCGTTTTCATCGGGCAAGAATGTTGCTCCGCAGCTCGGACATTCCTTTTCAACAAAAAATTCACCGTCAGACTTTCTTTTTTCTGGATATCTTGCCCTTTGCATGGTCAGTTTCTTTTTGAATTTTTTTGTAAACGGTCTCTTATTTTCAGGAAGAAAAGTTTTTGTTCCATAAACTTCAGACTTAACCGTTGTTATTTCATCTGTGTTAGAGACTTTTAAAAGCTTGATCGTGCCAACACTGAAATCAAGCAGATCATTGTCATTTTCGTTTTTGCTAAAGTATTCGTTTAAGCAGGATCTGAGGTAGTTCTCTGAATATCCTACGATCTTTTTCGCTAAATTGTCTTGTTTAACTTCTCCACAAATAATAGGTGTAACAATCGTTCCAAAAGCAAGAATCGCTGCACCGACGCCGGCTGCAAGGGAAATCTCCGTATCCTCGATCAAGTATAAGCATAGAAAGACACTTAAGAAAAGTATGAAACCGGATAAAAGAAGCTGTAAAAATCTTTTCATATTTGTACTGATCGTTTCATAAATCTCAAACGATTCGGTCTGCCAATCGTAAAACTCGTTTTTTATAACGGCGCCACAATATTCACAGGTAACCTGCTGACTGTTCAACTTGACTCTTGCACCGCATGACGGGCAGGTTATTCTCAACATATCGTGATAATAGCTTTTCTTATTCTTTTTTTTGTCTGTTTGGCGAACGTGTCTCGACTGAAGTATTCGGAGATATGAATTTTTACGGTATATCTCATGCTGAACCAGGTTGTTTTGTGTTGACTCGAAACGCTCCAGAGTGCTGCACTTCAAAACTGATTCCCGCCATTCTCTGCCATCATCGTTCCATGTTTCAAAGTTATTTTTAGGAATGGGAACAACATCCGTGACGTAAATTTTGCGGCGTAGCTTATTCTTATTAAGTACGTCGATCTGACTGACGATTTTTTTTCGAAAAGCCAGGTCCATTCTTGCCGTAAGAAGCTTTTGATCCGCTTTTCCAAGCGGAATCAGTACTCTTTCAAATGCTTTTCTTATATCCTTTCGGATTTTCGAATCCTGTAGAGGAGTTTCCCTTTTTGCCAGCAATCTTTCCAGCTTAGCTTTTTTCAAATTCTTGGGAAGATATTCCGAAAAATCCATTACAAGTATACTTTTACCGATATAGAATGTACATAATATAGCAAAAGCGGCTGCAATGCACAGCGATACTGATAAATCCATAAAATCACCTCTGATTTATTCCTTGCTGACCACTTCATTTTCGCTCTGCTTTTTCCGTTTGTCTTTTACAATGTCACATATCATTATAACAACAAGGAACAAGCCAAAAGGGATTGCCGCGCAATAGAGCAGGAAATCAACGGGATTACCCTCCGGGGAAAGCTTGTAATTTCCTTTTGTAGTTTTATAGACCTCTACTTTTATTGTATCGCCTTTTCTCAATTTATCGTATGTGTATCCTTTTGCGATATCTCTTGACCAAACACGCTCTTCGCATTTCCCTTTATAGGTCTTTCCGTCAATTTCATATGAAATTCTGAATTTATATGTTGTATAATCTACATCGCCATTGTCATCCTTACTATCGTGGGTTGAAAAGTCAACAATAACAGCGGAAACTTTCCGTATATCAGTTGAGGCTGCATATTCTTTCTTTTCAATTCTGCTTGTGACAATTCCGAAGACACCCACAACCATCGATGCTATGCCGACGACCATAATAAATATGGTCATTTTAATGTCCTCTTTTTCTTTTCTTTTACTCATAACAAGTTCTCCTTTCGCAATCAGGACTGTGCCCGAAAGAGTTCAGGCACAGTTCCCAATTTTAAGCCATATTTGTCTATAGGCTGTCAAGAAGTCCTGTCTATTTTTTTTGAATAGGATTTCCGTCTTTGTCAGTGAATTTGCCGGTAATGATCTTTATCAGATCAACAAGTACACCTATTCCAAAAACGCCGGCGGTAAAAAGATAGAGAATGCCTGTTCCGACTTTACCCGCATAAAAACGGTGGCCACCAACTCCGCCGAGGAAAAGGCAGAGTAGAAGGGCTACAAGCCAATCCTTTTCCGTCTGCCCGCTGCCACTTACACCAACGGGTGCTACATAATCTTCAACCTGCTCGCCGTTGAGTATCTTTTTAACATTTTCGGTCACCTCATCAAGATACTCACCTCTTTGAATAGGAAGATTCGCTACTCCGCTTACGCCTTTCTGAATTACGCTGTTTTTGTCAACTCGCATACCATTGACGGTTGTTGTGTTCTCCTGGATGTTTGCCATGACTTTAATTTTGTTTCCATCCTTAACAAAGACCCAGACCGTAACGTCGAGGTTCGGTTCTTTCTCAAAGGAAATGCGCTTTCCTGGGATGCCCCCTTTGATTTTGAAAGGCATTTTAAAAGCCGATGCATGTGTGCTAAGCTTTTCATATACATCTTCAATTGTGGTTGTATAAGAGAGTTCAAACTCTCTCGGGGCTGTTGCAGCTGCCATTGCTTTAATATCTACCATATTTTTCCCTCCTTTTTTTCTTTTTCCCTTTTTTATTTTATTATTCCGTGCTTTAACTCACACGGTAGATTACGACCGTCCCTCAATTTCATCAATCTGGCCCGTATACTGTACACTCATACCCATGCTTATGTAGTATTGCACCTCATGAGACTCCAAAAGGATTTCCCTTGCTATTGCTACATTCTTATCCTCGGACTCACCGCTGCCGCCATAATCGGAATATATTGAAAAATCATAGTATTTTCCATCGACAAGCTGCCCATCCATTCCTGACAACATCGGGAATACCGAAAAAGAATCGTTTCCTTTTTTAAAGCTCAGCGATACATTTGAATGTATTTCACTCTCATTGCAGCGCAGTAAAAAATAATCAATTCCATTTCCGTTGTAATTATAGAGTGTATTGTCGGTATTTACAGAATATTCACCATTATCAGTTATTTCCGCCCGATAAACAGACACACTGTATTTTGTATCGGCAATAACTACCGCATAAAGCTCCGCACCGCCTACATTTACAAGGGGCGCGCCGCGGAGAAAATCATATTTATCCGCATACTGACTGTCTTTTACGAAATTTATGATTTCTTCCTCATCAGCCTCGTAACCGACATAACCGATATAGGCAATCCCAACCGATTCTTTGTTATCAAGAATGGTGTTTTGAAGTTTTGATAAATCTGTGTCTTTTTGTACCGATGCTTCTGTGGTTGCTTCTATGGTCGCTTCTGTAGTTGCCTCTGTGGTTGCTTCTGTAGCCGCCTCTGTGGTTGCTTCTGTAGTCGCCTCTGTGGTTGCTTCTGTGGTTGTGGCGGTTGTTTTATCTTCGGTCAGATTAGAATCCTCTGACGGTTTTGCCACACATCCAGAAACCAAGGCTGGCATAATTAAAACCATCAACAGGGTCATAATGTATTTGTTATATTTCAACATTCATTGCTCCCCCCTTTCTACTACAACTATAGTCTTACACCTTCTATTGTACGGATTTTTTGAGGTCTGTCACTGGCACAAGTGCCAGTGACAGAAAAAACTATTTTCAAACTTTTTTGACTTTGGGACATAAAAACCCCTTGACCGTGTCAGTCAAGGGGTTCATTTACTCTATTCGTCTTTTAAAGTTGTCACCATGAGCTTGTTCTCAATAGCTGTCACAACCAACGCTTCTCGATTCTCAAATCTACCTTTTTCAACCATATCGTCTAAGTTCCAGCGCACACCGTTTTTGGAAATGCCCAGTTTATCGGCAATCTCCTGATATGTAAAGCCCTTTATGTATAAGCGGAGAATATCAAGCTGTCGGGGCGAGAATGTATCGGACATTGTGCCTTCCATTTCAATTGCAGGAGAGGTGTCAGGAAATACTTTTTCGCCTGCAAGGGTACGCCTTATCACACTTATCAGCTCCTCTGTGCCGTGGTCTTTATACCACAGACTGTCTGCTGCACCTGTCTTTGCTCGTTCCAATACCTGCGGGTCGACAAGTGAGGTTACAATTACTATTTTGATATTCGGAAAAGCCTTTTTTATACGTTTTGCGGCGGCAAGACCGGAGTGCTTGTGCTGTGTTTGTACATCCATAAGAATAAGTTGTATTGAGCTATTGCAGTTTCTCTCTGCCTCAAAAGCGTCACGATATACGCCGACAAGGCGAAAAATTTCGTTTGATTTCAGCCGCTCGGCAAAATGCTTTTGAATATATAAATCATCTTCAACCAGTATTGTATTTATCATATATCGTTCTCCTTTTATTGAACATCAGCTCATTAATAATCGTATTTGGCGAGAGCTGATGCTGCATGTCAGGTTTTCATATAAAACTTGACGCATCCTTTGGAATGATAAGCAGCAATTCAAATCGTGGTTTATATACAGTGTGCATTTCTCCACCGGCAGATTCTATGCTGTGGCGAATCGACGAGAGTCCGCTGCCCTCCTTAATAGGGCCCGACGGTGCAGCGCCATTGTTCGTTATCGTAATATCAAACACATCCTTTCGCCCATTTACGCTGATATATACCTCATTGCCTCCGGCATGCCTGATACAATTTGTTACACATTCTTTTGCAGCGACAACGGTAAGCTCTTCGGCAAGTGAATCGGCCGGAAGGCATCCATCCATCATCACCGTTACACCGAGGATTTCCGCTGTCTGAACAACCTCTTCCATCGTTCCGCTGGCTGTCACTCGATCACTTGTAAGCACTGCGGTTGCTTCCTGTAAAGCCTCAAGCTTTTTGTCAGTGTTTTCATCGCTTTCCATTATATCACGAATTGTCAGCAAGCTTCTTCCGATTGTGTCATGTATATGTATTTTCAGGTCAAGAATTTCTTTTTCTTTTATATCATCGGCCATTCGTTCATACATTTTTTGTAGCTTTCGATTGACCTCTTTCAGCTCATCGTTAATAGCAGTTTGACGAGCGTTGCCATTATAAAGTTCAGTGACATTATGCGCTGTCATTTGAAGCCAGTTTTCATCATTGTCAACGGCTATATTCTGCTTGCGGAATTGCCAAACTGTCTTATCGGGCAGTATGTAACAATCTCCGTTAGCGATAATACTTTTATCGGGGTGCTCCAACGCTTTTTCAAGATCGTCGGTAATCTGAAACTCATGCCCGCTCAGTGCAAACGACAGATGACGCATACGGTCATTGCAAAGGACAATACGCCCGTTCGGATCGGCAAAGCACAAACCCATAGGCAGCTTGTCTGTGGCATCTTTAACGGAAAATGGAGATAGCATGTTCTTTCGGCGGCGATACTCTCTCGTCATAGCAAAGGCAAAATGAACAACAACAACTAAAATTACCGTAATGAAAATCAGCCAGGGCGCATCTAATAAAAATGCATCCTTGCCTTTGAACGGATCCCCCTGAGTTACCGAGAACAAAAGCATCAGCAAAAACGCAAAAATCACAATACTCGGCAATTTATTGTGAAATTTCGAGTGATGCGAAAGTTGATATATAAAAAGTCCCAATTCAAGCACAGCTTCCACAAACAGCAGAAGTGGTATTAAGGTCTGCAAAAAGACCGGAAGTGAAGAAAAGGCACTCATACGGCGGCACCTCCCTCAATAATAAATACAAGATGCTGGTATCCTGCGTCACCGTCCATTTCATAAAGAACGTTACCTTTATTTGAAAAAATCGACAGGTCAGTTTCGCAGCAGACATTCAGCGACAGTCGCAGTCCGTTTATATTTGCAAGACTTATTTGCACGCTTGTTAAATTTTCAAGATCTGCTTCAATTACTTCTTCGTAAAAATCTAATATCGCAGCAGCGTTTTTGTCCGAAATCATGGAAAGTTCACTGTCCACATACAGAGTATTGCGTACATTTAAAAGCTTTAATGTCTGTAACGATTCGGAAAAAGCTCTCTCAAGCTCGCTGACTGCAACCTTACAATCTCTGTCGGCAAGCAGTGTCAGATGCTTACGGCGTTTGATATAACTGCATAAAACGGCAATCTCGGCAAGTAGCATTTTAACTCTGTTTGTATCAGATTTTGAGATTCGGCGGTATTCCTGTGTCAATGCCGAAATGCGGTTGATCTGTTTTTGTGTTGCCGACTGCAATAGATCGAACAGTCGGTTTTGCTCCTCCACCTTGCGGCGTTTCGACTCCCGCCTGTATTCATAGCGAAGGATCTCATTTCTTTCGGCAAGCTCTTCCGCAAGACATTCTGATTCTTCCTTAATGGCAAGCAGCGCCGACACATCCTCTGTCCATACCGCATAACCGCCGCCGATGGGCATAGTATGTACGGTCAGCCCACCGTCTACTGTGACAGGAGCTTTCTCGGCTTTTCTCATTGTTTCCTTTGATATAGGTTCAATATTCAACGCTGCATAGCGAATGTTGAAGTCTCTGTCAGTAATTTCTGCCGATGTGCCGACAGATGAGGCAAAAAGATCTGCGTAACGGCTGTTTGAATGAATATATCCGCAGGCAATGCAAGCCTCGAAACCGAGCATATACATAAGACTTTGAAATGCCGTAACGTCACCGAATAAATGTTTCAGCCATGGCGTACCAACATAGTTCAATGCAAGATAAGCCAGCGATATCGCAAATGGAATTACGGGCAAATAACGATGCTTACCGTTCTTTAACCTGCATTTAAAGAGCATAAAAATAAGTGCTGCTACGGCACAAAACACCTGCCATACGATCACGGCAAAATAGCACACACCGTAGCCATGATCTGCATCAGACCAGACATCCGCATCTTTAGGGAATGTGAAAACTAATTGATGTAGATCATTCGTAAGCACTAGAATAAGCAAAACTCCCGAAACGACAGACAATAGCCAGACAGATTTTGGCAGTTTATATTCATCGGGCTTGCCCAGAGACATTGCGATCAGCAGTGCAAGCATGGGTACAAACAGCATTGGCAGATAGAATAGATACCACTGGTATCTTATTGCAACCGGCTGCCAGAATATAAAGTATTTTGCTGAGCGAAAGGTAAACCACAAAATCAAAAGCACCGAAACGCCTACCAGATATTGTCCGACCTGTTTCTGCACGATACGTTGGCGGATTGAAATTCCCCAAGCGGCATAAAGCCCGATATAAATGAAACTACGCAGATAAGAAAACAGAGTAGGATAGAAACTTCCTCTTCCAATAAGTCGAAAAGAATATGCCAAAATTACGGCAAACAAGATCAGACTCATAGGAAGCAAAGGTTCTTTGTGGAGTTTTTTGTGAAGATCTTTATGAAGTATGTTGAAGATATACGATCTACTCCCCATGCCTCTTCACCTCAATCCTGCCTCTTCCACTCTCCTTAACATCATAGAGGGCGTTATCCGCCTCCTCATACATCTCGTTGAATGTCAGTTCAGTTCTTGCGATCACCGCACCCATGGAGATTCCTGTTCCTCCCTCTGTGGCCTTCACAGTCAGGTTCACCTTGTCAAATATCTGCTGGGCACGTTCCCTTATCACGTCATCAGACACACTCTTGTTGAAGAACAGCATGGCTGCAAATTCATCACCGCCCATACGGCATGCATGGTCATCACCGCGGAGTGCCGCCTGCAGTGTCTGTGCCACAAGGACAAGATATTTGTCGCCATTGTGATGTCCGTAGGTGTCGTTGTACTGCTTGAATCTGTCTACATCCATCATGATCATCACCGCTGTGTGCGTACACTCAAGAAGTCTCTGCTCCATGTCACTTCTAAATGCCGCATGGTTCAAAAGTCCTGTGAGGGGATCTGTACGATAGGTATTCTCCCAGTTTCTGAGTCTCACATCCGCCTTATTCTGCTCCGCATCTGTCAGCATCTTCAAAGCATATGTACTTGATACATCCACTATTACTATTTCTCCTCTGTCTTTCTGAAGTGCCGAATCATAAAACATTCTTCCAGTACATAATACATATATATCCTTGCCATCCTTCCTATGTATCTTGTGTTCCTGAAATACAAATGTGCTCTTTGCCAGATTCGCATTTACCTGACAGAGATATTCTGTTTTATCCTCGTCCGGTATAAGGTCGATCTGGGTTATGATATTATTCTCTATGTCCTCCTTGCTGTAACCCGTAAGCTCCTCAAAATTATCGTCTACAGATATGATCCTCCAGTTTTCATCCACCAGATATCTGCTATATTTGACTGTATGTACACGAAACGCATCCTTGCCATATTCAGTAAAATCCGCCATCTGTCTGCGCGCCATAATCCGGATCTCTGTCTGTTCGTCGTCTGTGCTGGCGCCATCACCATCAGCGTCCGCCAGACCATCTTCTGGGGCAGTTCGATCACCAACATTCTCTCCATTACCATCTGCACCGACACCACCATCAGCAGCCCCTTGCTTTGAGTCAGCTGCCAGCGAATCTGCATACTTCTCTGATACAAGCCTTATAAACTCCGAAACTATATATGGATCAAACTGGCTGCCCGCGCAGCTCTTTAATTCTTCTATCGCTTTTGATATCGGCATACCCTTTCTGTAAGGTCTGTCATTGATCATTGCGTCAAATGCATCGACCACCGCGATCACACGTGACAGAACCGGTATGCTTTCACGGCTCAGTCCATCCGGATATCCATTTCCATCCCATCTCTCATGATGATGCCTTATCTCCTCCGCGATCTGTCTGAGTTCTGTGTTGCTCATGGCGATCTCATAACCCTTCTCAACGTGGGAACGCATGATCTTCCATTCCTCATCCGTGAGTTTTCCCGGCTTGTTGAGTATCTCCATAGGAACTCCTACCTTCCCTATGTCATGGAGCAGACAGAGCAGCGCCAGCTTGCTCTGCTGGATATCTGACAGCTCTATTCGTCTGCCAAGCTCAGCCCCCAGCTCCTGTGTACGACGCACATGCTGTTCCGTATCGCTGTCGCACTCCTCAAGAGCCCTTATAAGCGATGTCAGCATATCTGAGTGCGATGATTCACTGTCCACAAGCTTTTTTGTCTTCATGGCTGTTGCCGCATCAGTGATTGCAGCGACGATGCTCTGTCCCTCATCCGCAGCCACCCCCACTGCATACTGTATACTTCCATCATACTGTTCTTTGACCTTTTCAACACATGCCGTCATCTCTTCCTCACTGCTGTGACTGCAAAGTGCTATCAGGTGCGCATCAATACCCCTGACATAATATGTTCTCTCTGGAAAGTTCTTTCTCATGATGCCCGCAAGTGCATTTATCCTCTGGTCACCCGCCTGATTACTACGAGTGCTGTTGATCACAGACAATCCGTTGATATCGCATATTGCCACTCCAACCGGAAACGTAAAATGGTCCACCTCTTCCATGGCAAGTCTCTGAAAGCTATCCCATTTCTGAAATCCTGTAAGCATATCCGTCTCCAGAGATATATCAGAAAATACAAACATCTGACCAAGTCTGCGGCCTTCCTTGTTGTCAAGCCTTCTGATATCGCACCTTAAAGGTCTGTCTCCATCATCACCTTTTATATAGCACTGCAGAGAAAAACTGTCGTCATCAGCTGCAAGATCAACGGACAGATCATACGTCTCAAGAAACTGCTGCAGATTCTCACATTTGCAGAGGAGTTCCTTTCCAAGGAAATCATCCGCCCTGTCATTGTGCAGGATCAAATGATTGTCATAATCAAACAAAACTATTCCCTGACCTATATTCTCGAATATGTTTGTCTTTAGTTTGTTGAGCATTCCATGGGTTGAATAATTAAAGCAGCTCCAGTACAGAATATATGATGTAAGACTGTAGCCACAGATGGAATAATCCAGAAGTTTGTACACCTCCGCTCCCGGAGCGTAGAGAAATATTGCATTTATACCAACGAGCGCAAGAAGTCCCAGGATGACACTGCTGTACTGCAAACGATATTCATGTGGGATATTGCAAAGCTTCTTTAAAAGGAGTATGAGTACCACTCCCACCAGCGCATATGAAAAAACCAGATGCATATCATACAGCGGTTTCATATCATAGCTGTATTTTGCTATCACGGTGTCTCTTCTGACATACCCTATCGCTATATTTTTGAATGGGTTTATGGCAAATATTACAAGCTCATACAGGCAGTAAAAAAAGCATACGCCTATCGCCTCTCTTCCACACTTTGAAAAACGTCCTTTTGTAAAATAAACAATAAATATGAGCAGACATACCAGCATATAATCAATGCTTACGAAATATATACTCGACATGACGGACATGGCCATATACGAATCGCTTATAATGCTGATAAGATAACTGATATCAACTATAGCTGCTCCTATGCAGGCAAGCCCCAGAAACCTTCCCGTCGTCTTATTCTTTTTTATGGATTTCATAGCCAGTATAATATCCGTGGCGGCTATTATAATTGACGAAAAGACATATATCTTCAAAACGACTTCATTCATACTCATTCCTCCTGAACACCAGCCATACAAAATTTGCCTATATTTTACTACTTATCAAGATATGGGGCAATGTGGAAATTTTACCTATTCTCTTCCTTTTGCACATAAATTTCACTTGATCTGACGGAATTCAAATATTGAACACACCTGCATTTGATGATAAAATCTACTATATTTATTGAATTTGGAGAACTAAGATGCAGAAAAAAATCGCTCTAATAAATGATGTTACAGGATTCGGAAGATGTTCCATCGCTGTCATGGCGCCGATAGTGTCCGCCATGAAGATCCAGGCTGTCACTGTGCCGACGGCAATACTATCTACACATACACAGTTTCCTATATTTTACTTTGATGACTACACACCCAAAATGCGGGATTACATCCAGACCTACAAAGATCTGGAGCTGCAGTTCGATGCCATATCAACAGGATTTCTCGGCTCTGAGGAACAGGTTGATATAGTTATCGACTTTATCAAATACTTTAAAAACGAGAAGAATTTTGTTATCGTCGATCCCGTCATGGGTGACTACGGCAAGCTGTACCCAACCTATACCGCGTCTATGTGCAGCAAGATGAAGGAGCTTGTAAAATATGCCGACATTATCACTCCTAATCTGACGGAGCTTTGCACCCTCCTTGATCTTCCATATCCGGAGCACACTGTGACCGTGAACGAGCTAAGGCAAATGTGCATGGCCCTGGCGGAGCAGGGACCGGAACATATCGTTGTGACAGGAATACATTTCAATAAGACTCAGATAGCCAACTTCATCTACAACAAGGATGAGGATTTCCAGATGGTCATGGTTGACAGGATCGGCGGCGACAGGAGCGGCACCGGAGATGTGATCGCAGCCATCATTGCGGGTATGTATCTGAACGGACACAGCGTCTATGAGTCCGTGAAAAAGGCCGCTTCATATGTATCAAAGTGCATAAGCTACTGCGTTGAGAACAATATTCCGGAGAACTGGGGATTGTGCTTTGAGATGTACATGAAGGATCTGACTGAGGAATAACTTAAACGATTGGAGATTCAACTATGGTTTTATACACTGTAACCGGAAAAGTCGGTGAGGAAGGTTACCTCGACATTGCAAAGAGCGGGGATCTCACAGGCAAAAATATATATGTAAACATGACAAACAAATGTCCATGCAGCTGTGTGTTCTGCCTGAGGCAGACAAAAAAGCAGCAGGAGAACAATACTCTCTGGCTGAAGGATGGCGAGCCTTCTATAGAGGAGGTTCTGGAACTTTTCTCAAAGTATGACCTGAATATCATAAATGAACTTGTATTTTGTGGATTTGGCGAGCCTCTTGAGAGACTTGAAGATGTGTGCGCGGTGATCGATTCACTGAAAAACACATATCCCAATCTCAAAGTCCGTCTCAACACCATCGGACTTGCCAATCTTATATATGGGAGAGATGTCACACCAGAGCTTGAGGGCCGATTCGACACTGTATCAATATCCCTGAACGCCCCTGATGAAAATGAATTTCTTGAACTGACCAGATCACGCTATGGGATCCAGTCCTACGCGGCCATCAAGGATTTTGCCGTTCTTGCCAAAAGGTACGTGCCACACGTTGTCATGACAGTTGTTGACAAGGTCATGCCCGAGGATAAGATCAAGCGATGCCGCCAGATATGCAAGGATTTAGGCGTGACTTTGAGGGTTCGCCCATTTGAAAATTAACCGCATTTTACAGTGACACTTACAAAGGAGGTACCGCTATGTTTCAATCTCTAGAGTTAAAACACCCAAGATTTTATCAGATATTCCGCCTGTTCATCGTCGTATTTGCATCTATACTATACGCATGGAATCTCCGATGCTTTGCCAAGACCGCAGGACTGTTTCCAAGCGGGTTCTCCGGAGCATCCCTGCTTCTCCAGAACATTGGAATAAAATTTCTGCACATAAGCGTGCCTTTTGCAGTATTCAACATTGGACTGAATATGTTTCCCACATACATATCATACAAATATATCGGTAAAAGATTTACCCTCTATTCGATCATAGTCATTCTTCTGTCGAGTATATTTGTGGATATTCTGCCATCATATGTATTCACTGACGACATAATGCTTGTAAGCCTGTTCGGCGGTCTCATCAACGGACTCGCCATCAGCCTGTGCCTGAACGTTGGAACCAGCACCGGGGGAACTGATTTCATAAGCATATTCCTGTCCCACCAGAAGGGTATAGATGCGTGGAACTACATACTGCTCGGAAACATCGTGATGCTGATCGCCGCCGGTGCACTGTTCGGCTGGTCAAAGGCTCTGTACTCCATCATCTACCAGTTCTGCAGCACGCAGGTGATCCAGCTTCTGTATAAGAGATATAAGAAAGAAACGTTGTTCATCATCTCCGACAAGTCAAATGAGATCTACCACGCCATCAGCGACCTGACTCACCATGACGCTACTCTGTTCAAGGGTGTCGGATGTTACGAGGAGAAGGAGAAAACCCTCATCTACTCCGTCATCAACTCGGAAGCGAAGCGTGAGCTCATACCGATGATCCGCGGGATCGATGAGCACGCATTTATCAACGTGGTCAAGACCGAGGAGCTGGACGGAAGGTTCCATGATATTCCTCACGACTGATGATCAATGAACTGCCACTTGTATCCGAACGATCATAATACCTTTACGAAATGAACGCACAATAAACATTCCTATCACCAAATACATATCTCTTATAAGTTGGCCTTATACAGCGTACCGCGCCTCTTCATCCACACAAATGCTCCCACGCATATCACTATGGATATAAATGATCCAGCCGGTGCCGCAAATCCCATCGGGAACAGGGTGTCTGGATACATGACAGATGCCAGATATGATCCCGGAATTCTTGCACATACTATGGCTATCATGTTGTGTATGAAGCCTATGTAGGATTTGCCGTATGCACAGAAATATCCGGTGAAGCTGAAGTGGATTCCCGCAAATACGCAGTCCACTATATAACTGCTGATATACTGAACTCCCATCGCTACAACTACTTTGTTCTTACTAAAGAGTCCCACAAGTTCCGGTGCAAATATTTCAACTACCGCAATAGTTATGGCTCCGTATACCACTATGATCCCCAGCGCATACCTTAGTATCTGCTCCGCCCGGTCATGCTTTCCTGCGCCAATATTCTGTGCGGCAAGTGCCGACACTGTGGCGAGCATTGACGATGGAACTATGAAGATAAAGCTTATCATCTTCTCCACAACACCCACTGCCGCCGCGTCATTTACACCACGTTTATTCGCAATGACGGTTATGATGATGAATGCTATCTGTATACAGCCGTCCTGAACAGCCACCGGAAGACCTATCTTTACGATCTCTCCGAGCACAGATCTTCTCGGAACAAAATCATTTTTCGTAAGTCTCAGCCCTGTGTTCATTCTCTTTATCGCCACAAATGATATTATAACGCTGAAGGTCTGTGCCAGCGTCGTTCCAAGAGCAGCGCCAAGAGGTCCCATGCCACAGGCACCTATAAATATGTAATCAAGTGCTATATTAAGGCCACACGCAACCGCAATGAAATACATAGGACTCTTAGAATCTCCAAGTCCTCTGAATACCGAACTTATCACGTTGTATGCTGTTATAAATGGAATTCCTATGAAGCATACTATCAGATAATCCGTGATTCCTTTGACAGCCTCCTCCGGGGTATCCATAACTGCAACTATTGGATTTATAAAAATGAGCAGCATTACTGTAAGTACTACTGATATTATCATGAAGATGGTGACTGTATTTCCGATGGCAGCCTGGGCATCCTGAAGCTTTTTTGCTCCCACTGCTTTTCCTATGACAACAGTTGTTCCCATGGCAAGACCAACCAAAATCACCGTGAGCATATGCATGACCTGGGAACCATTTGCCACCGCTGTGGTGGCTCCGGCATCATTGCCACAGAACTGCCCTATGATGAACAGATCCGCCATCCCGTATAGAGTCTGTAGAAAATAAGATAATAGATAGGGCAGTGCAAAATATGCCATCGTCTTTGGCACACTTCCGGTCGTAAGGTTCTTCTCCATTATGTATGTCCTCGTCTTTCATGTTGATGGGGACGGAGGTACCTGTCCTCTCCGTCCCCACATGATATTAAACCTTACAACAGTTGTAATGTCAACACATCAACTCTACCAAGGATACTGTCCTTTCTTGGCATATGGCAGGAGTTTTCCGTCAAACTTGATGATGACTCTGTGGTTGCCCTCGGCATCCTCAGTCACATCCACGTCAAGGCCAAAATCGATGGCACTCATGATGGCATTTCCGCCCTGCTCGTGGATTATGTCCTTGATGGCAGGGCCATATGTATCAATGACCTCATGAAGTCTGTAGAGAATAGGATCCGTGTTGCCTTTATATGGGTGCTCTGCGAGAAATGCCGTGGCTGACTTATCTATTCCCAGTGCTTCTGCAAGCTTATCGCAATATTCTTCAGGCACATACTGCTGTCCCTCAAATGCTGATGCGAGCCATACTTTATTCACACCTATTTTCTCTGCCAGCGCCTCATATGTGAGTCCGCTCGCCTTCTTTGCGGCTTTGAGTGCGTCAAGTTCATCTGCATGCTGTAATCTGATAAGATAATCTGCGTTGTTCATTGGTGTCATAATATCATCCTCCTCAAAAATCTGTACGGATATAAAATCCATCATAAAAAAAATAGAGGCACTGCAAGATTATGCAGTACCTCTTTGTACATCTGAGCTAATAATAGTCCTCTATCCCCAATATTGCAATACACAATATTATTTATTTTAATTTAATTCTTCAAATATCTATGCCAATCTGAACATTGTCATTCTCTTAATCACATACTTATCATGCAACTATTATGGACATAAGATAGAATGGTGTTGTACCCACACTCTCATCATCAAGAACCGTTATCTCAAGTGTGTGTTTCTTCTTCTCACCATGATGAAGCACAGGCTCTATATACAGACAGTCACCCCAGTCCTCATCAAAATTGCCATCCAATAAAACCGGATGCTCGACGTCCCCATCAAGCACAGCCTGAGCCCTGACAGCAGGTCTTGATATTGTCTTTCTGTACTGTATTCCTATGCAACTTCCCTCAAGTTCAAATGTTATGCTATCACCGGCATGTACACCTGTCCATCCATTCTTGAAATGATCAAGGTGTCCCATCTTCTCATGAGTATCAGCCCTGAACCCTGAAAGCTTAGGACATATCTCGCGTATGGTAAGCCTCTTTGCATACTCATAAGCATTTGCGGTAACAGGTGCCGGAAGTACACATGAGCAGGCTGATTCGTCCTGGATATCATTCTCTGTGTCCGCGCCAGCATCTGCGGCATCCGTATTTGAGTCATCAGCCAAATTCTCATCTTGTATGAGATCATCCATAATTCTCTCAAGAAACTTTGTTATCTCACCGGCTACCAGACCATGTCCCTTGTCATTTGGATGAAGTCCATCCGGTGTGATCTCATCCTGCGTGTACTCTCCCGCCTTCATTCGGCTGTACACAGTCTCCCTAATACTCACATGCGGCACGCCGTAATAATCCGCAACACTGTTATGTATGTCCTCCGCAGTGACTCCACTGTCGTAATATATGTTGTTCAGCACCATGACTGCCGGCCTTGAATTCCATCCGAGCAGCTTCCTGATGACGCCCTCGTAGGTCTCCCGACACATCTCATTTCTAGTATCGTTTACGCTGAAATCCACGATCACAAAATCCGGCTGGTACATGAGCACATCCGTTACCGCCCTGGACACACCATAGTATGAGTCTGTGCCGCCTATTCCGCCATTCACATAATTGAACTTTGCCTGTGGAAATGTATCACACCACCACTTGTATACCCTGTATGCATAAGTATTTTCATGCTCCGTCGCCAGACTTCCCTGCGTTATCGAACCGCCAAGGAAACCTATTGTAAGTTCCTGTCCACTCTGGGCGCGCTGTATAACTGATTTTATTCTTTCAAGATCATAATTTTCCATGGTTCATCCTCCATATTTGAACATCAGCTCATTAATAATCCTATCTTACCTCTAAGTTAGGATATAATTTAATTCCACCCCTCAATTTCGAGACCTTCTATATATTCGGTCAGCTCCGTTGCCATCTCACACGCCTCCGGTATCCTCAAATGTCCTGGCGTGCCGCATCCGTTTCTTCCATATACATAATGAGTTATCATTTTATCATTCATATTGTCAACCACTTCATCTATAGCCTTGTCCCATGAACAGTCGTGGCAGAGAAGTGTAGTACAGCAGATTATGTGTGCATCCGGATATGTCTTCCTAAGTTTTCCCAGAAATTTCATGTAATGGTCACGCCACGTTTCCGCCTGCCTGCCGTTATATTCATTTTTCATAAAATCATACGGATGGTTGTCATTCTGTCCTATAGCAACTATAACAACCTGAGGTGTGTACTGAGAGAAATCCCACTGTGTCACCGGACCAAATGTAGGGTTGTAGTGAACCTTATCCCACACACTTTCCATGCCAATCCGATTCGGCTCTTGGAACCATCCTATCCTGTCCATGAGAGCTATCCCTCCCTGGGCTATGTCATGAATCTGTGCTTTCAGTTTTCTTGCAGTAATCCACGCATAAGAATACCAGCTATTAGAATAACCGCCATTGTGTACCGGGTCTTCCTTTCCAACGCAGTCAACAGCCTCCGATACCTCGCCCGCTGACACAGAATCTCCATACACCTCTATTCGCCTGCCTGACAGCGGTTTCAAAGGAAGAAGTCTCTCCCCATCTCCAATCTCATACTCAAGTATTGTTACCTCATGGCATGCATCCTGTCTCTTGAAGAACAGTACACAATGTTCATTTGTATCGTTATCCGGAACAACTATATCAAGTTCCGTAATTCCCTCTTTATTTAAAAGATAACTTCTCTGCGACTGATCGATTATACATCCAAGATAATTGTCCCAATAGTTATTCCTGTTGGACACCTTTATCTTAAGAGTATTGCCCGTAAATTTCATCTCCGCAGATGTACAAGGATATACCCACACCGGCTTCTCCGCATCTGTCCAGTCAATACGTCCTGTATACCTGATCATAACATCATTTGGCTTGATCTTCATAATATTGTCTCCTGTCATTCCATTTGTTCTATATACATTATACATTTCTGTTTTCATATTAGTTAAGCTCTACCTAATAGTCAAACTTAATTTAGTTAAATATTAATTATTTTTTAATCACTTTAAACAAAATATGATTGAGAAGGTAGTTTCATATCTATAACACACCCCCATATACGTCTATTGATTATTTTTAACTGCAGTTCTATTATATGAAAGTAAACTATTCAATACATTTTGTAAGGAATGAAATCTATGAAAAGAGTAAACTTTGAAAATGGAAAGATAACTCAAAATATACTCGGTGTGGCCATGCCTATGCTAGTGGCTCAGCTCATAAGTCTGCTGTACAACGTGATCGACCGGATCTACATAGCAAGAATACCTGATGTGGGCACCGCTGCTCTCGGCGGAGTCGGTCTCTGTTTCCCGATCACCATCATAATCACTGCCTTCAGCAATCTGTTTGGCAGTGGCGGTTCCCCTCTGTTCTCAATCAGAAGAGGGATGGGGGATGATAAAACCGCAGATACCATAATGAATACAGCCTTCACTATGTTATGTGGTGCTGCCATTATTCTCATGGCTGTCGGTATGATATTTGCAAGACCACTGTTGGTCCTGTTCGGAGCATCGGAAAGCGCACTCACATATGCGTACCCATATATGATGATATATCTGCTTGGCACTCTGCCATCCATGGTATCAACAGGCATGAACCCATTCATCAATGCACAGGGATATTCTGTAACAGGTATGCTGACAGTGGCCGTCGGTGCTGCCGCCAACTGTATTCTCGATCCCGTATTTATATTTGTCCTACATCTCGGCGTCAGAGGTGCGGCCATAGCCACCGTGATATCGCAGATCATGTCTGCCGCTTTTGTCCTCTACTTTCTGAAGAACAAAGCCGAATTGCAGGTAAAGCTGCTTTCATTGGGACAATTCAGGGAGTGTGTGACATATGCAAAGGATATTGTCAGTCTGGGAACCGCTGGATTTGTGATGCAGCTCACAAACAGCCTTGTATCAATATGCTGTAACAGTGTCCTGTCACGTACCGGAGGCGATGTCTATGTGTCAGTCATGACCATCGTGTCAAGCGTCAGACAGATCGTCGAAACTCCTATCTGGTCAATAGCCGAAGGTGCTTCCCCAGTCATCAGCTACAATTATGGAGCCAGAAAGCCCGATCATGTCAAAAAATCCATAGCCATCATGTCTCTGCTTGCAGTGATATATATGGTCATAGCATGGGGAATCATCCTGATTGCTCCGGGAGCACTTATATCTGTATTCAGCTCAGACAGTTCACTTATAAGTGACTCCATCCCGGCTCTCAAAATATATTTCGCTGCATTTGCATTTATGCTGCTTCAGTATATCGGCCAGACTACTTTCAAATCGCTGAACAAGAAAAAGCAGGCGATTTTCTTCTCTCTGCTCAGAAAGGCGATCATCGTAGTCCCTCTTACATACCTGCTGCCGTATGCTTTCCATCTCGGAACAAATGGCGTATTCATGGCTGAACCTATATCAAATATACTCGGAGGAAGCGCATGCTTTTTCACAATGCTGTTAACCGTAATACCGGAGCTTAACCGGATGAAAAAATAAAAATGATCCCACAGATATCCATAGTAATATCTGTGGGATCATTAATTTCTCTCTATTTTATTGTCTGGTTAAACTGCTTATCATCTAAGCTGCCTTCTTATCCTGAGTCATGTCTTTTGCATCTGGAGCCGTGATATCCTCTGATTCACGGTGCATCTTCTCACCCCAGTTTTCGTCCACAAAGCATTTGATTGCTGCTGCAAGTGCTATAACCCCAAATGTATAAGCCAATATATCCATTGCCATAATTATCTCTCCTTCACTGGTAATCTTATTTATTTAAATTCCAATGAAGGCGCGCTTTTTCCCGTCTGACCTGTGTATATATTCCAGAAGTATCCATCTGCGGCTGTTTGTCATCTCGGGATATCTGCCTGCAGATGCACATACACAGAATATCAGACTCAACAGCAATGCCGCAAGAACCGCCGACAGCATCCATGTATCGTCTATGGATTCTTCTGAATTTCCAGTCCGTATGTTTCTTGTCTGGATCACAAGCCCCGCAGAACTGTCAACCATGAGCACATCGTTGTTCCCGGCGTCTATTCCCCGACTCTCACCAAGCAATGATACCGAATGCGCAGAATAATTCCTGACATTCGGGTTGTAAAGCCCACAAACTCCAAGATATGAGACGCACATAACCACAGCAATTATCCATGCATATATATTGTAATGCGCTCTGCATCCTGCCATATGTGCCACCTCCCATACTTGATAAATACATCTGTCTTACTTACCATGTATTATATTATATAAGGGAGTTTTTTTCTTCCGATACACCGCTTCTTTAGCTGTCTCTTTGCCGTTTATTTGTCAATTCTTATCCTGCTCAGGCTGGACAACCTCTATCCTGAACACATTGATCGTGTCCACATCAGGACAACAGAACACTGCAGTTCCCGGCTCATTTCCCGGGATGGTTCCACCATATCTAAGAATATCCACATATGGAAATGCCACATGCATGGCCATGGGACAGAGCTGCCCTCGCTCAGTATCAAAATCGTAGCTGTCACCTATCTTATGCCCCCTGTGGCAGCCGTGAGGGCCTTTGCGGTCTATGAGTGTTATCTTGATCTGCGGTCTGCTCATTCCGTTATCACCTCTATGTACTGTTCAAGAGGGATTCCCTTGTACTTGTCAACATTGTCCTTGTTCAAGGCTATAAGCTTCTCCACCACTTTCATGGCTGACTGCACACTGTCTTCTATGCTGTGTCCGCCTCTGTACTTTCCGATAAGCACAGCAGAGAATATATCACCGGTTCCCGGAAATCTCACAGGAATCTCTGTATATGGGAACACGTTCATTTTGTCTGTCTCGCCATCCAACAGGAGAGTGCTTGTCTGTCCATCTATATTCACGCTGGTAATAACTACGGTCTTTGCTCCATATCCGTGAAGCGTATGTGCCAGATCTTCGGCCTCCGCCATGGTCAGTATCCTCTTGTCAGTGTATTTGCTGGCAAGAAATGCTGCTTCTGTGCAGTTTGGCACTATGAGATCCGCCACTTTGCACATCTGTCTCATATAGCCAACCGTATTCTCCGTAACACCGTTGTACAGGATTCCGTCATCGCCCATGATCGGATCGACAAATATAAACGCACCCTGGTCTTTCTTCTTCTCACAGAACTCAGCCACAAGCCTGGTCTGTTCCTCCGATACAAGAAATCCGGTTGCTATGGTGTCAAATGCAAATCCAAGTTCATCCCACACTCCCATGCTGTTCTTCATATATCCTGTGGTCTCCAGAATATCAAACTTTCCGTAATCAAGCGTGTTGGACACCAATGCCGTCGGCAGGTTGTACACCTGAAATTTCATATTGGACATGATAGGGATCATCGCAGAAAGTGCAACCTTTCCATAACCAGCCATATCGTTTATAAGCAGTATATTATTCATAGTCTCTTCCTCTTCCTGATCAATTAAAGTATATTATTTTTATAACATATATTTGTCACCGGATAAAGACTGCTTTATGAACTCGTACTCTTCATCGGTAACTGAGTACAGCTTCCTAACAATGTCATCTATCTCTTCATACAATCTGTATCGCTGCAAATGGTCTTTACCTGTCTTGTACGTCTGCATTTCTGAATTCACAGAACTTTCTGTGATAAGTTCTTCTGCCATAAGCTCTTCTGCCTTTGAGATTATGCGTCTCTGTGTCTCCTCGTCTGCGACTGGAACAGGAATATTCTCTATATGGGATCTCAGAACCTTCACTGCGTTGTACCGCTTCTCATATATGTACTGCGCCACCCTTGAATTGAGTATCGCCATGATATATCTCATATCAAGTCCCGGTATATGTGGAATGACCACATTGCAACTGTTCAACGTAAGCCTCTGCCTGTCGTCATATGCAAATACAAGCTGTCTGTTGATAAACCTGTAGATCAGTTTCTCTGGAGCCCGGTAAAGCTCCATCGGCGCCGCCTGCTGATACAGGGTAAGTTCCGGATACATATATTTTTCCGTTTTTCCGCATCTGTATCTGTATACATCTGCTCCGGTTATCACTGCCTCCATTCCCTCTCCGCATTCTGTGGACACATATTTCGCATTATCCCCGGTCACTATTCCCAGTGCAAAATCTGCCTGTCCACGCAGAAATTCACAGTTATCTGTATTTTCTATTCTGCAAAGCAGCCTGTACTCATCATCAGTGAGCCTAAGCATAAAATTCTCACTGCCAAGCGGCCTGTCCGTTCCTACAACAAACTCTCTGCCGTCTCTCTCGATCACCGCACCTTTGCTATGTCCAGGATCAGAACTCTTTTCAAGCTGCAGCACCAACGATGGACATTGCACACCATAGAATGCATCGCCAAGGAAACTCACCCGGCTCACATTTGCCGATTCGGCTATGATCTCCCTGATCGTCTTATGATTATGTACATCTAACAATGCCTCCGGCAGCACAAATGCAAGAACTCCTTCATCTGTCAACAGCTTCAGCGCACACTCCACGAACACATCAGACGACTCCACGCCCCTTCCGGCTGCAGTTCTGTATGCTTTCCTGAGTAATGTCCGTGTCTCCCTGTCAAATGTATATCCCCACGGCGGGTTACCGATGATGATGTCATATCCTGGATCAGCCAAGAGCTTCTTATCATCCCCACCACATTCTGAATCATTCCTGTATTCTGAAATGAAGTCTCTGCGCTCTATGTGCTCATATATTGTCCGGATCGCTTCGTCCACATTGACATGTCTTCTTCCGGACAATCTCCCAAGTGCCAGATTGAACCTCGCAAGCTGTACACTGAGTTCATCTATATCGCACGCATATATATTATTTAGTTCTATATCATCCGGAAGCTGTATAAGGAAATTACCGGTTCCGCAACATGGATCGAATAATCGCTTACCGCCCTCAGATATTCTGCTTCCCATATCACCGGTCACATCACTTATCAGCGTTCTTACTACCTTTGTCGGCGTATAATATGAACCAGCCGCCTTCCGGCTGCCTGCATCTCTTATAGACATATAGAGAAGTCCAAGTACGTCCTCCCCCTTTTGATAATAGTAATTGGTGTCCATAAGATTTTTGTTATTATTTGCCCATGATAATGCTGCTTTTTTGTCCTGAATTATATCATCGATCAGCGCACTCCATACACCAATTGTCAAGCTTCCATCTATATATGCAGGGAATATTTCTCTGTCAACAGTAATCTCACCACTGCTTACCAGCAGCTTGAGTGCACAATCCGCCAGCAGAGTTCTCATGACCATCTCAGTCACACATATATTCTGCCTCTCCAGCTTATCCACCAGACTTTTTACTGTGTCTGTACTCTCGCAAATGTCTGACACATATCTGTCATACAATCCTTTGCCGGACACATACCGCTTATTCCGCCGGCTTCTGAGCGACCTTCGTTCGCCAGTTTCCAGTGACTGTTTCAGATTACTTACGTACTCCTCTGTGAAATACACCTGACCGGCCGGATCTATGCCCTGTGATTCAATTTTCCCAAGTCTGAGCCAGTTCCGCCCCGTTGCCCTCGATATTGAAAGCTGCTGACACAATCCATCCAGCGTTATGTATTCCTCACTCATACACAGCCCCTCGTTTCTTCATATGTCTGCCTCATATGCTTTTCCTGATCATATTCAAATATATTCATACGCAAAATCTCCGCCTTATTCTTCTTCAAAAAATCAGCCAGAATATTATTCCTGCTCTTATGAAAAATGTGATATAAAAGCATGAGAAATTCGCAAATTATAGATACGTTGGAATGGTCCGTTTCTTACGTTCGGACTCATAGAAACCTTCGACTTGAAACCTATGCTTTGAACGGATTGTAACACCTCGCCCAGCCTTTGTCTATACTTTAGGCAAAACTCTCCAAAACGGAGAATTAAGCCTCTGGCTGAGGCTCATTTGATGTCTCGGCGCATCCTGCTCCCGAAAGCTGTTTCTTAAATATGGTTCTGAATATCAATCTCACAAGCGGTCCGCAATAGCAGAGCTGCCAGAGCAGTGCAACAGGGAGATTCATTCCCCATGTCTGGATAAATGTACCAACACTTGGTGAATCCTTGAACAAAACAGTTGCTATAAGGCTCATGATTGGACACATCATTATGCAGATGTAGAATGATATCATGAAGGTTATCACCTGTGGTCTGTCAATCGGTCTCACGATCTTGAACGCAAGCATTGGTGCAAGCTTTCCAACCACGAAAAGCTCAAGCACAATAGCTATCGGCCACATGATCGGCATCTCATGAAGTGCCATGACAAATGTCTGATTGGTGAAACCTCCTGTGCTTAATGCTACATTGTAGCAGATCATTCCATAGACCATGAACATGGCCATGATCGTTGTGAATACGAATTCCTGTAATTTGTTTTGTGGCATAATAATTTCCTCCTTACGAAAATAAAAAGCCCAACGAAACTTTCATCTCGTTGAGCTTAACTGCGACTACCATTAATTGCCCCTATGGTAGCACAAATATTTTTAAATTGCAAGTAATTTTCTGTTTTTTGTAAACAATTCGGCTTACGCCTGCCCAGCCACGGCCTTCTTGCCTGTGTACAGCTGATAATATCTGCCCTTCATGTCAATGAGCTGATCGTGGGTGCCTCGCTCTATGATGCGTCCCTGCTCCATGACCATGATGCAGTCCGCGTCCTTGACAGTGGAAAGTCTGTGGGCTATGACAAATGACGTTCTTCCCTCCATGAGGGCATCCATTCCCTTTGAAACCATAGCCTCGGTTCTCGTATCAATGGATGATGTAGCCTCGTCCAGGATCAGTGCTGGTGGATCTGCAACCGCCGCCCTCGCAATCGCAAGAAGCTGTCTCTGTCCCTGACTGAGGTTTGAACCGTCCCCGGTGAGCACCGTGTTGTAGCCGTCAGGAAGTCGCTTTATGAAATCGTGAGCATTTGCAAGCTTTGCAGCCTTGATGCACTCCTCATCCGTGGCATCCAGCTTGCCGTATCTTATGTTATCCATGACTGTTCCTGTGAACAGATGTGTATCCTGAAGAACTATACCAAGACTTCGTCTGAGATCCGGCTTTCTGATCTTGCCTATGTTGATATTGTCGTACCTTATCTTGCCGTCCTGTATATCATAAAACCTGTTTATCAGATTGGTTATGGTCGTCTTGCCCGCGCCTGTACTTCCGACAAATGCTATCTTCTGACCAGGCTTTGCATACATATTTATGTCGTGCAGAACTATCTTATCCGGATTGTAACCGAAGTCCACATTCTCAAATTCAACCTCGCCTGTGAGCTCCCTGTATGTGACCTCGCCAGTCTCATGCCTATGTCTCCATGCCCAGAGTCCGGTTCTCTCCTCGGTCTCCGTGAGATTGCCATCTGCATCCTTCTTTGCATTTACCAGCTCAACATAGCCCTCGTCCTCCTCTGGCTTCTCATCCGTCATGGTAAATACCCTGTCGGCTCCGGCTGCAGCCATGACTATGGCGTTGATCTGCTGGCTTATCTGTGTAACCGGCATCGTAAAACTCTTGTTAAGCGTCAGGAATGCCACAAGCGTTCCTATGGTAAGACCTGACCATCCATTTACTGCAAGTACACCTCCAAGTACAGCGCAGAGAACATAGCTTATGTTTCCAAGGTTCGCATTCACCGGCATGGTAATGTTGGCTATCATATTTGCCTTGTAGGCGCTGTCCTGAAGAGATCTATTCAATTTGCAGAAATCGTCATATGCCTTTTCTTCGTGGCAGAACACCTTGACAACCTTCTGACCGCTCATCATTTCCTCTATATAGCCGTTGACCTTACCAAGATCCTGCTGCTGCTTCATAAAGTATCTTCCCGACTTCGCGCCCAAGCTTGATGTCGCCTTTATCATGATTAGTACCATGACAACCGACAGAACCGTGAGCGGTATATCAAGAACTATCATAGCAATGAGTGTTGAGATAAATGTGATGCTTGAGTTGATAAGCTGCGGCATACTCTGGCTTATGACCTGACGGAGTGTGTCAACATCATTGGTGTACACCGACATGATATCTCCATGTGCATGTGTGTCAAAGAAAGATATCGGAAGGGATTCCATTCTCTCAAAGAGCTGAACTCTGAGCCTCTTCATGGTTCCCTGAGTCACATTTACCATGATCCTGTTGTACGCGTATGCGCAAATGATTCCCAGCACAAGTATAAGACCAAGCCCCAGCATCCTGTGGGCGAGAGGTCCATAATCAGGCGTGCTCTGTTTCATCATCGGTTCAATATATACATCGATAAGTTTCTGCATGAACATCGATATACTCAGTATTGCAAGTGCTGATATAAGTATGCTGACCACAACTGTAACGCATGCCAGCTTGTATTCCTTGAGGACATATCTGAGCAATCTTCCAAGTGCCTTCATGGGATTTTTGCCCTGATCCTTTCCAGGTCTCTTCAGCCCTGCATCCACTTTATCATCCATCTTATTTTCACTGTATTTCTCTGTATTTCCTGTCATTACACTGCCTCCTTTCCTCCATAATTAATTCATCTTCTCATCGAAATCACCGCCGCCAGACATCTGTACGTCGTAGATCTCCTTATATATCGTGTTGTTCTTTAACAGATTCTCATGTGTGTCGAAGCCGCTGACCATTCCGTTATCCAGAACTATGATCCTGTCAGCATCCTGCACACTTGATATTCTCTGGGATATGATGATCTTGGTGGTGTTCGGTATCTTGGTTGCAAATGCCTGTCTGATCTTCGCATCCGTGGCGGTGTCAACTGCGCTTGTGGAATCATCGAGAATGAGTACCTTCGGGCTCTTGAGCAGCGCTCTGGCAATGCAGAGTCTCTGCTTCTGACCGCCGGACACATTGCTTCCGCCCTGCTCGATCCAGGTGTTATATCCATCCGGCATCCTGTCTATGAACTCATCCGCACAGGCAAGCGCGCACACCTCACGGCACTCTTCCTCCGTGGCATCCTCCTTGCCCCATCTCAGATTATCAAGTATCGTACCCGAAAACAGCACATTCTTCTGGAGCACAACCGCCACTTCATTTCGGATGACCTCCATATCGTAATCACGCACGTCATGTCCTCCGACACAGACCGAACCACCGTCCGGTTTCACATCGTAAAGTCTGCTTATCAGATTGACAAATGTCGACTTACCGCAGCCGGTTCCACCTATCACACCGACCGTCTCTCCAGACTTTATGTGAATGTCAATATCCTTCAGCGTGTCCTCTGCACTTCCTGCCTTATATACAAAATCAACATGGTTAAAATCTATTCTTCCATCAGGGACCTCCATGATCGGCTCATCAGGATTGGTCATGGTAGGTGTCTCCTCAAGGACCTCAGATATTCGTCTCATACTTGCCATACTCATGGAGATCATGACAAATACCATGGACAGCATCATCAGCGACATCATCATGCTCATGACATAGCTGAAAAGTGATGTAAGATTTCCAGTTGTCATGCTACCACTGACTATGAAGTGTGCTCCGATCCACGACAGGAGCATCATACATGTAAAGATGACAAACATCATGATAGGATTGTTGAAAGCCAGCAGACTCTCAGCCTTTATGGACAGTTCCGCAAGAACCTCTGCTGCCTTCCCAAACTTCTTATCCTCATATTCTTCCCTGACAAATGCCTTTACAACTCTTATCGCTGATACATTTTCCTGAACACTGGCATTCAGGTTGTCATAGTTCCTGAATACCTCGTCAAATATAGGTGTTACCTTGAATATGATGAAGAACAATCCAAATGCAAGAACCACAAGTGCTGCCACAAATACAAGTGACAGCTCCACGTTGATTGTAAAGCACATTATCATACTGCAAATGAGCATGAGTGGCGCACGGACTGCGATTCGTATGAGCATCTGGTACGCGTTCTGTACATTTGTCACATCAGTTGTCATTCGTGTTATAAGACTTGCGGTGCTGAATTTGTCAATGTTGGTAAATGAAAACTCCTGCACATTCCTGTACATGCCCTCCCTCAGGTTGCAGGCAAATCCTGTCGATGCGCTGGCAGCAAATTTGCCCGCCATCACTCCAAAGAAAAGGCTCAGGAAAGCCAACACAAGCATGAGTCCGCCATACATATACACCTTGCTCATGTCCTGTCCGTTGATTCCTTCGTCAATTATTTTGGCGGTCACAAATGGAATGAGGATCTCCATAAAGACCTCTGCCGCCGTAAATACAGGTGTGAGTATTGAGTCCTTCTTGTACTCGCCCACCTGACCAAGCAATGTTTTGATCATTCTATTTCCTCCTTGTTTCGGTTTGAAATGCTGACAGAATCCTCAGATGCACAAAATCAGGAACTTGATTTATGATATGCGATATCTGATCGTCAGCTATGTGTGATTTAACGCAAGTTGCATAAATATTAATACTTCTATTTTTTAATGTCAATAGTATACAGAGGCGTTTTGTTTGTGAAATTTCTGTGTATTTAAAGTATTTAAAGACATATTAAAATAAGGCATATGAACATCTTTTTAGTCCATATGCCTCATTTTATAGAGATCTAATATGTAATTTCCGCTCTAACAGCCATTTCATTCAAAGCCATCAATGGGTCTTGAACCTTTTCTTAACACAAATTCCTGCAACCCCCACTATTGAAACAAACATAAGAATCACATACAACTGCAAGTCTGTACTGTCACCAGTTTTTGGAGATGATTGTGTTGTTTTATCCGTTGTACTTGTCTCCTGTGTTTTATTGGTTGTACCTTCCGAAGGCTCCTGTGTTGTACTGGTTGTGTCTTCCGAAGGCTCCTGTGTTGTACCGGTTGTGTCTTCCGAAGGCTCCTGTGTCCCCGTTGTCTTCTCGTTTACTGTAAAATGAGCTGTCGCTGTTCCGCTCTCAGAGACAATGCCAAGTGTATGCTCACCCTCCGAAAAACCGGCAACATAATCCTCTTTCAATGTTACGATTATACTTCCAGATTCCACCGTATAATTACTCTCATCTATGGTCTTTCCGTCAACCTCAACACGAATAAAATCCCTGTATGCAGCATCAGATGTGAATGATAGTGCATTCTTCGCACCTGCTGTTACTGTCGCTCCGTCTCCCTTGATAATAACAGGGGCAAGTTTCGCAAGCACTGTGTCTTCCTTTTTAATTTCATTTTCTGCTTCTTCATCACTAAAATACTTATTACATTTATCACAGAACCAATATGTGCTGTTTCCTTCTTTTGCAGCAGTAGCAGCTTGCTTTTCTACTTTTTCCATATCGTGACCGGCGTTTTCTGCTGTCCGTACATTTTCCTTTGTTTGAGATTCAAAAGCAGAATTTTCAAATGTCACACTGTATGTAGTTAATTCTGGCAATACGCAGTTCTTTTCCTGTATTACTGTTGCTGTTGTATCTGCTGTCTCACTTTCTACGCCATCACATGCTGTACATTTTCTTTCTGCTGTACAGTGTTGATTGTCTGTGCTCCATGTGTATGTTACATCTCCATAACTATGACCTACTGCCGGAATCTCCGTATAGGTGGTGTAATCACAGTTACTGCAGGTATCGTAAGTTTCCCAACCGTTTGCGGTACAAGTCGCCGCCTGTGCATCGTGATGTACGAGGTCGTGACCCGTAGCTTGGATCGTCTCTGTTTTTATTCTGCCGCATCCAATGCAAGTATACTTTCTCTCCCCCTCTGTTGTGCAGGTTGGAGAAATAGTTATAGTGCCATTATCCCAAATATGTATTCCAACATCGCCCTTTTCTGCGCAGACATTACACTCATGCCAATGATTGTTTTCATCCGAAATCCAGTTTGAGTTCCAATCATGTCCGAGAGGGGTGGATGTTCCTCCGCAGATCGTGCAAGTCTGTCCGCTTGTGCAGGTTGCCGTTCCGCTCCACACATGCGCAGAACGTGGATTGGTGATATTAGTGCCACATTCTGTGCAATAAACGTGATGCCAATGATATCCAGCGTCTTTGTATTCATAAGTTTCGGTTGTTCTTACCCATTTACCACAGATGTCGCAATAGGCTTTGCCCGCATATGCCGGTATCCGCAGCAGCATCAGCACCATGCACATAGTGAGCAGGGTGGTCAAAATTCTTCTCTTCATATAGTTCCCTCCCTTAAAAATAAATCTGAGTTTGGTTAGTGATTTCTGTATATAAAGATTTTATCATTTTGACTTCTTCCATGTAATCTCCGTTTCGATACGAAAATGTATATTTTCCTATTTCAGCATATAATTTTTCAGCTCATCCCTCTTATTTATATTCATTTTTTCATAAATCCTGCTCAGATAAGTTTTAACCGTATTGGGTGAAAATCCCAGATAATCTGCAATTTCCTGATTATTCCAATCTCGGCTTGCCAGCATTGCAATCGAGAATTCCACTGTGGATAATGCATCCGTCACTGAATTTCCTGACATAGGATTGTGGATTGACATCCATCCCCTGCTAAAGGCAATGACTTTATCAGATAATTTGTTATATAGTTTTGAATCCTCCTTGCGGATACATGACTCCAGAAGTCCCTGCAGCAAACCATGATGTTCAACGAAAGGTTCCAGAAATTCGTCTTCTTTCGCCACGTTCCACGCCAGCATCAATGCATCTTTTGCTTTCTGCTGATTTTTCAGATTCATCTGACACATTGCAATCATACAATACAGATAGATCATACTAATAGGATATATATCATCCCTGAACATCAATGCTGCCTCGCAAATTCCAAGTGCCCTGCCATACTCGCCTTTTAAATATGCCATGTGAGCTATTACATAGGCAGAAAACAGCTTAATTCCAGGCGGCAATGTTACTGCATAAAGCTCCACATCCGGAAGTTCATCCACCGAAAGATGCAAAAGCACAGAGGACATATATCCCGCAAATACACTGACAGCCCTGTCCTCAGCGGATGAAGGATTTTTCGTCTCTTTTTCAAGACATTTCTGAATCTCCCTCAGTCCTTTCCTTGATGCAGCTTCTCTGCCAAGTGTCAGATTAGAGTATACATATAACAGGCAGGATGACATCTTCAATTTTATATTATGGCTCATCAGATAACGTTCTGCTATATGATTGCACTCCTCCGCCTGCCCGGTAAAATAATAGTATTCAGCACGTGCTATCTCCTGAAAATCCCTGTCTTCAAAACTGTCTACCATCTTTTTCGCTTCACCCGGCTGAAATGCTGCATTGATCAACGGCAGTATGGTATATTCACTCATAATCGTATCCCTCCAAACCAACGATCCGCCAAATCATTTATCAATCGCTCTAAGTATAAATCCTGCTGCCACTCCAGCTGCCACGCCTACCACTATTCCGCCAATGATATCTGTTGGGAAATGCACATACAGATACATTCTTGAGAACGCTATGAGGATCGCTATCACACAGGATATTGCGCCCAGCAGTTTCTTCCTGCTCATGAACAACGCCGTGACAGCCGCAAATGACGCCGCCGTGTGTCCCGATGGGAAGGAGTAATCCGTTGGTTTCTTCACTATCAGATCTGTAAAATCCGCCACATCATATGGTCTTGTTCTGGCGACAAGATTCTTTAACAGGCAGTTGGTTATAAGAAGATCAAGGATAAGTGCGATGGCCATGCACAGCCCTGCCTTCCTCGTCTTTGGAATGATCAGCAGCACAGCCGCCAGCACTATCCACAGTATTCCCGCATTTCCAAGGGATGTGATCGCCACCATGAGCTTGTCAAGCCATGGGGTATGTATATTCTGGAGAGCGTCAAGGACTTCTATCTCCCACATCAGAAGTTACCTCCGTTCCAGCCCCAGTCATGTACGCCGTGGTAAGTCACGTACACCGCATTTCCCGGAATTCCAAGTACATCTGCAAATATATCGCAGATCTTTCCTGTCATGGCATCACACGCTTTAGGAGTCACATCACCGAATACGCTGACTTCCACATATGCACCCTTATCAAGTTTCTTTCCGCCCATGAACAGGTCGTATCCATCGTTGATGCCGACCATAAGGTAGCTCTCCGTCTTGTTCATCGTTGTTATCGCCTGACCGAGACTGCTCTTAAGAGTCTCCTTCTGGTCATCACTCATCTTCACTGTAACCTTTGAATCTATAAATGGCATTTCTTTGTCATCCTAAATTATATTATTCATATAAAATATATACACGACTTTTGTAGACATTTGTCTTTGTATGCTATTATGATTCTGCCACGTTAATAACTATCCCAGGCAAATGTCTACAAAAAATCCTCAAATTCTATCTCAGACGGCAGTCTCAGATCTCCTCTCGGGCTGACCGACACGGTTCCAACCTTCACACCGTCCGGCATACAGTTCCTCTTGAACTGCTGGCGGAAGAATCTCGTGTAGAATACCTTCTGCCATTTATCGATCTCGCTGTCTGAGAAATTGTACTCGTCACTCTGTCTTACAGCCTCCTTGCACAGCTCATTTACCTCCTCAGGTGACATTCCATATCGCAGCGTATAATATAAGAAGAAATCGTGCAGGATGTATGATCCCACGGTGTCCTCCGTCTTCTGCGCGATGGTTCCGTCCGGGTTCGGTGGCAACAGCTCCGGGCTGACCGGTGTGTCTATAATATCGTCTATGATCGGCGCGATGCCCGCAAATCCGTCAACCTCCATGAAGTGTCCGACTTCGTTCACAAGTGAGCGCACCAGCGTCTTTGGTATACTTGTATTCACCGCATACATGCTCATATGGTCGCCGTTGTAGGTGCACCAGCCAAGTGCCAGCTCCGAGAGATCTCCGGTTCCAACCACGAATCCGCCCTCCTTGTTGGCGACATCCATGAGTATCTGTGTTCTCTCCCTCGCCTGACAGTTCTCATAAGTGACGTCATGCACGCTCTCGTCCTGTCCAATATCGGCAAAATGCTGTCTCACCGATGCAGCTATGCTTATCTCTCTGCTGTCACAACCGAGCAGTCTCATGAGTTCCGTGGAGTTGTTCTTCGTCCTGTTTGTCGTTCCAAATCCCGGCATGGTGATTCCCACGACAGTTGTGGATGGAAGTCCCGCATTCTTCACCGCCTGTGCTGAAACCAGCAAAGCCAGTGTGGAATCAAGTCCACCTGACACTCCCACGACCACACATTTGCAATGGGTGGCCTCTATCCTTCTCTGAAGTCCGGCAACCTGCATCTTGAATATCGCCATGCACCTCTCAAGCTTATTTCCCGATGGGACAAATGGTGTCATCTTCACCTTCATGAGCACATTTCCTTTGTCCATGAGTGGGGTATCGCACACCACCGTCTCATACTTTCTGAATGCGAAATCACGCTTACAGTCGGCAAATGATTTGTTTGCTATCCTGTCGTGTCTTATCTTGGTAAGACTTATATCCCTGATCAATACTCCGTCCTCAAATGGCTTTACCTCGCCGAGGAGTTTGCCGTTCTCGTACATCAGATTGTGTCCTGAAAATACCAGATCCGATGTGGACTCGTACATTCCAGCCGACACATACACATATCCGCACAGGCAGTCCGACGACACACTTCCTATCAGCTTGTGCCTGTATGCAGCCTTTCCGATGACCTCATTTGACGCGGAAAGGTTGAGTATCACCTCTGCTCCCGCCATGGCAAGAAGTCTTCCCGGCGAAACCGGAGTCCAGGCATCCTCACATATCTCTATGCCAAGCTTGACTCTCTGATCTCCGCTGCCCATCTCTATCATCACATTGTTGCCAAACAGCACTTCACTGCCAACAGCCCTGTCCCCGGCTTTCTTTGAACCGGCATTGTATTCAAGCTCATCTCCATCATCTTCCGGGTCCATGAGATTGACCATCACCGCATCATACTTTCTGGCTGAGAACCATCTCTTCTCGTAGAACTCACCGTAGTTTGGAAGGTAAGTCTTCGGCACGATGGCCACGACTCTTCCGCCCTGCAGGAACGCCGCACAGTTGAACAGCTCTCCGTCCACCTCAAATGGCAGACCGACCACCAGTGCCGACTGACCAGTACAAGTCGCCATGGCAAGCTGAAGAAGTCCTCTTCTCGCACCATCTATGAGCTTTCTGTTCTCAAACAGATCCGCACAGGTATATCCCGTGATAGACAGCTCCGGCGTCACTATGACATCTGCAGCATCCTTATACTCTTCATATATATCCATTATCTCTCTGACATTACCGCTGACACTTCCGATGTGGACCTTCGGCGTAACGGCTGCCACACGCAGCATATTCTTCATTGTTACCTCCTTGTAAAATCTCATTTGATTTTGCCTTTTCATAACATTTACACTTTACCACCCGGAGACATTTATTTCAACGAAGTTCACAACCTGATGAGTCTCTATTTTCGGTCATTTCCCAGTTCAGGGCTTGTCCGCCGGGTGTCAGATAACTTTGTGTTTTTATCTTTTGGCGAAAATGCTTTAAAAAAAGGCTCCCGGACATATCATTGCGCCGGGAGTCTTTTTTCTGCCATGCAGACATCCAGTGACATACGGTTTATCCGCCATCACTCAACACTGCATCTATATATTATAATGTACTGATTACTTTCCAAGTGGCTTGCCTGTGAGCTTCTCATAGCCCTCAAGGTAGATGTCGATGGTCTTCTGTGCGACATCATCAGGAAGCTTCCAGCCCTTGTCAGGATTAGCCTTCAGCCAGTCACGTGCGAACTGCTTGTCAAATGATGGCTGGCCATGACCTGGCTCATATACATCTGCTGGCCAGAATCTTGAGCTGTCAGGTGTAAGCATCTCATCGCCGAGAACGATATTGCCATTCTCATCGAGACCAAACTCAAACTTTGTATCTGCAATGATGATTCCTCTTGTAAGTGCGTACTCTGCACACTTCTTGTAAAGTGTGATGGTGTACTCCTTGAGCTTTGAAGCGTACTCCTCGCCCTTGCCAGGGAAGTACTTCTCAAGGTGAACAATGCTCTGCTCATATGATATATTCTCATCGTGATCGCCAATCTCGGCCTTTGTTGATGGTGTGTAGATAGGCTCAGGAAGCTTATCAGACTCCTTTAATCCCTCTGGGAGCTTGATTCCACATACTGTGCCGTTCTCCTTGTAGCTTGCCCAGCCGCTTCCTGTGATGTATCCACGAACGATACACTCGATTGGAAGCATCTCAAGCTTTCTGCACATCATGCTGTTGCCGTCGAACTTCTCCTGCTGGAAGAACTCAGGCATATCCTTTACATCAACTGAGATCATGTGGTTAGGAAGAATGTCCTGTGTCATGTCAAACCAGAACTTTGACATCTGTGTCAGAACTGTTCCCTTCTTAGAAATTACATTGTCGAGGATGACATCGAAGCAGCTTATACGGTCTGTAGCTACCATGATCAGGCTGTCTCCATTGTCATAAATCTCACGTACCTTACCTTCTTTGATTGGCTTTAATTCCTGCATTTTTTTATCTCCTTGATATTTGTATTAATACCTGTTAGAAATTGTATCCATATAAGTGTGTATCACTTTTTATGGTTGCTTGTCAAGGCTTTGGAAGCCCTCAAAAATTTTTTCTCAAAATTTGTCAAGGTTTATGCGCCTCACGGGATTTTTATTGTGTAAAAGCACATTTTTCATCTTTACAATATCATTTGTGATGACTATAATAATAGAGCACAATATCTAGTGGGTACTTCACATTATTTCCACCAAATATATTGTGTTCACAATAATTATTGCATATTTTTTCTTTATAAATAATTCCATGCGGCACAGGCAGCCGCATCTACTATATTACGTCGAACCAGACCTGATTGGCCTGATTTCAGTTAACTTGAATGATTGGAATATTACGATTAAATTTACCATTGAATTGGAAGAGGGAGGCTATTGCTGTGTCAGAGGAAGCTAAAACACACGTACACGTAATCAAAAGGAATGGAGAAGAGGTGACATTTGACCTGTCAAAGATCGAGAATGCCATCAAAGCTGCCAACAATGAGGTTGACAAACTCCACCAGCTCAACGAATATCAGGTTCACGCCATCGCGGACAACCTGGAGAAACAGATAGAATCAATGTCCCACGCAGTTCACGTGGAGGACATTCAGGATATGGTCGAGACCGGTATCATGGAGATGAGAGGATATGAGGTTGCACAGAAATATGTGCGTTACCGTTACAAGAGAGAGCTCGCACGTAAGTCCAACACCACGGACAACGGAATCCTTGCGCTCATAGACCATATGAACGAGGAAGTCAATCAGGAAAACTCAAACAAGAATCCGGTGATCAACTCGACACAGCGTGACTACATGGCCGGTGAGGTATCCAAAGATCTGACCAAGAGAATGCTTCTGCCTGAGGATATAGTTGAGGCACATGAGGCCGGAATCATACATTTCCATGATTCTGACTACTACGCTCAGAAGGAGCACAACTGTGACCTCATCAACCTTGAGGATATGCTGCAGAACGGAACAGTAATCAGTGAGACCATGATCGAGAAGCCGCACAGCTTCTTCACGGCATGCAACGTCACCACGCAGATCGTGGCACAGGTTGCCAGCAACCAGTACGGTGGACAGACATTTACCCTGTCCCATCTGGCACCATTTGTGGATGTTAGCAGGAAGAAGCTCCGTGCACAGGTCATCGAGGAGCGCAAGGACTGTGGCGAATCCCTTGATGATGCCATTATCGACAAGATAACAGAGAAGAGACTTCTGAACGAGGTCAAAAGTGGAATACAGACTATACAGTACCAGCTCATCACCCTGATGACATGTAACGGACAGGCACCATTTGTCACCATGTTCATGTACCTGGATGAGGTTCCTGAGGGACAGACAAGGGATGACCTGGCACTCATCATAGAGGAGGTCCTGAATCAGAGGATCAAAGGAGTTAAGAACGAGAAGGGAATCTGGATCACTCCGGCATTTCCTAAGCTCATATATGTTCTGGACGAGGACAACATCACCACAGATTCCAAATACTGGTATCTGACCGAGCTTGCCGCCAAATGCACCGCAAAACGTATGGTTCCTGACTACATCTCCGCCAAAGTCATGAGAGAGATGAAGGACGGCGACGTATATCCATGCATGGGCTGCAGATCATTTCCTACAAAGGAGGACGGCATCAGGAATCCTGATGGATCCCGCAAATATTACGGACGTTTTAACCAGGGCGTCGTGACCATCAATCTTGTTGATGTGGCATGTTCATCATACGGCGACATGGACAAATTCTGGAAGATCCTGGACGAGCGTCTTGAGCTTTGTCACAAGGCACTCAGATGCAGACATGAAAGACTGCTCGGAACCATATCAGATGTCGCTCCTATACTGTGGCAGCACGGTGCGCTGGCAAGACTTAAGAAAGGCGAGAAGATTGACAAGCTGCTCTTCGGCGGCTACTCAACTATTTCCCTTGGCTATGCCGGTCTCTGCGAAATGTGTGTCCGTATGATCGGCAAAACACATACATCCGAGGAAGGCAAGAAATTTGCGCTCGCTGTAATGCAGAAGCTCAACGACAAATGTGCTGAGTGGAAGGCTGCTGAGAATATCAGCTATTCCGTATACGGAACACCTATGGAGTCCACTACTTATAAATTTGCCAAGAATCTGCAGAAGCGTTTCGGCATCATCCCGGGCGTAACAGACAAGAATTACATAACCAACAGCTATCACGTACATGTAACCGAGCACATAGACGCCTTCAGCAAACTGAAGTTTGAGTCAGAATTCCAGAAGCTGTCACCGGGCGGCGCCATCAGCTATGTTGAGGTTCCAAACCTCCAGAATAACATAGACGCAGTCCTTGAAGTCATGAAGTTCATATACGACAACATTCTCTATGCAGAGCTCAACACCAAGAGCGACTACTGTGAGAAATGTGGCTATGACGGCGAGATCAAGATCGTGACAGACGATTATGGCAAGTTGGTGTGGGAGTGCCCTAACTGCGGCAACCGCGACCAGAACACTCTCTTCGTTGCAAGACGTACCTGCGGTTATATCGGAACCCAGTTCTGGAATCAGGGACGTACACAGGAGATCAAGGACAGAGTCCTTCACCTGTAGAATTAGTCAGCTTAAAACTGATACTTTCAAATAAAAATACAGACAGCACAATTGTGAATGAAGTGACCTCAAAAAACAATTGACTGTCTGTATTTTTATTACTTTCTTATAACTACAATATCTAGCATACCCTCATGTAAGCGGCATCATCTGCAAAATCCGGCTGATCCGAAACAAACTTTATAACATCTGCGGATTTTACGCCTGGATTTCTTTTGATATAAGCAGTGAGCATTTCTAATCTTGCTGCATTCTTCTGAGCATAATGCTCCATAGCCGAGACAAACTCAAAATAAGAATCATCTATATTGTTGAGCAGTTTTCTTAATTCTTCCATAACTACGCCCCCTTACATTTCTATTCTCATATATATATTATAGTTATCATATCCATGATTCTCAAAATAATACCAATATGGTTTATTATCTATTCCATACAAAATATGTACTGCGTATGTTTTTCCTTCGTATTTACTATAATTCGTATTTATTTCTCTGCAGATTTTTGCATATTCTGCCCTATCCAAGATAAATGTATTATAAACAAATCTCACAACTTCTCCTATCATTCATAATATCATCTGCACATAAATTACACAAGCTAACACCAAAACATATTATATACCCTAATTTGTGATAATTAATGCAAATGTAATTTTTGATAGATTTAGATGTAATAATCCGTTTAATACGTCTCCCACAACTTCATCTTCTTGGCATTATCCACTATGTCAATGCAGCTTCCGTCAATTGCATTTATACATATAATCTGGGATATCTCCCCTACCGTGTCCTGTCCCCGAAGCTCCTCGCTCTGTGTAAATATCCATGCAGGAATGTAGCAGAGCTTTCCATCGTCATCTGCTGTCGCCATGTATCTGAGTGCCACGTTGTTGAACTGAACCTTGCCATATCTGGTCTGGTATTTCTCATAATATGTTGCAATGCCCTCATTTGCCTTTGCGATCATGTCGTTCCAGCTCATGAGTTCCACATCCTCCGCCTGCAGGGATGAAGGATCTGTGTAAAGCTGGGCAAACATATCTACAACTCCATCATCATCAATATTTAATGTTACACTGTCACCAGGCTCAAACATATAGCCATTCTGTGTCTGGAGATTGTCAACGTTATTTAATTCGCCCTCTCTCTCCTTTGCTCCGTATATAGACCTGCTGAGCGTTACCGAGTATCCACTCACCTTGGTCTGCTTTACCTCGCCATTGTCATCCGACCATATTCTGGCAAGCGGCTCTGTCTTTGTACTCTCCATACCGTCTATCCCCATCTTTGAGAGGAAATTCATCGCTTGGGATACGGCATCGTTCTCCGTGAGTTTGCTCTCATTTGTGACATTGGTCAGATCTATGTCTGTGGCATTGCTGATGCCCGTCACATAGGTGTATGTTGCGCCGTTCACACCATCCAAAAGCTTGTTTTCCTCACTCTCGGATTTGTAAAATGATATATACACACCTGCGTCTGTATTGTCATCCTCACCGCCATACTGTGATATACTCACCGTATATTCCTTGTCTCCATATTTGCCTGTATACGATGAATACGGATCATCATAATTCTCCAGCAAAGGAAGTGAATCCGGTGCATCTGCCATCTGCTTCTTGTATGTCTCTATCTGGGTATCATACCAGGCATCCGACGAATCATCCCCCTGACCCTGAGCCTCCTTCTTGAACTTCTCTGTATTCTCTATCATACTCTTCAGCTCATCCTTGGTCTGCACTCCATCCTTGCGGATATATATGCCCTGGGACTTGTCCAGGAGTCCCTCGACAATGCTTTGTATCTGTGCAGCATCAAGCTTCATAGTGCTGTAATATACCCTCTTCATGGAATCCGTATCAGGAATATCTATCGAACCGGAACAGCTTATCTCTGACAAGCCCGAATTGCCCACATCAAATGTCTCATCACACTTCTCCGGGATTCCCAGACTCTTTGCAAGGCTGCCACCCGCATCGTTACTGCCATCATCACTGTATCCACTTGCCGAACCCGACTCTCCATCCAATGTATAATCAACCTTTTTATTTCCACATCCTGTCATCTGCATCGCCATCACTCCTGCCAGCACACATGCCGCTATTCTTGTCGCTCTCTTTCCCATGATTATCTTCCTCCTTGTCATTTCGCAAATATTCATATATTAGACATTTCATCTGACCATATCAGCACATTTATTTTGATATGGTTTTTGTTCCTGCCCCAGTCTCCGGGTCTGTTCCGTACCATGTCTCAAGACATTTTGCAGTCTCAATTATATCTACACAGCTTCCATCCACTGCGTTTATGTACACAAGCTGCACTATATTATCGTATGCGCCATGCTCCTCTGAGATGTCATTATTTTCAGACTGGGTCAGTACCCATGCCGGTATGTACACAAGCTTTTCTCCATCCTGTATACAGGGAACATACATAAATTCCACATTGTTAAACCGCACCTCTGAATAGGCGGTAGGATATTTTTCATAATATTCCGCTATGCTCTCGTCAGCCTTATTCACCATATCTTCCCAGCTTAGGAGATCCACCTTTTCCCTGACAAATGAATCCGTATCCGTACTTAAGGTTGCTCTCACATTAAACACTCCGCTGTCATCCACACATACGGATATCCTGTCACCCTCGTACATGACGTAACCATTTTTATTCTTCAGGTTATCCACTCCTGTCGGGTCTATATAGGCAGTATCCACTCCGCCGATCTGTATTCCAAATTCGAACATGTACCCATTCTTTTCAGCTTTTATAATTTCAAATCCGCTGTCCAGCCACGACCTCACCACAGCCTGACTTCTGCATTTTGCCATTCCGGATATTCCCATCATATCCAGAAATGCCTGAGCTTCATGCTCTGCTGTATTTTCATCTATCCCACATTTATTTTCCTGGTCTTCAATATCGCCGCCAAAATAGTTTTGCCCGGCGGTCTCCGTCATCACTGCATCTTCCACATCTGCAAGATATTTCTGCTCCTGATCACCCGCCGGCTCATATACTATGCTTACCCTGCCAGATGCATCTGCTGTGTCATCCCCGGATATCCACAGGCTGTACTGTTCACCGTCATGCTGGCCTATGTATATCTTATTTGTCGTATATTCTCTGACCGGCGTATACGAATCGGGGGCTTCCTTCATCCGCTTCTTCGTCTCTGCTATGTCACTCTCATATATCTCCGCAACATCCTGCTGCCCTTCTTCCAGCGCCTGCTGCCTGTACACCTCTATGAGGTCTATCTCCTTCTGTATCTCCTCCTTCGTCATATTCTCGTCGCCGTCATCACGGCAATATATTCCCTGGTCTTTGTCAAATACACTCTCCACCATGTCCTGTATCCTCGACGTATCCATCCTCATCCTGTCAAAGCTTACAGTATACGCCCTGTCCACATTTGCAACCTGTATGTCATCATCCACAAGTCTTATCTCCGAAAGCTTTGAATGACCGGTATCAAATGTTAGATCACAGCTATCAGGAACGCCAAGCCTTATACCGAGTGGTCCTCCGCCATGATCCTCCTCAATGGAATCACCATATATGTATTCTGTCCTGTCCCCATCACCGCTCGACCTGTTCTCACAGCCACACATGCCACATACGGCAAGTACAGACATGACCAGCGCAGTTTTCCGCCACGAATTTCCTGACATTTTCTGCCTCCCTCACATTAAACTTCAGAAATGTCTCTGCTCATAATGTATTGTAAAATGGGTGTACATTAAGAAACAATTGCCGGGAACTTTAAGATATTCTTAAGACGAAAAAATCCCTTCCGTATGATGTACCTAATCATACGGAAGGGATCTGTAATCCACATTATATTTAGAATTTGAAAAACATCAGCAGGAGTATGATTCCCACAAGCGTGAGTGCCGCTCCCACCAGAAAGGCTATCTTAAACCACTTCTCATCACCTGTCACCCTGTCAAATGTATCATCCTCAACCTCAACAAAGCTGAGTGCCGTCATGGTCATAAGCCCAAGTCCGGTAAAAATCGCAGATGAAGCAGGTATCCTTATGGCCGGTATAACCCACAATATAAAATATACTACATCACATCCAAGCAATATAAACAGCTTTTTTCCATACTTCTCAAGCATAACCCTCGATCTCCTTAATATAACACTTAACCTGTATCATAACACCTTATATGTGTTTACTCAAGCTTTCCGCCTTTTTGTTCTTAAGCCTCCTTATTATGTCATCACATCCACACACCGAGCTTATTCCAACCGCTATACCAAGCACGAACAGCATTGTGGAATTGCCATATGCGCTTGCGGCCTTCCAATCTGAATCAAATGCAGCGCTCAGAGTGTAGTAGAGCGGTGCTCCCGGCAGAAGCGGGATGAGTCCGACTATAAGATACTGATTTGCCGGTGCTTTCATGATCCTTGCCGCTATCTCAGCATATATGGCAGCCCACAGGCTTGCCGCAAGAGACGGGATAAATACGTCATCTATGATATTTCTGACCAGAATGTATACTATCCATGTGCACATTCCATTGACCGCCGCCGGTATCACATTCCGCCTGCCAAGATTGAACATAAGCGCAAATCCCAGTGATCCCAGAAGCGCAGTGATTATCTGTACCGCCATTTGCCATTCCTCCTGTTGTTATCTGCAGATAAATACCGCCAATGCAAATCCGCAGGCTATGCCTGCCGCCCACAGCACTGACTCAACCAGTCTCAGGCTTCCAGTTATCGTATCACCGACAAACATGTCCTTCACTGCATTTGTCAGCGCAAGTCCCGGGATCAGCAGCATTATATCTCCTATCATGACCTTGTCCTCATGTATTGGAAGCACGTGCCCCGCCAGTCCTATCAATACACCCGTGGCAAATGAACTCAGGAAATTAAATAGTATGTTGTTGGTGCATATCGGGACAAAATACATCTGCATCAGCCATATCCCCACAGCAAATGCCGCCGCCATAGCTCCATCAAGTATGGTTCCGCCGAAGAATACCGCAAGCGCTCCCGCCGCCAGCACGCTTCCCACGCACACCCGGAGTCTCGGCGCTGATGCCTGCTCTATCTCTTCAATTCGTTCTTTCAGGCCCTCAGTGGCTAGTGGCTGTCTGCAATACTCTCTGCTCAGGGCATTTATCTGCTCCAGCTTCCAGAAGTCCGTCTTTGTCCCATCCCTGGTTCCTCTGGTCATGGAGCACACCGATCCATCCGGCATGTTCATGGTACATACCAGAGTGGATGTAATAGCAAATACGTCCATACGCTCTGCTCCATAAGCAGCTCCCATTCGTCTGAGTGTATCCTCCACTCTCTTCACCTCCGAGCCATTCCGGATCATCATGGCTCCGACATCCATGAACAGGCCGAGCATTTTCACATCCTCCGGACTTCCCTGAGGCATATTCCGTAGCTTCTCCATTCCGCTGTGTCTGTCAATATCCGCCATACCCATATGCCACCATCCTTTTTGTACAGATATACCGCATGCCATTATCTATCTCATTGGAACCTGCTGGAAATACTGGTGTCTTCTCTCATCCACCATCTTCTCCAGTTCCTTCTGATTGTGGTTATATATCTTATTTATCTCATCGTTGTATCCTATTATTATGTATGGAACCACACTTTCTATGTATGCAAGGGTGTCATCACAGTCCTTCTCCTTCCTCATCGGAAGCGCCATTCCGCTGCCATCATTCAGCCTGACCTCGATCTGGTAAGACTTACCCGCCTTGATTCCGTACACTTTGTTCTGGGTTATGAGCTTATATACCCACATAAGCTCCCTGGTCTCGGAAAAATTCACCGTGTCACCCTTGATATACATGAAGAACTCGTTATTTAATCTGAGGCCATTCACTGCAGCACCTGATCTGTAAAACTGCTCTATCCTCTCCATCTCATATTCAGGATTTGGCTTCTTCTTGCAGTAATCCAGCACGTCTCTTATGTTGCTCTGCCTTATTGCCAGGGATACAAACCATGCCGCAAATGCGAGGAACATCGCGGATCCAAGCCCTATCCATATCGATCCTTCATCTACCCCCATTGCTGCAGCAACACCGGAGATTCCGATTGCTGCAAATATCACTGCTCCAATAATACATTTTATCCTGTACTTTGTTCCAAGCTTCTTTATCATCTGTTTTAACCCCATTTTCTTAATTTTACTCAGTCATATTCCACCTTCATCAGGCAAAGTCCATGTGGAGGCGCCGTAGGCCCCGCCAGCTGCCTGTCCATCCCGGCTATGATCTCAGGAATATACTCCGCACTCATATTCCCATATCCAACCTCTACCAGTGTTCCGGTCAGTATCCTCACCATGTTCTGCAAAAATCCATTTCCATGGAATCTCATGCGGACGTAGTCTCCCTCCTTGACTATATCCACATCGTATATAGTTCTGACCGTGGATTTCTTCATTTTATTGTTGCCACAAAAAGATCTGAAATCATGCTTTCCGACAAAATACGATGCAGCCTTTTTCATCACATCCACATCAAGTATACTGCCCTGTGGCACACACCACACATAATTTCTATCAAATACAGGTTTCTCAGCACCTACATACAGCGTGTATTCGTAGACTTTACCGGTTGCATTCAGCCTTGCATGAAACCTGTCCCCGGCCACAGCAACATCAAGCGCGCAGATATCCGCAGGCAGATATCTGTTCAGATAATCTTTTATCTCTTCCGGAGTCTTATCTGTTTCTAGCCTTCCGTTTGCCACCATGGCTCTGGCATGTACTCCCGCATCAGTCCTGCCTGCACCATGGATATCGACCTTTGCATCGACCATCCTGGTTAGGACCGCCTCTATTCGCCCCTCCACTGTATCCGCATTTGTCTTGCTCTCCCAGCCATGATAACGTGTGCCATCATAGCTGAAAGTAAATCTGTAATTTACCATATGTCCTCTCCAGGGACCTGCTCGCCTGTGTCTGTCTCAAATTCCTTTACCTGTTCAAGCCAATATTGCTTATCTTTTTCTGTTATCGGTCTTATGACTTTACATGGATTTCCAGCAGCTATCACACCATCCGGAATATCCTTTGTGACAACCGACCCTGAGCCTATGACAACATTTGAACCTATGGTCACACCCGGATTGATGACCGTATTGCCGCCGATCCATACATTATCGCCTATTGTGACCGGCTTGCCAAGCTCCACACCGGCATTTCTGATCATCGCATCTATCGGATGACATGCGCAGTATATATTGACCCTTGGTCCCAGAAATGCATGATCTCCAATGATGACGTCACACTGATCCAGAACTATCAGCCCTGTATTTGCATAGAAATAGTCTCCCACATGTATATTTGTTCCATAGTCGCAGTAAAATGGCGGCTCTATGTAACACTCCTTTCCCATGTGTGCGAATAATTTTCCAAGATACTCTCCGGTTCTTGTCATTGTCTCAGACCTCGGAGCACCGTTGAACTTATCAACCAGATCCTTCGCCTTCCCCTCCGGATCCCAGTCCACACATTTATATAACTTGCCAGCTTTCATTCTGCCAAACATTTTCTCTACTCTATCCATAGAATTTTCTCCTCGTATTATAATATTTACTCATCATGTTTATATCTGACTAAAAGATACCATTCTTTATGGCTGCAATCAACCGCAAATATAATTACTCGTAAATCGAATCCAATATAAGCAATAAACTTCTATCGGTAACAGAAAAACTGCTCTCCAGATATTATAATAAGCCGCGTGCCTGTATTCTGAATCGATAGCGTAATCGACTGAACTTCAGCGCTTATTGCCGGAGCGGCGCGCACAAACGCCCTTATCGTGCGCAGAGCGCAGTGCAAATATAAGCAAGCTGAAGTGACGGAAGATTAGTGTGATTCAGAATACAGGCACACGGCTTATTATGTCTGGAGAGCATTTTTTCGTCCGTCCTCAATACACATAAAGGTACATCCCAAACCAATGCAGCGCAGCCCCCAGCATCACAAAGATATGCCAGATAAAGTGCGCCCCCTTGGTGTCCTTCACAAATGGAATCATGCCAAGCGTATAGACAACACCTCCGCCCACGATCCATCCCAGAAGCGGCTTGTCATTTCTGAACCAGCCCGGAATGAACATGATGGCGCTCCATCCGATGACGAAGTACAACGTATAGTGTATTGGTCTGAACCTGCCCGGTCCGAACACACATATGATGGTGATCCCCGCTATTATGAGCGCCCACTGCACACAGAACAACACTATTCCAAGCACATTTCCCCAGTACACAAGGTACAGCGGAGCAAATGTTCCTCCTATCAGCAGATATATCGAGGAATAGTCAAATCTTCTCCAGAGCCGCTTGACTGCCAGCCCGGATTTGTATGAGTGATACAGACAGCTCATGAGAAACATCAATATCAGTGATATTCCATAAAAACACGATGCCATCACTTTGAGTCCTGTGTCTGACTTCAGGAGAAGAAGGACAAAGCCGGCTATGGCAAGTCCTGCTCCTATTCCATGGGTGACTGCATTTCCCACTTCCTCAAGCACGGTGAGTTTTGGTGGCTCATTCAGTTCCCTGTAGTGCTGCCTTTTTGCTCTTTTTGCCTCTTTCTTCTCTTCTTTTCTTTTCTCTTTGTCCAGTTCAGCTTTCTGCTGACTGCTCATGTCTGTTTCTAAGTTATTTACTTCTGCCATATTTAATCCTAAAACTTCTTTCTATCTATAATTCTATCTATAATTTATACTGCTATCTATAATCTACACTGTCTTACAACCGCAGTCTCCAGCTCCCGTGCAGAGTACAGCCCTGGGATCATCATCGCAGACCGCTAAAGTGCCTCAAACACCTGCACCCCGCGTCTCTTCAGCCATATCCTGAACAACGCGGCAATGACAGCTGTCAACACTGCGCTTATTATAAGATATAATGTCGATCCAGTCAGGCTTCCGAGGGCTACGTATCCTGCTACAAGTACTATAATATACACAAAATTAGATAAAAGAGCAACAAGTACACCCATGCTCTGCTTCACGACTGATGCTTCCGACGTCCAGTCAAGCTTTGGCATCTTGAGATTGACTGCAAGCCCTATGTATGCAGTCAGGCACACATAAAGACATGGTATCAGTAACATCATCACGCCATCTACAAGTGATGGTGTCACAAAAACAAGCATCACTATATCAAGGATCAGCGCCGGAATCAGGGTAAGTATCACATGCATCCTCAGTTTTGCCCTAAGTATCTGCCACGATGTGACTGGAAGCGAACGCACGATCCAAAGATTCTTTCCCTCCAGAGATATCGATGGTGCAGTCAGATCATTCATCGACGCAGCGGCACATACGGCTATACACGCCCCAATTATAAGTGCACCATCCGGTAGTCCGGGAGTTTTCGTAATCATATCTACTACATACTGTCCTTTAACAAGGCAAACCACTGCCAAAGCGATCATTATCAATGTCCCCAGGGAACAGTTGAGCATATATACGGCAGATGCTGCCAGTCTTTTGAACTCTTTCTGAAGAAGTGCTGCATCCTGGCTCTGCGCCTTTGCAGCTTTTATTATATTCTTCCTTTTGGTGTGTCCGGCTTTTGTCGTCACGATTCCGATGAATGTTCTCTCAAGTACCAGCCACACTGCAAGAGAGATGATCAATGTGCCTGCTGCCACAAACGCCAGCTGCAGTCCATCTCCTGTAGCCGCACGACCAATTGAATAGAGCGGATATGCAGCACCTTTTATCTTTGCACTGTATTCTCCGCTGTTTGCCAGGATCTTTGAGAGCAGCTTATTTGCATTCATGTATACAGCATAATATGCGGCTATAAATGCCAGTGACAATACAACTGTCACAAAGCTCTTATTTCTGGTCTTATTGCCTATCTTCCCCACTACCCAGCCAAGTATACATGAGAGCACCAGTATGACAAATGTCAGAAGAACCAGTACTATAATAGATGACACGACCGGCCACACACCGGGATGGGCTACTATTCCATATACTATGATACCGGGAACCATGGCGGTCACGGCGAACATCGCACCCATGATGTACACTCCTGACAGTCTTGCAAATAATATAGCCCTGACCGGGATGGGCAGTGACAGCATCAGGTCATTGTCTTTTGCCTGATACAAGCTCGCATATGTATTGAACACACTTCCTAATATACCGATGGTCAACGCCATCATAGACATCATCGCCATGTACATCCAATCAAGCCCCGCAGAACAAAGCGGCTCACACACCGAATATGCCTCCATTCCGAACATGGCTCCCATACAGCCCTGCAGCACTGCCACATAACTGATGATACCCAGAACTACAGCACCTTTGGATCTGGACTTTCCAGTCTTCCGGTCAACGAAAAATCCACTGAACAGCATCTTAAGCTGTTTCTTCATCAATATCCTTATCATGACTCACCCTCCAGATCAAGGAACACGGATTCAAGTGACTCGTCTCCCTTCACCTGCTCCATTATGCCCGCCTTCACCAGTCGTCCGCCTTTGATGATCGCCACTTTATCGCACAGCTTTTCTGCGACTTCCAATACATGTGTGGAGAAGAATATCGCCCCTCCGTCATCACACATTTTTCTCATCATCTGCTTGAGTATATGGGAAGCCTTTGGATCGAGTCCGACAAACGGTTCATCCATGATGACAAGTTTCGGCTCATGTATCCATGCTGATATGATTGCCAGTTTCTGCTTCATACCATGGGAATACTCGGATATCAGCTGTCCTAGGTTGTCTTTTATCTCAAATGCGTCAGCATATTTGTCTATGAGCTCGTCCCTGACTTCCTCCGGCACGTCAAATATATCTGCTATAAAATTCAAATATCCGATTCCGGTCATAAAATCATACATATCTGGATTGTCAGGAATATATGCCATCTGTTTCTTGCATTCCAGCGGTTTTTCCTTTATGGACACACCATCTATAAGGATATCTCCCTCCTCAAAATTCAGGATCCCTGTACACGCTTTTATAGTGGTTGTCTTACCTGCCCCGTTGTGTCCGATGAAACCATATATCTCCCCCGGCATTATATGTAGGCTTAGATTGTCCACCGCCAACTTATCTCCATATCTCTTTGTGAGATTTTTTATTTGCAGCATATTATTTTCTCCTTTTTCAAAACAGGGGACGGAGGTACCTGACCTCTCCGTCCCCATAGATTATAGCGCTCTATGCTTATTTCGCTTCATTCTGCCCCTGAACTCATCAAGTGCCGCGCGACCAGGTCCCGTCATAGGTTTGATCCACCTTCCTTTTAACAAGTACGGTGTCAGTATGACAAATCTCAGAAGTTCATCCGTGTAAACAAATGAGAACACTACGAGGAATGGCAGCTTGAGCACCATTCCTGCTACCCATGTAGCCGGGACCGAAAACAACATCAGTCCACTGATCTCCATAACTGTTCCAACGATGGCCTCACCGCCTGCACGGAAGCACTCGTTCTGTATATAGCAGCATGTTCTGACTGCTCCGAAGAACAGATATATTATAAGCATATACTTTGTGTACATCATCGCCTCAGCCCCGAGTCCAAACAATCCAAACAGCGGATTGTGCAGCAGCATCGTGATGAGCACAATTGTGAATGTGATGGCAGGACATACCAGTGCAGCTCTCTTGGCATAGGAAAGTCCCCTGTCCAGATTACCCGCGCCAACTTCATTTCCCACGGCAACGCTGGACGCATTTGCCAGACCACCAAAGAATGCATATACAAACCCTTCACATACACGGAATGCAGCCATGGCGGCTATGGCGGAATCACTCTGATGTCCCATGACAACGTTGATTATCATCTGGCCCACGCCATAGAGGATCTCGTTGCATACGATCGGGAATGCCTTGGACGCATAGGACTTCACAAATCCCATATCAATATCAAATGCCTTTCGCGCACTGAACTTTATCTCATGCCTGCTCTTTGCAAGATACAGAATGAGCAGCGCTATGTTCACGATACCAGACACCAGTGTACCTATAGCCGCACCAGCAACTCCCATCTTGGGAGCACCAAATTTACCATAGATCAACACAAAATTTATACAAAAGTTGAGTAAAAGTGAGATGACCGAGCATACCAGTGGCACCTTCACCCTCTCCGTTGACTTAAGGAGTGCTGTAATTATTGCGGCAAATACCTGAAGCGGATAAGACCATCCAACTATTCTCATATATGGCTTCGCAAGTGCTATGATCTCTACTTTATCTGTATATATTCCAAGTATCCACCCCGGTGCAGCCACAGTCACCACCGCAAATGCTATTCCAAATATTCCCGCACATATGATCGCCAGACCAAATGCCTTGTTCATTCCCTCTGGATCCTTGGCACCCCAGTATTGAGACATGAACAGAAGGGAGCAGCTGACAAATCCCCAATATGTTGAAAACAAAAGTGATCCTATCTGTGCACACACGCCAACCGCCGCAACGGCGATCTCGCCCTCACTTCCTATCATGATGGTATCAACCATACTAGCGGTGGTCGCCAGCAGATTCTGCATCGCAATAGGCACAGCAAGCACAGCCAGCATTCTGGCAAATTCTTTCCATGTCACCTTTTTATTATTTTTTACAAAGCCCGTAGCAGCACTTCCCATTTTTGTTACCTTTTCCTGTTATTATCTCTTTCATCATTTAATTTGATGCGTCCGATTATTGTACTCCCGAATAATTGTATTTGCAATGGCTTTATACCTGTAGTATGAAGTATTTTCTTATTAATTTTAACAGTCGCACCACTTTTATTCCATCTGTGATGCGCCAAGCCTTGTTATTTTCAAGTATTATATTTTTGTGTGCCATTGTTACATACTGTTGTTGGTTGACAAATCTTCAAGCTCACGCTCTACTCTCTCAAGCTCGCCGTCACTCCAGTTCTCCCCCAGTGCAAATACTGCCCTGCACACACTGAAGTTCACCTCGCCATCTGCGTTGATCTCCCCGGAGATCACTCTGTGGGATATCTTCTGAAGTGTGGAAAGTATGTCTATCCGCACGTCCGATATGACAGAAGGCTCTGCCACATTGCCATCTCTATTGCCTTCCTCGTGCTCTGTCCGTTCTTCTCTGTACACGCTCTCCCAGTCATAATCTGCAGTCCTGCCACATGGTGCACCGCATACACTGCAGTCAGGGACAATTGTATGCTTATCAGCATGCACCCTTGCGATCATCGCCTTCATGTCTGCATCAGAGATGCCAAGAGCAATATCAGACATGTGCAAACCTTCTATTATTATGTTATTTGTATCATCAGTCACATGCATCATCCCATCAGTGGCTCTCACCAGCCCTATCAGAGCACCGACCAGACGACTGCCTGTCTCAGTTGTAATTCTTATTTTATCTTCCATTGTCTTTACCTTTCATGGTGCTGTGAAGAGAATGTCAGTCAAGAATTCTTCCATCTATTGATATTGTTGCAACCTGCCATGGGATAAACTTGCCGCTGTCCTGAAGTGCCTTCTTCGCAGCCATCTCCAGTCCTCCACAACAAGGAACCTCCATACGGACTATTGTAACACTTTGTATGTCATTTCGCCTGATAATCTCTGTAAGTTTCTCTGAATAATCGACACTGTCAAGTTTCGGACAGCCGATCAGAGTCACATGTCCCTTTATGAATTTCTCGTGGAACGATGCATAGGCATAGGCTGTACAATCCGCCGCTATAAGCAACTTTGCACCATTAAAGTATGGCGCATTTACCGGGGCAAGTTTAATCTGCACCGGCCACTGTGTGAGCTGGCTCGGGCGCTCATAATTATATATGTCACCCGCCTGCTGATTGACTGTTTTATCAGTTGTACTCTGTACGCATTCTACTGCTGCCTGTTCATAGGAGCTTGCCTGTACCGCTTCCCCTGAAGCTGCTGCCGGTCTCCTGAATATGCTTCTCGCCATAGAACCAGGGCAACCGGAGTGTGCCGGACTTTTTTCATGCATCACCCCTGAGCCAACCATATTTTTGGATTTTTCTGCATCGAGTCTTGCCTGTTTGTTTGCCATGACTGCCGCCTCATCATACGCAGCCGCCTCTCTCTCCACAAATGTTATGGCTCCTGTAGGACACGACGGCAGGCAGTCGCCAAGTCCATCACAATAATCGTCTCTGAGCAGCTTTGCTTTGCCGTTTACCATGCCTATAGCACCCTCATGGCACGCATTTGCACAGGCTCCACATCCATTACACTTGTCCTCGTCTATCTGTATAACTCTTCTTATCATATATATTTCCTCCAATCTTTTTCCTGCTTTTAACGTCATTATATTCAGTCAGAACATTTGTGTATGTTGAATTTTCAACATAAAAATGTTATACTTTTCAGGGACAATCCTTGTGACAAAAGAAGCGTCCCCACTAAGAGGTAATATGAACAAATACATGGACACATTATTGAAATCCAGTCTTTTTTCCAGTATCACCGCTGATGACGTTGACTCCGTACTGGACTGTCTGGGTGCAATCATCAAAAAATACCAAAAAAATGAGTGTATTCTCATGGCTGGCAACACAACAGAATATATAGGATTGCTGCTTACAGGCAAAGCGATAGTCATCCAGGAGGATTACTGGGGTGGTCAAAGCGTCATGTCTGCCATCCTGCCCGGACACACGTTTGCGGAATCATATGCCTGTACCCCTGGCTCCGTACTCGACGTCAGCGTATATGCTGAAGCTGCAAGTTCTGTATTGTTTCTGAATGTTCAAAAAATGCTCACCACCTGCCCGGTAACATGTGGCAGACATAATCAGATGATAAGAAATCTCCTGTGCGATCTCGCCGGCAAGAACCTGAGGCTCGGCGAAAAATCAAAGCACATGAGCCAGAAAACAACCAGGGATAAGTTGCTCTCCTACCTGTCATCGGAGATGCACAGACATGGCAGCAACGAATTTGACATACCATTTTCCAGACAGCAGCTCGCTGACTTTCTGTCCGTGGACCGCAGTGGACTGTCTACTGAACTTGGCAGGATGAAGACAGATGGGCTGATCGACTTCCACAAATCTCATTTTGTTCTTAAGTCTCCTGCCCAGGGGTGGACTGATGTGTGATGTTGATGTATCATGTAATTAACTGTTCAGGGAAATTCATTACAGATGGGGGATTTTCCCTGATTCAGGATTTATCAATATAATATGATCAGGAGGGATTTCAATGAAACCAATGAAAACTATCAAAGACGGATGGAACAAATTCACTGTTGTCGTAAAGGATAAAGACTACTCAACAAGAGAGGCCGTGCTTTTCGCTATCTGCACATTCCTCACAGGGCTTGTGCTCGGAATGCTCTGCTCTCCTAGAAAGAGCCAGACATTTGGCTCATACAACGGCAACTGCAGCGATGGCGGCTGTAACTGCGACTGCGATTATGATGAGGACGATTTTGAGTAGGCTGCGAACTGATAACTAATATCCCAAAGCAAAAGACAGGTGTCGATTATCTGACACCTGTCTTCTGTGTTTCACAGGATACATTTCACTTATATCTTCCAGCTCACCGCCAGCTCTCGTGAGTCTACAAATCTTCTATAGATTCCGTCCTGCTTCATGAGTTCCTCGTGGGTTCCCTTCTGGGCTATTCTTCCCCGATCCACCACTACTATCTGATCCGCATGTCTTACGGTCTTGAGTCTGTGGGCGATCATGATGATCGTCTTCTCCTTTGTCAGTGCATCCACAGCAAGTGTAAGCTCCCTCTCGTTCTCAGGGTCAACATTTGCTGTTGCTTCATCAAGAATGATGATAGGTGAATCCTTCATGATGGCGCGGGCTATGGATATTCTCTGCTTCTCCCCACCTGAAAGGGTTGCACCGCCCTCACCGATCACAGTGTTGTAACCGTCAGGAAGCTTGCTGATGAAGTCATGGCAGCACGCCTTCTTTGCAGCCTCCACAACCTCTTCATGGGTTGCCTCCGGCCTTCCGAACTTGATGTTGTTCTCTATGGTATCAGCAAAGAGATATACATTCTGGAATACAAATGAGAAGTTGTTCATGAGACTGTTCATGCTGTAATCCTTAACATTTGTTCCGCCCAGGGTTATCTCGCCCGAATCCACATCCCAGAATCTGGCGATCAGATTGCACAGGGTTGTCTTTCCACCGCCAGATGGTCCGACGATCGCCGTCGTTGTCTTCTCTGGTATGGAGAGTGAGATTCCGTCTATTATCTTTCTCTTATCATATGAAAACTCTATATTCTTAACCTCTATATCGTGATTTTCCGGATTGAGTTCCTTTCCATCTATATCCATTGTGTCAAGTCCGAGCACTGCATTTGCCTTGTCTACGCACACACTGACCACATGTATCAGAGATGAAAATGTTCCCATGGTCTCAAGGCCCCCGTAGAGCATGAATGCCGCGATCGACATACCCACAGCATACAGAACGCTCATGCTGCCATTTATATAAAAGTAAGCCGAAAGTCCTATTATCGCTACCCCTGTAAGCTTTGTCACAATGCTTTGGAGAAAATGATATGGGACATAGACAAGCTCCATCTTTACATTTGCCCTGACGCAGGCTTCATTTGCCGCATTGAGTCTCTTCGTCTGCTTGCCGATGAGGTTGTAGGACTTGACCTCTGATATGCCCTGTATGTACTCCATGGTCTGATTTATGAGTTCAGTGTCACAGTCAACCTTGGCTGAAGATGCCTGCTTTCCGGCATTCTGCATCACCGTGTTTATCACAAGGAATATGGCAACTCCAACAAGTGATACCAGTGCGATCCTCCAGTCGCAGAGCAGGATCATGAGTATGATCATGGATGTCTCGAGAAGCCCCTGAGTCGTAAGCATGACTACTCTCGTAGCCACATCTCCCAGATTCTCCATGGTATTTGTCGTTACTGATGCGATCTCACCTATGCTGTTGGAATTGAAATATCCCATCGGCACATATCTGAGGTGCTCCGCCATCTCTATACGCTTGAATGCCGCTGTGGTGTAGCCGCCCTCTGTCTGAAGCATGGTCGACGACATCTTGCACAGTATCCCAACTATGATGGATACCGCCATGATGGCTATTGAACCAAGTATGTATTTTCCAAAGTCTTTCCCCTCTATAACGCCCATGAGGACACACATTATAGCCGGGATCTTCAGTGCCGATGCCAGTGCGTCTATCAGGCTTATCGCTATTGAACGCTTGAACTTGCGGCTGTTTTCCTTACCTGAGAACAGGAAGAACTTTTTTAATACTCCAAACATATTACTCGCCCTCCTTTTCATCGCCTGCCGTATCCTTGACCGAGATGTGCGCCTGCCACATATCCCTGTAAAGTGTGCATTTGCTAAGAAGCTCCTCATGTGTTCCGTGAGCCTCCACATTTCCTGCATTTACCACAAATATCTGATCCGCATCCTTGATGGTGGAAAGTCTGTGGGCTATGACTATCAGCGTCTTACCCGCCACAAGCTTGGCGATAGAGCTCTGAAGTATGGCCTCATTCTCCGGATCGGTGTAGGCTGTTGCCTCATCCAGTATAACTATCGGCGCGTCCTTCAGCATCGCCCTGGCGATGGATATCCTCTGTCTCTCACCGCCCGACAAATGTCCACCTGCACCGCCGACCACGGTGTCAAATCCGTTCTCAAGGTTCATGATGAAGTCGTAGCAACCACTCTTTCTGGCTACCTCCTCGACCTCGGCGTCCGTGGCATCCGGTCTTCCCTGTCTTATGTTGTTCCTGACTGTCTCGTTGAACAGGTAATTATCCTGTGACACATACGCAAGCCTGTCGTTGAAATCCGTCAGCGCGATATCCTTTATGTCCACGCCTCCGATCTCTATGCTTCCGCTGTTCACATCCCACAGTGAAGCTATCAGCTTGGCTATTGTAGACTTTCCGCTTCCCGACGGACCGACTATCGCATTTACCGTTCCCGCCTTTATATCCATGCTCACGCCGTGGAGTATCTCCTTGTCGTGATAGCCAAATGTGATATCTGTAACCTTTATTCCATTGTCCTTCGGCTGTGCCTTTGTGTGCTCAGGTCTTACGAGTTCAGGCTGCTCCAGGATTCCTGTAACCTCTCCGATGACTGTCGACAGCTTGCCCAGATCATCGGTGTATGAACCGATTGTGAGCAGCGGACCGACTATTCCAAGTGAGAGGATGATACACACAACGAAATCCGCTGTGGTGAGCGAACCATTTGACACATAGTGCGCACCTATCGGAAGGACCGTTGCAAGTGTGTACGGTGTGATGACGAACATGGCTGCCTGGAAGAATGAGCACTTCTTCATCCAGTTGATATACGAGTCTGCGTTCTCCTTTGCCGCCTTTGTGAACTTGGCATATGAGCTCTCTGTCTTGCCAAATGCCTTGATGACCTCAATTCCATCTATGTACTCCACTGCAGCGTCGTTCAGCGCCTTGGTCTTCTCAACTGTCCTGTTGTAGTTCTCCTGGAAATCGATCATCATGCCCATGTACGTTGCAAATCCAACGACTATCGGGATAAATGAGAACAACGCAAGTCTCCAGTCAACCATGAAAAAATACACGATGACAATGATAGGCGCCAGCAGGTTGGATGTAAACTCAGGCACAACATGTGCCAGAGTCGTCTCTATGCTGTCTATTCTCTCCACCATGATGTTCTTGAATGATCCCGATGGAGTGTCCTTCACATATCCAAGCGGCACCCTTGCAAGCTTGTCACAGCATGACTTTCTGATATTTGCAAGCACGGTAAATGTCGCCTTGTGGGAACATGCCGTTGATACACTGTGACAAAGCTCTGCAAGTATAAATGATCCCGCTATGATAAGAGCCTTCACCATATATTCCCTGAGATCCTTATCCCCGTCAAGGAACATCCTGACCACGTCCGCAATGATGAAATACGGAACTATCTTGAATACTACATTGATAACCGCCAAAATGACGCTCCACACATAGGATGACTTCTTCTGCCCCGCCCATGTGAGGACCCAGCTCACAGCTGATTTCTTTTTTTCTTCCACTTTTTCTCCTCCTTATATCTTGAGCAAAAACTTGTTCGTTTTCACTTATTTGCATTAGTTTTGCCTAACCTCATAGTTTAAAATTATGCGGTTCGGTATTTTACCTTGCCGCATACCTACTGACTACTCCGGAAACTGCACCTTCCATAGTCTCTCCCAGCCTCCGGTGTAGAGCTTCTTGAGCTTGCCGACATTCTCTATCGCAGTCTCACGATCCATGTCGTGTTCTATGATCTGGAATATCGCCGAAAAAAAGCCACTATATATCATATGACAAAGGCTGTCGCTTATGTCCGGCACATTTATACCGGCTCTGTGCATCTCATCCACATACTGCTTTGAAGATCTCATCTCACGGCCTACCAGATTATGTATCATATCTCCATACTTCTCATTGTCACTGCACCGCAGTAAAAGTTTGAAATTATCATAATGATCATACACATAATTCACCATCTGATCCATTCCGTTCCCGGATGCGCTTGCCATGTTCTCAGTCTGCTTCTCTGGTGGCAGGCTCTGAAACTCCTCAAGAACGCTGTCATATATCCCATATAGCTCCTCCACATACGGATCTATCAGCGCATCAAAAAGTGCCTCCTTTGTAGGATAATATTTATAGAATGCACCTGTTGTAAGTCCGGCATCTTTCACAATGCTTCTGAGCGATGTCCCTGCAAATCCATACTCAAGGAAATGATTCAGTGCTGTTTTCAAAATATTTTGTCTTGTGTTCTCTGCTTTTTCTGTCATAAAGACTCCTCTCCCGTTTAATATGCCTCGCTTCTGACCGAAACAGATTCCAAATGCAAGTGCCATACCAACCATCAGACACGCGCAAATATAACAGTGTTATATTACACTGTTATATTTTATATATAATCCCCCTGTTGTCAAGTGCTGTTTTGATATTTTTTCAGCCATATCAAATTTTTGATAAAATATGCGTTTTACCCTTATAAAAACAACCACCTGATATACAATACGATATCAAGTGATTGTCTAATTAGTTTTTCTCTCTTCTTCTCTGCTCCCTTGTCTTATTCTTTTCTCTATCTCCACACTCTTCATATACTCAAGACCTACCTCTCCATCTTTCTTAACTGCGGTCACTATCCGATGAAGCTCTCTCCTAATTTGTTCTGAGTGTATCAGAATCCCAAGCAAAGTCCAACTACGGATTGCAGTTCTTACAAGGTTCATATCCCTCAGATATAAGCTCGTCCCTTGTGGTCGTTCTCTCAGATTTATTCACTTCCTTCATCTGTTTCACACTCCTGCATGATGGCTTATGAAACTTACCGGTGTTGGTGTTGACTATGTATGTATCCTCATCCGCAGACTCCTTCTGGATCTCCGATGTATCACTGCCAATATCTGACTCCGTATCCTGAGTTTCTCCGATCATTCCAGCTTCTGCTGTCTGGTCATCATCTCCTTTTTCCTCTGATACTTTAGTGCTGGCATTCTCTCCCGGCACCACATAATCCGGATCCGCTTCGCTGTCCCCTGTAGCATAGTCGATTATCACGCCTGGCTGTACATTGTACACATACACATTGAAACTTACTCCTGCGCCTTTATCCTCCACGGACTCCGCCTCCATCTGCACTCCGGACGCAACCAGATTGTCTCCATCGTATACAGGTGTAACCCTGTAAAGCACATGATTTCCAGTACTTTCCACATAATCAGCTACCTCATTTTCAAATGGCAGCATGCCAGTGACATTCAGATATCTGGTTCCAGTTATCAGATTCTTTTCATTTGCATTCTCCCCGGCAAGCTGATATCCGATCAGATGGCAGCGATTATACAGATAATTGCCGTCTATACGATCATTGTATTTAACTGTATGCCACCCTGAAGGCTTTATCATACCTATCTCGCCGCGCTCCTCCGTTGGCATAATCTCCTTACAGATATTGGCATAGGCAACTCCACATCTTCCAAGAAAGTCCAGGTCGCTGTAATTCTCAAATGCCTCCGTCACCATCTCATCCTCACTGAAATAAGGCACATTGCCATTTATCTCACAATATGCCTCTCCCGAATATATGGGAATATCAGCAATCTCCATGCTCGAAGCCTGCTGATCTGCAATATTCTCAGATGCTGCCGCACTGCTTTCAGGTGACATGTTGCCGGTGTTATCTTTTTTCTCCGCAACTGTGGTATTCTCTGATTCTGAGGTATCTTCTACAGTCTCCTTCTCATATCCCTTTACCGCGGACCTGCTGCCATCCGCAATTTCTGACATACTGCACCCGGACATCAGCAATGCAAATATTGCTACATACAGTACACTGTAAAATTTTCTTTTCACGTCACATTCTCCTCTCTGAAAATGTTATCCCTGCCTATATACATCCTATTAAAATTTAGCTATCTTTTTTCCAGAATGTATAATAACATTCTACATTTTGTCATCCGTTTTGTGAATACATCCCCGCATAAAACCTCAATTCAAAACAAAGAGTTTTCACTAGCTGCTTTAACGAATCATTGCAACAAAAAAGAGGATATATACCACATGTGATACATATCCTCCTTACAATTTATGCTCCCTTGTGTAAGCTTTTCCCTACACCATTCCATTTGCGACCTTATACTTGTAGAGCATCTCCGCATGATTCTGCTCCTCGATCTGTATATCCGCCAGAAGCTTTCTCACCGCGCTCTCGCCAAATGCAAATATCTCTCCATTGTACTCGCCTGACACAAGCTTCTCTGTTCCAATACAGTCTGTTGCAAGGAACTCATCATTCTTCTTATCCTCGGAATCGTCCATCATCTTGTATGTCTGCTTTGGCTCATAATCTTTTCCATCGCTGTCATTGCAGTCACACTGTGGAACCTGTCCGTCAAGCACCTGGGTAAGTGAATCATAGTGCTTCTGCTCTTCCTTCTGTATAGTCTGGAACAGATTCTTAAGCTCAGGATCCTTCGCCTGCTCCGCATATCTTCCATATTTCTCCACACAGGACTTCTCCTGTGTCTGAAGATCCTGGATAACTGTTCTCTCTTTTTCCTTTAATATCATAGCAATACTCCTTTCGATTAAAATTCATCCCATCGCATAGATATTATTGTCCAAAATAGTACAGCTCTATTCCTACATCTCTATTTTTTTATATTTTTCTGCCTTCTGGTCATTTATATATATGTATGGCAATGAAAAATCTCAGGACCGTGTCATACAATAAAAGGCGAATGCCCTGCAATTGTCATACAGCCATCCGCCATTATATCACATATATTTATTTTATTTCTGTAGTCTCACAAACTCTCTGCAATAAGCCACATACATTACAATCAACATAAGTCCAACAGCCACTATTGGCATCACGCCTGTGTCAAATGCAAACATACTCATAAACGTAAGTATCCACATGACAAATCCTGCCTTAATTCCAGTCATAAATCCCTTCTTGGAGGATTTGGCTATCATGATAAGCTCAGCCTCGTCCGATGTGTTCTCCCAGTCACGGCGAAAATGCATATCGAATATATTTCCGCTTTTCTCCGGGTTAAGCTTCTTCTCTTCATCGATGACAAGCTTTTCAACCACACAATACAGTGCCATAGATATCAGAAATACGAGCTCAGACAGCACTGTCAGGAATGTGCCACGCCCATCACTGTACGTCCTGTCCACAGCGTATATACACACCGGAAACAACACAAGTCCAACGAACACGATGACACACGGGAGATATGAGGCAGTCGTGATCCGACTCTCTATATCCACTATCACATCCTCGTCCTCTCCGTCCCAGCCTCTGATCATCCTCTTTATCTTCCCATACATGACAAATGACACCACAAACGTCGCCAGCATGAGCACACCATATACTATAGGCAGCGTATCAGCTGTTATCCACCATATATGATCCCAGTTGATTCCATCCAATGTGTCCTTGTTCACCGCGGCAAGCCTTCCCGCCAGGAAACCTCCCAGCAGACTTGCCAGGATCATGACCGCAAATATTATATATATCTTCAGATTACTTTTCTTGTTCACTTTTTTATCAGTATCCTTCATCTCATATCCTCTTTTCATTCTATGAATTAACACGACCTTATCCATATGTCAGGAATCATTCCTTATCATCCTCGTATTGGAATATATCCTCCACGCTGACACCACATACCTTCGCGATCTTCAGTGCCAGTGTCACCGATGGGCTGTAGTCGCCCCTCTCTATCTGGCTTATCGTCTGCCTTGATGTCTGCACCAGTACACCCATCTCCTGCTGGTTTACCCCCAGCTTAGCCCTGTATTCCTTCAGCTTGTTGTACAGCGGCATCTATATCACCTCCAGCTTGTTAATCTGTATTGTCATCATAATCAGGTCCATTATCTGTTTATGCCGTCCTCTCCATCAGAGCCCAATCCTTTTATTACATTGTCCGCATCTTCAGCTTCTGCTCTGTCTGCCAGCCCATGCTGTACGTACCTGTGTGTGGATGTTCCCCATATCATAGAAAAGCTTATTCCAAAGCAGAATCCAATTGATATGCCAAGGGCAAGATTGTCAAACAGCATTCCGTACACTATACCAAGTGCAACACCAATTAGAATTCCAAACGGTGCGCCAGTGGATTTATCACGCTTACACACATATATTTTATCCTTCAATAAAAATCCATCACTCTTATCATCGCCAAATACATCTATCACTTTCTGATACATATTGCCATGTGCAGCCTCCATCATGTCATCTGCCAGATCCTCCACCTCAGGATGAATGTAATACTTTCTAAGCTTGTATATACTGAGTACATCCTTGCCACTTTCAGGTTCAGGCGTCAACTCACTCCTGGCAATATCTTCTTTATCAAAGATAAAGCAGCTCCACATCTGCTTGTTTCTGAAGAAACCATACACAGGGAGTCCATTTTCCAGACCTTGGCGGATTTCGCGCTCAAGCTCAGTCATATCACAGATCTCAGCAATAACATCCCCCAGCTTGTTCTTCTTTAACATTCTCTCTGTGATCATTGTCACGGAATACCCCTTGACCTGCGTCTTCAATTTGTCCACTGGTTGGGAGACGATCATGCCCTCAAACATAGCTTGTAGTGTTTCACAGGTAGATTTCTTATTACCTTTATCCATGCCATTTTCACTTAGATTGTCCTTTTTATTTACACCTTGCTTTTCCCTCATATCCTCACAACTCCATTTAATTTTCACCAACTGAAATCCCAGTTCCAATTCAGCCCATATATAAATTATATATGCAAAATGACAACTATAGTTGTCATTTCTTTTACAATGGAGTATAACAAATGACAAGGAAAGTTGTCAATAACTTTTGACAACTTTCCTTGTCATCTCAATGTTGGAACGGAGGCACCTGAAACCTGGAGAACCGCCAGACTGATGCCTGGCAGTGCAACAACTAAACAATTGAGCAAGATCATCTTTTGTTAAATTATATCATACTTCTCCACATCCACGACTGCCTGTCCCTCACATAACAGCTCTATTCCATCCGCTTCAATAGGTGTATATATCGCCGTGCTCATTGTCATAGCTCCATCATTTACAAACAGCTCTATCGAATTCCTGTCCAGTATAAATCTGAGCTTTATACTATCTTGAGCCTCCTGCTGTTCATCAACCTTTCCTTTGACATCCCCGTAACATTCTGCTGATTTCACGCAGGCCCTTCTGATACACACCACATCTTTCTCAAATCCGGCAAATGTCCTGTCCATCTCTATTATATTATTTTCTCTGTCATATATAAATCGAGTATAATATCCGCTTCCCTTTGCCAGATTCACGGTAAATCTGCTGTATTTGTTTCCAGTGATTACAAATGTCACATCCAGACTTCTTCCACTTATACCTTCCAGACTACACCGTCCACTCACTACTGCATCTGAGTACCTGACCATATTAGCATGATACTTCTCTATCTCTCTAACTGGCTTCTGTATCAAGCGTCCATTTTTCAGAGATATCTCCCTCGGAATCGTCATCATTCCCTGCCACTTCTGTCCACCGGGTATCCACAGATTATGCCACGACTGCATCCACGCTATCATTATCCTTCTGCCATCCGGCAAAAGTGTAGTCTGAGGCGCGTAGAAATCTGTTCCATAATCAAGTGATAATGGCTCTCCACCGTCAAATTTCTTCTCACCTTTATCAAATTCTCCAACAAAATAGATAGAATTATTTCCATTGTGGAATTCATATCGCTCTGCTTTCATTCCCGTAGGCGATACGAGAAGTACATGATGATCGTCTAATTTGAAGAAATCAGGGCATTCCCATATGCCGCCCAGATCACCTTCATTCCGTGCAAGGATACTCTCAAATGTCCAGCTTTCCATATCAGCGCTCGAAAGTAATACCACAAGCCCCTTATTATCCTGATTCACACAGCCTGCAGCCATATAGTATCTGCCTTCCTCAAGCCATGCCTTCGGATCTCTGAAATCCGCTCTGCTCAATCCCTCCGGCAGCATATCTCCAGTCACCACCGGGTTATTCTGTATTTTTTTATATGTAACGCCATCACCAACCGCTATGCTCTGGTTCTGCAATACCCCATCACCGTCGGGATTTTTCATAACACTGGTATATATCAGGACATGCTCTCCATCTTTTTCAATGGCCGTACCTGAGAAACAGCCCTCGGCATCATATATCGTATCAGGTGCAATCGCCACAGGAAGCTGCTCCCATCTTATCAAATCGACACTGACCTGATGCCCCCAATGCATAGGTCCCCATTCCGTACTGTACGGATGATACTGGTAAAACAAATGCACCTTACCATTATACACAGAAAATCCATTCGGATCATTCATCCAACCGACAGGCGGAGTCACATGAAACAACGGTCGCTCATTCTTATCTATTTCATTCTGAGTTTCGTATTCCCTCGATGCAGCAAGTGCCTCGCTAACCACATTTTTTCCCGCCATCTTCCCATTTATATCCATCTCTTTTTCTCCTTTATACTTACATGTTTTATATTTTGCGTTCTTTCAAATAACACATTTAAATCAATAAAATAGAGACATTTCCACTGTACTATACATAGCATCTCTTGAAAATGTCCCTAAATAAATTTATTTCCTATTTTATAATAAACCTACACTGAAATATCTTTCAGCCCTGTCCGCCATAATTGTAGCTATAACCTTATCCCTACCATACTTCTCTGCCATCTGCATAGCTGCCCATACATTTGCACCGGATGACGTACCTACAAGAAGTCCCTGTTCTTTGGCAAGTCGTCTCGCCATCTCAATGGCATCCTTATCCGCCACTTCCACCACATCTGTTACCAGTGATGTATCCAGGACATCCGGTATAAATCCATCTCCTATTCCCTGTATCTGATGGATTCCCGGGCCATCTCCATGTAGCGCTGACACTCCCTTAGGCTCAACGGCAACAATCTTCGTATCTGGATTTTTCTCCAACAGATATTTAGCTATACCTTGGAGAGTACCTCCACTTCCAACACCAGACACATATATGTCTATCTTCTGACCAAGCTGTTCACACATCTCAACTGCTGTTGTGCGATAATGCGCATCTGGATTTGCCTGATTGACAAACTGCTGCGGCATGAAATACTTCTCTGGATCAGATTCTGCTATCTCATTTGCCTTATCAACAGCACCACCGATGCTTAGAACCGGATCCGTAAGTACCAGCTCAGCACCAAATGCCCTGATAACCTTCTTTCGCTCCTCACTCATATTCTCTGGCATCACAATTATCACTTTATAACCTTTCTGAACACCACAGAGTGCAAGCCCTATTCCGGTATTACCGCTCGTAGGCTCTATAATAGTCATTCCCGGCTTGAGTTTTCCCTCACTCTCTGCAACCTCCAGCATGTTTTTTGCGATCCTGTCTTTAATACTTCCACCAGGATTAAGGAATTCCGCCTTGGCAAATATATTGTATCCTGTCGACTTTTTCAGACACATAAGCGGGGTATTCCCTATCAGATCAAGCACATCATTGTAATACATATTAATCCCTTCTTCTCTTTACTTTATATTATAATATTTTACATATTTTTCCACCAAAGTCACTATAAAATATATAGAACTGCCTTTATATTAATGTGGTTCATTCTCCTTTTTCATAGTTTGCCATTTTCCTTCCCACTAATATAAATAAAGCCTTGAAACACTGAGTTTTCAAGGCTTTTTAGCAGGGGATGAGAGAATCGAACTCCCACCAAAGGTTTTGGAGACCCCTATCATACCATTTGACCAATCCCCTATATACAGAAAAAATTTAACACCTGTTGCAGCGTTAAATTTTCTCGGTACTTTTATTTTGTACCTTCAGAATTTCACACAGAAAGCTAGTAACCTAACCCCATCTAACAACCAACGACTGTTTCAAAGTAAACTTTATTCTTTACTGTGTATGCCTTAGATTCTGCACCTTGCAGATATCATGCACACTTGCGTATCTCCAAAGCTTATCTCTTAGAAACCTCTAAGGATAAGTCCTCGACCTATTAGTACTTCT